>Ga0302180_10000024_pt1 | contig 173484 bp, 148 predicted proteins | sample I_Palsa_E3_2_FD_200575 | JGI IMG/M metagenome (GOLD analysis project Ga0302180, IMG submission 200575) | Peat permafrost microbial communities from Stordalen Mire near Abisko, Sweden - I_Palsa_E3_2 | ecosystem: Environmental > Terrestrial > Soil > Palsa > Peat permafrost | place: Sweden...
ATAGGAGTGAGTCGGGCATTCTTGTGGATGTCCATTCGATGTCTCCGAGGTGCTGGATTGCTTCGACACAATCAGCTTCTCCGGTTTTCATCGAATGGACAACCTGTTGAAATGTCACACCTATGCAGGTTGCCGGCACTATCGTAAAGGCCGATGTTTCTGGCGCTGCAGACGAATCCATAGGTCCTTCGGCCCGCAAAGAACGCGGGCCTCAGGATGACAAGGCAGACGATGCCGCCCGTTTCGGAACGATTTCCACTGTTTATTATTTAGATTCGCCTTTTATTCGCTTCGATCTGTATGTATAATCCCGCCAGATCAGTTTCTGCAATCAACAAGGAGCCACACTCCCATGGCGGATGAACGGGGCAAGGCAATTGAGTTGGCGTTTGCGCAGATTGAAAAGCAGTTTGGCAAAGGGTCGATTATGCGGTTGGGGTCGAAGGAAGCGATCGTCCCCATCTCCGTGATTCCGACCGGCTCGATTTCGTTTGACGCGGCGCTCGGCGTGGGCGGCTTTCCGCGTGGGCGCGTGGTGGAAGTGTTTGGGCCGGAATCTTCCGGCAAAACCACCATCACCTTGCAGGTGATTGCCGAGGCGCAGAAGACTGGCGGCATGGCCGCGTTTGTCGATGCCGAGCACGCGCTCGATCCCGCATACGCGAAGAAATTGGGCGTTGACGTGGACAACCTGCTGGTTTCGCAACCGGACTATGGCGAGCAGGCGCTCGAAATCACCGAAGCGCTGGTGCGCTCGAACGCCATCGACGTGCTCGTGGTGGATTCGGTGGCCGCGCTTGTGCCCAAGGCCGAACTTGACGGCGAAATGGGAGACAGCCATATGGGATTGCAGGCGCGACTGATGTCGCAGGCGCTGCGCAAGCTGACGGGGACGGTTTCCAAGTCGCGCACCTGCCTGATCTTCATCAATCAGATCCGCGAAAAAATCGGCGTGATGTTTGGCAATCCTGAAACCACAACGGGCGGACGCGCGCTGAAGTTTTATTCGTCAGTGCGGGTGGATATTCGCCGCATCGCAGCCATCAAGGATGGAGACGTGGTCACCGGCTCGCGCACCCGCGTAAAAGTAGTGAAGAACAAAGTCGCCGCGCCCTTCCGCGAAGCCGAGTTCGACATCCTCTACGGCGAAGGCATTTCGCGTGAAGGCGACCTGCTCGATATCGCGGTGAACAACAACATTCTGGAAAAGTCCGGGTCGTGGTTCAGCTACAAGGGTGAGCGTATCGGCCAGGGCCGCGAGAACGCCCGCCAGTTCCTCAAGGACAACAAAGACACCATGGCCAAACTGGACGCCGAAGTACGCAAGGCGCTGGGATTGATTGTCAAGGATTCACCAACGAATCCACACGAGGTGCCAAAAGACTTCGAGACGTCCCCGGGCGTCAAGTCGATCAGTGGGCGTCCGCAGCCAGTTCCAATGTCTCCGCCTCCCTCCCGTGGTATGGAACCCCCTCCCGAGATGCCGGGCAGGGTTTCGGCGGGAAAGCGGTAGCATTTCGGACGGAAGCTGACCTCTAGTTAGGATTGTCATCCCGAGCGAAGTGAGGGACCTTGGTTTCTGCTTGCACCGGCACTGATCGGCGTCGCCGGCAAGAACCAAGATCCCTCGCTTCGCTCGAGATGACAGTTCGGAGGTGTGGGATAAGCGAAGAGCGGCGCTACTTCGTCTACATCATGGCCAATGCTTCGAAGAGGGTCTACACCGGCATGACCAACAGCCTTCGCCGGCGAGTTTGTGAGCACAAGTTGAAACTGACACCCGGTTTTGCAGCCAAGTACAACATCACGCGGCTCGTCTACTTCGAGAGCTTCGAAGACGTTCGCAATGCGATTGAACGCGAGAAGCAGATCAAGGGCTGGACTCGCGCCAAGCGGCTCGCGTTGATCGAGTCTACGAATCCTAAGTGGGACGATCTGTCGCGTGAGTGGGATCAGGCGCAGACATTTCGGTTCGTGCCGAAAATCGCCTAAGATAGTGATGTCCCGACTGCTGACGTCCGCTGCAAGCAAAAACCAAGGTCCCTCGCTGCGCTCGGGATGACAAAACTTTAGGTAGTGGCTGAATTCAAATTCAGCCACTACCCAAACTTTAGAGGGAATTGCCATCTCCACGTCCGCCCGCATAGAATCTTTTATTCGGCACGACCGCTTCCTGCGAGGACCATTGAACAGAGTCAGCGCCCTTTATCCCGGTTCTTTCGATCCGCCCACGAACGGGCACCTCGACCTGATCGAGCGTGGAGCCAAGATTTTCGAAGAGCTGGTCGTGGGCATTCTGAGGAATTCGGAAAAGAGCCCGATGTTCAGCCTGGCGGAACGGCTGGAGATGCTGAAGACACTGACCTCGCACTTGAAGAATGTGCGCATCGAAGCTTTTCACGGGCTGATGGTCGAGTATGCCAAGTCCATCGACGCTACTTGCGTCTTGCGCGGCATTCGAGCGGTGAGCGATTACGAATACGAATTGCAGATGGCGCTCATGAATCGCAAACTCGAGCCCACGCTGGAAACTGTGTTCATGATGCCCGCGGACAAGTATTCTTATGTGAGTTCGCGGCTGGTGCGCGAAGTGGCGCAGGCGGGGGGCCCGGTGAAAGGGTTGGTTCCGGAAGTCGTCGAGCAGAAGCTGCGCGAAAAATTGGAGCCGGCGTACAAGTTCCACGACGAAATGCAAGAAGCTGCGGCTCGCGCGCCAGTGGCAAAAGACAAGCGGAGGAAAAAGAAATCATGACTACGGCAACCACCGAAGCGCTCCGGCTGACCGACCGGATCAATCGGATTCAGCCCTCGGCCACCATGGCGGTAGTGGCGGAAGCCGACAAGCTGCGCGCGCAGGGCATCGATGTGGTGGATTTCGGCGCCGGCGAGCCGCATTTCTCCACACCGCAGCACATCAAGGACGCTGCCATCGCCGCCATTCAGGGCAACTTCACCAAGTACACGGCGGTCCCGGGCACTCCCGAGCTGCGTGACGCGATTGTGCATCGTCACGCGGTCGATTTCGATTCCGACTATCGCCGCGAAGAGGCGATTGCCTCGACCGGAGGCAAGAACGCGCTGTTCAATGCGATCCAGGTGCTGGTCGATCACGGCGACGAAGTGATTCTTCCCGTGCCCTACTGGGTTTCGTTTAAGGATATCGTGCGTTACGCTGGCGGCGAGAACGTGTTGCTGGAAACGGACGAGTCGCAGGGCTTCCGGGTCACCGCGGAGATGGTCGCGCGCTTAATCACGCCGCGGACCAAGGTGATCATTCTGAATTCGCCGTCGAATCCTTCGGGCGCGGTGATGAGTGCGGAAGATCTGACGGAAGTCGTGCGTCTGGCGCAGGACCGCGGCATCTGGGTGCTTTCCGACGAGTGTTATGTCTACTTGAATTACACCGGCAAGAATTTTTCCGTGGGATCGCTGCGCGAATATAAAGAGCGCATCGTGGTGCTGGGATCGCTCTCGAAAACTTATGCGATGACGGGCTGGCGGCTCGGTTACGCGCTGGGCCCGGCGGCGGTGGTGAGTGCGATGTCGAAGTTGCAGAGCCAGTCCACCTCGAATCCGACCTCGATTGTGCAGAAGGCCGCGGTAACGGCGTTGAAAGGTCCGCAGGAGTGCGTCGAGCAAATGCGGCGTGAATACATCCAGCTGCGCGATCATGTGGTGAAGGGTTTGCGCTCGATTCCCGGCATCACTTGTACATTGCCGGAGGGCGCGTTTTATGCCTATCCCAATATTTCTGCGTTTCTGGGACGCGGCAACGTGAAGTCGGCGTCCGACGTTGCGGGAAGGCTGTTGCGGGAGGCGCACGTGGCTACTGTGCCGGGAGAAGGATTCGGCACCGGCGAGCACATCCGGGTTTCGTACGCGACTTCCAAAGCGGAGTTAGATCGCGGACTGGAACGTATGCGGAAATTCTTTGCTGCGTTGTAATCTCGGAGAATAAAAGTTCGGCTGAGGCCGTCCGTTCGCGAACGGCCTTTTTTATTCATTGGATTTTGCATGAGCAATCTATATCCATTCTTGATGCGTCCCGGATTCGATCCGCGGCCCTGGGGCACGCATGATCTGTCGCCGATTTATCCCAATCACCAATTCGCGGAAAAGATTGGGGAAGCGTGGCTTACCGGGGACGATTGCAAGATTGCTAACGGTCCGCTGGCCGGGCAAACGCTGGCACAGGTCAGCGAGAAATATCGGCGCGAGCTGGTGGGCGATGCCGCTCGCGATGCGCGGCGTTTTCCATTGCTGCTGAAATTTCTCTTTCCGCACGAGAAACTCTCGGTGCAGGTTCATCCCGATGACGAGCAGGCTCGCAAGGTGGGGCAACCGTGGGGCAAGACCGAGTGCTGGTACGTGGCGCATGCCAGGCCGGGAGCGCAGATCGGGTTGGGATTGAAGCCGGGCATGACGGTTGCGCAATTCAAAGATGCGATCGAAGAGAAGCGCGCCGAAGAGTCGCTGAACTGGCTCAACGTATTTGCAGGAGACATGATTTATGTTTCCGGCGGAACCGTGCACACGCTGGGGCCGGGCTCGGTGATCATCGAGACGCAACAACAGTCGGACACAACTTATCGTTTGTACGATTACGGACGGCCCCGCGAATTGCACTTGAAAGAGGGCCTGGACGCAGTCAAGTTACACGTGGGTTCCGGAAAAGTGGTGCGTGCGGCTCCTACTCAAATTCGAGGCAGTGACAACCGGCAGGCGTCCCTGGTGGCGGCGCCTTACTTCGTCGTCGATATGTTTGAGGTAAAGAGCGTGCAGGAGCTGAGCACACGGGACGATTCGGGCAAAACTTCCGCGCAGATCCTGGTTGGGGTGGAAGGCTGTGGCATAGTAGAAGCGGACGGATCGGAACCGGTCACGCTCACCAAGGGCGACGCGGTGGTGGTTCCTGCGTCGATTGAAAATTTCAGTGTGCGGCCGCAGTGGGCGCTGGAATTTTTGAGAGCACGCGTTCCCGGAGCGGCGCTGCCAGAACCTGAAACGAGAATTTAGCAATTCGATTCGAGAAAACTTGGCTAAGAACTCAAACTTCTATCCCGTAATTCTTGCCGGTGGCAGGGGCACGCGGTTCTGGCCGTTGAGCCGCAAGAAGCGCGCCAAGCAGTTGCTGGCGCTCGATGGCAAGCAAACCATGATCCAGCAGACGGTGGCGCGGCTGCTGCCGCTGGCGCCGCCGAAACAATTCTGGGTGATTACCAATGAGGATCTGCGTCCCGCGATTCTTAAACAGCTTCCGAGGCTGCCGAAGGAACAAGTGCTGGCCGAGCCGTTGGGGCGCAATACCGCGCCGGCAGTTGGTCTTGCCGCGTTTATCCTGCTGCGCCAGCATCCCGATGCGGTGATCGGAATGTTCCCTTCCGACCATGTGATTGCCGACGAAGAGACTTATCGCGCGACTATCGAACACGGCGCCCAGCTTGCGGCCGAGGGAGAGAACATAGTAGCTCTCGGCATCCGGCCCAATCGCGCCGAGACTGGCTATGGATACATTGAGGCCGGGAGTCTCTTCAAGGGAGATGCGCTTCGCGTCCGCCGTTTCACCGAGAAACCCAACGCGGAAAAGGCCGCCACGTTTGTAGCCGCGGGAAATTATTTCTGGAACAGCGGAATGTTTTTGTGGAGCGCCCGCACGCTGGCCAACGCACTGCGCGAGCATCTTCCCCATACCGCTTCCCTGCTGGAGCAAATTGCCGCCGCTTTTGGGAGCAAGAAATTCGCCGCCACTTTCCGCAAGCTCTATCCCAAATGCGAGAACATCAGCATCGACTACGCGGTGCTGGAGCCGCGTTCGGCCAAGGGCGAACAGGCGGGAAGAATCTATTGCCTTCCGGCTGATTTCGGTTGGAACGATCTGGGCTCGTGGACCGCGCTGCACGAGCATCACACGGCGAAGAGCACTCCACCCGAGGGCAACATTATTCACGCCAACGGGGTTTTTGTTTTGAATGCGCAGGGCAACTACGTGCACGCTCCGGGAAAGTTTGTGGCCACGGTTGGCGTAAGTGACCTGGTGGTGGTCGAGACCGAAGATGCCTTGCTGATCACAACCCGCCAGCACGCGCAGGATGTTGGCAAAGTAGTGAAGCATCTGGATGAAAAGAAGCTGCACAAATTGACGTAAGAACAGCGCCCAGTGTTCAGTGATCGGTGGCCAGTAAAACCAACTCCCGCTGGCCACTAATCACTGGCCACTGAATTTCTATGGCTCAAGAAATCAAGTTCGGAACCGACGGGTGGCGCGGCATCATCGCCGACGACTTCACCTTCGATAATGTGCGCCGGGTTGCGGGCGCCATCGCTTCCTATGTTTTGAAATACGAGGACGCTCCCCGCGGAGTCTTCGTCGGTTATGACACGCGCTTCGCTTCGCAACATGCGGCGCAAGCGGCTGCGGAAGTAATCGCGTGCGCGGGTGTTCCGGTGAAACTGGCCAATGATTACACGCCCACTCCAGCCGTTTCCTATGCGGTGAAACAAAACGGCGCTGCAGGGGGAGTGATGGTCACATCCAGCCACAATCCGTGGAATTGGAATGGGGTTAAGTTCAAAGGGAAATTTGGCGGGTCGGCCACGCCCGCCATCATGAAGAGAATTGAAGAAGAGATGAGCGCGGGCGCGATGCCGCAAGGCGCGAAGGCGGCCATAGAAGAGGCCGATCTGAAAACGCCCTACATCGCTGCCGTTTGCCGTTTCGCCGATATGGATCTGATCGGCAAAGCGAAATTCAAGGTCGCAATCGATTCCATGTACGGTTCGGGACGCGGAATTCTGGCAGGAATTTTCGGTGAGCGTGGAGTGCAGCATATTGCGATCCGGCAGGAAGTAAATCCTCTTTTTCCTGGCATCAATCCGGAACCGATCGAGCCGCACATTGCGCTGCTGCAAGAAACTGTAATCCGTGAGAAGTGTGACGCCGGGCTGGCTACGGATGGCGACGCCGACCGCATCGGCGCCGTCGCGGAAGACGGCAGCTTTGTCGATTCGCACAAGATTTTCTGCGTGCTGTTGCGCTGGCTGCTGGAGCGGAAGAAGTGGCCGGGCGATGTGGTGCGCGCGTTCAACACGACTCGCATGCTGGATCGAATCGCCGCCAAATATGGACGCAAACTTTATGAAACGCAGATCGGATTCAAGTACATCGCCGATCTGATGATGGAGCACGACATCCTGATCGGCGGCGAAGAGTCTGGAGGCATTGGCTACTCGCGTTTTCTGCCGGAACGAGATGGAGTGCTGAACTGCCTGTTGCTGGCCAATGTGATGGCGGAAGAGGGGAAACCGTTGGGCCAACTGGTTGCCGACCTGCAGCGCGAATTCGGGCCGCACTACTACGGCCGTCGCGACTTGCATATTCCGGAAGAGGTCAAACAAAGCGCGATTCAACGGGCGCGGGCGGAAAGTACGCAGAGCCTGGGACGCTATCGCGTGGTGAAGAAAGAGCATCTCGATGGCATCAAGTTTTTTCTCGATGCGCCGACGAATGGCAATGGAGCGGAGGCGTGGATTCTATTTCGCGCTTCAGGAACAGAGCCTCTGTTGCGGGTCTACGCAGAGGCTGCCTCGCCCGAATTAGTGAGCGAGATCCTGACAGCGGCTGAAGATTTCGCTAACCACGGCTGATGTTGTCTTTCGCCGGCGAAGCCGAACATTTTCTCCGGCAGGAATGCGATACTTCTAACCAGGCATGACAGCGGCTGAAAGCACATCTCCGAGTCCAAGCGACGCGCCGGAGGCGCGTCGCTATAACCAGATTCAGCGTTGGCTGGGAATCGCCGATTTTGTGATTGGGTCCGCTTTTCTTGTCGTTCTACTGATCACCGGCTGGTCGGGATGGCTACGCGATCTGGCTTTGCGGCGCGGATTTCAGAACTACACGCTTGCCGTATTTTTGTATTTATTCTTCCTTCTATTGATCGGCAAGATTTTGGCGTTTGGTCTCGACTACTACGGCTTCCGGCTGGAGCGACGATTCCAGCTCTCCACGCAGAAACTTCGCTCGTGGCTCTGGGACGAAGCCAAAGGCTTCCTGGTGGGATTGTTGATGGCTGGGGTCGTGGTGGAGTTGTTGTATTTCATGATTCGCCAATCCCCGCAACATTGGTGGCTCATCACATGGGCTTTATTCATGGGGCTCTTCATCCTGCTGGCCCAACTGGCGCCAGTGCTGCTGTTCCCGATCTTCTACAAGTTCGAGCCGCTGGACAACGAAGACCTGCGGCGGCGGCTGGTGCAACTTGGAGAGCGGGCTGGAACGCGGGTGCGCGGAGTCTACCGCTGGAAGCTCTCGGAAAAAAGCAAGAAGGCGAATGCCGCTCTAACCGGGCTGGGCAGCACACGGCGGATTATCCTGGCCGATACGCTGCTGGACAACTTCGCGCCCGAGGAAATCGAAGCGGTGCTGGCGCATGAACTGGGGCACCACGTTCACCGGCATATTCTGAAGAGCATTCTGGTGCAGGCGGGAATTACGCTATTGGGTTTCTGGATGGCGAATTTTGTGCTGCACTATGCGGTCGATCATCACATGTTCGAGGAGCTTTCCGACTTCGCCAACCTTCCCTTGCTGGCTATTGCCGCGACTTTGCTTTCGCTGCTGCTGATGCCGGCTCTGAATGCATATTCGCGCTACAACGAGCGGCAGGCCGATCGCTACGCGTTTGAATCGATCGACAGCGTGGAGCCGTTCATCTCGTCGATGAACAAGCTGGCACAGCAAAACCTTTCGGAGCGAACCCCTTCGAAATGGATTGAGTTCCTGTTCCACTCGCATCCGGCGATTTCACGGCGGGTGGCGGCTGCCGAAGCGTGGGGACGCGTGCCAAGTGCCGGACCGCAGCGGTAGGTTGCAAGGCCCTTTGTCATCGGGCGAACAAAACAAAATTAACGACCTTGCAGAATTCCGGCTACACGCTGCAAGTCGTCTTCCGTATCCACTCCGACGGAGTCGTAAGCTGTTTCGCCTACGTAGATTGGGATCCCATTTTCCAGGAAGCGAAGTTGTTCCAGCCGTTCGCTTTTCTCCAGCGCAGATTCCGGCTGGCTCACAAAGAAATCGAGCGCAGGTTTGCGGTAGGCGTAAAGGCCGAGGTGTTTGAAGTAGCGCGGCGCGCTGGCGTCGCGATCAAAGGGGATGGTAGCGCGGGAAAAATAGAGAGCGCGCCCATCGGACGCAGTCACAACCTTGACCGCGTTGGGATTGCAGATTTCCTCAGTTGGGCAAGCGGTCTTCATCGTTCCCACTTGGGCGCGCTGGTCTTTCATTACGTTCAACAACGTGGCGATTTGCTCCGGGCGGACGAGGGGTTCGTCACCTTGCACGTTGAGGTAGACATCCGCCGCGAGTGAATTGGAAATTTCGTGGACGCGCTCGGTTCCACTGCGGTGCGAACTTGAGGTCATCTGGGCCTTCCAGCCGTGTGCGCGGCAGGCCTCCAGAATTTCTGTAGAGTCCGTTGCGACAATGACATCTGCGAGAAGTGGCGAAACGCGAACAGCTTCATACACCCAGCCGACCAACGGCTTTCCGGCCAACTCCCGCAGCATCTTTCGCGGAAGACGGGTCGAGGCCAGCCGAGCAGGAATAATACCGACGATTTTCATGTGAGAATAGTTTCCGGGTTTCCCCTGCCACTGACAAGTGTTGATCCCGGTGAACGCTTGCGCGAGGCTCACACCGTTGGGCGTTCCCCGTCCCAGCCAGCGCTGAGGGCGCACGGCCAAACTGCTTGCTGTCGCGCCTCCCCGTCGCGTAATATTTGAGTGGAAATAGTTGTATGCATCGCAGTTCGAGCCCGTCGTTTACCTAGCCCAAAGGGCCTCTTAGTGGGCGTTTTGTGGAGGATAGTACCGTAGTACCGTAACTTGTTGTAATTAAAATAGATGGCGGCGTAGCTCAGGTGGCTAGAGCGACGGTCTCATAATCCGTAGGTCCGTGGTTCGAGTCCACGCGCCGCCACCAAGAATTCCCTGGAATCCGATCTTCTTCCCCGCAAGTTAATGCTGCGAAACGGTTTTGCCTTGCTTTTCGTCGAGAATTAGCGCACTGCGGTGCACTTTCGAGCATTACCGAAGTGTCCGATCGGCCGTTCAATTTTCTGTTCCTAAGTCCTCTCCTTGCTTATCCTTAGAGAAGGCCTCGTCCGTGCTTTGGCGGCGGCTTGGCACTCTTGTTCCCTACAAAAATGTCTGCCAGCACAAACTCGTGGAGAGCACTGCCGCCTGGAGCCCAGGTCTTAGTCGGGTTGGTAATTGCCGCTGGCACCGCCTGTCTGCTGCAAGCTGCCATTCACCAGAGCAGTAAGAACATCGCGGAATTTATCTGTTATATGGGCATTGCGATTCTTGCCTCGCGGCTGCGCGTGGCCTTGCCCGGCATCCGGGGAACCCTTTCGGTGAACTTTGTGTTCATCCTGGTAGGAATAGCCGAACTGGGCTACTCGGAGGCTCTGACTCTGGGTGCTGTGGCCATGGTGGCACAGACTTTATACCCGGCGCGGCCGACCGCTATCCAGGTGACGTTCAATGTTTGCGCGGGATCTCTCTCCACTGCGCTGGGTTACTTTGTTTATCACAATGGACCGTGCAACCAACTGATCGCGAACCGTCCGCTGATTTTGTGCTTAACGGCTTCGGTCTATTTCATGGTTAACGCGGGGAGTATTGCGGCGGTGATTGCGCTCAGCGAAGGCAAACCCCTTCGCAGCATTCTGGTGGATTGCTACTTCTGGTCTTTCCCTTATTATCTGGTTGGGGCCGGAATTGCCGGAGCTATTTCATGGTTTAACCACGCCTTCAACTGGGAAACTTCGCTGTTGTTTGTTCCCGCCATTTATCTCATCTACCGTTCTTACCGGCTGTATCTGGGCAAGTTGGAAGATGAGAAACGGCACGTCGAAGAGATGGCAAACTTGCATTTGCGTACCATTGAGGCTTTGGCGCTGGCTATTGAGGCCAAGGACCAGACCACGCACGATCACCTGCAAAGAGTGCGCATCTATGCCATTGAAGTAGCCAAAGAACTTGGCATGAAGGGAACGGAACTGGAAGCCCTGCATGCCGCGGCGCTTCTGCACGACATTGGCAAGCTGGCCGTTCCCGAACATATTATTTCGAAACCCGGCCGGCTGACTCCGGAAGAGTTCGAGAAGATGAAGATTCACACCGTTGTGGGCGCGGAAATTCTGGAGCGAGTGCGCTTTCCTTATCCCGTCGTGCCCATTGTCCGGGCCCATCACGAAAAATGGGATGGATCCGGCTATCCCTTTGGATTGAAGAATACGGAGATCCCAATCGGGGCGCGGATTCTTTCCGCGGTCGATTATCTGGATGCTTTGGCCTCGGACCGGCAATACCGGCGTGCGATGCCGTTGGACGAAGTGATGCAGCGGCTCGCGGCCGAGTCCGGGAAGTCATTCGACCCGAAAGTCGTGGATGTATTGAAGCGGCGTTACAAGTCTCTGGAGAATCTGGCACAGCAGAAGTCTGCGGAAGACAGCGGCCCGGTGCGATCCGGCGAGCTGAAGATTACGCGCGGACCCGCCCCGGCTGCCGGCTTCGAAAGCGCTGGGGTGCAAGATACGCCGGGACGGGAAGCGAATTTTCTTTCGTCGATTGCCGCGGCGAGGCAGGAGGCTCAGTCTCTGTTTGAGTTGAGCCAGGACTTAGGAGCGTCGTTGAGCCTGGGCGAAACTCTTTCTGTTTTTTCGGTGAAACTGAAACCGATGGTCCCCTACGACGCCATCGCCATTTATATCCGGCGCGGAGATGAGCTGGTTCCAGAATACGTGAATGGCGATAACTACCGGCTGTTTGCGTCGCTGCGGATTCCGATGGGCGATGGTCTCTCGGGTTGGGTGGCGCAGAACAAAAAACCGATTGTGAACGGGAATCCCTCGGTGGAACCGGGGTACTTGAACGATCCTGCGAAATTCAGCACGCTGCGATCCGCCTTGGCGTTGCCGCTGGAGGGAGTAAGTGGCGTGATCGGCGTTCTGGCGCTGTACCGCTCGGAGCGCGACGCGTTCACTTCCGATCATCTGCGAATCCTGCTGGCGGTTAGCGGCAAGATGGCGCTGGCCATCGAAAACGCACTCAAGTTTCAGCAGGCGGAAAGTTCCGCTACCACCGACTATCTTACCGGCTTGCCCAACGCCCGCTCGCTGTTTCTGCAACTGGACCGCGAATTAGCCCGCTGCAAACGCGACAATCTCTCGCTGACGTTGATGGTCTGCGACATGAACGGGTTCAAGAAGATTAACGACCGTTTCGGACATTTGGAAGGAAATCGGGTCTTGCGCCTGTTTGCGCAGGCGCTGAAAGACAGTTGCCGCGAGTACGACTATGTTGCGCGCATGGGCGGAGATGAATTTGTGGTGATCGCTCCGGGGCTGGCCGCGGATGCGGCGGCCAAGAAGATCGAGCTGATCCGGCCTTTGGCGCGGCAAGCCGGGTTCGATGTATGCGGAGAAGACACGCTTTCGTTAAGCATCGGAGTCGCGGTTTCTCCGGGCGATGGCGATGACGCCGAGCAGTTGCTGACCGAGGCGGACCGCCGCATGTACATCGAGAAGCAAAAGCAGCCGACGAAGAAAGATCAGCGGCTGCACACGCGGATGAAATGCCGGCTGACGATCGAACTGCATCCCCAGGGATGTGACGCGCCGGTGTTCGGTAATATGATCGACATCAGCCTGGGCGGGTGTTATGTGGAAACCGCGGCCATCCTCGCGCCGGGCTCGATCGTGAATGTTGTTTTTTCCATGGACCGGGTTGATTTGAGCGCGGAGGGCACCGTGGCCAGAATCCATCCGGGATCGGGAGTTGCGGTGCAGTTCAAGGAAATGAGCCGCGAGTCGCGGGAAAAGATGTATCGCATCCTGGAGTTCGTCCAGAGCACGACCACCATGTACAATGATCGATATCTGCAAGGTCTTTTCAACCGGTAAAGAACAGCGGTCAGTGCCAGCAACCTGCGCGTTCCTACTGGCCACTGATCACTGGCCACTGGCCACTGCCTTCGCTTGAAGCCCGCTTCCGCAGCCCGTACACTTAAGAAATGCACGGCCACAGCCACGGCGGGGGTAGTCCAAAGCGGGTGCTCAAGATCTCGCTCGGCGTCACGCTTGCCTACATCGCGCTGCTGGTTGTAGCGGGGATTCGGTCCCATTCGCTGGCGCTGCTGTCCGAAGCGGGGCACAATCTCTCGGACTTCTTAGCGCTACTGTTGTCACTGGTGGCGGTCTATTTGCAGTCGCGTCCGGCCAGTTCCACCAAGACTTACGGCTATCACCGCGCCGGAGTCCTGGCCGCGCTGGTGAATGCCGTCTCGCTGGTCGCGGTCGCGTTCTTCATTTTTTATGAGGCCTTCCACCGCTTACAGCATCCCGAGCATGTACAAGCTGCCGTGATGATGTGGGTGGCGGCCGCCGGCGTGGTGATGAACGGAGTGATCGCGCTGCTGCTCTATCGTTCTGGCCGGGGTTCCGGTAGCGACGTCAACATCCGCAGCGCGCTACTGCATGAAGTCGGCGACACGCTCTCCACCGCCGCCGTAATCGCCGGAGGCTGGGCGATTCTGATTACGGGCGATTACTGGATCGACTCTGCGCTCTCCTGCGCTATCGGAGCGCTGATCTTGTGGTCGGGATTCGGCATTGTGCGGGAGACCCTGAATATCCTGCTGGAGGGCACGCCCCGCGGGGTGAAGCTTGAACTGGTCGAGGGAGCCATTCGTTCGATCGAAGGCGTGAACGACGTGCACGATCTGCACTGCTGGAGTATCGGCTCTGAGACTCGCGCATTATCCTGCCACATCTCGATTGCGGATATTCCCCCGTCAGTCAGTGAGCGCATTCTGCGCGATGTGAAGGACCGCTTGCACCACAGCTTCCATATCGACCACACCACGATTCAGTTCGAGCATGTGGAATGCGAAGTGGCGCACGGCTGCGTGATTCCCGTGGGCGAGAGCGAAGGGCATCAGCACCACCACAGCCACTAGCACTACAGCGATCTGATCAAAACAGCGCTTCGTTACCTTCATCACGCCAGCGACTAGGTCGTCAACCTGTTCCACGGTTGGTTCGGTTTTTTTATCGTGGTCGCACAGGTTACGGATGTCTGCTAGATGCTGGACGAAACGCCACGTCGGAATATCGATTGCGTTCGCCTCTTTCAGGGCGTTGTTCAGATCGGAAATGACCGGGGTTTTCTTCGCGATCTTGATGGCGTGATTGTCACACACCTGGCCGAGATGCCGCTCTAAAACTACTCCGGCGAGGGCACCGGCAGCTCGCGTAAACTTGCTTCTCGCCAGCTCTTTCGCTGCATCGAGCTCCGTATCAAGGAGATCCGCTTGCACTAACTGGCGGACGTCGAACAAGGAACTCTCAAAGCGCACCCTAGCCGACTTTAGTATGGCCAGTTGCTGCTGGAACTGCGGGACGGCGGCGTCAGGTCCAACGACTTTTTTCACTTGGCCATACGCAACATCCCGCGTTACGGAGAGCCCCTGGAGGTAATCCTGGATTCTATAGTTCTCCGATGTGATGTCCTTGCGCGCTTTAGGCCTCTCGTAGTGGCTCACGAAGTCTGAAAGTCGATCTGGCAAGAGTTGCCTAACAACCGCCTTCGCTTCCGAGTACCAGATCTGATATGTTCCCGTGAATGACGGGAGAATCTTGAGGTACTCGGCCACTTCCCCGTCGCTGTACTTCTTCTTCAGGGCTTTCTCGAACTCATTCGGAAAACACTCTGCCTGCATGGCGTCGAGCAGCTCTCCGCCCCTGTCAATCAGTGACTCAAGATCCTTCTTGTAACGATCTAGATTCGACAGCATCCGCGCTCCATGACAGTCCGGTTCTCGACGTGCCGCTTAGGTCTTGGCCTCGCGAGAAAGCAGTATCTAAGAAATTACTGCAAGACTCCCGCGCCTGCGTGTCTACTTTATTTCTTGCCCAGAGTATATCTCCCGCACCCGCTCCACCGTATCCGCCTCTTCCGCCGCCTTATCTGGCCGCAGCCGCACGATCCTCGGAAAGCGCAGAGCATACCCGCTCTCGTGGCGATCAGAACGCATCATGTTATTGAACGCGACTTCGAGCACGATCTTCGGCTCCACGGTGCGCTGGAAGCCTTGATCTTCGATCGTGTGTTCGAGAAACCACTGCGTCATCTCCGCGATCTCGACGTCGGTTAACCCCGAGTAGGCTTTGCCGATATTCAGCAGTCTGGCTTTATCCGCATCCCACACCGCAAACGTGTAGTCGCTGAGTACGCCGATGCGCTTGCCGTGCCCGTACTCGACGGCGGTCACCACAACGTCGAGCGTGGCCAACTCGCGCTTCATTTTTAACCACGACTTCCCGCGCTTACCCGGCGTGTAAGTCGAGGCGAGGTCCTTGATCATTAAACCTTCGTTGCCGCGGGTGCGCGCCGCCACGAAGAGTTCCTCCAGTTCTTCCGCTGTGTGGGCGAGAAATACGGGCGCACGAATAACTTGAGCTAACAAGAATTCTTCCTCGTTTCCGAATGCCAACTTCCCTTGCGACCCGATTTTTCCCTGTGCCGGAGCCTGTCCTGAGCGTAGCCGAAGGGTGTCGCTGTGGTGAATGACTTTTCCTTCAGCCGCCAGCAGCGCATCCAGAATCCGCGCCCGCTGCCGCAGCGGGCGATCGATGAGCAACTCGCCGTCCGTATACAGGACGTCGAACACGACAAATGCCACGGGAATTTCCCGCAGCATTTTTTCACTTACTTTTTTTCGTCCGAGCCGTTGCTGCAAAGCTGAGAACGGCCGCGCCCGGCCAAGTTTCTCGGCTTTTATCTCGCCCGCTTCCGCAGGCGGCTCATCCACAACTTCGGAAGTAAGGGCCGGATTCCCGGGATACTCCCACGCCACGATCTCGCCATCGAGAATCGCATCCTGCGGCAGCCCCGAGAGTGCGCCGGTCAACTCCGGAAACGATTCGGTGATCTCATCGCGCGTACGCGAGAACAATTTAACTTCAAGCTTGGAGACATGAGCTTGCGCGCGAATGCCGTCGTATTTATCTTCCACGGCGGCCTCAGCGAAGTAAGTCAATCCCTCCTCGACCGAGTCGATGGGACTGGCCAGCATGAATCCCAGCGGGTGGAATAACCGCATCTTCGCTTGAGACAGCTTGCCTTGGTCCGCCAACCGCAGTGTCTGGCCGATATCGCCCAGCAGCATGTTCGCGCGCTGCACTTGTTTCAGCGCTCCCGCAAGCGCGCCACCGTAGGCCTTGGCGATTGCCTCCTCAACCAGACTCTCTTTCAGGCCAATCCGCAAATCACCAGTCATGATCTTGACGATGTATTTGTCTTCGCGGGGGATAGCGCGCGTCAGCAGATCGCGAACCAGGGCTGACTTGGCAGCCGGCCCGCGCGCCGCTGCGATCCGCCGGAGAGCTTCTTCGACTTCCAGGATTCCAAGGCCTTGACCAGATCGTTCGGGCAGAACTTCTTCGGCAACCGCACCCAAATCTCCGTGCTTGCGATACGCGGCAGTGAGCGCAGCATCATCCTTTTCGGAGAGCTCCGCAACCACGCGCCACAACAGAGAGCCGCCGACCTGCAGCGTCGTCTCCTCCCAGGCGGCAAATGCTCTTCCGGAAAGAAAAACTGCCGACACTGCGGCTTCGTCGGCGGTTCGCGATTTCAGATAATTGGCCACGATCGCGGTCTTTTGCAGCTTTTTGGTAGTCGCCGCGATGGCCTCGCAAGTTTGTGCGAATTGAAACATGTCTCCCAAGAATAGCTGAAGGGCGTTCGGGCGCAATCCGAACTTGCCCCCTGTGATAACCTAACTTATTGGCGCTTTCTCTCGCCTGGAGCATCTAACTACCGTGCGTTCTCTGCGAAATCTTGTGCGTTTCCTGGTGGCCGTGCAGCTTCTGCCCGCGCTCGAAAGCGGGGAAGAAACTCTGGTTGGCGGGCAGGCTGTGCTCGAAGGCGTGATGATGCGTTCTCCGCACGCCTGGGCGATTGCCTGCCGCAAGCCTTCGGGCGAAGTGGTAACTCTGAGCCAACCGCTGGAGCGCCCTTCGGAAAAGCACAAGTGGATGGGCTGGCCCATCGTGCGCGGAGTGATGACCCTCGGTTACGCCATGTCGCTCGGCTACCGTGCGCTGCGTTTTTCGGCGAACGTCGCCATCGAAGACATGATGCAAGAGGATGAGGCCTCGGGAGGGGCGAGTGACGGCCCGGTCGTCCCGACCAAGCGAAGCGTGGTGGAAACTATTTCGCACGAAGCGGCTCAGTCACAGACTCGAGAAAAAGCGGCCTCGATCAGCGGATGGCTCGCCGCCGGCAATGTCATCCTCTCGCTGGCATTCTTTATCTTCATGTACAAGTATCTGCCGCTGCTGGCGGCCACGGAACTTAAGAAAGCAAATCCCGCTTTCGGCGGCCAGATCGTGTTCAATCTGATCGACGGCGCGGTGCGTTTGATTTTGTTCCTGCTGTTTATCTGGGGAGTATCCCTTTTTCCGGACATCCGGCGCGTGTACGAGTATCACGGGGCCGAACACAAGACAGTATTTGCTTTCGAGAACGGCGACCCACTCGAAACGGCGCAGGTACAGAAATATTCGACGTTCCACCCGCGCTGCGGCACGAGCTTTTTGATGACGGTGATGCTGATCTCGATCGGCTTTTATATGCTGGTCCCGTTCACCACGTTCTGGGCGCGGTTTGCCTCGCGCATTGTGCTGCTTCCAGTGATCGCCGGCGTCTCGTATGAGATTATTCGCTTCGCCGCCAAACATCGTGGTTCTCTCTTTGCTCTGATGACGGCTCCTGGCTTGTGGCTGCAGCGCATCACCACTCAGCCTCCATCTGACGAGCAAGCGCAATGCGCTATCGTCGCCCTCGACCACGCCATGGCTTTGGAAAAAGAAAACGGCGGCGAATTGGTGATTGCCTAGCGGCGCCGCCGCGAATATTTCCCTCTCCCCCTCTCTCATCTACAATGCCGTAGAGAAGTTGTTTCATCGAGCCCTTGAGCCAAACAGGGCTGCGATCTGAGCCGGGACGTAACGAGAAAACGTCTCAATGAAAGCAATCTCATGTTTGAACGTCTTGATCAAATCGAGGCCCGTTACGAAGATCTCACCAGCGCCCTGGCATCGCCGGATATCGTTAACGATTCGGCGAAATATCAAAAGACCGCCAAGGCCCACAGCGAAATAGCGCCTATCGTGGAAAAATATCGCGAATATAAAGATCTCACGCGGGGCATTGCCGAGAGCAAAGCCATGCTTGCCGAGGAAAAAGATCCTGAGATGCGCGCCTACGCGCAGGAAGAGCTCAACAAGCTCGAGCCGCGCGTGGCTAACATTGAGGAAGAGTTAAAGGTTCTGCTGCTGCCGAAAGATCCGAACGACGAGAAAAACATTATCCTGGAAATTCGCGCGGGTACCGGCGGAGATGAGGCCACGTTGTTCGCCGCGGAGATCTTCCGCATGTACACGCGCTTCGCCGAAATGCAGCGCTGGAAGGTTGAGATTCTTTCGTCCTCGGAGTCATCGGCCGGAGGATTGAAGGAAGTTATCGCCATCATTGAAGGCAACCGGGTCTTCTCTCAGCTCAAGTACGAGAGCGGAGTGCATCGCGTGCAGCGGGTTCCCGCCACCGAGCAGCAGGGGCGCGTTCACACCTCCGCTGTAACGGTCGCCGTGTTGCCTGAGGCCGAGGATGTGGACATCAAGATTGAAGCGAAAGACTTGCGCATCGACACGTTCTGCTCATCCGGCCCGGGAGGGCAATCGGTGAATACGACGTACTCCGCGGTGCGAATTACGCACATTCCAACTAACACCGTGGTCAGCTGCCAAGACGAAAAATCGCAAATCAAGAACCGCGAAAAAGGCATGCGCGTGCTGCGTTCGCGGCTTTACGAAATCGAGATGGAAAAGCAGCAGCAGGCGCTCGCCAAAGAACGCAAGGCCATGGTCGGGTCGGGCGACCGCAGCGAGAAGATCCGCACTTATAATTTCCCGCAGAACCGGCTTACGGATCACCGTATCGGATTCACGATTCACCAACTGGAACAAGTAATGGACGGCAAGCTGCAACCGCTGATTGAAGCGTTAACCACGCACTATCAGGCGGAGAAACTGAAACAGGAAACGGCAAGCGTGGTGTAGGTGGCCGAAGGGCCGCTCGTATCCGCGAAGAGGAGAGAAATGCCGGAACTCAACGAGACAATAATCTCGGCCTTCGCTGATCGTTATTCGCAGAATGCCAGGAGAATCCGCGAACTGGCAGATTCGCTTACCGACACCCAATTCTGGCAAAAGCCCTTCCCGTTCGGAAACAGTTTTGGCCACCTCGTCCTGCACCTTACCGGTAATTTGAACTACTACATCGGAGCGCAGATCGCCAAGACCGGCTACGTTCGCGACCGCCCGCGCGAATTCAACGATGCGGATCCTCCATCGAAAGTAGAAACTCTCAAGCGATTCGACGATGCTGTAGATATGGTTCTAAAGACCATCCACGCTCACTCGTCCGAGGATTGGTCCGCGCCATACTCAGGTGCTGGGACCGACGCCAAAACTCGATTTGACATCCTTATGATCTGTGCCGCCCACATGCAACTCCATATTGGGCAGATGATTTACCTCGCTTTTGAGCTAAACAGGCAGGCCGGAACGGGATCGGGTTAACCCGACTGCGCAGGGCCGCTTGGGACTGAAACCATGCCTCTTTGGACGCGAGTTTCGCGCGGTGGCAACCTACGGCAGACATCCCGCACCGAACTTTAATCATGCCGACTCGACCCCTGAAACAAACCCGCTCCTTACTTGCCCTGGCCGGCTTTGGGCTGGCAACGGCCGGTGCCGCCTGGTACGGTTCGCGCTACAGCCGCAACGGAAGCCGTGGCAGCTGGTACCGGCAACTCGACAAGCCAAGTTTTACGCCGCCGGAAGCGGTCTTTCCGATCGTGTGGACTTCACTTTACGCGATGATGGCATGGTCGGGATGGAGAATATGGAGCGCAGCGCCCTCTCGCGAGCGCAAACATGCATTACGCTTGTGGATCTCTCAGCTCAGCACCAATGCGAAGTGGTCGAAACTTTTCTTCGGTCAACATCGTCCCGCAATGGCGCTGGCTGACATCATTGCCCTGGAAAGCTTGATCGTTTCCTACATTATGGCGGCCCGGAAAGTCGATCGTGCAGCCGCTAACGCGTTTATCCCTTATGCAGCCTGGGTCGCATTCGCCGCCGTGCTCAATTCTGAGATTGTCAGACTCAACCCCCACGCGCGCTGAGATTCCGCCTCAGCTTCATGCGCCTCTGTGGTGAAATAGACTTGTGCAACTGAAGCAAGCGCTCACCCAGGGCATCGCCCACCTGACGGCGAACAATGTTCCCTCTCCCCGCATGAATGCGGAACTTCTGTTGATGTTCACCCTTGGCAGCGACCGCGCTTACTTGTACGCGCATCCGGAGCGCGATCTTAAATCCGAGGAAATGACTCGCTACGAAAATGCTCTGGCGGAACGATCCCGCGGGATGCCGGCGCAGTACATCACGGGTCATCAGGAATTCTGGGGCATGGACTTCATTGTGACGCCCGCCGTACTGATTCCGCGTCCTGAAACCGAGCATGTCATCGAAACTGTGCTGGAGTTGCAATCGTCGGCTTCCGGCGCCCGGCGCCCGGCGGCCGGACCTCGAACGCCGGCGGTCCGGGCATTCGGAAACCAAGGGCCAGGAGCCGGAAGCCGGATCCTCGACGTCGGCACCGGCTCGGGTTGCATTGCGCTGGCGCTGGCTAAAGAACTCCACGACGCAGAAATTCACGCGACCGACATTTCCTCCGCTGCGCTCGAAATTGCTCGCGCGAACGCCGCCCGCCATGAACTCGATGGGCGCGTGCACTTTCGCGAAGCGGACCTGCTGGCAGGATTCGCGGAGAATTCTTTTGACTTCATCGTCTCCAATCCTCCCTACGTCGGCGAATCGGAAGCAGAGGACGTCCAACTTGAGGTGCGCAAATTCGAACCGCGCAACGCAGTCTTCGCGGGCCCCACCGGATTGGAGGTTATTGCGCGACTGGTACCCCAGGCGCACTCCGCACTGCGGCCGGGCGGCTGGCTGGCGATGGAAATCAGCGGAACCATCGTAGAAGGCGTCAAGCAACTGCTGAACGGTTGGACTGAGATTCGAGTCATTCGCGATCTGCAAGGCATTCCGCGGGTGATCGCAGCACGAAAACCAGAGATCTGAGTACTCTAGCGCGGCACAATGGCAGGCTGAATTTCCTCTATGTCCACAATGTTGGTTGGATACTTGCCGGTATAGCAAGCCGAGCAATAAGAAGTTTTCTCGCCATCGCCACAAGCTTTCTTCAGCCCATCCAGCGAGAGGTAAGCGAGCGAGTCGACTCGAATGTAATCGCGAATCTCATCGATGGATTTGTTGGCCGCGATCAGCTGATTTCTTGAAGGCGTGTCCACACCGTAATAACAGGGCGAGATTGTCGGGGGACAAGAAATCCGCATGTGAACTTCTTTTGCCCCTGCGCTGCGGATCATGCGGACGATCTTCCGGCTGGTCGTGCCGCGCACAATGGAATCGTCGATCAGCACGACTCGCTTCCCTTCCAGCAGAGATTGCACCGGATTTAACTTTAGCTTGACGCCGAAATCGCGCACGCTCTGGCTCGGCTCGATAAAGGTGCGGCCCACGTAATGGTTGCGGATCAAGCCGAAACGGAATGGGATGCCACTCTCCGCGGCGTAACCGACAGCGGCGGTAACACCAGAATCCGGCACGGGGACGACGAGATCGGCATCCACCGGCGCTTCTCGCGCCAACTGTCTTCCCATCTCTTCGCGGCTGGTCTGCACGGCGCGGCCAAAAACTCTGCTATCGGGACGCGAAAAATAAACGTGCTCGAAGATGCAGCTCGATTGCGGAGCAGCCGTGGAATAAAAACGCGAGCTGATTCCTTCCGGGCCGACGACAATTAATTCTCCGGGCTTTACATCGCGTTCGTAAGTCGCTCCGATCAGATCGAAGGCGCAAGTCTCGGAGGCAAAGACAATGGTGTCGCGCTTCTGGCCCTCGAGAGCCGGGATGCGGCCCATGGCTAAGGGTCGGAAGCCGCGCGGATCGCGGGCCGCGATGATGCGGTCCGGACTCATCACCACCAGGGAGAACGCGCCTTCCACGCGGCGAAGCGCGTCGGCAATCGCCTCCGGCAAAGTGTGTTCGCGCGAAAGCGCGATCAGATGCACGATGACCTCGGTATCGCTGTTGGTCTGAAAAATCGATCCCTGGCGCTCCAGCCGGCCGCGAACTTCCGCGGCGTTCGTCAGATTTCCGTTATGCGCCACTCCGATGGAACCTTTATTCGATTGCACCAGAATCGGCTGCGCGTTCAACAGCGCAGAATCCCCGGCGGTCGAATAGCGCGTGTGCCCGATGGCCAGCGTGCCGCGGATTTTCGAGAGCACTTCTTCGGTGAAGATGTCGGCGACGAGTCCCATTGCCTTGTGCACGCGGGAAGTGATCCCATCGGAAGTGACGATCCCAGCGGATTCCTGGCCGCGATGCTGCAACGCATGAAGACCGAGGTAAGCGAGCTTCTCCGCCTCTGGGTGGGCAAAGATGGCCACTACACCGCATTCGTCGTGGAATTTATCGGAAGTCAGCATTTAGCCATTAACCTTTATGTCGATACCAGCTCCGAATCCGCCTTCAACGCGGATTCCAAAGCCCCTTCGTATTCGGCGCTCAAGTCAGAGACGAGGGCCGAAACCATCGATTTATTATCAAGGCTGATTTCCAGCCGCTCCGGGATTGTCTCTCCCAACACGTCCGCGGCGATGCCGTACTTCTCCGCCAACTGTTGGATCCGCGCCACGTTCGCCGGGTCGCAAGAGAGAAGGATGCGGCTCGCATCTTCTCCAAACAGCACGTACTCCGCGGGAAGCCCGTTCGACGCGAGGTTCACGCGCGCGCCCACGCCTTTCGCGAATGTCTTCTCCGCCAAGACCACGGCGAGCCCGCCATCGGAGCAATCGTGCACAGAATCCACCCAACCTTGCTGAATCAGTTCAATGACAGCCTTCTGTAGCGCGGCTTCCTTCTCCAGATCGATCTCCGGCGGATATCCCCATAGCGCGCCGAGAATTTCCTTGACGTATTCCGACGATCCGAACTCACTCTCCACATCGGTAATATCGGCTGCTTCGCCCGCGCGCAATAGCACGATCGTGCGCCCCGCGGCGGCGAAATGCATTTTCGAGGTTTTGTGCACATCGTCGAGTATCCCAACCACGCCAAGCACGGGCGTGGGATAGATACCCTCGCCCAGAGTCTCGTTGTAGAAGCTGACATTGCCGCCGGTGACGGGAATCTCAAGCTCTTCGCAGGCTTTCGTGATGCCGTCGATGGTTTGCGAGAACTGCCACATAATGTGCGGCTTCTCCGGATTGCCGAAGTTGAGGCAGTTGGTGGCTCCCACGGGTGTCGCTCCCGAACACGCCACTTTGCGCGCGGCCTCAGCCACGGCATGCATCGCGCCCAGTCGCGGGTCGAGATAACACCAGCGTCCATTGCCATCGAGCGCCATCGCAAGGCCGCGCTGCGAGCCCTTGATGCGAATCACTCCGGCATCGCCCGCGCCCGGCGCTTCGACCGTGTTGGTCTGCACCATGTGATCGTATTGCTGCCAGACCCAACGCTTGCCGCAGATGTTCGAGCTGGCAAGAAGCTGCTTAAGGCTTTGCGTCAGATCCCTGCCTTCATTGAACCCGATATGCTCGGGCATCTCGCGCGGTACGGGTGGTTCCCAGCGGGCGAGTGGACGTTTATAAACGGGCGCATCATCAGTCAGCGCCTGATTCGGAATCTCAGCCATAACTTCACCGTGATGCCGCACGCGCAATTTATTTCCCGCAGTGACTTTGCCGACTTCGACCGCATCGAGTCCCCACTTTTCGAATACGCGGAAGACTTCGTCCTCGCGGCCTTTTTGCGCCACCAAAAGCATGCGCTCCTGCGATTCGCTCAGCATGATTTCGTATGCGGTCATGCCGGTCTCGCGCTGCGGAACGCGGTCGAGTTCAATTTCGATGCCGACGCCGCCGCGACCGCCCATCTCGCAGGTCGAGCAAGTCAGTCCGGCGGCACCCATATCCTGAATGCCGACGATGGCTCCGGTCTGCATGGCTTCCAGACAAGCTTCGAGCAACAACTTTTCGAGGAAAGGATCGCCTACTTGCACGTTGGGGCGCTTGGCTTCCGAAGCTTCACTGAATTCTTCGCTCGCCATGGTAGCGCCGTGAATGCCGTCGCGCCCGGTCTTGGCGCCGACGTAGATCACGGGATTGCCTTCGCCGGCGGCTCGTGCGTAGAAGATTTCATTTTTGCGAACCAATCCCATGGCGAAAGCGTTCACCAGCGGGTTGCCGGAGTAGCATGGTTCGAATTTGGTTTCGCCGCCCAGGTTGGGCACGCCGAAGCAGTTGCCATACGAGGCGACGCCGCTGACCACGCCTTCGAGGACGGAGTGGTTGCGATGGATCTCAGCCCGGGTAACGACTCGTAGAGCCGCGGACGCCTCGTCCGCCGAACCTGGGCGACGACCGTCATCAGTGCCACTTTCCCCACAGACGAGGGCGTCCGGGGCTCCATGTTTCGAAACATGTTTCGCACCACCGCTTGTAATCGGGCCAAACCTTAGCGAGTCCATCACCGCTACGGGTCTCGCGCCCATGGTAAAAATGTCGCGCAAAATTCCGCCCACGCCGGTGGTTGCGCCTTGGAACGGCTCGATGAATGATGGGTGATTGTGCGATTCGATCTTGAAAGCGCAGGCCCAGCCGTCGCCGATGTCGATGATGCCGGCATTTTCTCCCGGCCCTTGCAGCACGCGCTTGCTGCGCGTGGGCAGGCGCTTCAAGTGAATGCGCGACGATTTGTAGGAACAATGCTCGCTCCACATCACGCTGAAAATTCCGAGTTCGGTGAGCGTGGGTTCTCGTCCTCCGAGAAGTTGTTTGATCTTTTCGTATTCTTCGGAAGTGAGGCCGTGCTGCCGGAGGGCTTCCGGAGAAAAGGCAGAAGTCAAGGAAGTGGCCATGGGGAAACTCTATTGTCGCATTTAGCGGGACCGCTGGGTAGAGAAAGGATGACGATTTGTTTAAATCTTCCTTTCCTGAATTTCCGGTAAGATTCCAGCCAGATGAAATCCATCATCGTAGGAACCGCGGGACACATCGACCACGGTAAAACCGCGCTGGTCAAGGCTTTAACCGGGATCGATGCGGACAGGCTGGAGGAAGAGAAACGGCGCGGCATCACTATTGACCTGGGCTTCGCCCATATGGACTTGCCCACACCCGGCGGGGAAACGTTGCGCCTGGGTTTTGTCGACGTTCCCGGGCACGAGCGGTTTGTGCGCAACATGCTGGCGGGCGTGGGCGGCATCGATCTGGTGCTGCTGGTGATTGCGGCGGACGAAGCAATCAAGCCGCAGACGCGGGAACACTTCGACATCCTGCAACTGCTCGGGGTACTGCGCGGAATCACGGTGCTGACGAAGTCCGACGCCGTGGACGCGGAGACGCTCGACGTGGTGCGGTTGGAGGTGGAAGAGTATCTGCGCGGGACTTTTTTGGATGACCCGAAATCAATCCTAGCCGTCAGTTCCCTAACCGGGGCTGGACTGGAAGAACTCAAGCGCGCCATGGTGGCGGCCGCGGCGGAAGTGCGTCCGCGAGATTCGCACGCGATCCCTCGCTTGCCCATCGATCGTGTCTTTACCATGAAAGGTTTTGGGACGGTCGTGACGGGAACGTTGGTGGCAGGAACGATTCGCCGCGAGGATGAATTGGAAGTATTTCCTACCGGCCAGCGAGTGCGCGTGCGCGGAGTTCAAGTACACGGGGAGAGCGCGGACGCGGCCGTTGCCGGACAACGGACGGCTTTGAATCTTGCGGGCGCCAGCACCGACCAGTTAGCGCGAGGTATGACGCTGGCGCCTCCGGCGACGTTTCGTAAAACCCGGCTGGCGGATGTTTCACTGCGGCTGCTGGCCTCGGCCGCGCGTCCGCTTAAGAATCGAGCGCGCGTGCACTTTCACTCCTATACGATGGAGACCGTTGTGGAGATCGCGCTGCACGGGACGAGACAGGCTGCACCCGGCAGCCAGGCGATTGCTCGGATCAAGTTGCCAGAGGCCGCGCTGCTTCTGCCCGGAGATCGATTTATTCTGCGGCAATTTTCGCCGGTTGTGACCATCGGCGGCGGGATTGTCTTGGATGCCACACCCGTAACGCGCCTAGCCAACGCCGGGCAGTTTCTCGACATTCTCGCCGCCGGAAATTCCGAAGCGGCGTTGACGGCCAGAATCTCGCGAACGAAATGGAAAGGAGTTTCTATCTCTGAGCTAGTGGCTGAAACCGGCTGGACAAGAACCACGCTCGACACGCGTCTCGCCGCCATGGTAGCGGCCGGGACGGTGGCGCGAGCGGGCGAAAGATACCTGCACTCGCCGGCGCTCAAGACTTTGAAGGCCCTCATCGCCAGTGTGGTCGCCGATTTTCACAGGAAGAATTCTTTGGTGGGTGGAATCAGCAGAGAAGAATTGCGGGCGCAAGTGGAAACATCACCCGAGGTTTTCGAGGCGGCCGTGGCATTGTCGATCCGAGAAAAAGAAATCGAATTCGCCAACGATCTGGTGCGACTGCCCGGACACGGAGTCGTCATGAAAGATGAGGAGTTCGAATCGAAGCAAAAGATTGAAGACGCGTTCGCCGCAGCGGGGCTGAAAGTGCCGGCGCTGCATGAAGTGATTGCAGGACTGAAAATCGATAAAGTGCGGGCGCAGAAAATTGTGACGCTGCTTTTGCGGGATAAGGTGTTGGTTAAGATTTCCGACGGGTTGGTTTTTCATCGCAGCGCACTGCAGCAGTTACGAAGTCAGTTGATGGCTTACAAAACCAAATCGACGAAGATCGATGTTGCCAAGTTCAAAGAACTGTCTGACGTGAGCCGCAAATATGCCATCCCGTTGCTGGAATATCTAGACCGGGAACGAGTAACGCGCCGTGTGGGAGACGCGCGGGAGATTCTTTAGCCACGGATTTCCACGGATAGAGCAAAAGCAGAATCTGGCGTATTTGTTTTGATGCGAAAATTCGTGGGAAGTACCTAGATTTTTTCCTCCGGAAACTCCAGCTCCAGTCCCAGAGGGTCCGTTACCCGATTCGTGAGATTAGCCAGTCCGGCCAGCATGTGAACGTCTACGATCTCGGGATCGGAAAAATGTTTCTTCAGCTCGTCGAAATCCGTCTCCACAATTTCGTGCGGCGCGCGGGTTAGCCTCTCGACATAGGTTAGCGCCGCCCGTTCTTTTTCGTTATATCGCGAATAATTTCCAGCCTTCAAAGCCGTCCAGTCCTCCGCCGTAAGTCCCACACGCTTCGAAGCCGCAACGTGGTGCTGGGTGCAATAGCGGCAGCCGTTGATGAGAGAAATGCGCAGGTAGATCAGTTCGTACAACTTGCGATCGAGGGAGCGTCCTACGCTGGCGTAGAAACTAAGAAAATTCTTAAGCATGTCGGGCCGATGCGCGAGGGCCTTTTGCACGTTGCCGGGCTTACCGCGAAGCGTATGTTCGTAGATTTCGCGCACTTCCGGAGACGCAGCCTCCGGGTCAATCAGGCTGATGCGTGCCATCGAATCCTCCCAGATAAAACTGGCTCCACTCATGATAGATGAATCGCGGACGACGCGACGGAATCGCTCAAAACCCTGACCGTGCAAACTACAGAAAATCGGCAGAAGTGCCGATGGATGCTAATGGAGTCTGTGCCATGAGAAAAGCAGGATTTGCCGCGATCCTCGTGTGGGCGGCCTTATTATCGGCCGCGGCGCAGAGTAGTGACGATGCCGCAGGCCGATCAAACATTTTGGCGCTGGAGCACGCGTGGGATCAGGCGCAAGAACGCGGCGACGCCAAGGCCCTGGCCGCAATTTTCGACGACGCTCTGATTTTCGTCGACTACGACGGCAAGTTGTTGACCAAAGCGGAGTATATGGCGCGGGTCAAGGCGAACAGCACCCACATGCTACAGATCGTGGCGGAAGAAATGAGCGTGCAGATGTTTGGAACCACGGCGATCGTGGTCGGAACTTACAGGGCTAAGGGAATCGAGAATGGAAAGCCGTACGTGAAGCGCGGACGGTTTACTGATACCTGGGTGCTCCGAGGTACCAATTGGATATGCGTCGCAGCCGGGACCACCCCGATCCTGCACTGAGAATCAATTGGCCGTGGTTGCGTTAGCTCGTTCCCGCTCGTTCTTAGGCGTGCGGGAAAGGAAGGCACCGGGATGTGGAAGCTTGTTCCTGTTTTTCTTCTGTTTGTAGTGGCGCCTCGATGCAACGCCCAGACTGCATCGAAGCCCGATGCTGAGGGAGCTAGAATCCTAACTCTGGAGAATGCCTGGAACCAGGCCGTGCAACAAAAAGACGCAGCAGCACTCAAAATGCTACTCGCGCCAGAACTCGTTTATGTCGATTATGACGGCATACTGTATGGAAAGGCGGAGTACTTAGCCAGCGTACGGGCGCCGTCATTGCATCCCGTCCGGCTTGTCAACGAAGCTATGAGTGTTCGCATTATTGGCGCTGTGGCCGTGGTGAGCGGAGTGTGCCGCGAAACCGGCGTGAAGAATGGAAAACCGTACGCGGTACGGATGCGCTTTACTGACACTTGGCTCCGCCGGGGCGATAGTTGGGTCTGTTTGGCCAGCCATTCCACGGTGAGCAGCCATTAGCAAGCACCCTTAATATTACCCGTCAGCCGTTGTGCCTGCTTGCGGTGCATTCCTCTGTTCCTGCTACGATCACTGCTGCGGAGATGAGAGATGAGCTCATGAAGGCGCAGAATGGCAAGCGGGAATCCCCCGAATCGGCGACCTTATTTCCCAGCCAGCAGGCTTGGGCAGCGTGGCTGGGAAAAAATCATCGCAAATCAGCGGGCTTGTGGTTGCGGCTGGCGAAAAAGAGCTCGGGATTGAACTCGGTGACCTACGCGGAAGCGTTGGAGGCTGCGCTTTGTTATGGGTGGATCGACGGCCAGAAGAAACCTGAAAGCGAACAAGCCTGGCTACAGCGATTTCTTCCCCGATCCGCGAGAAGCATTTGGTCGAAAATCAATCGGGAAAAGGCACTGGCGCTAATCCGGCAAGGAAAAATGACCGCCGCTGGTTTGGAGGCGATCGAGGCGGCCAAGAAAAACGGACGATGGGAGTCGGCATACGATTCGCCTAAGGGCGCCATCGTACCGGAAGATCTGCAGGCTGCGCTCGACGCGAACCCGCGTGCACTCGAGTTTTTCCTGGCGTTCGATAGTGCAAACCGCTACGCAGTGCTGTTTCGAATCCAGACTGTGAAAAAGACCGAAACACGAGCCGCAAAGATTCGCCAATTCGTAGAAATGCTCGAACGAAAAGAGAGAATCCACGAACCGCGCAAAGCTCGCGGCTCGAAAGAGTAATCGACAAACCATGCCGAGCGTAAGAATTATCGGAGCCGGACTGGCTGGATCGGAAGCGGCGTGGCAGTGTGCACGACGGGGGGTGCAGGTTGAATTGATTGAGATGCGTCCGGTGCGCTGCACTCCGGCGCACCAGACAGCGGATTTCGCGGAACTCGTCTGTTCGAATTCTTTGAAATCGGATTCGGAAAACACTGCACCATGGCTGTTGAAGGAAGAGATGAGGCGGGGCAGATCGCTGCTGCTGGAGATTGCGCGGGAGTGCGCCGTTCCTGCCGGGCACGCCCTGGCCGTGGATCGAGTCACCTTCGCTGCGAAAGTGACGGAAGCGATTTCCCGCGAGGCGCTGATTACCGTGCGCCGAGAAGAAGCGACGCGGATTGAAGAAGACCAGGTAACCGTAATTGCTACGGGACCTTTGACCTCGGAAGCGCTGGCTGGCGAGATTGCTCGCTTGAGCGTTTCCCAGGGCTCGTCGAAAACGCCGCATTTATATTTCTACGATTCCATTAGCCCGATTGTGGAAGCGGATTCGATTGATATGGCGCGGGTGTACATGGCGGCGCGCTATGACAAGGGCTCGGCGGATTACATCAACTGCCCGATGACGCGGGAAGAATATGATCGCTTCTACGATGCGCTTCTGGCGGCGCAATCGGTGGAAGAACGCGAGTGGGAAAAGTTGAATTACTTCGAGAGCTGTTTGCCGATTGAAGAAATTGCTCGGCGCGGACGCGATACCCTGCGCTTCGGCCCCATGAAGCCGGTGGGGCTGAAGGATCCGCGCACGGGACGAATGCCTTACGCGGTGGTGCAGTTGCGGCAGGAAAATCTGCGGGCGGATTCCTACAATCTGGTGGGATTTCAGAATCATCTGAAGTTCGGGGAGCAGGCGCGAGTACTGCGCATGATTCCTGGACTCGAGAGCGCCCGGTTTTTGCGCTACGGCCAGATCCACCGCAATACTTATATCAATAGTCCGGCGCTGTTGCGCGAGACCCTGCAGATGAAGACGCATCCGGGAGTGTTATTCGCGGGACAGATTTGCGGCGTGGAAGGCTATGTGGAATCGATTGCCACCGGGCTGATGGCGGGAATCAATGCGGCGGCTTTAGCGCTTGGGCTGGAGCCGGTGCCGCCGCCGCGAGCCTCGGCGTTTGGATCGCTTACCCATTACGTTGCTCATGCCGAGGCAAAAACCTTCCAGCCTGCCAACATCACTTTCGATCTTCTACCCGCGCTGGAGAACAAAATCCGCGACCGCAAGGAGCGGCACCGGATGCAGTGCGAACTGGCGCTGAAGAGATTTGATGAGTGGATGGAGCAAACCGGAGCGATGGCCGTAAAGGCTTGAATCTCGGATTGAGCACCCCTGCCTGGAGTCACACTTTTTTCTGCAACAATACGCGCCTTCCCTACGTATCCATAGAATGAGCGGGCCAAAACGGCGCGGGAGCTTACGTTCCCTGCCCAATTGCGTCCAATCAAGAACACGCGATGACTCTGCGGGATCTTATTGTCGATGTCGTGCGCACGCTATGGGCGCATAAGTTGCGGGCGTTCCTCACTATGTTCGGCATTGCGTGGGGAATTGTTTCGATTGTGCTGATGGTGGCGGCCGGCGAAGGCTTGCGCAAAGGGCAGGAAGAACAATCCCGAACACTGGGCAAGGACGTAATGATTATCTTCCACGGCCGTACCAGCCTACAGGCGGGCGGAACGCACGCCGGGCGGCTGATCCATTGGGAGGACGAGGACGTGCCTGTGGTGCAGGCGGAGGCGATGGATTGCGAATATGCCATCCCCGAACTGGAGCAGAATACGGTCCTCGCGCACAGTAATTTCAACAACGCGTCGTTTACGGTGACTGGATCGTATCCGCAATTCAGTGAGATTCGCAGCATCAACGTGGGGCTCGGCCGTTTTTATGATTGGGACGATATGCGCGAGGCCCGACGCGTCGCTTTCCTGGGATCGGATGCCGCCAAGCAGTTGTTTCCGGGGCGCAATCCGGTAGGCGAAAACGTTTACCTGAATGATTTTCCCTTCGTCGTGATCGGAGTCATGGAAAAAAAGAAGCAGGATTCCAGTTACGACGGCTGGGACGCGAACAAAGTTTTCATTCCGTTCTCGGCCATGCGCCGCGACTTCCCGGACAAACCCCCCGGCACTCCGACCACGTTCGATCAACTGCTGGTGACGCCGAAATCGGTGGAGCAGCATGAGGCGTGCAAGCACGAAGTGCGCGTCGCGCTGGCGCGCATGCACCGCTACGACCCAAACGATAAGGAAGCTTGCCCCATCTGGGACACGGTGCAGGAGGCTAAAGCATTCCGGCAGATGACCGATGGCATGAAATATTTTCTGGGCGCGGTGGGGATTGTGACCCTGCTGCTGGGAGGCCTGGGCGTGATGAACGTGATGCTGGTCGCCGTGCGCGAGCGAACGCGTGAAATCGGAGTGCGGAAAGCGATTGGCGCCCCGGCAGGCACAATCCTGCGGCAGTTCTTTGTGGAAGCGGTAATCATTGCGTTGTTGAGCGGCGGGATCGGGTTGGGAGTTGCGTTCGGATTTTGCGCACTGGTGAACTTATTGCCCATGCCGGATTACTTTGCCGGGCTCATTCCGGATTGGACTTCCGGCCTGGTGGCAGCCGGTTTACTGGGGGCCATTGCTGTGGGTGCGGCGCTTTATCCGGCGCGGAGAGCGGCGTCGATTGATCCCATTGAGGCGTTGCGCTATGAGGCGGGAGGGTAAGAAAGATTTAGTAATTTGGTAATTTGGTAATTTAGTAATTTTGCAATTTCAAGACGGCGCGGCCATCGCCGAAGGTTTTCAAATTACCAAATTACTAAATTACCCAATTACTAAATTTAGTCATGCTGCTTGAAATTATTTTCGAGGCCTGGATCGCGCTGAAGCGTAATCTCACGCGCAGCTTTCTCACCATGCTCGGAATCGTCTGGGGCATTGCCACGGTGACGCTGCTGATCGCCTACGGCAGCAGTTTTCGCGGCGTTCTGGTGCACGGGTTCGATGCCTTCGGCAAGAGCGTCGTGATCTGCTGGCCCCAGCAGACCAGCGAACAACCGGGCGGCCAGCGCGCCGGGAAAAAAGTTGTCGTCGAACAAGCCGATGTTGACATGGTCAAAGCGACGGCGCCGCTGGTGAAACATGTTTGCCGCGAAACCGTGAACCGTCCGGGAATTTCCTACGGAGACCGCATGGTGGGAACGGCGGCGATTCGCGGGGTTTGCCCGGAATATGGCGAGATGCGCAACGAAATGCCATCCGAGGGCCGCTGGATCGATGCCGGCGATGAGTTGGAACGGCGGCGGGTGATCTTTCTGGGCGGTCGCATCAAGGAACAACTGTTCAGCGGAAGACCGGCGGTGGGCGAGACCGTGGAAGTGGGCGGCGTGCGTTTTACGGTGGTCGGCGTAATGGCGCGGAAAATTCAGCTCAGCAATTATTTCAGCAGCGACGATGATTCCGCGTGGATTCCCTACTCCACCGCCGGAGATCTCTGGAACACGCGCTATGCCGCCGTGCTCTTGTTCGAGCCGATCGCACCACAGTTTGAGAAAAAGGCGATGGCGCAAGTATTAGCGGCGGTGGCGACGCGGCAAAATTTTTCTCTGACCGATCCAAAAGCGTTCCAGATGTTCGGGCGCGACGAGTTTCGTCCGGTGATCGATGCGCTGACCATCGGACTGCAAGTCCTTCTCGCATTTGTGGGAACGCTAACCCTCGGCATCGGAGGCGTGGGCGTGATGAATATCATGCTGGTCTCAGTGGACGAACGCATTCGCGAGATCGGCCTGCGCCGGGCGCTGGGAGCGCGCAAGCGGCATATCAAGCTGCAGTTCCTGGCGGAAACTTTGTTGATCATGATTCTGGGCGGAGCCATCGGCGTGCTGCTTTCCTACTTCATCGCCTGGGCCGTGGGAACGCTGCCCATGATGGGTCCACTGTTCGAAGACGATTCCGGGCAGGGCGATATTCACTTGCGAATCTCGATCATGACGGTTGTGCTTTCGAGTGCGGTTCTGCTTGTAGTAGGAGTAATCAGCGGGCTGGTTCCTGCGTTACGCGCATCAAAACTGGACCCGGTCGAGGCGCTTCGATATGAGTGAAAATAATCTTCGAAGCTTAGCGCGGCTCGATCTGCATGAGCATTCCATATTTCGGCCGAAGGGTGATTAACGGCTGTGGTTCAACCCGATGCCCCGGCACCAATCGTAGATTCCACTTCTGCGACAGCGTGGCCAGAATCAGCACGCCTTCCATCCATGCAAACGATTCTCCAATGCACTGCCGCGCGCCTGCCCCGAAGGGAAAGTAAGTAAACTTCGCGCGCCGGGCCTTGCCTTCGGCGGTAAATCGCTCCGGATCGAAGCGCAGCGGATCGGGAAAGAACCGTGGATCGCGGTGGGTGATGAACTGGCTGGTCAATACAGTCGTCCGCGCGGGAAGAAAATAATCGCCGAGCGAAAAATCGTTGCGAGCATAACGTCCCATGGCCCATGCCGGCGGATAAAGCCGCAACGATTCCGCCATTGCCATCTCGGTGTAGCGCAAGCGGGGAACATCTTCGCAGCTGGGAAGCCTGTCGGTCAGTACTGTGTCAACTTCGCGGTGAAGTTTCGCTTTGCAGAGTGGATTTTCGGATAACAGATACCACGTCCACGACAAAGCATTTGCAACCGTTTCATAACCCGCAAGAAAAATTGTTATGACCTGATCTCGAAGAGCTTCCCGCGACGCCTCGTCATTGGCGGGAGAGGCCGCGAACATGAGGTCGAGCAAGCTTCCGCGATCAACGCCGCTGCGCTGGTGTGCGTCAATCATCCGGTAGACGACAGCATCAATCCGTTTACGTGCTCTAACAAAAGCGGCCAAGCCCGGCGGCCGCACGTGCACCAGCCATTCCGCGGCCGGCAGCATCACCAGAAAATTGTACAGATCCATGATGCGGTTGATGGCCGCCGCCAGTTCGTAAACTTCTTCTCGCAGATCGGTGGCGAACAATGTTCGCGCCACAACGTTCAACGTGAGGTGCATCATGTCGATGGCGATATCGCGTTGCTCCCCGACGCGCCACGAATCGCGGATGCGCACTGCTTCCTCGACGATGGTGGTGCCGTATTCGCTAATCCGCTGCCGATGAAATGCGGGCTGCGCCGCCAGTCGCTGGGCGCGATGCGCAGCGCCTTCGCTGGTAATCATGCCCTCGCCCAGCAACATCTTGGTGCGCTGTACGGTGCGCTCCTTGATGAAGTTGTCGTTTTGAACCACCAGCACCTCTCGGATGTACTCCGGATGGTTGAGAAAGACGATGTGGTGAGGCCCGATCTTGTAGTGCGCGATATCGCCGTAAGTTTCAGCGAGATCTTGAAAAAGATAGATGGGATTGGCGGGACGAAACTTGCGGAGAGCGAACCACAGCAGATTGCGCTGCAGGCCCGGCGGAAAATGGTACCCTCTTCGCCCTTGTGAGGACGTTCCCTCCGCCTGCCGTACTGCCGTTGCCATTCCGTTAGTTTACCCTGCGATGGACGGTACAAATGGGACGGCGGTGGGCAATTTCATCTCGCTCAAAATAAGGCCGGCCTTTCGCCGGGCGGAAATAATTGCTGCCCATGCTATCGCTTCTGAAGTTGATCGAGCGCCGCCAGCACTTCTTCACTGTGCCGCCCGGGGTCAACGCTGGTATATGCCCTCGCGACTTTCCCGTCGGGATCGATCAGGAATGTGTGACGCGCCGCAAATTTGGCGACGCCAAGGTTGGTAAGAGAACCATACTCCCGGCTCACGTTGCCGTCTGTATCGGCTAACAGCTTAAAGTTCAATCCTTCTTTTGTGCAAAACTTCTTATGCGAGTCGACGCTGTCCACGCTCACGCCCAGAATCGCCGCCTGGCGCTGATTGTATTTCGATTGATCGGCCTGAAAGTTGTGGGCTTCGCGCGTGCAGCCGGGGGTCTGGTCCTTGGGATAAAAATAAAGGACCACCCATTTTCCCCGATAGTCCTTGAGGCTCACAGAGTTCCCTTCCTGTGACCGCAAAGTGAAATCGGGCGCCGTACTGCCAGCGGCCGGAGCGGCGGCACGCGATCCCGAAAATAAGCGCGGAACCATGAAAATGATGACCACAACCACCAGTACGAGCAAAACAATTTTCAGCATGGCGGACCTCCCGCAGCGTTTTTTCGCAGGCGTTCTGGATTGTAAACCTTTGGTCACCCCCCTTCGGCCAGCAGGATTTCTCATAATTGAATATCATGGAATATTCAGCACAATCAGACGGAGATAAGACGTGGCTCAGACGGAAACTGACGGTCAGGAAGTATTGGAAACACGCGAGTGGGTCGATTCGCTGGACTATGTTTTATCCAAGGGTGGCCCGGTACGCGCGGGACGGCTGATTCAGCAACTGGCGCTGCACGCGCGCCGCGCCGCGGGAGTGAATCTCCCTTTCTCGGCCACCACTCCGTACCAGAACACGATTGCCGCACCGCAACAGGCGCCTTTTCCCGGCAGCCAGGAAATGGAGCGCCGCATCAAGAGCCTGGTGCGCTGGAACGCTCTGGCCATGGTCGTGCGCGCCAATAAAATTCAGGAGGGCATTGGCGGGCACATCTCAACGTTTGCCTCGGCTGCCACTCTGTATGAGGTCGCTTTTAATCATTTCTTCCAGGCGCAAACCGAAAGCGGCGATCGCGATTTTGTTTATTTTCAGGGCCACGCCGCGCCCGGAATTTACGCCCGGGCTTATCTGGAAGGCCGCATCCCAAAAGAGAAGCTGGAAAACTTTCGCCGCGAACTGAAACCCGGCGGCGGGTTGAGCTCCTACCCTCACCCTTGGCTGATGCCGAATTTCTGGGAGTTTCCCACGGTTTCGATGGGACTGGGGCCGATCCAGGCGATCTATCATGCGCGCTTTATCCGCTACCTGGAGAATCGCGGCCTGAAACAATCCACCGGCGGCAAAGTCTGGGCCTTTCTGGGCGATGGAGAAATGGATGAACCCGAATCCCTGGGATCCATTACCCTGGCTTCGCGTGAAAATCTCGACAATCTGATTTTCGTGGTGAACTGCAACTTGCAGCGGCTCGATGGACCGGTGCGAGGCAACGGAAAAATCATTCAGGAACTGGAAGCTATCTTCCGCGGCGCGGGATGGAACGTAATCAAGTGCATCTGGGGCTCGGACTGGGATAGCCTGATTCGTGCGGATCGCGACGGCATCCTGGTGAGGCGGCTGGGCGAGATCAGCGACGGGCAGTATCAAAAATACTTTGTAGAGAGCGGCGCCTATTTTCGCCAGAATTTGTTCGGCACAGATCCACGGCTGCTGAAGATGGTAGAGCACCTTTCTGACGAGCAACTGGCGCGCATGCGGCTGGGCGGACACGATCCCATCAAAGTACATGCCGCGTTCCGCGCCGCCGTCGACCACAAAGGCTCGCCAACGATCGTTCTCGCGAAGACGATCAAGGGCTATGGGCTGGGCGAAGCGGGCGAAGGCAAGAACATCACTCACCAGCAGAAGAAGCTGAATGAAGAAGAGCTGGAGATGTTCCGCTCGCGTTTTGGAATTCCCATCCCGGACGATGAATTGCATAACGCGCCGTTCTACCGGCCGTCCGATGAGAGCGCCGAAATCAAATATATGCAGGCGCGCCGGCAACAGCTGGGCGGATACATGCCGCAAAGAAAAGTGCGCGCTACGCCGCTGAAGCCGGTTCCGGAAGCACACTTCGAGGAATTCTATAAAGGCACCGACGGACGCGAAGCCTCGACTACCATGGTTTTCGTCCGACTGCTGTCGAAACTGCTGCGCGACCCCGAAGTAGGCAAGCTGATCGTCCCCATCATTCCCGACGAAGCTCGCACTTTTGGGATGGAAGCCCTGTTCCGCCAGATCGGCATTTACTCCAGCGCCGGACAGCTGTATGAGCCGGTCGATATGGACACGCTCCTTTATTACAAAGAGGCCAAGGACGGACAGATTCTAGAAGAAGGAATTACCGAAGCCGGTTCGATGTGCTCTTTTATCGCGGCCGGCACGGCTTACGCGAATCACGGCATCAACACGATTCCCTTCTTTATTTACTACTCGATGTTCGGTTTCCAGCGTATCGGCGATCTGATCTGGGCCGCGGCCGATATGCGCTGCCGGGGATTTCTGGTGGGCGGCACGGCCGGACGCACCACGCTGGCCGGCGAAGGCCTGCAGCATCAGGATGGCCACAGCCACGTGCTCGCCTTGCCGGTTCCGAATTTGCTGGCCTACGATCCGGCATTCGCCTACGAAATTGCCATCATCATTCAGGATGGCATTAAGCGCATGTATGTGGATCAGGAATCGATCTTCTACTACCTTACCGTGACCAACGAACCGCTGCCCATGCCCGAGATGCCGAAGGATGGCAATGTCCGCGCAGGCGTGCTGCGCGGGCTCTATCGTTTCAAGGCGGCGGACGCGCCCGACGCGAAGTTGCGCGCGCAGTTGCTCGGCAGCGGAACTATTATGTACGAAGTGCTGAAGGCACAAACTCTTCTTAAGGAAAAATACGGAGTGGCGGCGGATGTGTGGAGCGTGACCAGCTACAAGGAACTTTATCGCGACGCCAACGATTGCGAGCGCTGGAACATGCTTCATCCGGGCGATACGGCGAAGGTTCCCTTTGTGACGCAGACCTTGAAAGATGCGCCCGGGCCCTTCATTGCCGCATCGGATTACATGAAGGTGCTGCCGGAATCTCTGGCGAAGTGGGTGCCCGGACAACTGTTTTCACTCGGCACCGACGGCTTTGGCCGCAGCGAAAACCGGGTCGCGTTGCGCGATTTCTTCGAAGTGGACGCCAAGCATATCGTGCTGGCCACCCTGGGCGCGTTGGTACGCGAAAAGAAAATCGCGGTCGACGTTATGAAGAAGGCGATTCACGACCTCGGAATTAATCCGGAAAAGTTGAACCCGGCCATCAGTTGAACCCGGACTCGCGAACGCATTCGAAAACAAGCAAGGAATGGAATCAGTGATCGAATTTAAGCTCCCCGCACTCGGTGAAAATATTGAACAGGGCGACTTGGTGCGCCTGATGATTGCCCCCGGCGCGGCGGTCAGCGAGGGCCAGACCGTGATGGAACTCGAGACCGACAAAGCGGTTGTGGAAGTGCCGTCGTCGGTCAACGGGACGGTGAAGGAAATTCTGGTTAAAGAAGGCGACAAAATTAAAGTTGGCCAGGTAGTTTTCACCGCCGACAGCAATGGAACATCCGTAGCGGCGGCGGCCGAAACCCGGCGGAAGGAGGAGCCGCCGCAGAAAGCGGTGTCCCAGCCCCAGGCGGAGCAGGCCGCTCCCAGCGGCGGAACCGCTGCCGGCGCGGCTCAAGTGCGGGCCGCCGCACCACCCCGAGTTGAATCTCAACCCGCCCCACAGCGAACCCGATCCACGGACGCGGCTCCCGCCGCCGAGTTCCGTCTGCAGGAACTCGGAGAAAACATCTCACAAGGCGACCTGGTTCGCCTGATGATCGCGCCCGGAGCCAAGGTTTCCGAAGGCCAGCCGGTGATGGAACTCGAAACCGATAAAGCTGTAGTCGAGGTCCCTTCGTCGGTCAGCGGCATCGTCGATGAAGTCAAAGTCAAAGAAGGCGAGAAGATTAAAGTTGGCCAGCTGATTTTCACGCTGCAAGGCGTGGCGCCATCGCAAACCGAATCCCCCCGCCCGCAGAACCGGCCAGTGGAGCACGTGTCCGGCCAGCACGGCGCTCGTCTGGCATTCCAAGCCGCAATTCGCGCCGAGGGTAAAACCGAAGAACAGGCTCTGCCTCCCGATCAGCCGCAGCCGCGTCCGGAGGCTTTCTCGATGCCGCAGCAGTTGGGCAAGGTCGCCGGAACCGAGCACCGCGAGCCCGTGCCCGCGGCTCCGCACACCCGCAGGCTCGCCCGCGAACTCGGGGTCGACATTTACGAGGTAAAAGGCACCGGCCCCGGGGGACGCATCGGCGAAGACGACGTAAAGGCCCACGCAAAGGCGGCGCTGGCTGCTTTGTCGGCGGCCGCGCAGGCTCCGGCGCGCGCCGGACATTTCATTGCGCCCAAGCTGCCGGATTTTTCGAAGTGGGGAAAAATCGAGCGCGTTTCCATGCGCGGGGTTCGCAGAAAAACCGCCGAACATCTCGCCGAGTCCTGGAATACGATCCCGCACGTGACGCAACACGACCGGGCAGACATTACGGAACTCGAGCAGCTGCGCGCACGCTTTGCTCCCAAGGCCGAACAAGCCGGCGGCAAGATGACCGTCACCGCCATTGCGCTGAAAGTTTGCGCGGCCGCCTTAAAAGTATTCCCGCAATTCAACGCCACCATCGATATGGAGAAAGAAGAAATCATCTACAAGCAATACATCAGTATTGGCGTGGCGGCGGATACCGACCGCGGCTTGCTGGTTCCGGTGATCCGCGATGTGGATAAGAAAAATATCGTCGAACTGGCCGTGGAATTATCGCAGCTGTCGCAGAAGGCGCGAGACAAGAAGATAACGCTCGCCGATATGGAAGGCGGAACTTTCACCATCACCAATCTCGGCGGCATCGGTGGCACGGCATTTACGCCGATTGTGAATCATCCCGAGGTCGCCATTCTTGGGCTTTCGCGCTCGCGCATGGAGCCGGAATGGATTGGAGGAAAGTTCGAACCGCGGCTGATTCTGCCGCTTTCGCTTTCCTATGATCATCGCCTGATCGACGGTGCGGACGCCGCGCGTTTTCTGCGCTGGATCGCCGAAGCCTTCGAGCAGCCGTTTTTACTGTCGGTGCAGGGATGAGCGCATACTTCCCGGCGACTTGGGGGTTTTCATTCAGGGATCCAAAAGCTAGAAAATGCCTGCGAGAAGTTTTTATAGATAAGCAAGAGTTTGCGGAATGATGGCGTTCTCTAAATACGTTGCCAAAAGGAATTCATACTCATACCCGGCCGTTGGTTTGCGCGGGCACATCAACTGCTGGACGGAAGTGCATTTTGCCTCCACTCACCAATTGGATTGCCATCAGAAACACCTTCTCCTCTCTGATGAAAACGAACAAATCGTGCTGGGATATTTGAGTACGATCTTCTGGGGATATTACAGCGGGAAAGACAACGCCATACGTTCCGCTAGAGCGCAGGGCAGGGCACAGCTGGCACTCGATGGCAAAGATCGACGAAGTAATGGGAGAATGCGCGGAGTAAAGGATATAGGAGTCGATAAAGTCGCTGACGAAATTAGGGTCGCTTTTGATAGTCTCAGGTCGGATTACTACGCTGAGGCTTTAGGACGGCTGTGCGGTCTCCCGCAATTGAGGGTCGCGTTCGCTTCAAAAGTCTGCGCTTTTCTTATTCCAGCCAAATGTGGAGTCGCTGATTCCGTTATAGCCGAGAGCTACCCTGGCTTTGGTTTCTCCGTTGATGACAACGGGAACGTAAGAAACACTCCCGACAACAGACGTAATTATGCTGCATATTGTTCTTTTCTGCAGGAGCAGGCCGACGCTCTAAATTCACAAGGAGAGCCATTCCAGTGGAAGGACCGAGATGGCCTCCGTTACCCGTGGCGCGCAGTGGACATTGAACGTGCACTCTACTAATGGGCCTCAAAGCAGACCTTATGCCAGACACCCCTAACCTGCACATTGGCGTAATCGGCGGCGGCCCGGGCGGGTATGCTGCCGCCTTCCTCGCGGCTGATCTCGGCATGCAAGTTACGCTCATCGACCCGGAGGCGAATCCCGGCGGCGTGTGCCTTTACCGCGGCTGCATTCCGTCGAAGGCGCTGCTGCATGTCGCCAAATTGATTGAAGAATCTCAGCAAGCCAGGAATTGGGGCATCGATTTTCCCGCGCCGAAGATCGATCTTGCGCGCTTGCGAACATGGAAAGAAAGTGTCGTCAAAAAGCTCACCGGCGGCTTGGGACAGCTCTCCAAGCAGCGTCACGTGGAATACATTCAGGGCCGTGCCGGATTTGAAAATTCCACAACGTTGCGGATCGGCAAGAGCGACTCCACTGAAGCCGTTCTCAGTTTTGACCGCATCATCATCGCAACCGGCTCGCGCCCTGCCATCATCCCCGCGCTCAAACTCGATTCGCCTCGCATCATGGATTCGACCGGTGCGCTCAATCTTGAAGACATTCCCGGCAGCCTTCTGGTGGTCGGCGGCGGATACATCGGTCTGGAAATCGGATCGGTATACGCGGCACTTGGAACGCGCGTCACCGTGGTGGAAATGCTGCCCGGCCTGCTTCCAGGCGCCGATCGAGACCTGATTCTTCCGCTGCACAAACGTCTGGAGAAAATGTTCGAAGCGATTCTGCTGAATACCACCGTCTCCTCGCTCAAAGAAGACGGCCCAGGAATTCGCGCAACCTTCGCTGGCCCGGCGGTACAAGAAAAAGACAAGGAAAAAACTTTCGACCGCGTGCTGGTTTCCGTCGGACGAAAACCGAACTCAGAAATCCCCGGCCTCGAGAAAACGCAAGTGCATGTGAACCCGCGCGGCTTTATCGAAGTGAACAAGCAATTGCAGACTGCCGATCCATCCATCTACGCCATCGGCGACGTGGTTGGCGAGCCCATGCTGGCACACAAGGCTTCGCACGAAGGCCGGACTGCGGTCGAAGCCATCGCCGGTCACAAAGTTGCCTTCGAACCCAATGCCATTCCGGCTGTCGTCTTCACCGATCCCGAAGTCGCCTGGTGCGGGCTCACCGAATTGCAGGCGGAAAAAGACAAACGTGAAATCAAAGTGGCGAAGTTTCCCTGGGGCGCATCCGGACGTGCCGTTACTCTCGACCGTCCCGAGGGAATGACCAAGCTGATCGTGGACCCGCTGACCGAACGCATTCTCGGTGTCGGCATTGTCGGCGCGGGCGCGGGCGAACTAATCGCCGAGGGAGTGCTGGCAATCGAGATGGCCGCCCTGGCCAGCGATGTGGCCATGACCATCCATCCGCATCCCACGCTTTCGGAAACTGTGATGGAGTCCGCCGAAGTTTTTTTCGGCACCAGCACGCATGTGTTCCGCCCCAAGCGAGGGTAGCGTGTATCTGGCGACAATCGAACTTACGATGATCAAACTTCACAGGCAACCAGTTCCGCTACAATAAACTCTCACTTTGCTTGAAGCTGCGCATCCGCCGCATCGGCCGCCCGCACAAGGCCGGAAGAAATTCATGAACAATTTTCCCAGACGAATCGCCTTTCTCGCTCTAATCCTCACGGTCTGCCTGCCGCTCTCGGCCCAGGGCGCGCTGGGTGCTTTGCTGCAATCACCGGCACCGGCGAGCGCTTCAACCAAAGCCACTGCCGATCCGCTGGGCCGCGACACGCCGTACGGCACTGTCTTCGGATTTATGCAGCAGGCGGAAAAAGGCAACTACAGCGTCGCCGCTCAATATCTGCAGATGAGCCCCTCACGCCGGCAGGCAGAAGGCGCGACTGCGGCGGAAGATCTGAAAGAAGTAATGGACCGCGCGTATTCCGGCACTCTGGGCAGCAAGCAACCGGATGGCGAGCCGCAGGAAAGCGAAGGCATACCCGCGGGCCGGCAAAGGCTGGGAACCATATCGGCCGGCGATGCCGAAGCGAATCTGGAACTGGTTCGAGTTTCCGATTCCAGCGGAGCGAAAATTTGGTTGATCTCTCCTGACACTCTGGCGAAGCTCCCCGAACTCTACGATCAAGTCAACGCGCGGAGAGTGGAAACGCGATTGCCCCAGTGGATGGTCAAGTATCAGGCGGCTGGGATGCCGCTGTGGCAATGGCTGGCCCTGGTGCTGCTGATTCCAGTGGCGGCGGGAACCGGCTGGCTGGTCTTAGTGGTGCTGCAAATTCCCGTGCGCTGGTGGGCGCAGAGGCACGGCCACGCCGAACTGACATCGCACTCGGTATCCGCGCCGGCGTGGCTTCTGGCCGGGACGATCATTCACCGGATGCTCGCACGCTACCTTGGCATGCCCCTGCTTCAGCGCCACTACTATTTCCAAGTCGTCGAGGTCGCGGTCATTATCGGGTTCAACTGGATTCTGTGGCGAGTGGTTCGCTGGTCCCTGCAGCGAGTGCGCAATCAGGCGCTGGCCCGCGGCCATGGCGGCACGGGATCTCTGATGCTGCTCGGCGAACGCCTGGTCAAAGCCTTCATTTTTGTGATGGCGATATTTTTCATTCTCGGCGTGCTGGGTTTCAACTTGACCACGGCATTGGCCGGAGTAGGAATTGGAACCCTGGCCATCGGCTTTGGCGCGCAGCAGACCATCGCCAATTTATTCGGCGGCGTTTCCGTTTTAGGAGACGAAGTCATCCGCGTGGGCGATGTTTGCAAGTTCGGTGATCGTACCGGGACGGTCGAGGATATAGGCCTGCGCTCGACTCGAGTCCGCACGGAAGAGAGAACTTTGCTGGCCATCCCCAATGGCACGGTCGCGACCATCAACGTGGAGAACCTAAGCCGGCGCGACAAGATGCTTTTCAAAACTGTACTCGGACTGCACCTGGACACTTCACAGGAGCAACTCCGCCTGGTGCTTTCTGAAATACGCGGCGTCTTGGGTTCCAATCCCAAAGTTGAACGCAGCTCTCTTCGCGTGCGCCTTATCGAGTTGGCGTCCGCTTCCATCAACGTGGAGCTCGTCTGCTATGTAATGACCATGGATTTCGACGAATTCGCCACGGTTCGGGAAGAGTTGCTGCTGAAGATCATGGATTTCGTCGAGAACTCCGGAACAAAACTCGCGCGCCCCTCGCAGACGCTTATTTTGGATCAGGATTCGGGCTCTGACAAAGCCAAATCCGCTTTTCACCAGATGACCGGCTCAAGCCAAGACGCACATGCCAACAACGACAAGCAGCCGTCTTCCACTGACGCCCGCAACCAGAAACAAGAGGCGGGAAAAAACGTGGAGAAAAAATGATCAGGACTTCGCGTGCCAGCGCCGAGTCAACCAGGCAAGAAACCGGTGCGTCGGATAATACACCGCAGCGGGAACAATGATCAGGTACGCCAGCAGATACAAAAGCCCAGTCACCGCATGCTGTTCGCGAAAGAACGGCCCTCGCGCCCAGTTCACATCATACTGAGGACGCCAAAAGTAATTGATCGGCACCACGATCCAGGCGTTCAGCGTTTGAAACTTCCAACCTCTGGAGTCGTAACCTAGACGTCGAATCGCCCACAGAAGCAAGGGCGGCGTCACTACATGAAACAGGCTCAACAATCGAATCGGCAGCGGAACATGAGGATCGAACAGGTATTCCGTGCCGCCGATCAAATGTCGGCCCGTGATCAGAGCGCTCGCCAGGTCGACCGCAAATAAAGTCTGGAATAACAACAGCCCAGTGGCCTGCCAGGAAAATATCAGCGCACTTTCCATCCACAGACCTACGGTGACGAACAAATTGCCGAGATCGCAGAAGAACAGAAAATTCTGCAGACCATACTGGCGCCAGTACACGGGTATCCAGGCGATGACGCACGCTGTCCAGACAATCTTGAGCCATCGTGGGATGCGCATGACAGGGTATTGTATGCGCCGAAGAAGTCCGATGGGACAAGGCCTAAAACCCGCGTCTGGCAAGGCAAAAGCGGCATGGGCGGAATTACTACCGTAACTTGATGCGGCTTACGGGTGTACCTACGATGAAGTCAATATGGGTTACCAAGCACTCCTTTTCTGTCCCGATGAGAAGACGGCTCGCACCGTAACGCAGGTTCTTAGCGAGTTGGACTTCACGGTAGTTCCATGCACCGAACCCTTCGCCGCGGTAAAGAAATTGATGGGCGAGCACTTCGATGCCGTCGTGGTGGATTGCGACAACGAGCAGAATGCGACGCTGCTGCTTAAGAGCGCGCGCAATGCGCCCAATAACCAGTCGGCGCTGGCAGTTGCAGTGGTCGAGGGGCAAGCGGGAGTGGCGAAAGCATTTCGCATTGGCGCAAATCTCGTTCTTACCAAGCCCATTAACGTAGAACAAGCAAAAGGAACATTGCGAGTCGCCCGCGGACTCTTGCGGAAAAGCGAATCCGCGAAACCTGCGACGGCGGCGGCGAAACCTGCGGTGGTTGCGCCAGGAGCGGGACCGCTGCTGGTTTCGAGTACGCCTGCGGCGGCGCCTCCGGTTTCGGCCGTGAGTCCAATCGTCAGCGCACCAATCCAAAAGCCGGTTGCGCAGCCGAGCTTTGCTGCGTCGGCTTCCAGCGTTAGACCTGAAGGCGACGATTCCGCCAGGGAAGTGACGCCGCCAAGGATCGTGGAGGCTTCGGCTCCCGAGGCCAAGCCCGAAGTAACATTCAGCAAGCAGGTAACATCAGCGTCTTCGAGCGCGGGCTTATCGATCGTCGCTTCGTCGGGCGCGGCTTCATCGGGCGCGGCCAGCGCGGCGGCTCCGGCGCGGGAAGCGGCGAGCGGCGCTGAGCAGCAGAAGAGTGTAGAGGTTATTCCGGAAGCGAAAGCTGCGGTTGAGAAGGAAGCGATCGTTGAGGAAAGCTCCGAAGTTGAGGCGAGCGCTGCGCCTGCACCTTCGTTTACGTTTGGGGGTGCGGTTGGAAGCGGCAGCAAGCCAGCGAGCGGCGGTAGCAAAAAGACTTTGATCGCGGTGGCTGCGCTTGTGGTGATTGCAGCCGGCGGTTATTTCGCGTGGACACAGTTTGGTCCTTCGCAGGGAACGGCAACGGTTTCCACGCCGGTCGCCGCTCGACCGGCGTCAACAACTCCCGTTCCGCAGGCTGCGCCGAGTGCAGTGGCAGCTACGCCTGATGCTGCGTCTTCTGTTACACATTCTGCGACCGTAACTTCGACTCCAGCAGGAGCGGCGCAACCGGCCAAAGTGGCAAAGCCTGTTCCAGCGCCAACTGCTGCTGGCGTTGCACAGACTCACGCAAGTAAAGCCAGTCCGGTAGCTGACTCGGCCAAAACGGTTGTGGCGGACAGTAAAGCTCCGACAACGTCCGACGAGGCTTCGCAGCCTATCGTAGTGAGAAAAAGCGCTGCGCGGACTGCGGCTGGAAAAACTTTATCAACCAGCGATGCTCCGGATCCCATCATGACGGGAATTGCCGCAGCCGGCGACGGTGGAACGCTGCCGAATCTGTTGACTGGTTCGAGCGGAGCGCCGGCGCCGGTGCTGCAAACCCTGAGCATTTCGCAGGGAGTTTCGCAGGGACTGATCCTCAAGAAGATTTCGCCTTCGTATCCGACGAATGCTTTGCGCATGCGGATTGAAGGATCGGTGGAACTGCTGGCGACGATCTCGAAGAAGGGCGACATTTCCGCGGTGAAAATTCTGAGCGGAGACCCGAACCTGGCGCGAGCCGCAGCCGATGCGGTGAAGCAGTGGAAGTACAAGCCGTATCTGCTGGACGGTTCTCCGGTGGAGATTCAGACCCAGGTGACGGTGAACTTCAAGCTGCCGCGATAGAACCCGGCGGTTTTATGGCATCGGCTGATCAATTACCGATTGCCGATTCTCGCTCTCCATTCTCTCTAGCTACCGAGTGCCTGCTAGTGATATCCCTCCTGTGAATTTCCGGTGGTAATAAATCTGAGTGCGATCTGCCGTGGCCTGGGTAGAATCGTCATCTTTGTTCGCTTTGGGGTATACCCCTACCTACCTTTTTTTTGCTGAAAGTACTGCTGGATGCGGGGAAAAAATTGTCCGCAAAGTACGTCTTCCAAAAGACTTAGAGGCAAATTACGTGAAACACAGGAGTTAGGTGCGTTGTTCCTGTGGCTGTATTTGCCGCCAATGTTTCGAGAATTACCGTCAGTGCTTCGATGATCATGAAGCGATTTTTGGCGGAGGGCAAGGTTGGATGTCACAAAGGGGCTGTGGATTGTTCATCGCCGCCTGGACCGCCATCGCGGGATCTGGACTTTGCGAAGAACCGAAAAAAACATCAAGGGTTCCCGATTCGAGACGTCGGGCTCTTTCATTTAGGTGAGGTGAAACTCACCGGCTTGTCGAGGGAAATGCAGACGTCCGTGAACTTCGGAAGGGACAAGCTATTGATGTTTCCCATTCCGTCGAGAGTGAGCTGGTGTTTCTTATTACCGGATTTAATTGATCGAAGAGTGCTGCTAATGGGTAGCCTGGTGGTGCGATCGGCGAGTGCCATGGTATCGAATTCAAGGCGGAAGCTTGGTGGATACTTAGAATCCTTTGGAAGGCTTTGTCCGGCGGGAGAGGCGAGCTGGAGATTTCCTTCAATTTCGCCAAGGAATGACGGGTCCAGAATCAATGCCGAGACCTTTGTAGTCGAGTATGACCTCGCTGAAACGTCTGCGGGAATGAATCCGCAGATTTCCGTTCCAGCGTCGAGGCTGAAGGAAAAACCGATTTTTACTCTGGAGGCGCTTACGGGGGCGGGATTTCCCTCCAATGTTGCCGTGAGTCCTGCTGGCCGAGCAGGTGAACTCTTGTTGGATGATGCTTCGGCAAGAGCTTGTGCTGGTTTTCGCTGTGCGGTTCCCCCATCCGTCTCGGCTTGGGGTTTGGTTTCAGCGTCTTGCAATTTCCTGACTAGCTCTTGGGCAGCCTGTAGTTGCGACTTGTAGTCGTCTCGTTCTTTCTGCATGGCGTCCCGTTCACGGTTCGCGGCCTGAATACTATCGAAGGCTTGCTTGCTAGTGGAATCCAGGTTTTGCTGCTGATTTTGGTAGTTCAGGGAGATGGTTGTCGCTTGCTTTGCCAGGTCTTCAGCCTGGGTTCGGAAAAGCGTGGCCTGCAGTTTATTTCCCTCCGAGGCGGCCTTTTCGGACTGCAGTTGGGCTAAGTTCGCTTGTGCTTCTTTTTGAGCCGATTCGGCCTTCAGTTGTGTTGTGCGCGCCAGTTCTGCCGCATCGCGGGCTCGGTGTCGTTCCACAAGCGCATAGATGGCCAGCAGCCCCAAGAGAACCGCGACCGCCCCAACGCCAGCTATGACGCGCCAAAGGCGCTTGGAAGCAACCGCTTCCCCGCGAGCGTGTCTCCAATCCAGTAGAGGCTGCGCTAGAACGTCGTGGAATATCTCGTACTGTTCAGGATCGGACAGCTTGCGGAGAATTCTCGACTCGGAACGATCTGTGAGCACATCGAGGACTTTCTTGACCTCGATCTCAGGCCTCTCGGCATAGGCAACAAGATCTTTTGTGGCCTGCGCGATCTTACTGCGCGAGGGGGTAACCAGGTAACGAAACATATTCGCTGCGATATCGCGTTCACGATCGCTGGCGAGTTGGTTCATAACCTCATTTACGTGACTTCTGACAATGTTGTCCGCGCCGCCTAACTCGTGCAAGGTGGTTACGCGTAAGGTGGATGAGTTTCGCCGCTGTTCCTCCTCCCAGAGCTTTGTGAGCACCAATTGCAAAAAGGCGGTTTCGATTCGGCTTTCTTTGGCAGGGTTGCGCCTGGAGCCTACGCCGGTGGATTCGCTGACGGCAACTTGTCCTGATTGCACTTGCTGCAATACTTCGTCGACAAGCGCAGGTTCTGCTTCATACACTTTGCCGTCTCCACTCACCTTGCTAAAAACCGCGAGGGGTTTTGCAATGGCGCTCTTGGCTCCGGCGGGGGTCAGACGCTCAACCTCGAGGGTATCGCGAAGAAGGTTTGGGATGCGAAGGCCGAAGCGACGGTCCAGCTTTGACAGGCTGTCATCGCGGATGCCGATAAGGACGTTTACCGGGCAATCCTTGCGGTTGATTAGGCGCGACAGAGCACTGTCGAACTCGTGTCCAAGGCTGTCGCTGGAATGGTAGAGAAGAAATTCTTCGAACTGATCGAGCAGCAGGAAGGCTGGGTTCTGCGCTCGTCCTGCGTCCGAATCACCGGTTGCGGATTGCGAAGCCTCACCCACATGCGCTAGATCGTGTGCCTTGCTCACAACTTCCTGAAGGAGGGTGTCGCTCTGCCATTCTCTGAAGTAGAGGACGGAAGCTGCTGGATCTTCCTTTAGACGCCGCACAACCCCTGCCTGCAATACAGAACTTTTGCCAACGCCACTGGCTCCGTACAGGACGGTAAGTGGCCGCGTCTGAAGATTAGACGCAATAACACGTATTTCACGGTCGCGACCGAAGAAGAATTGAAAGTCCTCCTCGCGAAAAGGCCGCAAACCAACATAGGGCGAAAATGAGTTACTAGAACTCACGGTACCGGCTTCCACCGTTGCTGCATAGCTTCGACAAAGTCTTCAAGCTTCATATCGTAGATATCAACGCCGCGACGATCCCAGATTTTTCTTTCGAACGGAGATGGATCAAGCAGAAGGGCCCAAGAGATGGGCTGGGAAAGTCTGGACTGGTCCGGTGAGTTTCCGACTTTCTTTCTTATTTTTTTTAATAGGACGCGGAGATTCCAGTCACGCAGACCATAACCGAGAAACAAGAAAGATCTGCTTGCGAAGTAAGCACTAAAGGCCGATGGTACAGCGCTCTCCATGCGCGAAAGGAAATCGATGTAGTCTTCCTCTGTAATTACAAAGCTGTCCCACTTGCCGACGGCGTTCTGAACGGACCCGTGCATTTTATAAATGATGTTGGTTTTGCCGAGGTCCTCGATGTCGATGTCCTGAGGCTTTAGCACCTCGGGTTCAGGTACACCATCCCGCCACCAGAAAATAGCATTGGCATAGTCTTCGTTGTCGGCCGGATAGACGACGAGATCATACGGCTTCTTTGCTTCTAAAAAGGCCTGCTCCAACAAGGTATCGTAGTTGGTAGTTACGATCATTGTTTTGTCGGCTACTTGCGCAAGAAATCTGTGGAGATTGTTGCAGCAGTATTTTTTCTTTTCATCCGCAAAGACACTTCGCAACTCCCTGCGCAGAAGGTCACGGCTGGATACATCGACATAATAGGAGGACACCTTGGAAAGATCCGTCAGGTCATAGTCGTTTGCGGAAGGAAATTCCGCGTCTCTGGCTAGATTCCTCGCCAGATCCGAACCGCTAGGAAGGTAGGTCAAATCGCCCTTCGTGTATCCCACCATGGATGCACCTGCACCCAGAAACGGGATAGCAATCCCGCTGCGGAGTGCCTTAAGAATGATTCCGTACGGCGGTGTGGTTATCGGCGGTACTCCAGGCGTAACAGACATCAACTTCTTCCTTTCGGCACGACTAATTGAGCGCGTCGGAGAGGCTATTAACTCGGCCTCCCGGTTACTGGGAAGTTATTCTGCGGCTTACCTGGAGCGTAGTCAAGATGTTAATAAGGGCTTGTCGTTGCTTTGTCGTGCCGACGATGATGTGCAGAGGGCAGGGATCCTTGGACTGCGCATGGCGTCCACTGCGTGGACGCCATGCTTCGCTCAGGATGACAGAGTCTCATCTGGGCCGGTGAATCATGGTTTGGCGATTACGTCGTACGGTCTCATCATTTCGTTGTCTTCGTGTTCGAGGATGTGGCAGTGCCAGACGTAGCGGCCGGGGTATCCGGCGAAGGGGATGATGATGCGCGTGAGCATGGCGGGGTCGGCGCGGACGGTATCTTTCCATCCGGCTTCGCCGGGGTCGGGAGGGATGGGTGGGCCGAAGAATTTTAGTTTGCCGGTGGTCCAGTAGGCGGAGACGTCGATGCTGCGGCGGTCGAGGATTTGGAAGCGGACGAGGTGAAGGTGGATGGGGTGGGAGTCGTCGGTGAGGTTGATGAGGTTCCAGATTTCGCTGGAGTCGAGGAGCGGGGTTTCGGTGACGGGCATGTTCCAGTGAGCGTTGTTGAGCAGCATGGTGACGGGACGCTGGACTGGGTCGTCGACTTCGACGAGGGTGAGGTTGCGGGTTTGGATGGCAGCGGATTCGGGGATTTTGGGAACGGGGCGCAGGGTCAGAGGCAGGGCGGTGGCGGTTTTTTGCGGGGAGTTTTTGTGCTGCGGTTTGCCGACGCGGAATTGCATGACGGTACGGCCATCGTTGTTTAGGATGATTTGCTCTCCGGCGAAAGCGGAGAAATCGAGGACGAGGTCGGCGCGCTCGGCGGGGGCGAGGGTGAAGCGTTTGAGTTCGACGGGCGCGGGGAGCAGGCCCTGGTCGGTGCCGATCTGATGGAAGGTTTGTCCGTTGGCGAGCGAGAGATGGAAGAAGCGGGCATTGGCTCCGTTGAGGACGCGGAAGCGATAGGGGCGCGGCTCGACTTCGAGATAGGGAAAAAGTTTTCCGTTGACGAGGAAGGCGTCGCCGAAGACTTCGGGGGTCCAGGGAGATTTGGGATTGCCGGATACGGGATAGTTGAGCTGGCTGTCGAGATCGAGGATGCGGTCGTAGAGGACGAGGGGGATTTCGTATGGGCCGCGGGGGAGATTGAGGGAGTCCTCGAAATCGTCGCGCAGAATGTAGAGGCCGAGGAGTCCGGCGAAAACGTTGAGGCGGTTAATTCCCAGGGCGTGGTCGTGATACCAGAGCATGGCGGCGTCTTGCTGATTGGGATAGTGGTAGACGGCGGCCTTGCCGGGAGGGTACCAGGCGTCGGGATAGCCGTCGCTGGCGGCGGGGGCTTTGGCTCCGTGGAGATGGACGACGGTGCGGACTTCGGGCTTGTCGGCTTCGGCTCCGTGGATGGTGTGGTCGATGGGCAGGAAATGTTGCGTGGGAAGTTCGTTGGCCCATTCGACTAAGATTCCCTGGCCGCTGCGGGCTTCGAAGGTGGGGCCGGGTGAGGTTGAGCCGTAGGCCCAGAGGCGGGTGGGCTTGAGGTCGCGATGGACTTTGGATTCGATCTGGCGCATGGCGACGTGGTAGTAAGGGAGGGTAACAGCGGGATTGGTGGGGTCGGGGCGATGATCGGTGGCGCGCGCGACTTCGGGGATGGGAAGCGGGTCGACGAACTGCGCCAGGGTGCTGACGTTCAGAGCAGTGCGAAATTTGGGCGCGGGCTGGTCGTGATGATGTACGGTTTGGGGCAGCGCGAGAGAGGCAGTAAGGATTCCGCCGCGGTGTAGGAAGTCTCGTCGGGTTAGAGACACTTCTGGGTTCTCTCCTTCTGGAAATCAGTGGTCAGGGTTCAGTGACCAGTGGCCAGTCGAATTCTGAATCGCCAACACAAGAATGATAAACGGGCATGCGAGGTTTAAGCTTCGCATGCCCGCGGCTCGCCCAGATCCCACGCCCGCAAAGAACGCTGCCTCGGGATGGCAAAGGGCTACTTGGTGTATTCGCCGGTGCTCGGATTCAGGAAGACGGTGCCGTTGGTCCGGATCTTCGCGAAGTTGAACATCTGGGCGATCGAGTTGGCGATGCCATCGAAAGAGCCCTGGCCAATGCGCTCGCCGCCAAGCCAGTTGTCTTCGATGAAGTGGATGACCGAACTCTGGTCGGTGATGGTGTGGTCGACGAAATTCTGCCGCGCCCATGGAGAGATGACGAGCAAGGGCAATCTTGGACCGTAGCCGCAACGGCCGAGGGCGTGCGGGTTCGCGGTGGGATTGTAGCCGGGGAGCGAAGTCGCTGCGGTGCCGCAGGCTCCGGGACCGGTGAGAGCGTCGGAGGGACCTGTCGAAGTATTTACGATTGGTCCCATCTGGTGGTCGTACCATCCGTCGGAGTCGTCATACATCACGACGACGGCGGTGCTGCTCCAAGTGGGGAGCGTTTCCAGCAGGTTAATGGTGTTCACCACGAAGGTTTGTTCGTCGAGAGGATCGGAGTATCCGGCGTGAGCGTCTTCAAAGGCAGGAGCCTTGAGGAAGCTTACCGCTGGGAGATAGCCGCCGGCGGCGGCGGCGTAGAAATCCTCGATATCGTACTGGTGGTTGGCGGGGCCGTTGTATCCGATCTCAGAGAGTGAAGCGGGACGGGTGTGGTTGGGATTGGCGGTCGAGGGCCAGTAGGCGAAGAGCGAGTGATGCGGGATGTAGTCGGTTTCGTCTACCCCGCTGATAGCCGATGTGGTGCTGCGGGCGCATCCGGTGGTGCCATTGGAGTTGACGATTGACAGGTTGAAGCCGCCCATGAAGCCGCCCCAGCTTACGCCAGCGGCGTTGAGCAGGTCGCCAATATTCTGGCTGCCCATGGTGCCCTGGGCGCGGGTGGACGAGGAGCAAACATCGCCGATGGGATCGGCATCGCCGATCATGGTCAGAGAGCCATCGGGGCCGCCGTTGACTTCGTCGCCAGTGCCATTCAGGGTGGCGATAACTCCGTTGGTCTGGCCGGAAACTAGATTGATCACGCCAGGGGTCGAAGGGCCGAAGTTGCTGCCGAAGGAATTGTCATTCAGGGCGAAGTTCTGGGCATAGTTCCACATGCCGGTGACGGTGTTGCCGTCGAAATAGCCCATGACCAAGCCGTTGGTCTGCGTGACGCCGGAACCGGAGGGTGGCGGTCCGGCGGTGCCGGTGTAAAGCGGGAACAGATCCATTAAGCCGGCGTCGAAGGCTTGCTGCTCCGGCGTATAGGAGTGATCCTGATCGTTGGTGTAGGCCTGGGAGCGGTCAAGACGGAAGGGGTTGGAAGCGCCGGTGCCGTTGGCGGGATTCAGGTTTGGATTGGCGTTCAGCAGAGCATTGCCGAGACCATTGACCGTGGGAGTGCCGGGCGCGGCCTTGAACGGTGGCTCCCCGACCGGGTTGGTCGCGAGCGGATAGGTGCCGAAGTAGTGGTCGAAGGAAACGTTTTCGTTGAAGATCACGACCAGATGCTGGATTGGAGTTGCGGTAGCCGGGGCTTTCCGGGTTTGCTTTACGGCAGGCTTAGAGGCAGCGAAGGCAGGCGCGGCGGTTGGTCCCAGAGCGGTGGTCAAGGCCAGCAGCAGAGCCATTGTCCTCTTGGGGGCATCGGAAGTCTTCAGTGTATTGAGGCTTAGTTTGGTGAACATTTTTCTTTTCCTCCGCCCGGGAAAACAAAATTCGAAACTTCCGCAATGGACACACACAGCTTGCGGGACGGTTTTGGGACCGGGACGAAGTGGACTATAACGGGTGATTGTTGCAGTGGGGTTTCAGGATTGTTAAAAACAGATGAATCGAAGGCGGCGGGGTTGGAAGTTCGCAAGCGTGAATAGCTCGCCTTGGAGGCGCCGCCTTGCGCTAATCCCCGGTGCCGGTGAGTGAGACGGTTTGCGGGCTTGCGCCGCCGTTATCGGAGATGCTGACTGCCGCAGTCCGAACTCCCGTGGCCAAGGGCGTAAAGGTTACCGAGATCGAGCAGGTTGCGCCCGCAGCGATGCCCGCGCCGCAGTTATTGCTTTGGGAGAAATCGGTTGCGTTGACGCCGGTAATCGAAATCTGCGTGATGGAAAGCGGGACAGTTCCTTCGTTAGTTAACTTGACCGTAACTGAGGCGCTGCTGGTTCCGACCTTCTGATTGCCGAAGTTCACGCCGGTGGCGGAGAGTTGGACCACGGTCCCGGTGCCTGAAAGCTTTATGCTTTGCGGACTGTTGACTGCGCTGTCGGTAACGGTGAGCTGGCCGAGTTGCGATCCGCGAGCGGAGGCTTTGAACTGAACCTGGATCTGGCAGTTTTCGCCCTGCGTCAAAGTCGAGGGACAGTTGTTGGTTTCGGTAAATGCGCCGCTGGCCATGATGCTGGAGACGGAGACGGACAGCGTGCCGGTGTTGGTGAGGGTTGCGGTTTGCGCTTGGCTTACCGCGCCAATCATTTCGGTGGGGAATTTAAGAACGGCTGGGGTCAATGAGGCGGAGGCGGCATTGACGCCAGTTCCCGTGAGCCCGGCCGTAGCGGGGCTGCCCAGGCCTTGATAGCCCACGCTGATCGATCCGGTTTTGGAGCCGCCCGAGGTGGGAGCGAAGACCACCATAATGGAACAACTGGAGCCGGCGGCCACGCTGCCGTTGCAGGTGTTGGTTTGGGAGAAGCCGCGATTGCCGGTGATCGTAATCGCACCCACACCGAGCGAGGATGTGCCGATATTGCTCAGGGTGAGCGTTTGCGGCGCGCTAGTGGTTCCGGTGGATTGATTGCCGAAGGCGAGCGCGCTGGGCGTGAGTGCGACCGTGTTCTGAAGCAGGAGGAGCGTGTTTGTGCTTCCGGCGAGTACCAGGTCCAGCTTTCCGTCTCCGTTGAAATCGCCGAGGCCAAGGCTCTCAAAACCATTGGGATAAGACTTTTGCAATGGAATCGAAATGGGCGTGCCGAATGTAGCGTCTCCGTTTCCCAGCAGAATCGTCACGGCCTGATTGCTATAGCTACTTGACCAAGTGGCTACATCCAGCTTGCCATCGCCGTTGAAGTCTCCGATGACGAGGTTTGAATATGGGTTTCCCAGATTTACTCCGCCCGCGGAGGTGAAGGTTCCGTCGCCATTGCCGAGCAGGACGGCGAGTCCGCTGGTGATGAGATCGAGTTTGCCATCGCCGTTGATGTCCGCGGTAACAAGCCAGTCTCCGAAGTAGGAATTCGAATAATAAATCGGGTTCTGGAAGGTTCCGTCGCCGTTGCCCAGTGCGACGCCGACGCCGGGGAATGCCAGGTCGAGCTTGCCGTCTCCGTTGAAGTCGCCGACGGCGGCCATGCCGAGTACGGCGTCGCCGTAGTAACCAATTTCATATTGGGATTGAGTAGGGAAATTGCCGGTGCCGTCTCCGAGAAAAACGGCCGAATAAGAAAGGTCTTCGTCGTAGTAAGCGACGACTACGTCAAGTTTGCCGTCTCCATTCCAATCGCCTACCGCCTCAACAGCACCGGCCATGCCGGTTGTCCAAGTGAATGTGCCATCGCCATTGCCGAAGTAGACATCGGTGGAACCATAGCCGTCATCGTCGCCCGATCCAACAAGCAGGTCGAGTTTCCCGTCACCGTTCACGTCGCCGACGAATATATATTCTGGATAGTCGTACGCAGTGCTGACCAAGGGCGCGGAAAAAGTGCCATTCCCCTTCCCCAGGTAAGCCATGATGTTGAGCTGGCCGGTAACCGGGTTCGATCCGACAACGGCTACATCGGGAATGCCGTCATTGTTGAAATCGCCGATCACGACCGTACCGCCGGCAAATGCCGATCCTCCGGCCATCGCCACGCTGGAGGAAGCCCTGCGAATGGGGAAGTAAACGACGTTGGAAGTTCCGCCGCCCGGAGCGGGGTTGGTCACAGTGATCGAGGCGGTGCCTTGTTTAGCGATATCGATGGCATTGATGACGGCCTGCAGGCTATCGCCGGAGTTGACGATGGTGACGCGGGTGGAACCGTTCCAGTTGAGGACGGCATCCGGGGCGAAGCCTTGGCCCGTCACCGTCAGATAAAATTCGCCGCCGCCGGGCGCGGCGCTGGCTGGGACTAGTGGCTGGTTGATCAGTGGGAGGGGAGCCGTTTGTGCCAGCACGGTTGCAGTGGCGAGAATGGTAAACAGCAACGCGCGATGGAGCGAAGGCATGGCGTCTCCGAATCTTAGTGCGATTATGGCTAAACGAAAACACTCGCGAATGGGGGATTGCGAGCGACTGGAGGGCTTGATGGGCGGCCCTTACAACTAAGGCTGTGATTTTAGAGGCTGCGGCACGGGGTGTCAATGCGATGGGGTGGAAGGTGGGTCAGTTTGAATAGCGGGGCGTCTCCCCGTAATATTCTGTCACGACTATGAGCCAATTCAGATTTCAGGTTCAGGAGATGAGGAACAGCACGCCACGAGAGTGGCTGTGCGTATGGGCTGGCCGATACCAGGGATATGACGAGATCGAGTACGGGGATCTGATTGAGAAACACAAGCTGCTTTCAGCCGAGGACTTCAGGCGCATCGGTAAATGGAAGGATGATGCGACGACAGCGAACCGGTGGAAGCCAAACGTCGCCTCAGTGGCCTATCTAATCTGGGAGCGGGCGGCTGAAGAATTACCAAAATGCCCGGACGAGAGCGGGGTTGCAGTTTTCCTGGAAGACTGGTCTAGCAGAGAGTACAGGGACATGTTCAAAAACGGTTCGAGGAAGAAGCGATTTGGGCTGTCCCGCGCAACTACGCTGCTTCATTTCATCAGCGGAGGGCGTTACCCCATCTTTGACTCGCGAGTAAAAACGGCACTGGCTCGACTGCTCGGTCGGCCGAAGCTGCCGGACACTGTCAGATCGTATCTGGACTCCTACATCCCCCTCTTCAGAGAGCTGGCCGATCACTGCGAAACGAACGATTTTCGCATGTTGGACAAGGCGCTCTTCAGCTACGGTGCCTTGGATCAGGGCACCTTCTAAAACTGCCCCACCACCAGGCGGTAGTGTCCTACATAGCGTGTTTGCCGAAAAAGAACCCCAGGTTCCTCTTTAACTTAAGATTCTTTTACGGCGCGACTGGAAGTCGCGCCCTTGCAAAGCTAGCCCAAGCAAATTTGCCGCATCCTCAATCACTCATGCTGGAGGATTTCGTCGACGACGGCTTTGCCGCCTTTATCTACGCTTACCACTTTGTGAACCGAGACGTAGCCGCTTAATGTGATGTCGACCATGTAGTTGCCGGGATCGAGTTCGGCATCGACCGGGGTGCTCCTATCCAGCATGCGCTTGTTAATGGAGACCTGCGCGCCCTTGGGCTGAGTCTTGATGCTGACGATGCCCATGCCGGGCGTGAGTTTGCTGCCGAAGAGTTTGTTCATTTTGCCGACGGTCTTGATGTCATCGATGTTGCCGAGAGCACGCAGCGTGGGCGAGAAGCTGACGGTCTGAGCGAGAACGAACTGGGCGCTGGTGGTTTCGTCGAGGAAGCCGGGCTTGCGAACCAGGACGACGTGCTGACCTTTATCCACGGAAACCTGCGCCGGAGTGAGCTTGCCGGAATCTTTGCCATCGATGTAGACGTTGGCTCCGGGGGGCGTGCTGGTGACGGCGAGAGTAGCCATCAGTTGGACGAGATGGGTGGTGACAAAGGATTTGCTGCCGGAGGCGACGTCGACAGTGCGATTGTCGGACGAGTAGCCGGGCTTGCTGATGGTGACAACGTGCTGGCCGGCGCTCAATCCTGAAAGCGTGAACGGAGTAATCCAGGAGGGATCGGCCTTTCCGTCAAGTTGAATTTGTGCGCCTTGAGGAGTGGAGTCGATGGCCATCTGTCCGGGAATGACGACCGCTGCTGCGGGAGCGGCGGGTTTCTTTTTGGCGCTCTTGCCGCGCGCGGTGATGGCGGTTGCGTGAGTTGGCGCGGGTTCGGATTCGGCAGGAGCGGCGAATTGTACTTCTGCAGGCTGTTGTTCAGACGCGGCAGGTTGAACCGGAGGAGCGGGTTGAGTAGCGGGTAACTGCGCGACTGGTTCCGGTGTGGCGGGACGTCCGGCATCATCGTCACTGTTTAGATGGTTAATGTGAAGTACCAGCGCGATGGCGATGATGAGGATAAGGACGGCCGCGCCCGCGATGGAGTAGATCATCAGGCTGGGCGGGACGTTTTTGATTTCCTTGATTGCTTTTTCGGCGACTTCGCGGGGTTGGACTCTGGGCTTCTCAGGCTCGCCGCCGGAGCTGAAATTGGGCTCGAAGGATGGTTCTTCCGAAGCTGGACGGGGCGGAGGCGGCGCGATGTAGATTTCTTTGAGCGGAGGCAGTTCCGTCATCTCCGAGAAGCTGACGCCGCCGCCACGCGAAGCACCACCTTCGGCCATCATGGGATCGACGGCGATTTTGGGTTGCTGAACGCTGGGAGCTTCGAATGTGGGCTCATCGAGAACAGCGGAAGACATTGAGGATGGCGACGCGGCTTTCATGGTGGATTGCGGGCGCGACGCGGGTTGAGACGACGGGTGAGTAAAGGTTTCGAGATCCGGCGATGAGTTGGATGGGGCGCTTCCCCAATCCGCAGACGCGGCGGCGGCCTTGCGAGCAGGTTCCGGCTGGGCTGGTGGCTGTGCAGGCCTTGACGCCACCGTAGGCTGCGGGGCGGAGGATCTGTGTTCCACCGGCTTTGGAGCGGAGGCGAATTTTGTTTGGGCCACAGCTTTCACGGGCGCTGCGACCGCCGCAACTTTGGCGGGAGGAGCAACAGCTTTCGCCGCCTGCGGTTTGGACTCCTTGCATTTTTCCAGATCGTCGAGCAGTTCCCTTCCACTCTGATAGCGTTCGCCGGGATCCTTGGCGAGGGCTTTCATGATGAGATCGCTGAGAATGGGATGGAGTTTGGGATTCAACTGCTTGGGCGGAACGGGAGTGCTTTCGAGAATGCTTTGGCGCAGAGCTTCAGAGTCTTCGCCGTCGAAGGCTCTCCGATCGGTGACCATTTCGTAAAACAGAGCGCCGAGACTGAACAGGTTGGAGCGTGCGTCGATATTTTCGCCGCGCACCTGTTCGGGTGACATGTAGTGCAGGATGGATGGGACGTCCGGCATTTGCGCGGTAAATTTTCCCACGCTGGAAACGCCGAAGCCAAGAACTCTGACCGTGCCATCCCAGCCGCACATGATTTTTGCAGGCTCGAGGCTATAGTGAAAAACCTTGTGGGAGTGAGCGTGATCGAGGCCGCCACAAACTTGACGCCCGATATCGAGCAGGTCCCAGATGGAAAATCCTTCTTTGCGGGCCAGCATAGTAGCGACGCTGTTGCCCTGGATGTATTCCATGGCGGCGCAGAACCGGCCATCAATTTCTCCGGCGCCGTACACGGGCGCGAGGTTGGGATTGCTGAGGACCTTGGTGGCCTCGGCCTCGGCCAGAAGAGACTTTTGCAGTTCACCGGCGGAATCGCCAAAGGCGGAGAGCTGAATCGCCTTGAGCGCGACGGTTTGGCTGGTCTGCGGATCATTGGCTTTGTAAACCGCGCCAGTAGCAGACTTTGACAGTTCACTCAGGATTTCGAAGTGGCCGATTTTCGACATGTGCTCCGTACCTCATCTCAGACAACATCCCAGACAAATAAGCCGCGCGGTTTCTCGTTGAGAAGCTACGTGGGCACGAAACTCGGGGCAGGTATGGTTAGGATAGCGCTGCCGCTATTAAGCTTCGAGTTACTAAAGTGCTGCGAAAATGGTGTGGCGGCGAGAGTTGCGTTCGAGTCTCGGCGAATGGAGGGCCCGCTGGTCTGCGGGGCCGCGAGAGATTTGCGCGAATAATGTTTTGTCTTTCCGCGTGACCTTTCAAAAACCAGACCGTTTAACTTGTTGGAAGAATTTAGGTGACATTTGTCAGGTGAGGGGGATGACGATCTCCACTGGCACGGCAAGTGCGATCGGATGGAGTATAGGTTTGCGGGTTGGAGCGGAATCGGCGACCGTTTATTTGCGGAGATAGTTGTCGGGAGCATGGAGCTTCATTTATCCTTGTGGCCTGCATGGACTAAGCTGGTCCGCGGTCCTGCACGCCTCGTCTTCCTTCGGGTTCAATTGAGGTTCACAAAATGACTTTGAGCCGATTTGTAACTAAAAATGCCTTCCGCAACAAGCGCCGCAGTATCTTGACGGTGTTGAGCATCGCTTTTTCTTTGCTTTTGCTCACCCTGATGATGACGATCTGGCGGGCTTTTTATCTGGACCAGGGCAGCGCGGAATCGGCGGAGCGGCTGGTGGTGCGGCATCGCGTATCGCTCACGTTCAGTTTGCCGGGCTTCTATCGAGAGAAGATTCGCGCCGTGCCCGGAGTCGTGGCGGTGGTACCGGTTTCGTGGTTTGGCGGAATTTATAAAGACGATAAGCCGGAAAATTTCTTCGCGCAGTTCGGCACCGATCCCGAAGAATTTTTCAAAGTATTCCGGGACATGCAACTGTCCGACGAGCAGCGGATCGCGTGGCAGCGGGACCGGCAGGGAGTGATTGTCGACGACACGCTAGCCCAGAAATACGGGTGGAAGCTGGGCGATCGCATCGTTTTGAAAGGGAATATCTATCCCGTGGATCTTGAGTTATATGTTCGAGGCATTTTCACTTCGAATCCCGACAACAAGTCGGTGTATTTTAACTCGAAGTATGTGGAGGAAGCGGTTTCCTTTTTCAAGGGACAAGCGGGCACGTTCAGCATTCTGGCGGCTTCTCCGGGAGATGTGAGCAAGATCGCGAGCACGATTGACGATATGTTCCGCAACTCGCCTCAGCCCACAAAATCGGAGAGCGAGAAGGCGTTCGGGCTGGAATTTGTCGCCATGATGGGCAACGTGAAGGCGTTCATACTGATGATTTGTTCCGCGGTGGTGTTTGCGACTTTGCTGGTTTCGGCCAATACGATGGCGATGTCGATCCGGGAGCGAACGCGGGAAGTGGCCGTGCTCAAGACTTTGGGCTTCACGCGGAACAGTGTGCTGGGATTGTTTGTAAGCGAGGCCGTGGCTTTGGCCGCAGCAGGCGGTGTGTTCGGCATCATCTTAACGTACGCACTGATCTATCTAATCAGCCTGTCACCGTACATGAGTTTCTACCATTTGCAGATCACGCCGAGCATGTGGGCGGAGGCCCTGTTCATCTCGGGGTTGGTGGGACTGGCGAGTTCTCTATTGCCTTCTTATCACGCTTCGAAGGTAAATATTGTGGATGGGTTGCGGCACATTGGTTGAGAACCAGGCTGAGCACCAGTTTGAGCTGGAATTGAGATTATGACGCTGAGCGGTTTTGTGGTGCGTAATACGTTTCGGAACAAGCGGCGCAGCCTGCTGACCATGATCAGCATCAGCTTTTCGCTGCTCTTACTGACGCTGATGATGTCGATCTGGCGCACGTTTTACATTGACCAGGGACCGCCGAACACGGCCAAGACGATCATCACGCGGGACCGTGTGTCGCTGGCGTTTTTTCTTCCGGCGTATTACCGCGATAAGATTCGCAGTGTGCCGGGAGTGGTGGCGGTTGCGCCGATGACATATTTCGGCAACGTATACAAAGATGACCGGGCAACGAACTCCTTCGCCCAAGCGGTGACGGATCCGGATGAATATCCTAAAGTGGCACCCGATAAGATCGTACCGCCGGAGCAACTGCTGGCGTGGCAACGCGACCGCACGGGAGCCATGGTGGATGTGGAACTGGCGAAGAGATTCGGCTGGAAGATTGGCGACCGTCTAGTCTTGCAGAGTCCTTATTTTCCGGTGCACCCGGAGGTGACGATCCGGGCCATGTACACGGTCGATCCGCCGGCGCGCGCGCTGTATTTCAACACCAAGTATCTGGAAGAATCGTTGGGTTGGTTTAAGGGGCAGGCCGGTTGGTATATCACGCAAGTGGCGACGCCGGGCGATGTGGCGCCGGTTTCGAAGGCCATTGACGAGATGTTCCGCAACTCTCCGCAGCGCACGAAAACCGAGAGCCAGCAGGCGTTCCGGCTTTCGTTTGTCTCCTCGCTGGGGAACGTAAAGGCCTTTATTCTGGGCATCTGCGGGGCGGTGGTGTTTGCCATCCTTCTGGTTTCGTGCAACACCATGGCGATGTCGATTCGCGCCCGCACGCGCGAAGTGGCGGTGCTGAAGGCGCTGGGCTTCACGCGGCAGCGCGTACTCTCGATGTTCGTGGGCGAGTCCATCGCGCTGTCGTTGGCGGGCGGAGTGCTGGGGGTTCTGGGGGCGGCCTTGGTGATTCGTGGGTTGACCCATTCTCCGGCCGCGATTGGGATTCCCGCGGACATGAGCGTCACGTTTCCTACCATGGTGCTTTCCCTGTTGGTGGCGGCGTCCGTGGGATTTGTGAGTGGCTGTCTGCCGGCGTACAACGCGTCGCGCACCAACATTGTGGAGGGGTTGCGCCACATTGGGTAGTTGAGAATGAATCTATGGCGATACCGATCAGTTATAACGTTCGCAATTTGAGGCTTCGCAAGGGGCTTACGATCATGACCGCGCTGGGCATTGCGCTCACCGTGACTACTGCGATCTTTTTGATGGCTCTCTTGGCGGGGTTGCAGCGGGCCTTCGTTTCGAGCGGCAATGCAAATAACGTGCTGGTGCTGCGCAAAGGATCGGAGGCGGAGCTCTCGGGCGGGTTCGATGCGGCGCTGTTTCCGACGCTGAAAGTTCTGCCCGGCATCGCGAAGGACAGCCACGGGGATCCCATGGTTTCGGGCGAGTGGGTGGTGGTGATTGTGCTGCCGCGCAAGGATGGAACCGGCGAGGTGAATGTTACGGTGCGCGGCATGATGCCGGATGGCCTGGAGATTCGTCCCAGCGCGAAGTTGATTGAGGGACGCTGGTTTCAGACCGGGCAGCGCGAAGTGGTGGTGAGCAAATCCATTCGCTCGCGCTTCTCGCACGCGAATATCGGCGACACGATGGAGTTCGGTAAAGGCTCGTGGAAAGTTGTGGGAGTGTTCGATGCCGGCGGTTCGGCGTATGAATCGGAGATTTGGGCGGACGTGAATCAGATGGCTTCGGATTTCGACCGGCAGGGAGGGTATTCCTCGGCGTACCTGCGGGCTACCGATCCGATCGCAGCCGATGCTTTGAAGAACCGGGTCAGCGACGATCAGCGGTTGAAACTTGAAGGCGTGCTTGAGACGGAATATTACGCCAAGCAAACCCGTTCGGGCGCACCCATAAAAATTATCGGCATTGTGGTCGCGATCATCATGGCGATTGGGTCGAGCTTCGCGGCGATGAATACGATGTACGCGGCAGTGGCGTACCGCGGGCGAGAGATTGCGACGTTGCGGGTGCTGGGATTTTCGCGTCCGTCGATTTTGACTTCGTTTGTTCTCGAATCGTTGCTGCTGGCTCTGTTGGGCGCGGTGGCCGGAATTCTGCTGATGCTGCCGTTTAACGGGATGCAGACGGGGACATCCAATGCGGTCACGTTTAGTGAAGTCGTATTCAGTTTGCAAATCACCTGGCAGGTTGCGATGTATGCCGTCATCTTCGCGCTGGCGATGGGATTGTTTGGCGGGCTGTTTCCGGCATGGCACGCGGCGCGGCAGAATATTCTTACCGCATTGCGGGGATAGTTTGGTTTGAGAAACTAACTCAGCACATATTTCGTATTCATACTTATGCCGATTGACGCAAAACACGAAGACTTGCAAAGCTTGCGCATCAACCGCACGGAGCGCGGAGGCAGCAGTGGCGAACCGCCGGCATGGGCGCGGCGCTACATTGTGATTGGAATCGTAGTCGTCGCCGTGTTGAGCTTGTCCGCGCTCGCCTACCGTATGCTTTCCCGCGATGTGCCCGAGGTGGAGGTGACGCGTGCGGCGGCGGAGAGCAGCGACGTGGGCGGCACAGTGCTTTCGGCCACGGGCTACATTGTGGCGCATCACACCATCAACGTGAACTCCAAGGTCACCGGCCGGCTGTCGTGGATCGGCGTAGAAAAAGGCGACCAGGTTAAGGAAGGGCAGGTTCTGGTGCGGCTGGAGGATGATGAGTTCCGCGCTTCGTATGAGCAGGCGAAGGGAGCGCTGGATAACGCGCGCGCTTATCAGGAGGAACTTGAGCATGGGTCGCGGCCGGAAGAGATTCAGGAGGCGCAACATAATTTCGACGAAGCCCGCGCCACCCTGGTGAATGACAAATTGACGCTGGACCGCACCAAGGAACTTTCGGCAGGAGGAGTGGTTTCGCGGCAGTCGTTGGACGATGCGACGGCGAAGTTCGACTCCGACCAGCAAAAAGTTAATTCGCTGGAGAAAGCTTTCCAGCTGATGAAGATCGGGCCACGCGCGGAAGAAATTGCGCGGGCGCGAGGATCGGTGGCGCAGGCGCAAGGCCTCGCCGATTACGCGAAGTCGCAGCTTGACGCAACCGTGATTCGAGCGCCGGTCACGGGAACGATTCTGGATCGCACGGCCGAAAAAGGTGAGTTGATTACCGCGCAGTTTGCCAGCGCGGCGGCGGGTGGACCGCAGGGCTCGGTTGTGTCATTAGCCGATTTGAACGATCTTCAAGTGGAACTCGATATCGCGCAGGCCGACTTCGCGCGGCTCGGTCCGAAACAAAAAGGGATTGTCACAACGGATACATATCCCGACAAGACATATGACGGCGAGATTGCGCAGATTTCTCCCGAAGCCAACCGCCAGAAGGCCACGGTGCAAGTGAAGGTGCAGGTTCTGAATCCGGCGAAGTATCCGGATGTTTTTCTGCGGCCGGAGATGAATGCTACCGTGAGATTCCTGGCGGATGCGCCGAAGACTACGAGCACGCAACCGGCAGGAGCATTTGTTCCGGCCAACGCGGTGCGGGATCATGACGGGAAGAAAGTCGTGTTTCTGGCTTATGACGGCAAGGCGCGCATGCGCGAGGTTCACGTGTTGAGCCAGCGCACGGACGGATTTCTCGTCGACGGATTAGTAGGCGGTGAGAGCGTGATCACCAAGGGGCCGCAGGATTTGAAAGATGGAGACACAATTAAGGTGAAGGGATAATTTCAATGAGCACAGTTGCTGAAACCAGAGTCGCCACGGGGACGAAGGTGGTGCAGGCCCGCAATGTCAGCAAGGTTTTCAAGCGCGAGGCTTTCGAGGTGAAGGCGCTCGACGATGTCTCGATCGATATAGCGACCGGCGAATTCCTGGCGCTGATGGGGCCCTCGGGCTCGGGCAAAACGACGCTGCTGAATATGATCGCGGCGATCGACCGGCCGACGTCGGGCGAACTGCTGGTGCAGAACCAAAATATTTTTCGCTTCAACGATTCGCAGGCGGCGCACTGGCGCAATGAACATATTGGGTACGTCTTCCAGACGTTCAATCTGATCCCGGTGCTGACGGCGTTTGAAAATGTGGAATTGCCGCTGCTGCTGACCAAACTCAATTCGCAGCAGAGACGCGAGCATGTGATGATCGCATTGAAGCTGGTGGGATTGGAAGAGCGTGTCAATCATCTTCCGAAGCAGCTCTCCGGCGGGCAGGAGCAACGGGTGGCGATTGCGCGGGCGATTGTCAGCGATCCGACCTTATTACTCGCGGACGAGCCGACCGGCGATTTGGATAGTCATTCGGCGACGGAAGTTTTGGAAATCTTAAAGCGGTTGAACGAAGACTTTCACAAGACAATTGTTATGGTGACGCACGACCCGCACGCGGCTTCGTATGCTCACGTCACCCGGCATCTGGAAAAAGGGATGCTGCTGCCGCCGGGATAGTTCCAAATCACTGCGGAGCCAGGATCGCCAGCCCCGGGGCTTCTCCGGAAGCGGTATCGGCCACCCATTGCCAGGCGCGGCGGCCATTCTCCAGGGCTACCGCCTTGGCTTCGCCGTAGGCCACGAGGCGATTAAGCACGGTGGTGACCGAGGCCATGGGATCTTTGTGGCGCTCCAGCATGAGCGGCATTTTTTCCTGAATGCGGTCACAAACTTCGCGCGCGCTCAAGGCGCGGCTGGCTTCCATCAGGATCATGCGGCAGGCTTTGGTGAAACCGGGCTGGCGGCCGCCGCTCTTGCGATCGATCATTTCGAGCAACTCCTCGCTCAACAGTTGGTCTCCGAAAAGGTTGGCGAGGCCGGCGATGGTCTGCTTGATGGTGCCGATCCGGCGCATCACTTCGGCGCGCTGCTGCAACAGTTGCCTTAACTCTTCATGGGCCTGCCGCACCACTTCCTGCACATGTCCATTGCCGACGCCGGGAACGGCTCTGATCGCGATTGGCTGACTTTCCATATAACCTCCAAAAACTCCAGATCTGGCAAACCAAAGTTCCGGCGCCCGATTTCGGCGCGAACGGGATCTTCAGACGATACGCAGAAAACCGTGCCCGAGTTCCCCAGATCCTCGGCCCTGATTTACTTCATTAGACGCGCAATCTGGAAGTTGGTTAACCGGCCCCGAAGGATTGAGGGGTGGGCAAAACAATGGGTGAGGGCCGGAGTTCACGCCCCCGGAAGGACATATGAATTCCAATTTGGCAATCTACCCAATTCGGGATTCCAGCGACGCTCAATGGCCGCTTGGGCTGCTGAAAGGCAATGGAGAGACCGAGAGTCTCCGATGGTAGAAGAGTAGTCCATTATCCCCCGTGTCCGCTGCCGCACAAATCGCGCTCTCGACCGCACACCTGCCCCTGTTGTTGGTGGGAAATCAGGAAGAGGATTTCTTCCTGATTCGCGAAATCCTGGAGCGGAACCGAATTTCGATGCCTGCGGAACTGGATCATGCATCTTCGCTGGAGGAAGCGAAGACGATGTTGGAACGAGGCCATTACGGGTTAGTCCTGTTCGAACACGAGACGAAGGATGCGGCAGCGACGAAACTGCTGGCGGATTTCTTGCAGGCCGGGAAAGCCATACCCTTCATTGTGCTGACCGACCGGGCTGACGAAAAAGCGGTGGCCGAGATTATTCAGGCGGGGGCGTGGGATTGCGTGGAGAAATCGCAGCTGACCGGCGCCAATCTATTGCGCACCATCCGCTGCACGATGAACCTGCACGCCACTCAGCAGCAGCGGAACCTGGCGGAAGACATGTCCCGCAAGCTATCGCGGGCGGTGGAGCAATCCGCCGATACCATCATGATCACCAACAGCGACGGGATGATCGAATACGTGAACCCGGCTTTTGAATCGCTGACCGGCTATTCCACGGGGGAAGCCATTGGCCAGAGTCCGAGCATCCTCACTTCCGGCCAGCAACCGCCGGCACTCTACCGGGAATTGTGGGAAACCATCAGCGTCGGCAACGTTTATCACAATATTCTCGTGAACCGTAAGAAGAATGGTGAGTTGTATTACGTGGACGAGAACATCAGCGCAATACGGGACAGCAACGGGTCCATCACCCACTTTGTGTCCAACGGCCGGGACCTTACCAAGCGGTTGCATCTCGAAGCGCAACTGCTGCAGGCGCAAAAAATGGATGCGGTGGGCCGTCTAGCCGGAGGCGTGGCGCACGACTTCAATAATCTGCTCACCATCATCACCAGTTATTCCGAACTGGCCTTGGATTCAGTGGTGCCCGGAAGTGCGACGCAGAGCCGGCTTCAGGAAATCCTTTCGGCGGCTAGGCGAGCCGCCGAGTTGACTCGCCAGCTCCTCGCTTACAGCCGCAATCAGCCGCAAGCCTTGCGCGTGGCGGAACTTAACCCAGTCGTAGGCAAGATCGTTAAGACTTTGCATCGCCTGATTGGAGAGGACATTGAGCTGAAATTCGCCCCGGGCACGGGATTGGGACGGATTCGTCTGGATCCCATGCAGATCGAGCAGATCCTGATGAATCTCGCGGCGAATGCGCGGGATGCGATGCCCGAAGGCGGACGCTGCACAATCACCACTGCGGATGTGCGGCTCGACGAAGAATATGTGCGCCACAGAAATGCTGTGGTTCCGGTGGGACGCTATGCGGTGATGACGGTGAGCGATACAGGCACGGGAATTTCACCGGACCACCTGCCACACATCTTCGAACCGTTCTATACGACGAAGCCTTCCGGACAAGGGACAGGACTGGGGCTGGCGACGGTGTATGGCATCGTGAAGCAGAATCATGGATTTGTCTGGGCCTATAGTGAAGCCAGGATGGGCACGGTTTTCAAAATTTATCTGCCCTGCGTGCAGGAGAGAGTAGCAGCGGCGGAAGTAGCCGACTCGGCCACCGCGAGCCCGTCAGGAGGGACGGAGACCGTTCTTCTGGTTGAAGATGAGGACGCCTTACGCCGGGCAACCGCCGAGTTTCTGGGCCTTCACGGTTATACCGTACTGGAAGCAAAAGACGGCTACGACGCCTTGGCTGTGGCCGCGAGTCACGGAAAGCCAATTGAACTCGCCGTGACCGACGTGGTGATGCCTCGCCTCAGCGGGGGGCAACTGGCCAAGGAACTGACCTTGACTAGGCCTGGAACGAAAGTCTTGTTTGTTTCCGGGTATGCCGGACAAACGATTTTGGATCATAAAGTGGTCGACGTGGAAAACAATTTCCTGCAAAAGCCGTTTACCTTGGGGCAACTGGCGACCAAAGTGCGCGCTGTGTTGGATCGCCGCATCGCTGTCCATTGAAACGGGACATGACATCTGCTCGGGTTCCTACTGCTTGGGGAAGAGGCGAGTGAGCTTTCCGTCCTTCAAAGTGAACCGGTCTCCGCGCCATGAGACCGTGTGACCGGCGAGACTCACTACCCAGACCCCCACTGCGATCAAATCGCGGAGCGGAATCAGCCAGGCATAGCGAAGAACCTGAGGGTCGCGCAGAATATTCCAGCCCACAAAAAGCGCTACAGCAAAGCGAAGACATAGGGTAAATACCAGCGCTGCCAAAGACCAGAGCGCGCCACCGCTTACCGCCACAGCGGATAGGGCCCACAGGATTCCAAAAGTGAAGGCCAGTCCGAAATAGCCGGCGGCGCGGGCGGCGCGAACTCCGCGGGCCCAGCGCAGTTGATGTGCGAAGAAATCCCGCAAGTTGTAGGCGGGAAGAAAAGTCTCGACGACAACGTCGGAGAGTTTTACGGCGAGGCCGAGTTCCGAAATCCGCTTGCCCAGTTCGTAGTCATCGGCAAGATGATTCACAATGGAGGGGAAACCTCCGATTTTTTCCAGGTCGGAGCGGCGGAAGGCCAGAGTGGAACCCAACCCGAAGCGAATGCCGCTTTCCAGTTGACGCGCGGCGAGGACTCCGGCGCAAAAATCCGTGCTGATGCCAAGGGCCTCGACGTGCGATCCCAGGGTCGCGGCCGCCACTCCACGGTAAAGGCAGGTAACCATGCCTACTTGCGAGTCGGCCAGTGGCGCGACGACTTTTCGCAGGTAATCAGCCTCGACTCGAATGTCGCTGTCGTTGACGATTAATAAGTCATAGCGGGCTCGGCTCAACATCTGCGCGAGATTGCTGACTTTCACATTCGCGCCAAGAATGGTTGGGCTCACGACCACTTGAATTCTGCGCTCGGGAAATTCTCTCTGCAGGGCCTTCACGCTTTCGACCGCGGGATCGTTGGGGTCGCTTACGCCGAAGATGATTTCGTATTCCGGATAATCCTGCCGGCAATGGCTGCGAAAGCTTTCATAGATTTCGGGATCGATTCCTTTCAGCGGCTTAAGAATCGAGACCGGGGCCAGCGGGAGCGCTGGAGCGGGACTTATTCGCGTACGTTCGCCGAGGAATCTCGCCGCACTCCATAGACAGAGAAAATAATAGAGGGAACTGGAGACAATACCCGCGATTGCGACGATCCGAAATATGGTGAGGATGGAGTAAATCATGCGAAGGCGCGCTCGAACTTATTCGTAACGCAGAGCCTCAATCGGATCGAGATTGGCCGCCTTCCACGCGGGATAGATGCCGAAAACCAGCCCAACTCCCGCAGCCGAGGTGAAGCCGAAGATCGTCCAGAACATCGACATGCGGGCGGGCAGCGACGGCCAGAGTGCGGGAATGATTCCGACGATGATGGCACCGAGCAGAATTCCAATCAGGCCCCCGACCGCGGTAAGAATAATTGCCTCCAGCGTGAACTGCAGAAGGATGTCGCGTTTGCGGGCGCCGATGGCCTTGCGCACGCCGATTTCACGCGTCCTCTCGGTGACGCTGACCAGCATGATGTTCATCACGCCTACACCGCCAACGATCAGACCGACACTGGAGATGGCGAACATTCCGACAAAGAGCATGCCGGTGAGCTGGTTCCAAACATCGGAGATGGAATCGGAGGTGAAGACGGCAAAGTTATCCGGCTTGTTGTTTGGAACTTTGCGGCGCCGGCGCAGCAGTTCGCGGATTTCGTCGATGGCCTTTGGCATGTCATCGTGAGATGTGGCCTTGACGCTGATCCAATGCTGCTTCAATTCGGGATGAAGTTTTCGCAGCGTGCTGAGCGGGAAAAACGCTTTGTTGTCTTCCGGATTTTTGCCCCCGCCAAAGACCGATTTGACCGGCTTGGCAACGCCGATCACAGTAAAAAGCTGGCCTTCGATGTTAACTTCTTTCCCCAGCGGGCTTTGATTGCCAAACAACTCTTCGGTGGTGTCGGAGCCTAACAGCACAACCGGGGAGCGATGTTCCTCATCGACTTCGCTGAACCAGCGGCCGGATGCGATCTGCAGATCGAAAACTTCCTTCGCGGAAGACTGGTCGCCTTCAAGGATCGTGTTCTTGGCTTTCTTGTCACCATATTTCACGGCGAACGTACCCACGCCAAGCTCGGGACGAAAATAGCGTAGTCCGGCGGTCACAGCTTTCACGTGCGGCAGTTCGCGAATCGCGAGTGCGTCTTCGTAGGTGAGTTCTTTACGAGTGCGCATTTCTTCGGTGGGACGGCCGAAAGTAAATGGTTCGATGTGAAATGCAAAAATGACATTCGAGCCGATGCTGGAGACCATATCGCGAACATTGTCATCCAGGCCGCGGCCTATGGAAGAGACGCCGATGACCATGGCAACACCGATTACGATGCCGAGCACGGTGAGGGACGAACGCAGCTTGTTGCTGCGGATGGTGTCGGTCGCCATATGGACAATTTCGCCGAATTCGTCTTTGTGAATCATAAAAGCATTGAGTAATTGCGTAATTTGGTAATTGGGTAATTTGAAACCCTCCGGTGCGCCAACGACTAGGTTTTAAAATTACTCAATTGCCAAATTACCCAATTACTAAATCTCCCTACGTTTCGAACCTCAGTGCTACGATCGGATCCAGTTTCGCGGCTTTGCGCGCGGGATAGACTCCGAAGAACACTCCTACGCTGGCGGAAACAACCAGCCCGGCCGCAACTGCCCAAAGCTTGATGGCCGAGGGCATACCGATCAAGAGAGTCACTAATAGAGCAACCACCACTCCCAGCAACACACCCAGAGCGCCGCCCGCAAGCGCCAGAGTGACCGACTCAATCAAAAACTGCAGCAGCACATCGCTACGCCGCGCCCCCAGAGCCTTTCGAATGCCAATCTCGCGAGTACGCTCGGTTACCGACACCAGCATAATGTTCATGATCACGATGCCGCCGACGACCAGCGAAATACAGGCGATCCCGATAGTGGCGATGAAGAACGTCGAGCTGAAGTCGGTCCAGATGCCAAGGAGGCTGGCATTGGTTTCGATGTCGAAACTATCTTCGCTTCCGGGCGTGTCATGGCGTTTGGCGCGGAGGGCGGCGCGGGATTCATCGACCGCCTCGTCGAGCGGAACGCCTGCGCTGTAAGCCTTTCCTGAGATTCTTATGCTGTTGTTGTGGGCGCCGTATTGTTTTAGGAACGACGTAATAGGAATCATCACGTAATTGTCGGCGCTCTGGCCCAGGGTGGTGCCCTTCTTCGCGCCTACGCCAATGACCTGATACGTCCAACCATCGAGGCGAATTTCCCTGCCGATCGGGTCTGTCCCCGCCATTAGATGGTCGACGATATCCGTGCCCACCACCGCGACCGGGGCGCGGTTATTCAAATCCGTCTCGTTAATCATGCGGCCGGCACTGAGATCGGTGTCGTAAATCGGAGCCATCGACGGAGTGATTCCCCGCACGGACGTATCGCTGATGGATTGCTCGGCGTACTTCACATGGCCGGCTTCGTTGCGGACCACCGCGCCGATGTATTCGCAATGGCGGCAAGCATCGGCTACCGCCTGGAAATCCTCCATGTTAAGGTCTTTGCGCTTCTCGCCTTCGAGGAAGTGGTCAACGTTGGTGACGGCGGGAGAAACTTTGAAAATGATGAAGACGTCCGCGCCCAGGTTGAAAACTTTCTGCGCGACGTAATCGTTGATGCCGGAGACGAACGTAACCACCGCGATGACGGCGGCGACTCCAATGACCACGCCGAGCAGGGTGAGAACCGAGCGCAACTTATTCGCCCACAGGGACTGCAGCGCGATTCGGATGGCTTCGGCGACGTTCATGAGTTGAGGTCTCGGGTGTCAGGTCTTAGGTCTTAGGCTACAGCATCGGTCTCCAGCAAGCCCCCATTTCCGATACAGTCTACCAGCTCCAGCAAATGCCTGAGGTCCCTAAGACCTAAGACCCAAGACCTGAGTCCCATCGCGCTAAGCCATCGCATATAATGATTCTGTTGGCAGCTGGACCGGACGGCCGCTTTTCGCGTCTTTGCTGGAAACGGCGGGGCGCGGGGAGAGGAAAGTCCGAACTCCACAGAGCGGTGTGCCGGATAACGTCCGGGAGGGCGGGTTCAAGCCCGTTCGACGGAAAGTGCCACAGAGAACATACCGCCCGCGTCTTCGGATGCGGGTAAGGGTGAAAAGGTGCGGTAAGAGCGCACCGCCGCGGCAGTAATGCAGCGGGCAGGGCAAACCACACACGGAGCAAGACCAAATAGGGAGGAAGTCTGCGGCTTGGTTCTTCGGAATCAGATTGCGGACACGTGCCGGCTCGGTGCGTCAAACCTTCGGGTAGGTCGCTAGAGCCACGCAGTAATGTGTGGCCCAGAGGAATGGCCGTCCTGCGGGAGCAATCCTGCGGACAGAATTCGGCTTACAGGTCCGGCTGCCATAGTTCGTTTCTTCTTCAGGAAATTCCGCACTTACACCATCGTTGCGCCCTGTCGCATTGCTCACACATATCTGTACAATGATCCGGGTTTCCCGAGGACACGCCATGAAGCGACTGTTTTGTCTGGTCTTAGTTTGCTTTGCATCCACATTGAACTTGGCCCAAGGCCAAAGTGGGTCCGCTGTTCCGCCTTATAAAGATTCCAGCCTGCCGGTCGAGCAGCGCGTGCAGGATCTGCTGGGGCGCATGACGCTGCAGGAAAAAGTTGCCATGTTGAGCGGGGCCGATTGGATGCAGAGCGTTCCCAACGAACGGCTCGGCATTCCTTCCATAAAAATGGCGGATGGCCCACTCGGCATAAGGTCGTGGGCTGGACCGTCCTCTGAGACCAAGAAGGAGAGCGGCGGGAAAAAAGTGACCACCACCGCGTTCCCCGCCGGCGTGGCCATGGCTGCGACTTGGGATATCGACTTGGTGCAGAGTGAGGGGCAGGCGATCGCTCAGGAAATGAAGGCTTTGGGACGCGACATGATTTTGGGGCCGACGGTGAACATCAACCGGACTCCCCTGTGGGGCAGGAATTTTGAAGGCTATGGCGAAGATCCGTATCTCACCAGCCGGTTGGGTGTGGCTTACATCAAAGGAGTTCAAGGGGAAGGCGTCATCGCAACGGTGAAGCATTTTGCCGCGAATAACGAGGAGTTCGAACGGCATCGCATTAATGCCGTAATCGGCGAGCGGGCGCTGCACGAAATTTATTTTCCCGCATTCAAGGCGGCGGTGCAGGAAGCTGGCGTCTGGTCGGTGATGTCGGCCTATAACAAGGTGAATGGAGTGTACTGCGCCGAAAATCCTTTTCTGTTGAAAGACACGTTGCAGAAGGAGTGGGGCTTTAAAGGATTTGTCGTCTCCGATTGGGGCAGCACTTACAGCACGGTGGGAACGGTGAATGCGGGGATGGATTTGGAAATGCCCGGCGGCGAACCGATGAAAGACTGGATGAAAAAGCCGAAGACGCAAGCGTCAGGCAACGGCGGCGGGTGGCTGGTTCCGGAAAAAGTGCTGGCGGAAATATCGGCGGGGAAAATTTCCACGACTACGATTGATGACAATGTCGGCCGCATTCTGCGGGTGATTTTTGTCAGCGGACAGTTCGACAAGCCCCACCATGACGCGAGCGGCGACGTCGATACTCCAGAGCAGCGGGCCGTGGCGCGCAAGGGGGCGACTGAGAGCATTGTTCTTCTTAAGAATGCGGACGATTTGCTGCCGCTCGATGCGGCGAAGATTCACTCTGTCGTTGTCATCGGGCCGAACGCTGCGGTGGCACAGACCGGGGGCGGCGGCAGTTCGCTGGTGACGCCGAAATATTCGGTCTCTCCGCTGAAGGGCATCCAGGACCGAGCTGGGCAGGGCGTGCAAGTAAGTTATGCGTTGGGCGCGGCGATGGAGGGCGAAGATCCGGGCAAGGATATGCCCGCTGAGGAGCATCTGAGGAATGAGGCTGCGAACGCCGCCGCGAAAGCGGATGCGGCCATCATCGTTGTGGGGAGATCGCCGAAGCTTGAGTCGGAAGATTTCGATATCAAGTCGCTCGATCTACCTGCGGGGCAAGATGAGTTGATCGAGGCCGTGGCAAAGGTTAATAAACACACCGTTGTGGTGATCAATGCTGGCGGGCCGGTGATTATGTCGAAGTGGATTGGCCAGGTTCCCGCCATTGTGGATATGTGGTACGGCGGGCAGGAAGGCGGAAACGCGCTCGCGGATGTACTGTTTGGCGCGGCGAATCCGTCGGGAAAGCTTCCTGTTTCTTTCGTAAAACGGTGGGAGGATTCTCCGGCGCACGGGCATTATCCGGGCGAGCATTTGCAGGTGGAGTACGCGGAAGGAATTTATGTGGGCTACCGCTATTTCGACAAGAAAAACGTGGACCCGCTGTTTCCCTTTGGCTACGGGCTTTCTTATACGAAGTTCGACTACAGCGATCTGAAGGTTTCGGAAGCGGCGTCCTCGGGCCAGCCGGTGGAAGTGAGCCTTCAAGTCCGGAATAGCGGGTCGCGAGCGGGCGCCGAGGTGGTGGAGCTTTATATCCATGACGGACATTCGAGCGTGGATCGACCAGTCCAGGAGTTGAAGGGTTTTCAACGAGTGAGTCTGGCACCGGGGGAATCAAAGATGGTTCATTTCACGCTCGATAAGAATGCGACCGCGTTTTACAGCACGGCGAAAAAAGATTGGGTAACGGAGCCTGGACAATTTGACGTGCTGGTGGGAGCTTCGTCGCGGGACATTCGCGCGAAGGGTTCGTTTACAGTGAAGCCTTGATGCTCGGAGCTTTCCCCGAAACGTCAAGGATGACGTGGGCTGTTTTGCGCAAAGCCGTAGAATTCAGGTGGAGCGTTTTTGTGAGCGCGACCTTACCGAATAAGGGCGCACAGGTTAGAATGGTTTCAGGGGAACCAGAGCAATATCCCCGTGCAGTGAGTTCCTTTCAGGAGAAACAAACCATGTCAGCACCCAGCCGCCGGCCGGAGATTCGCCGGCGCCGCGCTCGTCAACATAAGATCACCACACTGCGGAAGCGCCTGGCTTCGGCTCAGACCGATGCCGACCGCACCCGGGTCACCGCTAAGCTGCACAAACTGTCCATCGCTTCGCCAGGCCAGCCTTTGCTGAAGTAAATCCCGCTCAGCTCAAGACCGAAGACCGACGGAACGCCGAGCGCAGTGCTCGCCGGGTCACGCTACGCCTGTCGTCGTTCTATTATCCGTTGCCGCCGACGCTCCTGAAGATTCCCCTCTGCCCGCAGGGCTGAGGGTTTCCCGATAGACGTCCATCATCCGGCGTACGGATTTTTCCCAGGAGAACTTGGCGGCCTGGCGGTAGCTGCGCTCCTTCATTTTTTCGCGTAAAGGCTGATCGAGAAGAACCCGGTGCAACGCGCGCATGATCTCGAAGACGTTCTCGGGATGGACGAGGACTGCGGCATTGCCCACGACTTCAGGCAGAGAAGAGACGTTCGAAGTGACGACTGGCGTGCCGTGCGCCATCGCTTCCAGCGGCGGCAGGCCGAAGCCTTCATACAGCGACGGGAAGACGAAGATCTTGGCCGCGTCGTAAAAGGTGCGCAGAACTTCGATGGGAACAAAACCCAGGAAGCGCACATCGTTTTGCACACCGCTGCGGATGACCGTGCGCCGCAGATCGGGATTGCCGGAAACGTCATCCCCGATAATGATGAGCTTCAGGTCGGGAAATAATTGATCCTTTACCAACTCCGTCTTCAGCGCGGAAAAAGCTTCGATCATCCGCACTACATTCTTGTGCGGGCTGATTCTTCCCGCGTACAACAGAAAAGGGTAAGTCACCTGGTAGCGTTCGACGATCAACTGGCGGTCCGCGGGATTGGCGTGCGTGCGCAGCAATCGTTCGTCGATGGCGTTGTAAACCACCTCGATGCGCCCGGGCGGAATGTTAAACAGCTTTTCGATTTCCAGCTTGGTGAAGTTCGAAACCGCGAAAATGCGAGCGGCTCCGTGCAATACTCGCTTGGTCAGCTGGAAGTGCAGCGATCTCCAGAATCCGGTCTGCTCGCGCGCCCGCGCCAGATGCTCGAGAATATCGTGCACCGTCATCACGTACGGACACGACAATCCGCGCGGCACGGAAAATAAATTGGGGATGTGAACCAGATCGCATTCCAACCGCTTTACCGCGGTGCGAAACTCGCGGTAGCTTTTGAGCGAGCGCTCCGGTTCCGCCAGAGGAACCGCGTGGAAGTTCGGCGGCAGCGCGCCGATTTCCTTCACCTTGGCGGGAGAGCCAATCAGGAAATAAGTGGTCTCACGGTCAAGGCGTCCGAGAGTTCGAACGACATTGCGAATATAGGTGCCGACGCCAAACTCCGTCATGCGCCGAATGTCGATGGCGATCTTCACTGGAGGCAATTTAACCATAGAGGGAGTGTGGGAAGACAGCAGAATAGGATCGGAGGTGCGCTAACCATACGTGGTATCGTCCGGCGTGACGGTCTCAAGACACACGTACACGATATAAACACGATATGTACACGATGAGCCAATTGGTGATAGAGTCTTTTATTGAAAGGGGTTCGCAAATGGAAAGAACCAAGAACGTTCAGCAGTTCAAAGCTAGAAATGCAGAGACGGTCAGGTCAGAAACGCTGACGTTTCGGCTCGACGCCAGATTGAAATTCCTTGCGGATCTTGCCGCGCGAAGTCAGGGCCGCAAACTCAGCAACTATGTCGAGCAATCCCTTGAGCAAAGCTTGGCGAATGTTTTGATCGAGGATGAACGTGAACCGAGCCCGAGGACTCTCGAGAAGCCGTATGGAAGGTCTCTCGCTGATATGGCCGACCAACTGTGGGATGTGAACGAATCGAAGCGCTTCCTCAATGTCATCCGCACCGCCCCGTGGCTCATTAGGGATGGTGAATCCAACTTGTTGAGATTTCTTCAACACTCGGACTACTACGCGCCGAGAGGGCTTTTGAACGGCGCCCGCATCGCAGATGACTGGGAGATGCTTCGGACAATTGCAGATGGCAACGCAGAAATTGATATACTTCCCCCGGATCGTTGGCCTTCTAAGACATTGTTATTTGGTCTGCTCGGCGACCGGGAACGAATCTCGCTCTACAAGAAGGACAAAGAAGAATTCCAGAAGCAGAATAGTGCATACGCAAAAGCGATGAAAGCTAGGATGCGTAAGCAGTGACCAAGCGCAGTAACGAAATGCTCGCACCGCGAGACCGAAGGTCAGAGCCCAACACAAAATGGGCAGACAATAATATGAAGAAACTACTGGCAGGAATTCTTATCCTACTGACCGTGTGCGCCGGCTTGATCATTTGGCAAGTGTGGGATGCAAAGGCGACTGCCGCAGCGCAACGACTCGCGGAAGAAACGCATGAGGTGAACCTGCACGATGCAGGGATGAAGCACGAACTATTGAATACCCGATATCACATGGCACAGATCATTTGGCCCGACATGCCAGAGAGAGTAGAGCTCTACAAAACCTGCCTGGAGATGGAAGAGAGCTATCCGGGCGAAATGTCGAAGCCACCGTGCCTGAAACTGGACAAGGCAATTCAGCGAGCATTTGACAAGAAATAGTGTGCACCTCGTCGTTAGTATTCCGAAGCGGGAGGTGCGTGTGTGGTGGCCATAATGCAATATTACAGCGTAATGGAATCCATTCCTACTCCCTGCCTCTGAGGATTGCGGCCATCACGCGGGGGCTGCGCCGCCCGTGCATTACCGCGACAACCCAAAGCGGCTTTTCGTCCGGCGCATAGGCGATCAGGTATTCGCGCACCAGAATGAAGCGCAGGGCCCTTGAGGTAAGGTCGGGACGCTGGTGGCCTTGATTGGGAAACGGTACAAGCGCGTCGATGGCCGCCAAAACTTCCGCGATGACTCTGTCAGCGGCGTCTAGATTATCCGCGCGAATGAACTCCCAAATCTCGTCCAGGTCAAAGCGGGCTTCCGGATGGAAGTCGTATGCGGTCACGAACCCGGCTGCGAACGCCGCGCCGCGGCGCTCTTTTCACGGAAGTGGGCAACAACCTCGTCTCCGGGAATAGGCTTCACCCGGCCGCTTTTCAGTTCGTCATACCGGCTGTTGAGCATTTCGCGCGTCTGCGCGAGCTCCTCGAAGTATCCCTCTACGACATACTGCACAAGCTCATCGGCGGTTCCGCGTCCGCTCTGTGCGGCGAGGTCCTTGAGCTTCTTTTCCGTCTCGGGGGCAAAATGCACTTCCATAGCTTTAAGGGTACGGGAAAAAGGGGGTGTCAGGCAACACCAAATCGCCTAGAAATCCGTGTCGCGGCACCCATCAACAACGCACATAAGCTACACCCGCACTTCCGCCTGCGCCCTGGCCCTGCGCTCGGCGTACAAGGGAAACTCTTCGCAGAGGCCCAGGACTTCTTTCCGGACTCTCGCCAGCACCGCCGCATCAGTGCGATGAAGCAACGCCTCAGCAATCCAGCGCCCCACCTGCCGCATCTCATCCTCCTTCATCCCACGCGTGGTCAGGGCCGGCGAGCCAATGCGAATGCCGCTCGGCTTCATCGGCGGGTTTACATCGAAAGGAATCGCATTCTTGTTGACCGTGATTCCGGCCTCGCCCAGCGCTTTTTCGGCCTCGCTGCCCAGCATTCCTTTCGAGAATACATCCACCAGCATCAGGTGCGTGTCCGTTCCCCCGGAAATAATGCGGAAGCCTTCGGCGGCCAGTGTTTCCGCCAGCACTTTCGCGTTGGCGACTACTTGCTTCGCGTAGTCGCGGAAGGCGGGCTGCATGGCTTCCTGAAAACAAATTGCTTTGGCGGCGATGATGTGCATCAGCGGCCCGCCCTGCATCCCGGGGAAAACTACTTTGTCGATCGCCGTCGCGAATTCTGCTTTCGAAAGAATCAAGCCTGATCGCGGTCCGCGCAATGTTTTATGCGTGGTGGAAGTAACGATGTGAGCATGCGGCACGGGCGAGGGATGCGCTCCTCCCGCCACCAGTCCGGCGAAATGCGCCATGTCGACCAGGAAGAGCGCGCCGACTTTGTCCGCAATCTGGCGCATGCGGGCAAAGTCGATGATGCGTGGATACGCGCTGCCGCCGCCGATGATCAGCTTGGGGCGGTGCTCCTCCGCCAATTTTTCGAGAGCGTCGTAATCGATGGTTTCGGTTTCTTTGGTCACGCCGTACGGAACAATCTTGTAAGTCTTGCCGGAAAAATTCAGATGATGTCCGTGCGTGAGGTGACCGCCGTGCGCCAGGTTCAATCCGAGAATGGTGTCTCCAGGCTGGAGCACGGCAGCATAGGCCTCCATATTCGCCTGCGATCCGGCGTGGGGCTGCACGTTGGCGTGTTCGGCGCCGAATAATTGTTTGGCGCGGTCGCGCGCCAGGTTCTCGACAACGTCGGAGTATTCGCAACCGCCGTAGTAACGCTTGCCGGGATATCCCTCGGCATATTTATTCGTAAACACCGAGCCTGCGGCTTCGAGCACGGCTTCGCTGACAAAATTCTCGGAGGCAATCAGTTCCAGGCCTTCGTGCTGGCGGCGGGCTTCGTTGTCGATGGCAGCGGCAACGTCGGGATCGGATTCATACAGCGGACGGTACATATTTGTGTCGGAAGAATTCTTCATAAGATTTTCCTTGCGGCTTCGTATACATCAGGACTGTGACGTTCCATATATCTCTCCGGAGCCTGCACCGGAGTAAAGCCAAACTTCGAATAAAGTCCGTGGCCGTCACGGGTCAAGAGAATCCAGCGGCGCAGATTCTGCAGCGCGGGATGCTGCACGATACATTCCATCATCCACTTGCTCAGCCCGCGTCCACGATGCGATTCCAGCACAAAGACATCGCCGAGATAGGCCACTGTGGCAAAGTCGCTGACCACGCGGGAAAAACCAACCTGGGCGCCGCGGCCTTCGTAAATGCCGAAGCACAGCGAGTGCTCAATCGACCGCGCCACAACTTCACGCGGAATTCCTTTGGCCCAGTAACAATTGGTCAGGAAGCCGTGCACCACATCAAGACTCAGGCGTTCACGGTCGGTGCTGATCACAAATTCGCCGCGCGCATACTCTACTGGCGCTTCGGGTTCAGTGCTGCGCGCGGGCATGCTGACATTCTACCGCTTCGTCCGCCCAGACCCTATCCTTCAAACGCGGTCCGCAAAAACGAGGCCAGATGCCAGCCATCCATATATTTGAACGGCGTTTCGCCCATGGTGTAATGGCCACATGGCAGGACAACTAACTTGTAATCCAGTCCGTGGCGCTCGAATTCTTCCACGACGTTGCGCGAAAGTTCGGGCAAGAAAGTCAGATCGTATTTTGCATAAATGATCAGCGACTTTCGCGGCCAGCGGGAAAATTTATCGAAGTACGCCATGGGGCTCACCGCGAGCCATGAACCTCGCAAGGTTTCCAGATCGACCTGCGATTCCATTCCCTGGCGGATGTGGCGGGTGGACTGGCCGTGCCAGACTACGTCGGCCACATAAGTAGACGCATGATTGAAGGCCGCGACTCTAATGCGCTGGTCGTGCGCGGCCGCGATGAAGGCGTAACACGATCCCAGGCTCGTTCCCACAATTCCGAGTTTGTCGTAACCACGCTGCTCCAGCCAGTCGAGACAGCAGCGGACATCGACGACGCCCTGCCTCACCGCATCGAGCGTGCGGCCGATGTTGGCGGAAACGGCGTAATCGGCGCGGCTGATTTCAGCGGGCATGCGGATATCGTGATAAGGCATGGTGAGACGCAGAACAGAGATGCCCAGCATGTTCAGGACTTTGCACAGGCTCACATACGCGATCGCATCGGCGTTCCAGTGCGGCAGAAGAACGATGGCGCGGTGTCCGCGTGCGGGAAACCAGCGGGCATTCACCAGATTATTTTCCGGGTAGGGTGTTTTCACTGGCGCGGTGAAGCGCAAGAATTCGGCAAATGTCCCTTTTACCTTCGCTTCCAACTTCAGGTCGGGAACCTCTCGCGTGGAGAAAACTTTTACTTCACGCGTCTCCAGCCGAAAATTGGTTGGCGTCCTGTAAGAGAAAAACTCATCGCTGGCTGCGACGATGCGCCGATTAGAGTCGATCAAAAACTTGGCCGGATCGTTAACCGCTTGTCCGGGAGGCGTACCGTTGCGGCACGGCCAGTCCCGCGCCCACTCCACGCCCCACTCCAGGGGACGCACCACGCGGTTGTTATCCACCGAAGTGAGCTGGTGTTCCCAGTCGTACATCCATTGTGCGTAGCGCGAAGGCATGTACTCCGAGAATAACAAACGATCAGTCGGACAATCAGCTCTCCCGCAGCGAACCGCAAGTACGGACATTGGATGGGAGCAGAGGGGCGTTGGGATTCAACCTCGTGAGAGTTAATCTGGAATGGATCCGAATCCCTTCCAGGAAAGCATCCTTGACTGTAGCTACGATTGGAGTTACAGTCTATTGGATTCGGGTGTCGCTTCCTGGCGATACGATCTTTTCTAATACTCCAACGTGGGGCAGAAATGCGCATCTCCAGAAGGCTGTTCGTCGTGCCGCTGGCACAAAATAACCACGGCAAGTCCACAGCCATGAGGGCCCTCCTGTCGCAGGGCCTCGGAACCGCCTCGCCCCGCCCAAAAGGAGCACGTCGGCTCGTCAGCCCATGGGGCCGGGAGATCGACGCGTATGTCTTTGTCCGCTCTTACCAGGAGAAAGAGAAGAAACCACACCGTACAGTTAAGAAGACCCTCGACGCCAACGACATGTCATGGCGTGAGCGCGAGCTGATCGTGCTCCCGAGCCACGTGCACAAATGCAGCTCCGATATAGAAGAGATGATTGACGCCGCTCATTCAGCAGGCTTCGACGCCGTATGTGCGAGCCTTATCATCACCGGGGACGGCGGCGATGATCGGCAGGGCTTTGCCAACATTTGGGGAAAGAGTTGGGACGAGCGATGGACGCTACTTAATCCGCGCGCCGAGAACTGGAAGCCGCAGGTCGAGGCGATCGGGCGCGATCTGTGGACCTGGGTCTGCAGGGCCCTCGCATCATAAACCAACCAATCCCTCCCCGAAGGGCAGGTCATGAAGAGCGCAAAGAATACGAAAAGGCGATCCAGAACGGACTGGAAGCGCATTGACGCGATGCGCGACGAAGACATCGATTTTTCCGACATTCCCGAGCTCGGCCCTGATTTCTTCAAGAACGCAATCTTCTGGCCCGGGCCGAAGAAGCAGATCACCTTGCGCGTCGATCCCGACGTTCTCGCATTCTTCCGCAAGCATGGCCGGGGCTACCAGACCACGATCAACGCCGTCCTGCGCAAGTACATGGAAGCAAGAAAAAGGCAGACGGCGTAATCGGGCGATCAGCGATCCCGCAGCGAACCGCAAGAACCAGCATTGGATGGAGATTGAGACGCTTTAGAAAAAGTTTTACATTTCGTCCAGCCTCGACTACACTGCGCCGTGCGTTTTGGATGCTCCTTTCAAAGACTGGGAGAAAACAAATGCTTGCATTGGTCCGCTGTGTTCCGGGATCGAAACGGTTTGCAATCGCTTGCCTGGCTCTGCCGCTGTTGCTTATTTGCGGGTGTACCGATCTGGACGAAATCACGCAGTTTGCCAAGGCGAGCCAATCGGTCGGAGGCGCTTTCCCCGCCATGGCAGACGAGGCGGCAGCATCATGCACCCAGGCGAACAGCTTTCTCACCCCGCAGTTGAATACGCCTCTGCCTTGCGACGCCTACACCAAGCTGAATCCCGCCCTCGCCAAAGTAAACGCCGCATTGTTCAATTACATTGCGAGCCTGGGCAAATTGGCGGCGGATGACCTGAGCAAAGTTACTGGAGGAATGGACACGCTATCAGATGAATTGACGGCGGCCGATCCTGGCATCTCGACGACCGACCAAGCCAAGGCCTCGGCGGCAAATTCTCTGGCCAAAGCGATCACAAGTATTTGGGCGAATGGCTACCGGCAACACGCACTCTCAAAAATTATCGGCGACAACAATCAAGTGGTGCAGGACGTAGCGAGTTTCTTGTCCGATTACGCAGCCGGGAAGTATCTGCAAAGCCTTCAGGACGAATGGCGATACGAGACGGTCTATTGTACAAATGCCGCGTCAGCGGCGGAGCCGCTGGCGAGCGATCTTCTGGCCCGGAAGTGCGCAGCAGACCATTCCCGCATCGAGCTGAAGATCAAAGCGATCAAAAGCTATCGGGCGGCGCTGGAGACCATCAAGAAAACACACGCGACTCTGAATCAAGAGCGCGGGCACTGGGATGCCAAGCAATTATCAAAGGAGCTTGCCCCTGAGATCATCAGCCTGGGAAGTGCGGCTGTATCGGTAAATCAGGCCTTCTAAAGGAGGAGTGGATGCAATGGACGGCGCTTGACTTGAAAAATCTGGCGGCATTGTTCGATGACGTGGCCGACGCATTGTGGAGTTTTCGGATACAGAACGCGTCCACGCTGACGCAGGCGCAAAAAGACCTGATAACCACGCGCTACGGACAACTCGTCTCCTATGGAGAACAGTTGGAGAACAAGGCGGTGCAAAGCGCACTGTCCGATATCGACGGCGATGTAGCCGCTTTGCAAAGCGCGACCCATGACGCGACTCATGCGCTGCAAGTGATTTCGGATGTACAAACGGCAATCGGAATTGCCGTGGCAACCGTCGGCCTGGGGGCTGCGATCTTGAATCCGAGTCCGGGAACGATCGCCAGTTCGCTCAGCACTTTAGTCCAATCGATTAAGTCGGCGGCGGCGAAGCCTGACACCGATGCTGCCGGATCGGGAACTCCAGCGGGAAACTGAATCGGCGTTAGTTGCCGTATCTTCTCGGCACGCGCTTGGAAATATTGCAGAGGATTTCGTAGGGCGAGCTGTTCGCCAAGCGCGCATGTTCCAGAGCATCGACGCTCAAGCCGTCGCTGGCGCCGAGCAGAATCACTTCATCCCCTACCGCAATTTCCGGAATGCCCGTGACATCCACTAATGTGAGATCCATCGAAATGCTGCCGATGATGGGCGCGTAATGGTCGCGAACGATGACGCGGCCGCGATTGGAGAGCTGACGATTGTACCCGTCGGCGTAGCCGACTGGCAGCACAGCAACGTGCGCCGGAGCTTTGGTCACATAAGTTCCACCGTAGCCCAAAGCCTGATTGGCGGCAAACTTTCGCATGGAAAGAATGCGCGTCTTCCAGGTAAGGACCGGCTTCACGGGAAGCCGCAATGTGCCTCCGCTCACTTCCCTGCCCGCACGCTGGAAAGGCAAATAATATCCGTAGAGCGCGACGCCGGGGCGAACCATCTTTTTCCACGTTTCACGGCGCGAGATCAGCGCGCTCGTATTGGCCATGTGGATCAGCTCTGGATCGAAGCCCGCGGCTCGTACCATGCGCTGCGCCTCATCAAAACGGCGCTCCTGTTCGGCGACCGAGGGCGCGTCCATAATTTCGGAAGAAGCCAAATGCGTGGAGAGGCCTTCGAGAAGCAGATGCGGAGCCGCGGTCAAGGCATCGAGGACGGCGGGAAGTTCATCCAGCGAAACGCCCAGGCGACCCATACCGGTATCCACTTTCAAATGGACAGCGTGGCGCTGGTTTCCGCGTGCGGCGGCATTCTCCAGAGCCTCAATGTGCCAGGGTTCCCAAACCGTGGGAGTGAGCTTGAGGCGGACGATCTCGCTTTCTTCGCCGCGCCAGAAGCCTGTCATCAACAAAACGCGGGAATCGATGCCCGCATCGCGCAACGGAATTGCCTCATCGAGCGACGTGACGCCCAGCCAGAGCGCGCCTTCGGCCTCGAGCGCCCGGGAGCACTCCACAGCGCCGTGGCCGTAAGCATCGGCCTTTACTACCGCGCAGACAGTTACTCCCGCGCCGGCATGTTTGACGACCGTGCGAAAGTTTTGCCGCAGATTGGCGAGCGAGACTTCTGCCCAGGTGGGACGCGTGGCCACGCGGCTCGGAATTTCTATGGTTGTCGCCACTGAGGTCGATTATAGCGGGAGTGTCGCGCGTGCTCAGGTTACGCTCGGGCTACTCCCGCTTGATTTCCTCCGACAATAAACCTCGTCAATCAGTTTTCCGCGAGCGAGAAGTTCACCGTGATCTGGGTTTCCACTTCGACCGGCTCGCTGTTCAGAATGTAAGGGCGATAACGCCACTGGCGGACCGCGTCGAGTGCCGCTTGCACCAACATGGGATGTCCGCTCAGGACGCTCAGATTCTCGATTGTGCCTTGCTTGCTGATTACCGCCTGAAGCACGACGGTGCCCTGAATCCGCGCACTGCGCGCCAGTGGAGGATACGCTGGCTGCACTTTACGGATTAAATTTCCTTCACTTATGTGAGAGAAGCGAAGCATATGAGCGACGGGTGCTGGCGGCGCCGGCGCTGGCAAGACTGGCTGAGTACCACCTTCAAACAGGTTTCGGATTCCGCGCGTATCTCCGCTCCGTGGGCCTGGAATGTAAGGCCCCGAGTCGGCGATCGGCGGACCCTCGTCAGCCGGAGTCGGTCTGCCTATCTCCGGTTCGGTGCGTGGCCGGAAGATGATTTGAATTGCATTCGTTGGCGCGTGACTTGCGCCCGCGTGTGCTCGGACGGTCGGGCCTTCTGTTGGCTTTCCCAAACTGATGGGAGTTGAGAGCTGGTGGAACGAGGGCAAACCCATGGGGCGCAAGAGCGGTAAGAGCAACAACACGCCGGTGACGAAGGCCTGCAATCCGAACGAGGTTAAGGCAGTCCAGCCGCGGTGTGAGCGCTCCGACCACGACGAATCGAGTGTGCTGGAAAACATGTTTCTCTCAGAGATGCTTTCAACCATGGTGTCCTCCAAATGAAATGGTTGTTGCTAAGGACACCAAAGCCATGATCCGCGGACGCGATCTGGGAAATAAAAAAGACCGCGCGGAGCGCGGTCTTTTGGGAACTTTCCCGGCACCTACGGTGTCGGGGGAAAACTACTTCGGCGGAGCGGTGGCGGCGGGTTTGGGAGCGGCAGGCTTTGGAGCTGCGGGCCGAGGCGCCGCTCCAGCAGCGGTTGGTGCCGGCACGCCGGACTGCGTATTGTAGAGATCCACTACGGCTTTGGTGATGTCGTATTTTTCGACGTCGTACCAGAGGATCGGGCTCTGTGGCCAAGGGTTCGAGGTATCGACAATCATGGCAAACCCGCCATCCTGCGCGTGCTTAATGATCACCGGCGCCAACTTTTGCAGAATGCGCTGGAAAATTTCCTTCTGCTGGTTCTGCGCATCTTCCTGGGCGTCCTGCACGGAGCGGTCGAAGAGCTTCTTCTTGGATTCGATCTGCTTCTGAAGGGTGGCGCGGGCATCCTCGTTCAGCTTATCGCTCTGGGTCTGAAATTGCTTTTGCAGACCCTCCAGTTCGTCGTTCTGAGCCTTCAGCTCGTTTTGTTTCGGCTCCAGTTTTTTCTTCAGATTCTCGAAGTCGCGCTGTCCCTCGTTGGTGCCGATTACGGCCTGCTCAATGTTGATGGTTCCAATTCTTGAGCCGGTAGCACCGGTTGCGATAGGGCTAGAGGCTGCGGGTGAAGTAGCCGGGCCCGCGGGGGCAGCGGCACTGCTGGTTTGGGCGAAGGCGGAGATCATGGAGAAGGCCGCAATGGCCAGGAAAGAACGCAGAAGCTTGCTTATCATCGGATCGCTTAAACTCCTTGGAACATGATTGCGGAACTTGGCTCCGCAAAGCATGATTCCGGACATACCTTAGATTTACCCTTTTTCAGGCAACGCTGGGAAGGCGTACTTGGATTGCCAGCATCACACGCCGGGGTTGCGGACGTGTCGTCCACCCTTGATCAGCTTTCTGCAATGGTGTGGATCGAAGCAATTATAGAGAGCATGGTCGGGCCGCGTCAAACTGCTTGCGCGTCGGGTAGTGGGCTGTTTTCAAAAAATTATAGGTATTTTTTGAAATCTACTGGAATGGCTCTTGATTGCCTCGCCGCCTCGACGATTTTTGTTAGAGTTTCCGGCTTTAGACTTGGTTGTGGTTTGATCGTAGTTCCCATTAAGGCATCAATCTTTTGAGCGTGAGCGGGCGTAATCTCCAGTGCGTCAGTGAATGTGACGAAGGATTCCTTTGCGATCCAAGGGTGATCGCCTTTATTCAGTACACACTCTCTTCCGGCTCGAAATTCATCACCCGTGATGTTGGCAATGATGAAAGTCCCGCCGTTTTTTGTCAGGATCGGAAATTACGAAGAAGAGATGTTCGCGGTCAAAATTAGGTGGAACCGACATGAGAAAGGCGTCCCCGAGTTTCATGGAGACGCCTCAGTAAACGCCTAGTAAGTTCCTTGTCTGATTGTAGGTGCGATTCGATTCCTCGATAATCTCGATTTCCTCTGGGGTTCTTCCGGCATTTCGGAGAATCACGTTTGGATCAATCGGAATCGAGCTTCCCTGCGGGTCTTCCCACTCAGGGCAGGTGTCGTGCAACCAGCGGGCAACTTCCCACGGTGCAAACTTATTAATCTGCTTGCGCGCCTCTTCTAACCGATCCATTTCCCGCTCCGACAAAAGCCCTATCTGAACAGGCCGGAGCAAGTGAATGGAATGATTGACGCGCTCACTGAAATACGCATCCCACTCCCGTTGATGATCCTTTGGGGCCATCCCCTTGAACAAGTTGTAAATCTCGCTCAAAACTGGTCCCTTCGGCAGCGACACGAAAGAATCACCAGTGATCGTTTTCCCCCAGCGAACAAGTGATTCCTTGTCCGCCAGATAAAGCATTTTCAGACCAAGAAACATGTCCAGATGGCCGCCTTCGTGCTCCATCAGGAAGGCGACGGCAGCGATAGTCTTCCGAATGTCGAATTTAAGCTGCATGGTAATTTCGCCTTTTGTTCCTCTTACTTCTTGCCGCTTCTTATGTTAACAGATTGCCTTCCTGTTCCGAAAGTGTCAATTTAGTACCCGTTTTATGCGGCTTTCGGAACTTCGCGTGTCTCCGGCACTCCTCTCCTCCATTTAATCGCCGGATTTTCAAAACAGCCCACTAGCCGCGCGTCGGGTCACAACACTAGAACGTCGTCGCGACCGTAAAGCGGAACGTTTTACGGGGCTCACGGAGCAGGAAGCTGGGCGCATAGGTATTGACAGCCTGCTTATAGGTATAGTCCCCGGCAGGGCCCACCGGGAACATGGAACGCGTAATCGGAATCGGCGGAGTCGCAGGATTATCCAGGCGCAGCGGATTGTAGGCCCAGTAGATGCGGAAGGGCGCGTTGATGACGGGCAGGAACATTTGGAGTTCGAGACCGGTGGACATTCTCGGCTTCCAATTGGTCGAGCCCAACACCTGTAGTTGCTGTTTGGGCGAAGGGTTCAAGACACTGCCGGGAGTACAGCCGGTGCCGGAGGCCGTGGCCGTAGCTTGATCCTGAGCGGGACAGCCAAACTGCGCGCCGACGACCTGATCGTATTGCTCCTGCGCGATCTGCAACTGCGACGGGCGAAGAATGGGGTCGATGCCCGCATCCATAAAGGGTGCGACGGCGACCGGTCCGTAGATGGTGATGCGGTACTCGAAGTTGGTGACGATGCTGAGATCGCCGCCGGGGAACGTAATCTGGTCCACGGGGATCGGCACGGTCAGAGCACCCAGGAGGGGATTCTGTGGATTCTTCAAAACAACCGTTCCATCGGGATTTCTAAGGGCGATCGAGCCGACGCTCGGGAGGAACGCTACTGGCGACACGGAACGAATGTCGAAGCCGCGAAGATCGTTTTCGCCGCCCATGTAGGAGCGCTGGAAGGGAGGCGCGACTAAGCCGCCATAGCCGCTGATGAACGATCCCTGGAAGTTGAAGCCCAAGGCATTGCGACGGTTCTGGATGGGAATGAACTTCTTGAACTGCACGATCGGTCGAATCGAATGAACCGTACCGCCAAGCCCGGCCAATTCCGCGCCCACGGTGAACTGTTTCCCGTGGTGGGGCGAGATTGGGCTATCGATGGTGTTGAAGGAGAAGTTGGGAAAAATCTTGCTGGTGATAATTCCTTCGAGAGCGTTGGGGCCGGAAATTCCGCGGAAGGCCAGGAACTCGAACAGATTCTTCGACGCCGAACTCAGAGCGATGAGTGAAGAGCGGTCGAACGAGTAGGTAACCCCTACGCGCTTGAACGAGCGGTGCAGCGCGTAGCCCAGGGAGGTGGTGAATCCGGCGCTGGACTGGCTGTAATTTTGCAGATTCTGAAGCACCGCGTTGGGCAGATTCAGATTCTGTCCGCTAAAAACGGAAAGCTGCCGGGCTTGGTTATAACTGACCTTGTTTAAGTAAACGTTGAATCCAAACTGCAATGGGCGGTCGAAGAGATAAGGCTGGGTGAATCCGAAACGCACGCTGCGCGCCAGGTTTCCCAGGCTGGCCTGGACTTGCAGAGTTTCGCCGAGGCCCAGGAAGTTGTTGGTGGAGTAATTGATGCCGATGAAAGCGCCTTCCAGCCCGCTGACGCCGCCGTTCAGTCCAATGCTGTTCTTGCCTTTTTCGTGGACTTTGAGCGTGAGGTCGACGAGGCCATCTTTCTCGTCGAGTTTGCGGTCGGTGATGTTGGGATCGTCGGGCTTTAACTGGTCGAAATATCCCAGCTGATTGAGCCGGAGCAAGCTCAATTCCCAGAGGCGCGAATTGTAGATATTGCCTTCTTCGAGGGCGATCTCGCGGCGGATTACTTTGTCGCGGGTGGTGGTGTTGCCCTGGAATTCAATGCGGCGAACGTAGAACTGTTTGCCTTCGTCCACGTCAATGTCGAGGAAGATCAGTTTCTTGTCGTCGTCAAAACGAGTGTCAGGGACGGAGGTGAAATTGATATAGCCTTGCTCACCGTAGGCTTTGCGCAGGTTCTCCAGACCTTTGGCGACTTTATCTTTGCTGAAGATATCGCCATCTTTGATGGGGAAGAGGTTGCGCAGGGCCTTTACGTTTGAGACCGCCTTGTTGTTTTTGAAGGTGATGGAACCCAGCGTGTAGCGGTCGCCTTCCTCGATGGGCATGGTGATGTCGACCGACTTGCCGGCGCCGCTTTGCAGGAGCGGAATATGCCCGCCCTGGTGGCCGGTATCGTGAATCTGCGTTTTGGGTTCGTTGACGATGACTTTAAAATATCCGCGATTCTGGTATTCGTTGCGGACGCGTTCGGTGTCTTCGTCAAGCTTGGTGGCGTCGTAGGTTCTGGCGAAGATGTTTTCCAGGAAGATGGAGTGGGGGACTCCGATGGGACGCAGGTTCTTCATGGCGTAGCGCAAGGTTCGGGACTTGACGTTCTTGTTGCCCTCGAACTTGATCTTGCCCACTTTGACTTTCGGACCCTCTTTCACGACAAAAGTGATGCCAACGGCGGCGGGAGGAATTTGGCGGATTTCCGTTTTGATCGTCGAGAACTGGCGGCCGTGTTCGGAGAGCAGGCCTTTAATGGCAACTTCGGCTTTTTTCAGTTTCGTCGGATCGTATTGACTCTCCACGGACAATCCGACTTTGGCTTCTTTGAAGCGGTCCAGCACGTCGCTGGTGGTAACGGAACTGAGGCCGACGTAATTGATCTCGCGGATGGTGGGCTTTTCCTTGACCGTGATAATCAGCCGCCAGCCTTTGGGAGTCTGCTCGCGGCTGAAGCGGATGTCTTCGAAGTAGCCGGCGTTCCAGAGAGCGTTGAAATCGCGCTCCAGGCCGGCGGGATCGTAGATATCGCCGGGATGCGTGAAGATGCGGGCCTTGACGGTCTCGGCGGGAATTCGGCGATTGCCCTGGACATCGATTTCGGAGATGACATCCGTCTGGGCCCAACTGGCCGAAGCAAGAAAGATCGCGACGAGAATACTAAGGGCCCACCCAGAGCGCTTCATTCGGCGGCAAAGCCGTGCGAATGAAGGAGATGGAGCATAGGAGGCTCCGGAAGGGCCGCAGCCGTTCTCGGGCACAACAATATCCGTATGAACGCGAAGATGAATCGCTAAGACCTCAGCCTCTGGGATGTAGGAAAACGACCATTATACGGTAGTGAGAGAGAAAGCGTCCAAGTTGCCACTCTTAACTGGCGGCCTCATGGAATGGAGTTGGTTGACTCCACTTCAACCAAGACGGAATAAAACGTGGCGGAGTTGCCCAGATCGGAAAGTTTTTCTGAAGTGAGCACATTTATATTCCGGAATCCGGGACTTAATTTCGCCCAGTGCAGACTGGCCGAGACGACTCCGGGCTGAACTGCACCATCCACGCGTACCTTTAAGAATATTTCTCCTCGATTGTTATAAACCCGCACGGCCGACCCATCGACGATACCACGGGCTTGGGCATCGGTGGAATGCATTTCCAACCGATCTCCATCTTCCATTGCTTGCACTGAGGAAAGATTAGAAAAAGTTGAGTTCAGAAAATTGTCCGCTTTGCGGGCCAGAAGCTCGAGGGGGAACGCTGCCTTGTCGGCTCCGTGACGGGATTCGGCGGGGGGCGTGAATTCGGCCACCGGATCGAGACCGAGCGCTTTCATGGCTTCGCTGTAGAGTTCGGCCTTGCCGGAGGGCGTGCGGAAGTTGCCGTGAGCGAAGGGAAGAAATGGTTCAGGGGCGTTCGTTGATCCATTTTGCTGTTCGGACTGGCCACTAGCCACTGACCACTGGCCACTGAAGTTCAGCCGCACCTGGCCTTCGCACTCCAGGCGTTCCCGAGTGATCCCATTCAGCCAGGGATTTTTCGAAGTCAAAGCGCCATCGATCATTTCGTCGATGCTCTCGGAGAAGCATTCGTCGTCGAAGCTCATGCGCGCAGCGAGAGAGCGAAATAGCTCGACGTTGGAGCGGCATTCTCCCAAGGGATCGATTGCCTGATCCGAGACTTGCAGGTAGTAGTTGCCGTAAGCGGCCTGAAGATCTTTGTGCTCGAAGAATGTGGTCGCGGGCAGGACGATATCGGCGTAGTCGGTGGTGTCGGTGAAGAATTGCTCGTGGACGACGGTGAACAGGTCAGGGCGCTTGAGGCCACGCACGACTTCGTTATGGTTCGGGCAAACCGCCGCGGGATTGGAGTTGTAGACGAACAACGCTTTGACCGGCGGATCGGTGAGGGTATTTAGTGCCTCGCCCAGTTTCACCATGTTTACGATGCGAGGGGATGTGAGGCTTTTGGACTTGAGGTCGGGGCGGCGGAGGGCATCCTTGTTGAGATTGAAGGCGCCGCTGGTCGAGAGATGAATGCCGCCGCCAACCTCTTTGAGTGATCCAATGATGCAGGGCAGCATGGCAATGGCGCGGGTGGCTGTTCCGCCGCCGTCGGAGCGCTGTACGCCATAATTCAGACGAATCACCGAGGGCCGGGTGGTGGCATATTCTCGCGCCAGTTTGCGAATGTCATCGGCCGCGATTCCGGTCCACTGGGCGGCGCGCTCGGGCGTATAGGCCTTTACTTTCTCACGCAGAGCATCGAAGCCCAGCGTGTACTTCGATACGTAATCGGCGTCATGGAGACCATCGGCGATGATGACGTGCATCATCGCGAGGGCGAGTGCGCCATCGGTACCGGGATTGATGGGCAGATACCAGTCGGCACAGGCGGCGGTGCGAGTGCGGTAGGGATCGATGACGACCAGCTTTGCGCCTTTGCGGCGCGCCTCCACAATGTAGGGCCAGAGATGGACGTTGTTGCCGTGAATGTTCGAAGCCCACGCGATGATGTAGCGCGAATGGACGAACTGATCCGGCTCGGTGCCGAGCTTGACGCCGAATACGGATTCGATGCCGGCCTCGCCGGCGGAAGAACAGATGGTGCGTTCGAGTTCCGAAGCTCCGAGGCGACTGAAAAAGCGGCGATCCATGGAACCGCCATTGAGGGCACCCAGAGTTCCGCCATAGGAATAAGGCAGAATAGCTTCGCTGCCGAATTCAGCGACGATGCCGTGGAAGCGGTCAGCGATTTCGTCCAGGGCTTCGTCCCATGAAATACGCTGCCAGACCTGTGTGGCGCGGGCGCCCTCGCCCGCGTCTGCCGCAATTCCCTTTGCGGCAGTCCGGCGCATGGGATACAAGACGCGGTCGGGTGAATACACACGATCGAGATACTTGGCCACCTTCGCGCACAAGAATCCGCGCGTCATGGGATGGTTCGGATCGCCTTGAATCTTTGTGGCAAGCCCGTCTTCCACCGTGATCAGGACTCCGCAAGCATCCGGGCAATCGTGCGGACACGCGCCGTGGACTAGGTGTTTCGGCATGGGTCGATTATAAAGTGCTTTGGGTGAAGGTCAGCTGCAGAAAAAAACCCGGGCGGCTTGGCGGCCGCCCGGTTGTGAGTTTGTCTCGATTGCAGTTTCGTTATTGGGTTTGCGGCGGTTCAGCCACTACGGCCGCAGCCATTACCGGAGTGTTGGTAAGCGGGCTTACGAAGAGCAATCCGCCGGCGACCACCGGAGCCGATCCACTGGATTCGAGGGCGCTTAGTCCGGTGGTGTTAATGAACAGCGTGCCGTTACCCGTGCCCACGGTTAGAGGCGCACCGCCGAGCGAGTAGCCGATCAGTGCGTTGTTCTGTAGCTGGAAGCCTCCGATGTTGCCGGTGATAATGTTGACGCTATTCGGAGTCAGCGTGCCGTAAACGCCCTGGAAGCGCAGCGAGATCATCTGCGGCGTAAAGACATTGCTGGAGTAGCTGCCGCCGATGAAAATGCGCTGGCCGACGATCACTGTGGAATCGTTGAACAGAGCGTTGGTGAACAAATTGTTGAAGAAGCACATATCGTATTGGTTCGGCTGGACGTCGGTGACATCGATGGTCTGAATGGTGTCGACGCCGCTGACCAGGTCGGCACTGGTTTCGCCCACCCAGAGCGTGATCTGCTGCACCGCACCGGCGCTGGGATTCACGGCCAAGACGCGGCCCGAGAGGAATGAAGGCGACTCGGTGATGACTTCCACGTAGGTTGCCATCAAACTGCCATCGGCCTGGAACGTTCCCTGAACCCCGATAAACGCGGGAGTCGCGAGATCGTTGATATTCCACCCGCTGTTGAATTGCGTGCTGCTGTTGACGTCGATGGTGAGCTGGTGTCCGTAGGGGCCTTGAATAAGGAATGAATTGGCGGACGCATTCACCGAAACTAGTCCACCGGTGAGATCGGTGACAAGGCCGTTGGGGTCGCTGGCCTGCACAGCGCTGACATAGATTGTCGGATTCACGGAACCGGTAACATTGCCATTGCCATCTACCGCGACAGACTGGCGGATATCGAATTCTATGCGCAGCCCGGCGAGACCGTTCGCGCCAACCACCATCGGCGACGGGAAATTGACCGTGACCGTGGTCTGTGTGGCGGAGTTGCTGGTAGGGCTGAAGGTTCCATTGATGGTGCTGAGAGTTGGCGGTGTGGTGGTCATATCCACGTAAGAAATGATCGGAGTCGCCAGCGAGAAGGTGGCGCTATTGTAAGTATCGGCAGGAACGGCATTGAAACCGAGCGGCGAGCGCAAGCCGAGCAGACGAGCGAAATCCACCGTGGTGGGGGTGGACAATACCTGCGGCGAGCCGTTATTGCCGTTCAAAGTGATCGAATTGATGGTGACGTCAAAGCCGACCACGGAAGCCAGTGGAGCGTCTTCGCCGGTGACGAAGACGGCCGAAGATTGCGAGGACAAGGTCGAGGAAGAGTTCGATCCGCAACTTGCCGCCAGCAGCGTGAGCGCGAACAAGAGCACAGTTCCGATCAGTCGTTTCATGGCTAACTCCGTTTGAAAAGAAATTTGTGAAGACTATGGGGGAGTTGCGATTTGCTTCACCCTGATGGAAACACGGGGCTGGCGGAGATGTCGCGTAACCTCGGTTCCGGTTGCGGAACGTGCTCCCGTAGAGGGAAGTCGGCTATGTGATGGGATTTCAGGAAGTTAGCGCAGGCTGGCGCGGGCGCGGTGTGAGGACATGTACTTTAGTTTTGGCGTGGAACGAGTAAATTCGCCTGAGTCGAGTGGCGTTACGGATCAAACTAGCGACTTCAAGAGGAACTATTCGCGGACTACTTAATCTCCAGCACTTCTTTTTCTTTGGCCTTGCTCATCTCTTCCATCTTTTTGATTTCATCGTCGGTGAGCTTTTGGATTTCGTCAAGCGATCGCTTTTCGTCGTCCTCGGTAATTTTTTTGTCCTTCATGGCTTTTTTGATGGCGTCGTTGCCATCGCGGCGGATGTTGCGGACGGCGGTGCGATGCTCTTCGAGGACTTTGTGCAGGTGTTTCACCATGTCCTGGCGGCGCTCCTGCGTGAGAGCGGGCACGGGCACGCGGATGAGTTTGCCGTCGTTCATGGGATTGAGGCCAAGCTCGGCGGCGCGAATGGCTTTCTCGATGGCTCCGACTTGCGAAGTATCGAAAGGCTGCACGGTGATCATCTGCGGCTCGGGCGCGTGGACCTGCGCGATCTGGTTGAGCGGCATCTGCGAGCCGTAGTAATCGACCGTTACGCTGTCGAGCATGTGCACGGAGGCGCGCCCGGTGCGGGTGGCGGCCATCGCTTTGCGAAAATCCTCGACGGCTTTATCCATTCGCGTTTTGAGTTGAACTCGAATTTCTTTAAGAGGCGCGCTATCAGCCATGGATGAGCTCCAAACTTCAGGGATCAAAACGTTGAATTATAAACCCAACAGAAAGTCAGCCACGGATTTGCGCGGATCGCCACAGATCAAGCATTAGCAAAAATCTGTTTTGATCCGTGTAGATCCGTGGCTAAAGTTCTTACGCGCCGACCCGCGACCCAATCTTCTCTCCGCTGAGTACGCGGCGAATGTTGCCATGCTGATTCAAGTTAAAAACGATAATCGGCAGATTATTGTCCTTGCAGAGGCTGATGGCGGTGGAGTCCATCACCCTCAGGCCGAGCCTTAAGACATCCATATAGGTAATATCGGCGAATTTCTTGGCGTCCTTCACCTTCATGGGATCGGCGTCATAGATGCCGTCGACTTTGGTGGCCTTGAGAATGACGTCCGCTTTGATCTCCATGGCGCGAAGCGATGCCGCGGTGTCGGTGGAAAAATAGGGATTGCCGGTGCCACCTGCGAAGATCACGACCCGGCCTTTTTCCAGATGGCGGATAGCACGGCGGCGAATGAAGGGTTCGGCGACTTGATTCATCTCAATCGCGGTTTGCACGCGCGTGTAGACTTTTTGTTTTTCGAGGGCATCCTGCAAAGCCAGCGCGTTGATGACAGTGGCCAACATACCCATGTGGTCGGCGGAGACGCGGTCCATGTCGCGGGCCTGGTCGGCCACGCCGCGGAAAAAGTTACCCCCACCGACGACGATGGCGAGCTGGACTCCGAGCTTGTGGACGTCGGCTAGTTCGGCGGCGACTTCATGGATGCGTGCGGTATCCACGCCGAAGCCCTGATTGGCGGCAAGAGCTTCTCCGGAAAGTTTGAGCAGAACGCGCTTGAAAGCAGGGGTAGTAGTAGTCATGTAGTTTTTCGGCGCCGGTGTCTTCCCGGCTTTTTCGTACACAACAGAAAAGGCGCCCAACCGGGCGCCTGAAATTACTCCGCTTTCTGTTCGGAAGGCTTGGTGATGGCGATGGTCTCACCGGCATCGCCGACCTTGAAGCGCGCGAAACGGCGCACGCTGATGTTCTCTCCCAGCTTGCCGATCTTTGCGGCGATGAGCTGCGCGATGGAGACGGTCTGGTCCTTGATAAACGGCTGCTCGAGCAGGCAGACTTCCTCGTAGAACTTCTCCATCTTGCCGGCGACCATCTTCTCGGCAATGTTCTGCGGCTTGCCGGAGGCGACGGCCTGGGCCAGAAAGATATCTTTCTCACGCGCAAAGTCTGCCGCCGTAACGTCCTCCTTGCGCACGTACTTAGGATCGCTGGCCGCGACGTGCATCGCAATGTCGTGGACCAGTTCCTTGAAGTCGTCGGTGCGGGCGACGAAATCGCTTTCGCAATTTACTTCGAGGAGCACGCCAATCTTGCCGCCGGCGTGAATGTAGCTGGTCACCGCGCCTTCGCTGGTGACGCGCGTGGCCTTCTTGGCCGCCACGGAGACGCCCTTCTTGCGCAGGATCACGACCGCCTGCTCCATATCGCCCTTGGCTTCGGTGAGGGCCTGTTTGCAATCCATCATGGGAGCGCCGGTTTTTTCCCGGAGATCTTTTACTTGTGCTGCGGAAATGTTTGCCATAGTAGTGCTCATAAAATTAGGTTTCCAGTTTCTAGTTGTTCCCTTACAAAGTTTCGAATTGCTGAATTAGCTTTCAGCAGTTAGCAATTGGCAGTGAGCAATTCGCATTAGGCCCGCGGCGCAAAAAAGTGATGACTAATTGCCAACCGCTAATTGCTAGCTGCCTCTACAAACGTTGACCCGCGCCGGACGACCCGCGCGGGTCTGATGTTCCACGTGCCCGGTTTTTACTAGGTACTCGGTACTCGCAACTCGGTACTAACTAGACCGTCTGACTCTCGACCTTTGGAATATCGACCTCGGCTTCTTCGTTGGCGACGGGCTTCTTATGCGTGCCCGGACCACCCAGCACTTCTTCCATGCTGATGTCCTCCCCGATATCGGCCAAATCTGACGCGGCGGCGGCTTCCTGGGCACGAAGTTCAAGCGCGGCGGCGGCATTCTCAGCGTTCTGGAGGTCGCGCGCCTGGGCTTGTTCCGTGGCTGCCGTCATGTCGGCGATTTGCTTGTCGCTCATTAGCTGCGAACCTTCGGCGATCGATTCCGAAATCTTCGAAGTAAACAGCCGGATCGCGCGCAGGGCGTCGTCGTTGCCCGGAATAACGTAATCCACTTCGCTGGGATCGCAGTTCGTGTCGACCACAGCGACCACTGGAATGCCCAGCTTGCGCGCCTCGCGCACGGCAATCTGTTCTTTGTTCGAATCGATCACGAAGACCGCATCCGGCAACCGGCTCATATTCTTGATGCCCGCCAGGTTGGCCTGCAGGTGCTTGCGCTCGCGTTCGAGCTTGATAACTTCTTTTTTCGGCAGCAGGTCGTAGCGGCCATCGGTGGCCATCTCGTCGAGCTCTTTCAGGCGCTTGACCGACTTCTGCACCGTCACCCAGTTGGTCAGCAATCCGCCGAGCCAGCGCTGGTTAATGTAGAAGCCGCCGCACTTGGTGGCCTCTTCGGCGATGGCATCCTGCGCTTGGCGCTTGGTGCCTACAAACAGCACAATCTTGCCGTCGGCAGCCAGTTCCTGGACAAATTTCGACGCTTCCTTGAACATCTTCAGCGTCTTCTGCAAGTCGATGATGTAAATTCCATTGCGCTCTCCGAAGATGTATTCCTTCATCTTGGGATTCCAGCGCTTCGTCTGATGCCCGAAGTGAACACCCGCTTCGAGCAACTCCTTCATGGTGATAGTAGCCAATGAACCTCCTTATTCAGTCTGCATCGGGAGGTCAAGGTTTCAGAGTTTCAAGGTTGCAATGTTTCAAAGTCCGAGCGCCGCGCGCTTTTTCTTTGAAACCTTGAAACCTTTGACAACGTTGAAACTTTGCTTCCCGATTGCCATTCCCGTCCCCGCGCCGCGAGGCACAGGAAGAATTGAACACCTTGAACACCAAGTTTCAGAGTTTCGCAGGTTTCAAGGTTTCAAAGACCACCCGGTCACCGAATACCTTGAAACTTTGAAACCATGAAACCTTGAAACTTTGCCGTTAGCGCTTGCTGAACTGGAACCGCTTACGGGCGCCCTTCTGGCCATACTTCTTACGTTCTTTGCCGCGCGAATCGCGCGTGACCATGCCCTCGGATTTCAGCTTGCCGCGCAGTTCGGCGTTGAATTGCATCAGGGCGCGGGCAATGCCGAGCTTCACTGCGTCAGCCTGACCGCGCACGCCGCCGCCAAGCACGCTGGCGACGATGCTGAAAGAAGCGCCGGTATCGGTGGAAGCCAAGGGAGCCTTCGCCGCCGAACGCTGCGCCGGGGTCACAAAATATTCTTCGAACTCGCGGCCGTTCACCTTGAATTCGCCGCCGCCTGGGCGCAGATACACGCGCGCAATGGCGCGCTTCCGGCGTCCCGTTCCGTAGTACTGAACTAATTCTGCCATTTAGCTTCTAGCTCCTAAGCTCTTAAGCTTCTAATTTGAATCGCGCTGAAGCGAGCTTCATCCCTAAATTTGTCATCCTGAGCGCAGCCGCTTTTCAGGCGGAGCGAAGGATCTCAATCTTTTCGAACCTTGCACTAGCTCCGCTGCGCCCGCACTTCCAACTTCAAATCCTGCGGCTTCTGCGCTTCGTGCGGATGCTTGTCGCCTTTATAAACTTGCAGTTTCGACAACATGTGATCCGCCAGTTTGTTCTTGGGCAGCATGCGCCGGACCGCGTCTTCCACAATCTTTTCGGGCTTGCGCGCCAAACGCTTGCGGTAATCTTCTGTGCGCAGACCGCCGGGGTAACCGGTGTAGTGGTGATACTGCTTCTGCTCCGACTTCATGCCGGTGGTTCTGATTTTCTCGGCGTTGATGACGATGACGTGATCGCCGGTATCGAGAAAAGGTGTGTACTGCGGATTTTCCTTACCCATGAGGACGCGCGCCACTGCCGAGGCCATACGCCCGAGCGTTTGGCCATCCGCATCCACGACGTACCACTTGCGCACAATTTCCCCCGGTTTGGGGAAATAGGTTGACATCGGAACTCTCCCAGAATGAAAAAAATTGCGAAACGCGATTGAAATAGCTAAAACGAAGACCGCTCGGTGATTCCCCGGCGAGGACGCCAGACCATCAGGCGGGCAACCGCGAGACTTCCCAAAGCTTTAAAGATACCGTAGGGGGCGGAAGATTGTCAACGGAGAGTTACACGAGGTGGTGTCCTAACAGTGCACTGTTAGGACACCACCTTACACGAAGGGCCGTAGTCGACGTCATCTCCATTACTCATACGCCAGCGCGTCGATCGGATCTTTCTGCGCCGCCTTAAAAGCCGGATACAGCGCACCCAACAACGCACCGGCCAGAGCAATCGCCGTCGCTCGCAGGACCCATTCGTTGCTCCAGAATAGGCGTTGCGTTGGTAGCTCCATTAATATGATGCGGCGCGCCACGAAACTTATAATCGTCCCGGCAACAATGCCAACAATCGCCAGCAGCGCGCTTTCCCGGAGGACAGCGTTCACGATGTAGAGTTTCGACGCGCCCATCGCCTTCAAAATTCCAATCTCGCGGGTTCGTTCCATCACCGCCGTATACATCGATTGAAAAATCACTAAAAACCCAATTATCATCGAAATCGCCACTACAATATTGATCGCCGTCGCGAACCCCGGCAGATTCTCCGGCGTCATCATCGATAGATATTCCTGCATCGAACGCACCGAGTAATTCTCCATCCCTGGGACTTGCCTGATCTCATCGACGACAGCATCCACGTTCTTAGGATCGTCGAGCTTGACGTAAAAGACTGAGGCATGCCCGGGAGCCCCAATCAAATCCTGCATAGTTCCCAACTGCATGAACTTGCGCGCCCCTTTTCCGTGCTCCACAATTCCGCATACGCGAAATTGATGGTTCAAAATCTCAACCGAGTCGCCTACTTTCACTTTTTTCGAGCCCGCAAAATAATCGTCCACGATCACGTCGTACGGCCCTTGAAAAGGACCGCCGGAAAGAAAGCTCAAGGGTGGAGGGATGCTGTTGTAGCTTTCAAAATCGATGCCGTAAATGATCTCGAGTGTCGGCTTGGTGGTCAATTCCCAAATCACTGGAGCAGCGACAACCACGTGAGGCAATTCACGCAACTTGTCGCCAACCTTCACCGGCATCGGTGCTCCGGTCACTCCGACCAGCGCCGACGATCCGGGAGGCTGCACCATCACATCCGCGCCAACGCCCAACTGGCTCGCCTTCGATCCATTCAATTGCCCATAAAAGAAAGAGACAATGAGCAGAATCAGAATCACTTCCAGCGCAACCGCGCTGATGCTGATCAGCGACCGGATCGGCCGACGCACGAGATTGGCGACAATCATTTTGTTCATCATGGAGAGTGAGTATTATGACTTTCCGCTAGCGCAGATTCGTCAACCCCGGTCCGGGCCCCGTCGCGCTCGGCTGCGGCTTGTCCAGATGCACCACTTCCGCACCGGGGGGCTGTTGCAGAGCAAACTGATCATCCCGCAAGGGCTTATTGATTTCCAGCTTCAGCATATTGAGGGTAATGTCGTACTCCTCGTGCGGACGAAAAATTTCGATCCGGGAGGGAAAGCTGACGCCATCGTAATCCTTGTAATTGGCGTAGCGGGCATCGGTGGACAGATTGCCCTGCTCATCGTAAATGTACTGGCGGTGGGGTTGGAGATCAGTGCGGCTGAAAACGATCTTGCGGGATAAAATCCCACCGTTCTCGCCCTTCTTGCGAATTACGATTAGTTCGTAGTCTTCCTGCAAGACGCGATGACCTTTGGCATCGTGAAGGAATTCGTAGCCATTTTCCAGGACAGCGATCTCGTGTTTGGGATCGATGGGGCGGATCAGCAGCGCATCGTAAATATCCTGGGGACGGATGCTCTCCATGGGCTGATCGGAGTTGGGATTCTGCACGTCATTGCGGCCCATCACAAAGCGGTTGCGCGGAGGAATCCACAGCTTGAACTCCTGGCCGTCGCTGACCATATCGAACGCTGTGGTGCGCACGATGGGCAGCAAGCCGATCATATGCAGCATAGCTGGCTTGCGGGCGAGGACATAGCCGCGAATCTCCTTGTATTCGGTGACGTGGCCTTTTTTTGCGCCGCCGACAGAGGTGTCGATATCCACGGTCGCCTGCAGCGACTGGATCTTCTGCGCCTGCTGGTCGATGCTTTCAATCAATGCCGCCTGCGAGGACGGCTTGAGAGGCGCCTTGGAATAGATCTCTTCGACCGGGCGCGTGTGCAGCAGACAACCCATGGAGGGCAGTATGGCTAAAACCAGGCTTAAACACCAAAAAGGCGCACTACGTCTCATGAAGTATTGGGTGACTCCCTGAACATTTGAGTATAACGCGGCGGAAAGGGTGCAGGAACTCTGCGTCCCGCGCATGGGGCGCAGGCGTCTCTCGGTCGCAAGTCTCACGTCTTAGGTCTTAATGGTCTTAAGGTCTTAGGAAAATCAACGCCTAAGACCTGAGGCCTATGACCTAAGACCTCTCCGTGAAGTTGTATCATCTACACTAATTCCATCGTGCGCAAGATCGTATGGCTGGTTTTGATTGCGGTGCTGGGGGGCGCGGGCTGGTTTGCGTGGGCACTGTTCATGCCGGCCGAGCCTTCGGGGCAGACGTTCGTGATGCTGCGGCCGGGATTCTCCACGCGCCGGATTGCCTCAGAGTTGAAAGCCAACGGCATCATCCGCAGCGAGGATGCCTTCATCCTTTGGCATTACCTGCACCGCCGCCGGTCCCTCAAAGCCGGAGAATACTTGTTCGACAAGCCGAGGAACATTATCGAACTCCATAACCGGCTGGCACGCGGGGAGGTTTATTTCCACACGGTGATCGTTCCGGAAGGCTTTACCATGTTCGACATTGCGCGGGCGATGGAGGCCGCGGGACTTGGCCCGGCGCAGGACTTTCTGAAGGTCGCACAGTCCGATACGGCTCTTGTCGCTGACATCGCGCCGGACGCGCAGTCACTCGAGGGCTATCTTTTCCCCGATACATACCAATTCAGCCGCATGATGACGATGGAGGAGATGGCGGCGGCGATGGTGAAACAGTTTCGGTCGGTAGCGCGGCAAATTGGATTGATCGAAACTCCAGGAGTACCGGAAATTGGATCAAGTTCGACGTCAAACTCCGCTTCTGTCGAAGTTGCGGTAAACGGGAGATTGGCTGAGACGAATAAGGGTCCAAACGAAGTCGAGCGTACGGTGACCATGGCATCGATTGTCGAGAAAGAAACGGCTGCGCCCGAGGAGCGTCCGCTGGTCGCAAGCGTGTACTACAACCGCCTGCAAAAAAAGATCGCGCTGGACGCCGACCCCAGCATTATTTATGCGGAACTACTGGCGGGAACCTACAGCGGAGCGCTGTATCACGATGACATGCGTTTCAACTCTCCCTACAACACCTACACGCATGCCGGACTGCCGCCCGGGCCGATCGGCAATCCAGGCAGGAGCTCGCTGGAGGCGGCGATGCACCCGGCGCAGTCTGACTATTATTATTTCGTCGCGGACGCGCAAGGTCATCATCGATTTGCCCGCACGATTGATGAGCACAATAGGAATGTGGCTGCCTATCGGAGAGCGATGTTAGGTCACTAAGAGCCGGAAGCCGGAAGCCGCCTTTTCTCCATCCACCCTTGCAGAATCAAAACCGCCGCCATCCGGTCCACCGCCTTCGCCCGCTTCTCAATCGACAACTCCGTCTCCCGCAGCAGCCGGTTGGCTTCCGCCGAAGTCAGCCGCTCGTCCCACAAGTGCACCGGCAGTCGGAAACGCTTTCGCAGATCCTCGGCGAAGAGCAGCATTTTGTCGGATTGCGTGCCTTCGGCGCCGCTCATGCGCAGCGGGAGGCCGACCACGATTTCGCGCACCGCATATTGGCGGATCACTTGTTCTAGGGCTGTGAGGTCGGTTCGTTTGTTGCGGCGCTGGAGGGTGTCCAGGCCCTGCGCGGTGATGCCGAGGGGGTCAGAGACGGCGATGCCGATCCTTTGGGAGCCGACGTCTAGGCCAAGAATCCTCCCGGTCACAGGACGGATGGAGGCGCCTTCCGGCGGCATAGGGCTGACGAAATCCGACTCGTGCGCGATTGATTTCGTTCGGGATTTGGAGTGGTCAAAGCTCACGGCGCGATTATATGCGTACTGAAGTCTCACGGTCGCCCGAAAACCGCCTTAGACTCGGTGCCGTAACCCTTTTATGAACAACAACTTATGGTCTCGCTTTGGCCTTCGTGTACCTTCGTGCCCTTCGTGGTTGATGAATTTAGGACATCACCGCGCGGTCGCCGTCCTTGCTTTTAGTCCCATAACGGGATAGTATGTTTATAGTAAAGACAACGTTCCCCCACTACGACCCTTCTCCTGCCCGGGTGCCTTTTTTATGAACGGTGATCTGAATTTCCACATCGGCGACAAGGTCGTTTACCCCAACCACGGCGTGGGCATTATTGAACAAATTAGCAGCCGGTCGATCGGTGCCACGGTGGAGAAATTCTATCTTCTTAATATCAAAGCCAGCAGCCTGAAGGTAATGGTGCCCTGCAATAACGTGGGCAGCGTCGGGATACGGCGGGTGGTTCGCAATGGGGAAGTGCAAAAGATTCTCGACTTTTTGTCGATCGCTGAGGACACCACCACGGCTGACTGGAAAGACCGCTTTAGAGAAAACTCCGACCGCATGCGCACAGGTTCCCTGTTCGAAGTTGCCGGAGTGCTGAAGGGGCTGATCGCACTGCACCAAGCCAAGCCTTTGTCTTTCCGCGAAAAGAAGATGCTGGAGCGCGCCCGCTACCTCATGGTCAGCGAACTTGCCATGTCCCGGAACTGCGAAGAAACCAAGGTCGAGGAACTCCTCGGACTAGCGCTGGCTAAATGCAATCTCCGCTTCCCAGAGGCTTCCGAATTCCAGGCGTGATGGGTGCTCGTCCAAAGGTACTTCCAGCTGCTCAATCCCGACAACACTCTGCAGATTTTCTGGTGGGGCAGTTTTGCGGCATTAGGGCAAAACCAAAACAGATGGACCACGAAGGACACGAAGTATCACGAAGGCCCTCGCTGATGGTCTTCCTTCGTGTAACTTAGTGTCCTTCGTGGTTACGTTTTGTTCAATCTGACCCACGACCGCAAGTTTTTGCATCTTGACTTTCGTTCGACTTCGGCGTGAAAATCATCTCCCTCCCCGATTGAGTCTGGATTCGCTTTTCAGATCCGGCCTGGGCCCGCTTCGTCTCGCAAGAAAAAATCTGCTTTGTCGTCAGGAGAACTATGAGACACCTTCCCTTCGCCGCGTTGTTCTTGGGCCTCATCGCTACGTTGTCGTTGGCGCAATCGAATTCGCAACCGCTGGTTTATCCATCATTAGTTCCGGTGAGCACAGCTCCCGGAGGGGCGGCGTTTTCTTTGACTGTGGGTGGGTACGGATTTGTTGCAGGCGCGGTGGTGCAGTGGAACGGGTCGCCGCGGGCGACGACTTTTGTTTCCAGCAGCAGTCTGCAGGCGGCGATTACCGCCGCTGACATCGCGACGGCGGGCACGGCGCTGATCACAGTGCTGAATCCGGCTCCGGGCGGAGGAACTTCGAACGCGGTTTATTTCCCGGTCGCGAATCCGGAAGCTGTCGTTTCTGTCGCAGTGGACAGCACTCTCACCACACCTTCGGAAGGACCGGGGTTCGCCGTAGCGGACTTCAATGGCGATAGCATTCTTGATGTGCTGGCTGGCATCGGCAGCAACGACGGGCAAGGGCTGGGCTTTTATGCGGGGAAGGGCAACGGAACTTTCAAGCCGCCAGTCTCGAGTCCAGCAAACTTGGGGACTTCAGGCTTCTTAGTGGGTGACTTCAACGGAGACGGTAAGCCCGATGTAGTCGTGACAGGATATAGCGGATTCGACGAGAGTTCCGCCGTATTTCTGAACAACGGAGATGGAACGTTCACGGGGCAACGCGGGTTCGCTGAAGGCGACTACGGCGGTCCGGCTGCCGCGGGCGACTTCAATGGCGACGGCAATCTCGATCTCATCCAAGTGGGTTGCACGCAGGGTTATTGCAATCTTTTTTTCATGCAGGGAAACGGCCAGGGTATTTTCCCCAAGAACCACGTTATCGATGGCTTGGATGATCTGGGCGGAAACGTAGTAGTGGGTGACTTCAACGGAGATGGCAAGCTCGACTTTGTGGAGGTAGGAAGTCCCATTCTGCTTTTCCTGGGCAATGGTGAGGGAACCTTTCAGACTCCCACCACGATATCGACCATCTCCGGAAGATACGTTGCGGCCGCTGATTTCAACGGCGATGGGAAGCTCGATCTCGTCATTACCGAATCCTTCCAAGGCCTCTGCGTTCTTCTAGGAAACGGAGATGGCACCTTCGCGCAAAATTGCACGGGAGATACGCAATATGACAGTCCAATCTTTGTAGGCGATTTCAACGGCGACGGGAAACTCGACCTGGCGATGACGGCGGCGAACGGCTTCAACAGTTCTCAGATCGATATTCTCTTCGGCAACGGGGACGGCACGTTCGGAAATCCGATTGTGGTAGGGACCAACACCTCGGTCAGCGCCATGGGAGATTTCAACGGCGATGGAAGGCTGGACTTTGCGACTACCGGCGAAAACGGCGTGCTGCTGTCGTTGCAGAGCCCTGCCTCGCTCGCGCCGCTGGGCATCAACTACGGAAGCCACCAACTCGGAGTCGTGAGCCAGCCCCAGACTGTAACCGTGACCAACAACGGCACTTCGACCATTAAAATTGCCAGCCTGACCTTCACCGGCGATGAAGCGTCCGATTTCGCCGCCACCAGCCATTGTGGCTCCGGCATAAAGCCGGGCACGAGTTGCACGATCTCGGTGGTTTTCACCGCCGGCGGCGCTGGAGGACGCTCCGGAACGCTGAATGTAAATTATGGCCCGGGAGTGCCAACCACGCAGTACGTGGAACTAACTGGATACGGATTAACCACGAAAGCATCATTCTCGCCATCCACCCTGGCTTACGGCTATCAGATCATCGGCACCACCAGTGCGCCCATGACTTCGAATCTCGAAAATACGGGCGTGCAACCGCTGACGATCACGGGCTTCACCCTCAGTGGTCCTTACAGCTATACCACCAACTGCGGATCGACTCTGGCAGCTCACGCGAGTTGTCAGGTCTTCGTGACCTTCACGCCGACGCAAATTGGCAGCTACGGCACGCTGACGGCTTCCACCGATGCGGGTCAAATTGGACTGTCCATGACCGGCACGGGAACCGAACTGCTGGTTTCGCCAGCCAGCATTAATTTTGGCAACGAAGCAGTCGGTACGACGAGCGCTCCATCGATCATTACGCTCACCAACGAAGGTCATTCTCAAATCCTTCGGCTCTCGACAATTTTCATCAGCGGGGCCAACTCCAAGGACTTCGCGGAGACGACAACCTGCGGCACCACACTTTCTCCGGGAGCCAGTTGCACCATCAGCGTCACGTTTACTCCTTCAGGGAAAGGCGCGCGCTCCGCTACGTTGAGTACGAATGGAGGGTACGGCGTGCAAACCGTCGCGCTCTCGGGTACGGGAACTTAAGAAATTAAGCGGGATCGATTTTTCCTGTGCCCATTCTTGGGCACAGGAAAGTCTGTCAATAGCTAGGTAGTACACAGTCGAGCCTAAGTCGCTCAGAACATTGACCGAATATTTCCGCAAAAATGTCCCACGGACTCCTTCCAATATGATATAATGGATACATAAGCTAAAACTTTAGGCAAACATACTTTTCAGAACATACTTTTTAGAACCAGGCGCGGCCCATTGGGTCGCGCCTTTTCTTTTGCCGCTCGAATCTCCACTCCGCAACGGCCCCAGGAGCAGCATGCCCAAGTTCAGGAACTACAAGGAACGCGGCGAATGGGTGGAAGCCCAGTTCATCGCCGAAGCCATGCGCCACGGCTACAAAGTTCTAAAGCCCTGGGGAGAATCCTCCCCCTTCGACGTCGCCCTCTACTTCGGCAGCCGCATCGTAAGGGTGCAGGTAAAATCCACCTCCGCCCGAAAGCGTACGGGATATCTCTGCCACCTAAGAAGTGCCCCGCAGCGTCCTTACACGCTCGCCAATGTCGATTTCTTCGCCAGCTACGTCATCCCGCAGGATGTCTGGTATCTCATCCCAGCTCAGGTCGTTGTCGGCAAGATCCGCGAGGGCCTGATGGTCTGTCCCATGCAGCGCCCCAAGATAAATCGATACCACTACGAGCGCTACCGCGAAGCCTGGCCCCTGCTGCGCCCGAAGCCGGAGAAAAAGCCCCGGAGGGGCGGCAGATAATAGCCCCGAGCCTGCCCTGAGTCTGCCGAAGGGACGTAAGTCCGGGGTAAGCCCGCAACAAATGGAACCGAGTCCCGCAGGGACGGCACTCCGTTTCCTCAGCACGCTCCCACCCTTTCGCAAAGAGCGCGAAAGATGGGCCTGCCGCTTGTTGGAAATCGGTCGGCCCGCATCTGCCGGCCGACCTTGCACATGGCTTGGAACCGAAGTAGGATGAACGTTCCTCAGACAACTTTCCCGAGCCGATGAAATACGCGTATTACGACCTCTACCCGCAGCAGTTCGAGAAGCTTGTCGTTGCGATCTGCCACTTTATTCTGGGCCCTGGTGTTCAGGAGTTTGCTACGGGGGTCGACGGAGGTCGCGACGCCAGATTCAACGGCAGGGCAGCCCTTTTTCCGTCTGCGGCGGCTCCGATTTCGGGAAGGGTGATTGTCCAAGCAAAGCATACTACGGGGATTGCGGAGTATTTTTCAGACGCATCGTTTAGCAGTATCGCGGCAACTTCAGTGCTCTCGGTTGAGATGCCCAAGATCAAGAGCCTGAGGGACACCAAGGAACTTGAGCATTACATCTTGTTTTCCAATAGAAAGCTGACGGCCCAAGCGGAGGAGGACATCCGGAAGCGGATCGATAAGGAAGCAGGGGTGTCGAGCTGCCATCTGGTCGGTGTTGAAGGCATGGAGCGACACCTCAAGGCATTCCCGCGCGCGGCTGAAATTGCAGGGGTCGATCCAATAGACTCTCCGCTAAGCGTCTCTCCTGACCGACTTGCTGAGGTAATTCGGGCAATTGGAAAGGATCTTCCTACTATTGCCATTCCGGCGTTAAATGAAATCGAGAGGACCGCCTTTTTGGCGAAAAACCGGATCAACGGTTTGTCTGAGGAATACGCCGAGTCAATCATGAAATTCCTAAAGTACTTTGACCAGGTACGGCAATTCCTGGCGCACCCTGATAACTCCGAACTACTTTCCGCATGGGAGGATGCGGCAGACGAGTTTCGGGCCAAGATCATCGCTACGCGCAAGGACCACGTTAGCTTCGACAAGGTATTGAATTTTCTTCTGCAGCAACTTTTCGACCGGGACCCCGATTTGAGTGCGCGCCGGCGAATGACGAGAACCCTGATCTACTATATGTACTGGAACTGCGATATCGGATTGGACCATGCTGCAGCCGACAAAGCAGAATAGGCCGGACCAAACAGTTGTCGCGGTCGCCGTACAGGCGCTGAAGCGATTGCGCGCCCTTCGCGTGATCGCTTTTGAGGACCTCCGAACGCAGCTGCGCAAATCGAACCCAGGAACGGAACGCCTATTTGTCCCCTCGCTGGATTTGCTTTACATTCTCGGGTTAGTCGAGTATCGGCCTAAGGCCGACTCGATCGAATATACAGGTAAATAATGAAGCTTTCGCGTATCTACTCGAACCAGCCGACACTGTTTGAGCCCGTCGCTTTCCGTGACGGCTTGAATGTGGTCATCGCGGAGATTCGCGAGCCCGAAAACCGGGAGAAAGATACGCACAATCTAGGCAAGACGACACTTTCGCGTCTCATCGACTTTTGTCTTCTCAAACCCAGAGACAAGGACTTTTTCCTTTTTAAGCATCTAGACCGATTCGGAATTTTCGTGTTCTTCCTTGAAGTCAAGGTGGACGAGGGCGATTTCTTGACCATCAGACGTTCGGTGGAGAACTCCAGCAGGATATCCTTCAAGAAGCACAATGAGCCACTTCAGGATTTCGTGGCCCTCCCGGAGGTCGAGTGGGACCACTGGGAAATGCCCTTTGAGCGCGCAAAAACGCTCTTAGATGGCATCTTAAACTTGACTGCGATTGCCCCATTTGATTACCGCGATGCTCTGGGCTATTCCCTACGTGTGCAGGATGATTACGGCGATATTTTTCAGTTGGATAAGTATCGCGGAAAGTATGCCGATTGGAAGCCATATCTAGCGAAAATGCTAGGCTTCAGGACCGAACCGATACAGGAAAACTACGCCCTCGAAGATGAGATCAAAGAGCTGAGTGCAAATGCGGCCAGGTCAAGGGCGGAGTTGATCGGTGCCCTCGATGACCCCGACAAGATTGACGGCATGCTGGTTGTAAAGCAAAGCCAAGCACTTGAACTGGAAAGACAGGTACGGCAATACAATTTTCAGTTTGCGGACGCCCACATCACCGAAGATCTGGTGAACCAAGTTGAAGCGCAGATTTCTGAGCTGAACCAGCGCAGGTACTACCTGTCTATGCACCAGCGGCGAATTCAGGACTCGCTGAAGGAAAAAATCGTATTTGACGCGGACTCTGCTGAGAGCTTGTTTGCTGAAGCCGGGGTGGCGTTCGCCGGCCAGATCAAGAAGCGGTTTGAAGACCTAACGAGATTCAACGTTGCTATAGCACAGGAGCGAACTTCCTTCCTAAGCGAGGAACTCAAGCGGATTAACTCCGAGCTTGGAGAAATCGCAAAAGAATTGACCCTGCTGAACGCGAGGCGCGCGGAATCGCTGTCGATATTGGACGACAAGCAGACCTTCTCCAAGTACCGGAAGATCTCGGTACAACTGGTGGAAGTAAAAACCGACGTTGAGATGCTGCTGCGCCAGCGCAGGGCAGCGCAGGACCTCCAGAATATCGTCGCTGAGATCTCAAAGAAGAAAAGCCGTAGGGCCGAGCTAAGGGTTCTTATCGAAGAAAACATACGGGATCAGGCAAATAATCGGTACAAATCGATCCGGCTTTTCTTTAACGAAATCGTCAAGAAAACCATCGATCGTAGCGTGGTTTTGCATACTCGTGTGAACGACAACGGGAATCTTGAGTTTTCCGCGGACATTCTCAACCAGCAGGGGGCTGAGACCAGCGAGGCCCTGGGGCACACCTACAGGAAGTTGCTGTGTGTCGCGTTTGACATGGCGATAGCCCGAGCGTATTCGAAGGAGAGGTTCATCCACTTTCTTTATCACGATGGAGCACTCGAAACTCTGGACGACCGCAAGAAGTTAAACCTCATTGGGCTGATTCGGGCGTATGCAGCCGAGGGGATGCAGCACATCATTACCCTTATCGACTCCGATTTGCCTTTGCTTCCGGATGGTTCCATTTTTGCATTCGAGCAGGACGAGGTGGTCCTGCTCCTTCACGATCAGGGCGACGACGGTCGTCTATTCAAAATGCCGGTCTGGTAGGCCACGAAAGAGGCTGCCTCAGAGCCCCTATGGATTATCACCGGCAGATCGTTTTCATCAAATGGATCGGTACACATGCGCAATACGACAAGATTGACGTTCGGACGGTGAAGTATGCAGGTTAGTCCCATAAAGACCGAATTGGATTACGTGGCCGCCATGCGCCGCATTGAAGCCGTCTGGGGCGCTGCCCCGGGAACTCCAGAAGGCGACGAACTGGACGTCCTAGTTACACTGGCGGAAGCCTACGAGCGCCAGAATTACCCGATTGCACTTCCCGACCCGGTGGAAGCCATCAAGTTCAGGCTGGAACAGGAAGGCAAGGACTATCGCGCATTGATCGGAGTCATTGGGCAACGCACCCGCGTGTACGAAGTGATGCGGCGGGCACGCCCACTCTCCCTCAACATGATTCGCAAGCTGCACAGCCAACTGGCAATCCCCGCCGAGGTATTGATTCAGCCGGCGCGAAAGCCCGCGCGAAAGCCCGCGCGAAGGCCATCACGTGCTTCACGCGCGAACGGCTCCGCCCACCGTTCGGCATAAGGAATCGTTTCCCGGACTGTCGCGGAGATGCGTCCGGACTACTTGCCCACCTGCCGGATGCACTCCTTCAGCACATCGAGAGCAACGTCCGCATCTTCTTTGGTTCACCACCCGCGTAGGGCGAATAGTAGCCTAGCTCTGAGGCTATTAAAACCGGGACCGCCCAATGCCCTACTTGGCGATCCCCGGCTTTGGCACGTCGATGCCCAGCGCGGTCGCCAGAGCGATCTGGTGATCCTGTTCGTCGATCAGGATCTCGCGAATCTGTTCGCTCATAGCGTATTCGCCCAGCTCTTCGCATTGCCGGACGCGCTCGCGATAATTTCGAATCGTTTCCGTTTCGTTGTCCAGATCGAACTGCAACATCTCCTTGGCTTTTTCCGACGTCTTGACTTTCTTCGGTTCCACCGTCGGCATGCCGCCAAGATAATCGATCTGCTGGGAGATGATGAGCGCGTGGCTCAGCTCTTCCGCCGCGTGCTTTTCCAGTTCGCCGGCAATGTTCATGTACTCGGCGCCCTTCAACACCTGGGAATAAACCACGTACGCGATAATCGCCTGATATTCGCGTGACAGGTCTTGATTCAACAAGTCGATGAGTTCGTCGCGAGATACTTTCTTGCTACCCGCAGAAGCCGTTTCATTTTTCAAGGCCGTTTTCCTCCAGCAGTCTTTAAGGGTTGATGCTATTTCGAACCGGCCTTCCGGTTCTCTAAACCTATTGCCCGATTAACATTACAACGAATGCCCTCTTTGCGCATTATGCAAAATGTCCGGCCTCCAGCGCCATGTTCCAGCCGACGCTCGAATCCAGAAGACTACCGCCCTGCATGCTCAATGCACGTTTCCAGCACATCCAGCGCAACGTCGGCTTCCTCTTTTGTAACTACCAGTGGCGGACACAGGCGGATCGTGCTCGGCCCGCAGCCCAAGAAGAGAATGCCATGTTCGAAGGCGCGCTCGATGATCAGGTCGCGCTCGGCGGCGGCATATTCTTTCGTGGTTTTGTCTTTGACAATGTCGACGCCGATCATCAGACCGCGCCCCTGGCCGCGCACGTCGCCGACCAGCTTTAGTTTTGCGGGCCAATCCGCCATGCGCTTGATCATGTGCGCGCCGACTTCCGCCGAGTGCTGCAGCAGATTTTCCTTTTCGATGACGTCGAGCGTGGCCAGCGCGGCGGCCACGCAAACCGGATTACCGCCGAAGGTCGAGGCGTGCGAACCCGGCACCCAGTCCATGATTTCGGCGCGGGTCATCGTTATGCCCAGCGGCATGCCGGACGCAATACCCTTCGCGATGCAGACCATGTCCGGCTCGACCCCCGTATGCTCCACCGCCCACCACTTGCCGGTGCGGCCGACGCCGCTCTGAACTTCGTCAAGCACCAGCAGGATTCCGTGACGGTCGCAGATGCGCCGCAGCTCCTGCATGAAGGTAGTTGGTGCGACCACGTAGCCACCTTCGCCCTGCACCGGCTCGACGAAGATCGCGGCCACTTCCTCGGGAGGAAGAGTGGTCTTAAATAATTTTTCTTCGATGAAGCGGGCGCAACCAAGCGCGAAGGCGTCGGCATCCTGCGCGCCGCCCGAGCATCCGCGATAAACATCGGGATAGCGAACGTGAGTCACTCCCGGCATGAGCGGACTAAAGCGCCGCCGTTGCTGCGGTTTAGACGCGGTCAGCGACATGGCACCCATCGTGCGTCCATGAAACGCCCCAAAAAACGCAATAATATTCTGCCTTTTCGTATGATACCTGGCGAGTTTGAGGGCGCACTCGATCGCTTCCGCGCCGGAGTTGCCGTAATAGAATTTGTGCGGGCCGGGCATGGGCGCGATCTTCGAGAGGCGCTCCGCTAGTTCCACCATGTTCTCATAATAAAAATCCGTGCCCGACATGTGAATCAACTCGCCCGCCTGTTTCTGCATGGCGGCAACTACTTCGGGATGGCAATGGCCGGTTGAGGTCACGGCGATGCCGGCGGAGAAATCGTAGAACTCGTTGCCGTCAACGTCAGTAATGACGATGCCGCGGCCACTCTTGGCTACCAGCGGATAGGAACGGGTATAAGAGGGAGAAATATATTTCTCATCGTTCGCGAGCACGCGCTTGGCGTTGGGACCGGGGAGAGCGGTTTTGATTTTTGGTCCGTGAACTGCGAGTCCGGCAGTGGGGCTTGGAGCGGTCATGGTCTTCGTGGTCATGGAATCCTCCGAAAGGCAGTGGCCAGTGGTTAGTGGCCAGTGGTCAGTGAATGCACTTGGGAAACGCGGCCCTGGTTTGGGCGCACGCAAAAAGGCGCAATCACGCGAAGGATTTGCTAGTCGCTACCGAAGAGGCTGGGACGAAGACGGGAAGGCAGATTCGCACGATAGCGGCGCGGGCACACCAGGGACTGGAGCCAGCACTCGGGCAGATGCGAATTGGGCTGAGGCGAATTGGAAACGTTGCGCAGCATCGGTGTTCATGTCTTCTGAAACATTATACGTGGCGAAGGCGCGCAACGTAACCCCCTGCGCCCTTTGGTAACGGCGGTTGCTCGCCAGGGCTTTTTTCGAATCGGGTATGCAATCGTGTCGTCTGATATCTTTTAGCTTCCGCGTTTATTACTCCCATGATTAAAACTCAGAGCCCGAGCCGTTTTGCGGTGATTCTGGCCTTCGGGCTGGTGTATCTGTTTTGGGGCTCGACTTATCTGGCCATCGATATCGCGGTGCAGAGCATTCCTCCGGCGCTGATGTGCGGGTTACGTTTTTCGATTGCAGGCGTGGTAATGCTGGCGGTATGCGCGGCAACGGGCCGCAGGATTTGGTATTCGGCGAAACAGATTGCCTTGGCGTCCGTGGTGGGAATCTTGCTATTGATGGGCGGGAACCTGACGCTATCTTGGGCGGAATTGACTGTGCCTTCCGGATTGGCGGCCCTGATTATCGCGATCACGCCTTTGTGGTTTCTGGTCCTCGATTCGCTGCTGCTGGGGCACCATCGAATTTCATGGCGAGGCAAAGCTGGGTTGGCGCTGGGGTTGGTGGGATTATTCGTTTTATTCTGGCCAGAGTTGCACTCGACTTCGGCGCTGGGGCGGCGCGAATTGTGGTCTTCGGTCGGACTGCTGGGCGGCTCTTTTTTGTGGGCGCTGGGATCGGTGCTGTCGAAGCGCTGGCAGTCGGGCATGGATGTTTTCAGCGCTACCGGATGGCAGGTAACAGCAGCGGGCGCGGCAAACTTTTTGTTTGCGATTGCGGTGGGAGATTTTTCCCGTGTGGCGTGGACGACGCGCGGAGTGAGCGCTGTGCTCTACCTGGTGGTGTGCGGATCGTGGATTGGATACACGGCTTACATCTGGCTGCTGGAGCATGTGCCTACGTCGAAGGTATCGACGTATGCGTATGTGAATCCGGTGGTCGCGGTGTTTCTGGGATGGCTGATTCTGCACGAGCGGGTCGATCGCTTCATTGTGATGGGAAGCGTGATCGTAGTTTTGTCGGTAATTCTGGTGACGAGCGCGAAGGTGAGCGAGAAGAGTGTTGCGGAGGAGTTGCCGGCGGTGGAGGCAGCGGGGTAGCTGCTGTGACCGATGAACATGCCAGGGAGAGTTCGCAGCAGCCCACCCTTCGGCTCCGCTCAGGGCAAGCTCCGTGAAACTGCCACGGGTGGGGCATCCCGTGTCGTGTTAGAGTACGGCTGGGCCAGCCCCCAAATCGCGCAAAGCCGCATAAACACTGGCGATTCTGCATATCGTTGATTTGGCGAGTGGGGACGTAATTCAGTTGGTTAGAACGCTGCCCTCGCTACAACTTCCTTTATTTACTTGCATTTAGAAGATTTATTGGCGATCCTATTAGCGGTTTAGACAAGGATTCGCCAAAATGCCAAAAGCACCTCGCGTAGCTCTCCTCAAACAAGTTAAATGTAGACGGCAAATGGAGGCACGCCCGTGCCCTTTTCGATACGAAGGGGCGCGTTCGTCGTGATCGCGTTCGCGTCGGCGGCCAGGACGAGCTCCATCCCGAAGGTAGCTACCTCATCGAGTGGTGGGAGCAGGGGAAGCGTTGCCTTGAACCTGTAGGAGCCGACGCTCAAAACGCCGCAGAGAAAGCGCGCATAAAGCAAGCCGAGCTTTCAGCCGTGCGTCACGGCATCATTCCGGCTGGACCTGTGGTCGAAGTAGCCCCAGAACGCACAACACTGACTCAGGCCCTCGATGCGTACAAGGAATACGTTCAATATCACCGCAGCCTGCGCACTTTTCGCACCTACCGCCCCATGCTCGACGGGTTCAAAGCATTCTGCACGAAGACCTACATCGAAGATGTAGATCGTCAGGATCTTTTGGACTTCGCAACCCACCTCAAGAAGGAAGGACAGCAGGGCAAGAGCATCTATAACAAGCTGGTGGTTCTCTCGCAGGTGATGAAGCAGCACGGGAGGCCAAAGCTGCTTCAGGCCTCCGATTGGCCGAGCTTCGTTGAAACCGTGCGGCCGATTTATGAAGACGCCGAGCTTGCAGCGCTATTCAAGGCCTGTACACGATCCGAGGAAGTCCGCTTCAAGTTCTATCTCATGTCGGGATTTCGCGACGCCGAAGGCCGGTTCGCAACCTGGCGTGATGTCGATTTCAAGCATATGGCTGTGCGGGTAACAGCGAAATCGCATTGGGGATTTCATCCCAAGAACTGGGAGGAACGGGAAGTCCCGGTTCCCCAGAAGCTCATTGAAATGCTGTTGGATTTCCGTCCTGCGAATGCGACTTCCGACGATCCGCTGTTCCCCAGCACCACGGGCCGCCCGGACGGCGCCATGTTGGAAAAACTGAAGGCGGTAGCGTATCGCGGGAAACTCAACTGCAAACAATGTGTTTCGAGCCACAAACTGGAAAACGGGGACGTAAAGACCAATCGCTGTACTGACGGTCCCTACTGTGGCCGTTGGTTCCTCCACAAATTCCGCCACACATGCGCCACCCGAAATCTTCAAAACGGCATCGACATCCGCACCTTGCAGACATGGATGGGGCATCGCGATATCGCGTCGACGATGGTGCACTTGAAAGGCGTCCGAAACAAAGACATCCAGGCGAGAATTGACAAGGGCAGTCTGGCAGCTTTTGCCTGACCGTCGCTATTTTCGATTCCGATGAATTTCGAAAATAGTGCTCTATACTATTTTCGCCTGAGCGCGAGCAATCGATTCGCTCTGCTGCGGACTTCTGACAGAATGCGCCGGCATTTTCATCTCAAGCCAATCGGCAATCTGATGAGGGTCGAACCGAATCGAACTCCGCACTCGAAAACGGAATCCGACTGTCCTCGACCTCTTTGTACAAAGTTCGAATGCCGATGCAAAGCACACCGGCGAGTTCTTCAACCGTGAGAGCCTTCTTTCGAGAGCGCAACTGCTCGACAATGGTCATTTGATGACAGTCTCCAGGGAGAGCAAGAATGGTAGCCCTTGCAAAATGCTGCAAGGCAGTCTGCGACCTTGGATACCATTTTTGCAGAAATTAAAGTTGACGAGCGGCGCTGGTGTTTGATGACTACTCTGAATCTTTTTCGCCGTTCTGTCCAATAACCTCTTGAGCGGACGTTATTCCCAGCGGTTGTAACAGGGCTGTCGAGGCGAAGACGGAATCCAACAAGAAATCCACAGGCCAAAACCTCAAGCGGAGCGGGAATCTTTGCTGGATCGGAATAATTCCATCTGGGCTGGCATCGGGGGCCGACCCGTGAACCTGCTTAGGAATGCGTGGGAAAACTCTTTAACTAAAGGCGATTTGTCATCAGCTCGCATCACCAGACACGTTGGTACGAAAAGCGATTTGTCAGCAATCGGCTTTACCACAATGCCTTTCGTTTGAATCTCCAGGGCGAGAGGGTCGGAGAGGATTGCGATGCCGAGTCCCTCGGACACGAGGTGAATCGCTTGCCGTACTCCCATAATTTCGTGTGCTTTTTTCGGAGCAATTCCCACGTGACGTGCGGTATCTAAAATCGCGTCATGAACCGTCGGATGAACTTCTCGGGAAAACAGAATCCAATCGTCCTTCGCTAAATCTGCCAGTACCACCCGATCGCTGCGAGCCACTGGATGCGATTCCAAGAAAACCACGCATAGGAGAGCTCTTGCGAATGGCACGGCGATGATTTGGTCATCGTCCTCGGGAGCAGTTACGAGAGCGAGATTTAGCTCTCCAGCACGGACACTCTCGACCAAGTTCGGGGCAAACATCGTCATGATCGAAACGTGGAGGTCGGGGAACGTACGAAGGCGAATCCTGACAAGCGACGAAACCCAAGTTTGATCGGCATAGGGCGAGTGCCCAATAATCAACGTGTTGCTATGACCTTCGTGGGCAGAGCGCGCAAGACGAATGGCTAATTCCATTTGCATTAACACAGATCGAGCTTTCTCCACGAAAACGCGCCCTGCCTCAGTCAGTTCCACAACACACTTGTTGGTTCGAGTAAACAACCGAAAATCAAAGCGTTCTTCAAGTTCGGCGATTTGTTGGTAGTGGGTCAAACTGACCCACTACCAATTTGTTTGCTGAGGGCGGGCTGGCTGATGTGCAACTTGCGCGCAGCTTGCGTAAAATTCAGCCGTTCAGCCAAGGCGATAACGCCACGCAGAACACGAGTCTCGATATCGAAATTCGGTTCGCTGGGACGTTTTGCACGTGTGGGCACCGAAAATCTTTGTCGCAGTTCCCATGCCAATTGACGGCTGCCCGATACTATCGAATTTCAGCGCTAGCAGGTCAAAGTTCTCCCGAAGGATTTAGGTTCAATTTAGGAAGGCGACTACGGTCCACCGAACAACCGGCTGGATGTCGATGTGTCCTTCAACTATGACTTTGTGTCGGTGGTGGGCTGAGAATCGAGCCTTTTTCGACAATCGACCCATCGACTTACAAAAGCAAGAGCAGCGAACGGAGCTCGCTGCTCGATTGGGGATCTGAGACGAGTTCAAACTGCGCTACTGAACTAGCACTTGGGCAGCGCGACAATCGGCGCCGTTCTTGGTCCCGTCCGCGAAGACCTTCAGAGCTTTTCTAAGTTTCTCCAATTTGAAGACTGTATCGATCTCGGCATTTCGGTGTTTGCTTCGCACAGTTTGCAATTGCAATTCTGCTATCAGGATCCCGATCTGATTGGCCGAGAGCGCCGCCAGTGCGCCCATCCTGGTTACGTCGGAGATGCGCAGCGAGCCTTTCAAGAGTAGCGCCTGATCGAAGTCCTTCCGGGCCAATTTGTAGGACTGCTTGTCATCAAATTGGGATCTCTGGACGGCCATTGGGCATTGACTCTGTCCAGGGCTTCCGTGAAAGGGTTCGTTCCGTTCGCCTCGCCCTCTTGCGTCGCTACGGTATGATGTGCCACACCGACGGAAAGATCGTCATCCTGGTCCTCTGGATCGTCGTCGAAACACGGATGATCGTTGGCACTGGTTTCAAATACCCCGTAATCGTTAGCATCCATTTCATTAGCTGGCTCGATGTATCTGTAGTTTTGGTAGTTCGTGTACTTTGGATCGAGCAGCTTCAGCATCCGATGGAAGGCGTAGCGAACATGGTGATCGCAATCACTGGTAGTATCTGGTGCGCGCATCTGCAATCGTAGCGTCCCGGTGTTGGTGACTTCGATCAGATGGCCTTTGTCGTCTTTGGCTTCGTCTTTGCAGTCGGTGACTGATTTTGCAGATGAGTTACACCTATAAAGTCGAAGCCTGGTTCCCTGAGCCTTGTTGTAGTGCAGAAGGAGCCCGATAGTGTCGGTTTCGGGACCGTAGCTGACGCCTGCGTCGTGCTTGGGGCCATGGAATTGAATGGGCCAAACACCATCAGCGTGATAATAATTCGGCATGGGCAAGATGACGACGTCGTTCTTCGCTCCATAAGAGCGCCATTGCTTGTTCGTGTTGTTACCCGTTAATGTCAGAATACCTTCGCGCGTGTAGTTTGGATCTGGTGTAGGAAAGGTTCCCTTCGTATCGGGAGCGCAACGGTCAAAGGCCAGACAGAATATGGCGGGAGAAGAGGAGCTGGGCCTAGGGAGATAGAAGCCGTTGCCGCTGCTCAGCTGCGGAGAATGATGGAAATGGTCTTCCTCGTCGATAGGTTCGGTGTCCGTGGCGCCGAGCGGAGCTACGGCAACGAGAACAGGTATAGGTGTGCCATTCGCGTCCATAGTGTCGGTAAAAAGAATCCAGGGACCTTCCAGTGTGATATCGAGCTGCTTTTGCCCCGCGGCCAGCGCTGAAAGGCCAAGAACGCCAGCGAATACAGCAGCTAAAAAGAGATGCTTTTTCATGCCTTGCCTCCAAGAAGTTCCTTTTTTTGACGTTCAATTCCTTCCGGTCAGTGTGAATGCGGCCCAATAGTAGGGGTGCGCATAGGGTGACTGCGAAGCTAGTCTCAATCGAGCTTTGTGTACGGATTGGGACACGGTGGTCCCGGTCAACAATTCCCCATAAAAGCTCTTCATGAATTCCGCTGTTTCCTGGGAATCGACGTTCCATCGGCTCGCGACCACATGCGGAACCCCAGCGTGGAGAAGAGATCCCACTAAATTGTCGGTACCAGGACTGCCAGGCGCAGATTCTCCCTCCGTCTGGCACGCGGACAAGACAACCAATTGCAGACTTTCGGTTTCATTCGCCGAAAGGCTTTTCGCACCGACCAAACGGGAGAGGTGAGTGTCGGAGTCGGTTTCCGCTAAAACAAGGCCGCTTCGTTGCGGTGATGAAATTGCGTGTCCCGCAAAGTGGAAGACAGCACTGCCGCGAATTTCCTTGCGGATGGCAGAGAGCGTCGCATTGGTGCCCTGAAGCCAACGTGCGGACTGAAATCCATCTGCTACGGTTTGAGCCTCAATGTCGGCATCGACGAGCGGCGTCAGACCTTCTTCCTTAGCTACCGAGACGCTAACGATCAGGGCTTGTGCGTCCTTGGTAATGGCCGATGTTGGCCGGAGATGCATGGTTCGGTAAAGGGCAGGTTCCAAGAATATGGGTGAACGTTCTAAAAGGTAGTGGGCACTAGGGTCCACCAAGGCTTCCCATGAAATGTCTTGTAGAAAATCATCCGGTTCGAAAACAATTGTTCTCCCAGATGCAAGCCGTTCCTCGACGGGCCCAATGAGCAGGTCATATAGCGCACGCCCAGTTGTACGCAGTGTGGCGATATCCGAGTTTCGATCTGAGCAGAGTCGTTGAAAACGGATTACCATGTCCTGCACGGGTGGCGAGGAAGTCGGAATCCATCGGGATGAAACGCCACGATCGTCATAGACCCAGACAGCAATCCCATCTGAGAAACTGCCATAAGCAATAACTGTTTGGTCGCGGAGTAGAGGTAGTTGTGCGGTTACCACGCTAGGCGAAGGAAGCGGTGGAGCATCGCGGAGATCGGGGGGCACATTCGTACCGAGGGTTCCTCCCATGTGCCGGAATGTGCTGTCAGATGCTCTCAATTCGGCCCCCCTATACCACTCCCAAAGCTCAAGGGCCGAGGTGGCGTCGCCCTGCCGAAGCTTCCATTCCACAAGGTTTCTATACGCGGCCCGAGTTTGTTCAGCCCACTCGCGTCGATCATTCTCGGAGGGAAAAGAGTTGAGGGCCCACTCGGCCAGAAAAATGGCAGATCGAAGCGCGGCTTCTGCAGAGGTCGAGTCGGAGCGCCGCATTGCGATGTCCGCTCGCGCCGTGTAGAAAACAATTTCTGGGTCAAAGCTGGGTGTTCTGTCAATTTCTGGCTTGATGGATTGGAGCCGCGCAGCAGCCTGATCGAGGTCACCTTGGCGGATTTCGGTCTGAGCCAGCCAGACTTCAGCATCCATGTGATCTCTGATGGTGGCGGCAGTTTTGGGGGAGGAAGCGAATAAAGAACTGGCTTTAGAAAATTCCGCTGCTGCTAGAGCCGGCTCGTTTGCAACGTAGGCTGCACTTCCATACCAACGGTGAGCCATGGCCCGAAGCAAGACGTCCGGATGCCGGTCAATCAGTGCGCAGGCTTCTCGCCAAAGTATGACTTGGAAATTCGGAAGGCGCACACCGTCAGCAGCCGAATCCAAGTCGTAATAAAGGTTGTACCCCTTCATCAAATCAACATGGGTAGACCAGAACAAGCCCAATCCTTTCGATGCATTTGAAAAAGCAGCCTGCGTTTCTCCGAGAGAAGCCTGTGACAGAGCTTGAAATCCCAAAGCGCGTAAACTCAGGCTAGGGTATTTGTGCCGCTCTGCTTCTTCTAGTCCTTTGCCGATTGCGGTTTGGTACGTTCCGAGGTCACCGACAGCATTTGCACAGTTGGATCGCTCTAAACTCATCTGAGCATTTATCCAGCCATAGCTGCTGTGATCAAGCCGCTCGGTCATTTGATTCAACAGCGCTATACATTGCGGCCCCTCCCAGAGCAGATGATCTGAATAAACCTCTTCCGCTTGTGCGCGCAACTGTCCCGCGACATTCGCTGCTGCTCTGAACGTAACAACCGCACTGCGTGCTGACCGTTGGCCCTCGGAGTAGTCGCCTCTTTCGTTGGCTCGAAGAGATGCTGCTAAAGTCTGAATACCTGCGGAAAATTGCCCTGACGTTCGGTCGTTAAGCAAATCTGTCAACCATGTGTCACCGTGGTTCTTGCGAGCAATCTCGGCCAATACCGAGAGCGCAGTGCGAGCTTCAAACGAAGGCTGCTCGGACGCGTCGGGAAACGCGTGCGGTAGCCAGTCTGTTGTTCCAACCAGAAGATAGTCCTCGATACGCTCGTCGATTTTCTCGGCTACCGAAGCATTGTTCGTCCCAGCCTTTGCAATCTCTGCTGGACTCAACAGAGGCTCGGACTGGCTTTCTTGATGTTGCTGTATTTTCGCTTTGAGAGCAGTCAGTCTTCGGCGAGCGTCATCGGACCATTCGCCTTGTGGGTCGACACGCAGGTAGTGTTCCCAATCGTCGACCGCCTGGGTGTAGAGAAACATCCGTTCGCAGGCAAGGGCTTGGTTGAACAGCGAGACGGGATCGTCGGGCGACTTCGCCAGGGCCTTGCCGAATGAGTCGATGGCCCTGCCGTAGTCAACAGGCCGATTGGCCGATTCGGCCCGCACGAAATATGCCGATCCTAGGTCGGTCAGAAGACTGGGCGAGTCGGGCTGGGTCTCCAGCGCTCGCTGCAGCGACTTGATGGCGGATTCGTAGTTGCCATCAAGCAGTTCGGCGCGGGCGCGCGCTTGCAGCCACTTTGGGTCGTTGGGATTCTTAGTGAGAGCTTCGCCAATCAGATCCTTGGCCTTCAACAGGGAGGTTGGTTTGTCGAAGTCCGAGTGCCCGGTGCCTCGCTCTGCCTGCATCGGAGCATATTTTGCACCGGGAATTCTCACTTCTAAAGTCCGCTGCTCGGTGTAAGCCTGGGCAAGCAATTGTTCGGCAGACGGCGGATGCAAAGCCCGCACTCCGATCCAGGCGACTACGGCAACGGCGACGATCCCCGCAAATGCGTATGCCGGAGCCGGCCAAGTGAAGACCGCCTTCCACCACGAAGGCTTCGGTTGCCGGTCTCGCACGCTGTCTCGCAGTGTTGCGGCCATGTTCTTCCGCCATTCGGGGCGCGCACTTTGCAACGACGCAAGCAGCGCCTCTTCGCTAGGAGTTGCTTCGTCCACGAGCGCTTCTGCCGCGTTCTTTAGCAGTGGTCCGCAGTGCCCGCATTGTGCTGCATGCTTCATCAGTTCTCTTGTCTTCGCTTCCGGCAGAAGTCCGGCCGCCACTTCCAGCCACTCAGCATCTCCCATGCATTCAGGAGATGGCGGCGATGGATTAGGCACTCGCATACGTGTTATCTCGCCGTGCACGAACTGGTGCCTTTGCAGCTTTCGGCTGCAGTCCTGGCAAGACTCAACGTGGCGTTGGGCCTCTCTGGAGCGCGGTGAGGAAATGATTTCGCCGGAACAGGCAGGCCAACCGTCCTCTCCTCAGGAGGAGCCATCCCCGCCGCAAGAACTTCCGTTTTCTGAGTATCACCTGAAAGGTACTCCTGATAGTGACGGAAACCTGATGGGGACGGTTCCGCGGACACCCGATTGGAAACAAAACAAGGTGCGAGTCGAAAACGAGCTGCAGCGCCTTGCTGCCGACGATCCCATTGTTGAATGGATCAGGACTTTTTTGCCCATGTTCGGCGAACGCGCAACGACGGTTGTATTAAATGCAGTGAGCGCACTTTACCGAACAGACAAGCCCGCGGAACTCCGTTACGAGCCAGAGCTTTACGACGCTATGTTGCGCAGTGCCGCGATACAACTGGACCGCTGCCTGAGGTACCGCAATGAGATGGGCGGATTTGAGATAACGGGCATTGGCGCTGGCGTTGCCTATCTCACGTTTCTGAAGACAAAGCCACTGCAGCGAAACCTGATCCGGCAGTCAAGCCTTGCGGACATCGAGGAGATAGTGAAGAACACAGAGGAGCGCACACGTCAGATCTATGCAAGCGCTCATGGACTTGGCCGCGTTTTCGAGAAGTATCAACTGCAAGGGCTGCGGGCCGAATCACACGGCGAGGTAATCGAAGCCGGGCATTCAGAACTCAAAGAAAAGTTGCGCACAAGGCTTTTGGAGCGCCAGTTCAATATTCAAACCGATGCACAGCTTGCCGAGTTTACCCGCTTGCTGACACCAGGAAGTGCGTCGAATTATGCGGAACGCTACCTGCGACTTCTCACGTATCTAACGGAGGACTTGACTGACGCATATTGCAAGCTGTACAGCGCGTCAGTAGGTGTCCAGCAGGTGCTTCAACTTACGGGATCGGTACAGAGCGCCGACGGAACCGCTGTTCCAATCGGAATACCAAAGTTTGCAAATGCCTCTGACATTGCCAGTTGGATACCCACTGTTGCGCCGTCGGGCGACCAGCGGCAGCCAGATGTACTCGATGGGTTAGTGCTATGGTCGCGAGCGATCATGAGGGAACTCGATCGATGCAGCCAATATGAGAGTGAGTTCATTGTCGCGATCCCACTAAGTCAACCGGCTGGCAGCAGAACTAAACCGTTGGTAACGGTAGCTCAGGTGCAATCTGGGACGGTCAGTTTTTTGCTGGATACCAGCGTACTGCCGTTCTCAAGTCTTCCGGGTGCACTGCGAGTTGTGGGCGTCGGTCTTTCGGTGGAGCGCGGGCCTGACGACGCATCCCCGTTGCAGTATACGACCGGATTTCCGCACACGCCATCGAACCCGGTGGTTGGTCTTAACCAGACCCCTGCTCCTAGTCAAGAACCAACGCCGCAACAAGTCAGCGCCGCGCAAGCATTCGAGGGGCTGCGGATGGCACGGCTGAACGCGACAGTTACGTCTCCGCCGCAAAAGTATCCTGGGGCTATGAATACATATCAGAGGCCGGCGATCCTGCTCCCGAGCGTTCGTCTGCAAAGCGATTTGGAGCCACGGCTTTCGTTTAGTCCCGCCTGTCACAACATTCTTCCGTTTGTCGGGCAGTGGACAATCCGGATGGATCCCAACGCTATCGAATACTACCAATCAAATGGAATCATCCCTGCCAACTGGGTGACCGGGTTGATCTTTTACCTGCGTTTGCGCGGGACAGCAGCGTAAGGAGGACAGAATGCCGCCAGCGCCGAGCAGAGGGCAAGTTCTGGGCAAACTCGGATTGGATGCTTTGCCGGGTGGCCTAGCCATTGGGTTTTATTTCGGTGTTGGGGTAGAAACAGTGGGCTTCGTCGCGGGTGCCAGTGCCATCACCGCTGGACTCGCTATGGCGTGGGCCCCTGTTCTAGCGGTCGCGGCAGTCGCCGCGCTGGCCGGCGATGAGAAGACGCTCGAACAGATTAGTCAACTCGCAGACCAAGTTTCGGCATTTATGTCGCCAGGGGTGCTCGCGCTCGCGCCTTTTAGTCCGTTTTTATCGCCGAACACAGGCCCAAGTAAAGATCCTATGCTTTTTGCCAAGGGCGTTGGGCCCTTCGTTGACCTGGCAACCGGTCTCGCCGATCCTGAACGCTGGGGAAAGGCCGGTGCGGCGCTTGGCGGCGCGGCCAGTTATCCTGGATCTCACGACGATATCTCTAACCTTTACAATGCCTATTTCCCATCGAATGGAAGCAACAATGGTGGTGGGGCGCCCGGTCCCACGCCAACTCCGGCTCCCGGACCCACACCCCGTCCGTCGCCAGGACCAACGTCCTCAGGTGGCGCAGGTTCGCCGGATCCCGCGCAAGGTGGAACTCCCCCCGGACTTCCTTATGACAACAGCACTCCCGGCGGTGGAGACAGCTCTGGAACTGCCCCCACCGACGGAGGAAACCCAGACTCGCCTTCCCCACCCGACGGCACGTCCACAATCACTATCAACCCTAACCCCGAGTTCGGCGGCAGTTCCATGGATCAGACGGAAAGTGGAGAAGGCGGCGGTGGAGAAGGTGGCGGTGGTGGAGAAGGTGGCGGAGGCGGAGAAGGCGGTGGAGGAGAAGGCGGCGGTGGCGGTGAAGGTGGTAGCGAGTGAAGATGCCGCCCCGATCAGATAGGGGGTTGAAAAGAGTCAAACAAAATGTGCGATCAACAGATAGCAAATGATGGCGCGATGAGTCTCAAGAAGCTACGCGACACAATCAACGATCATTGCATTGTGCGCGTCCCCAACGGATCTAAGGAGCTTCCCGCCCTCGACGACCACGGATATTACACCTGGCAGTTCTATCTGCGCCGAGTGCTCCTCGACCCGGATTGTCTTCAGTTGATTTGTGAGGACTTCTGGAACAGGTTCGAGCAGCTATTTAAGATCGAGCCCTTCCAACTGGCTGGCGTCGAGTCTGCAGCGGTGCCTCTGATTACCGCACTCGTTCTTGATGGTGCAAGGAGAAGGCTTGATATAAACGCCTTTACTATTCGGAAGAATCGAAAGAGCTATGGATTGCGAAACCTGATCGAGGGCAGCCCGTCGGGCCGACCAGTATTGTTTGTTGACGACCTCACATCGCCCCAACACAAAGCCTTTTGGCACGCAATCCACGCCATTTCACAGAGCGGGCTCAAACTGAACGGACGTGGCTACGTTTTGGTCCGAAAGCAAAATGTAGAAGCATGCCCAGTGATCGAAACCTCGATGGGCAGCGTGAAGATCGATAGTCTCTTTACGTTAAGCGACTTTTCGATGACTCTAGAAGACTACGCCAGGGAGAGGTCGCGGGTTTCATTTGCGCTTAAAGGATCGCCAAACTCACCAGAATTCGAGAACGCTTTCCTAACGAAATAACGGGTCGAGGCGGTTCGGCGCAAAGCTTGAAGCACATCTCCTGCGCTAAATCCTCAACAAGCTGCTGTGCACTGACACCCCACTGAGCGGCAATTCCGATAATGGAAATGCTGATTGGTCGGTGAAAGTTGGCAACAAATGCCTCCCAGGCTGCGTCGTCATTTGATTTGGCGCACGCACGGATCAACTCCAGTAGGGCATAGACGAATGGCCGACCAAAACAGCTCCAATCCTGCAGTGGGTGAGAATTCAACACGAGAGTATATAAGGATGCTCGGCTAGAGCGACGCCGCTCGTTCTGGAATTTCCGCGAGAGCTGAGGAGCACAAAAGGAATCTACAGCGACTTCTCGTAATACGAGTAGGAGCGCTTTAGAACGCAGCTAACTGAAGGAGACCCCATGAAGAGAGCCACGTTGTCCGCAATCCTGAGCGTGATCATGCTGAATTTGTTCGTGCTCGGGTTGGCGTGTGCGCAGACGCAACCGCCGCCTCAGCCTGCACCCCTCAACAATCAGGCCCCGCCCAGCAATCAAACACTCTCACTGGAAGAGCAAGACAAGATTGCGAAGAAGGACCACAAGCTACGTCCTCTTATCGATAGTCCCGGTACGGATTGTCTGGACTACCAGGTGGACGTCGTCAAGCTGACTGCCAACAATACCCAGATGTTCTGGAAGCAGAGCGACTGTATCCGCATACACGTCACCAACAATCCGTTTCTTTTCAAGTGGAGCATTTCCGTTGATGAAACGAAAATTCCGGAGGACGACCTGAGCCCGCTCACCAAAGCACTTGGCGTCAACGTCAGCACCGCGAACAGCACGGGCACGAGTGCCGACACGCCCGCCAAGGACTCTGGTGCTGCGCAGGTCAGCGCACAAGCACAAGCCAAGGATCTAAGCGTCAAACTTGCTGGCGACAACGTGGCCCTCGCGGAGTACGCGGCAACCCCGTCGGGCAAGAAAAGCTCGGTCGATATTCCAGCTATGCGCAGTGTTGTCTCTGAGATGGTCATAGCTGGCAGTCGGGGGGACCTCAATTCTATGCAAGACGCAGCAAAAGGCTTGAACCAAGTTAAGGGCTTGGCTAGGGAACAAGGCGAAGTTAAAGCTAACCAGCCAGATGCAGCGGTGCTCCTTTGCCTCGAACACGGAGCTGTCGAAGAACCCTGCATCTTCGCGTTCACCTTGTGCGACTTTTGTGACCCAGGAATTGCGAACAACCCAGGCACGGGTGACATCCGGTTTGTAGTGGAAAGAAAAAATGTCCGCCGCGCCACGAATTTGAGTTCCCTCACGCTTGCACACCCGAGGGCCGCTAAGCAAACAGCTTCTTATGGTTTCAATCATAGGCAGTCAGGGACCGCCTGACTAGCCGGAACTTAAGAAGATACGGGAGCATCTTCCCTCAAGAGCAAAAATGCGGCGGATCTTTATCCATTTGCGCGTCGAGGTCATCTTTGTTCGCTGGGGATCTGCTTCTTCGATTTGCTGCACCAGGCGAATGCGAGGCGAATATAATAGAGGACGGATACGATTAATCCGCCCCACAGAACGTCACGAATGGAGCGCAGGCGCTATGAAACTCTATGAACTCGCGCTGACTGGAGCACCTACTAGTGTTCAAAGTGCGGCGGTCGAAAAATGTCTAACGGACGTGCTCAGCACGTTTGGTTTGTGTTTGGGAGCCGATGTCGGTTGGTCAATTCGTCCAGCCGCCTTCGAGCCTGACCAGAAAACTTCGGCGGCTGTGGCGTTTTTCGGCGAAGTCGGCGTGTCAGATGCCGGCGTGGATGGGTTGTTGAAGCGCGGCACACCAATTATTCCAATCGCAAGCGAAGCCGGAAAAATCAGCGCCGAGATCCCGGACCGTTTGAAGGTTTTTAACTGTCTGACCTTTTCGGGGGACGGCCCCATGAGAATCGGCACCGCCTTGCTGGAATGCTTGGGGCTGCTACCGCGTCAGCTACCGCGTCTTTGTCAGCTATCGGCGTGATGAGGCGAAAGAAGCTGCCTTACAGTTATTCAACTTTCTGTCTAGCAAGATCTTCGATGTCTTCCTTGATACCCACGGAATATTGCCTGCGGAAGATTTCCAGGGTGTCCTTTGGCACCGTCTCTGCGATTCGGACGTCCTCATCATGTTAGACACGCCCAATTACTTTGCAAGTAGGTGGACGAGTGCGGAATTTGGGCGTGCGCTGGCGAAAGGCATCTCAATTCTTCGTGTGGGATGGCCCGGCATTACGGCTACGGCGCGTGCGGCGACTGCGAACTCTCTGGAACTTTTGGATACAGAAGTGGATGTGGCGAGTGGGCGTTTGTCGAATGCCGCCCTCGTCCGGATCGCTGCACAGGTAGAAATTGTCCGTGGCCAAAGCCACGCGATCCGGAGCCTCAATCTTTTCAGCGCGCTGAAGCGAGACATCGAGCGCATTGGTGGAGTGGTCAACGGGGTCGGAGTCCACAATGCAGTCCACCTTCGATTGCCGGACGGCAAAGAAGTGATCGCTTATCCGACAGTCGGTGTGCCAACTTCAATGACACTCAACGAGGTCGTCGATTACGCATCAGGCAAAGAAGCGGCGATTGTTTACGATCATGTGGGCCTACAGGAGAAGTGGCTGAAACATCTTACCTGGTTGGGTAGCAACATCTCAGCGGCTCGCTGGGTACGCGCGAGCGAGGCAGCGTGGACGTTCGGTGGATGGGGTACGCCATGAACGCGATCTTTCTGTCTGCAAGTGTTCCGGTGCTTGGAAGAGGCAATTACTTCGAAACGGCAGATCCATTTCTCATCCAGCTAGCCGTGCGGGAGTTCATGACCCTAGCACTAGGCCGTCGTCGGATTATCTGGGGCGGACACCCCGCGATCACGCCGATGGTTTGGGCCGTTTGCGAAGATCTTGGGGTCAACTACACCGATGCGATTGTCTTGTACCAAAGCAGGTTCTTTGAGGAGTTGTTCCCCGAAGAGAATAAGCATTTCGCGAATGTGACGTTCGTCGATGCGGTTGAAGGAGATAAGGAAGCAAGTCTCCTTGCTATGCGGCGAGCGATGCTATCTCGATCTGATCTCGAAGCAGCAGTCTTCATCGGTGGCATGGAAGGCATTCTTGCAGAACATGCGTTGTTCCAAGAATTACATCCGTCTGCAAAAGTTTTCGCAGTACCTTCACCTGGCGGTGCGGCTCGCCAGCTTGCACAAGTTCTTGATCATCTTTCCGAGGCGCAAGTAGAAGACGTTGATTTTGCACGGCTGTTCTACGACAAACTCGGCATTGATCCCAACGAGCGACGAAAGCAGAATGGATGAGAGTCGAAATGGCAAGAGGGGCGCGCGGAGGACTCGGTCGCGGCACATCAAACGTGTCAATTAACAAGCTACTGTTGGAGGTTCACACTCTGTCGAGTCCCGAGACATACTTTACATTCTGTCCCTAGACATCCTTTACACCGGAGGAGAGGAATTGGACTCCGGCATCCAGCGCTCGATGATTTTCGAGCGCTGGATGCCGGGGTCCAATTCGCGAATCAGAGTGGCGCAGTAAAACACCAGCATGCGCTGCTCGACCTGTACCACCTGTACCCATTCCCCGGCTAAAGATTTACTCACCTTCCACTTTTGTCCTTTGATATCCAGCTTGCCCTGGCCATCCACTTTCAGCACCCAAGCTCCTTCGGGATACTCCCATCGCGGCGGATTCGGATCGTAGCGCCGCGGGCTGGGCTTCCAGCGAGTGGCCGGAGTCTGCATGCCCAGCGCCTCATGCGGACGCACATGGTTGTGTTCCCAGCGATAGGCATCGAGCCACGCCTGGGTTTTCGGACGGTGCCGGACCTCGCCGTTCCAGCGCCCGTTGCAGCGATCCATGAAAGTGTTCCACCTTGCCCTGGGTTTACGGATGCCGGATCCCGCTCCAGCACAGCCGAATGCCCTGCCGCATCAGCCATCGAGAAAGATGCGTGCGTCCCCACGCCGAACTCATGCTCCACCACGGCACGCCGTGATCCATCAGCATGGCGTCGGGAACTCCGCAGCGCTGAAACGCTTCTTCCAACGAGCTCTGCACCGGCGCACCCTGCGTGCTGCCGTTGGCCGCCAGCGTAATCAGATAGCGGCTGTGATCGTCCAGCACGGAGAGCGGGCCCGCCGGCTGCGGCCACCCCTTGGGCGGGCCTTTGAAGTCCATCTGCCAGAGCTCGTTGGGCTGCCCGCGCTCGAAGCGCTGCACCGCTGGCGGGTACCGCTCTGCGGAGCGCACCATGCCGTGACGCAGCAGAATGCGATGAATCGTGTTGCGCGGCAGATCGACACCCGCGCGCGCCAACACCACTTGCAACTTGCGCGCACCCCAATCCGGATAAATCTCGCGCACCTCCACCACGCGCCGTTCCAACTCGGTGCCAGTCTGCCACGGACTACCATGCGGCTTGCGGCTCTGCTCCGCGATCCCCGCCACCCCCAGTTCGCGATACCGTTTCAGCCACAAATATCCCGTCGGCCGAGAGATCTCATAGGCCGCACACAGCGCGCGAAACGTCCTCGCCTTCTGCGTGGCTTCCACTACAAACCGCACGCGCTGTTCCTGCACATCCATCGTCTTCCATGCCATCCTCGTCCCCACCTCCGTGCGTGCTGCGCACGCGCCGGAGTGTAAAGGATGTCCCGGGACAATGTGTAAAGGATGTCATGGGACTGAACAACTGCCACGGGTGGGGCATCCTGTGTCGTGTTAGAGTATGGCCGGGCTAAGCCGTGGTCTCCAACTATTTCGCGGCTTCTTCGTCTTCTTCTTCGCCGGTCGTCAAATCGACGGAGTGGCCGCGTATCACGTACGTCCGTTTCGTCGACGGATTTGCTTCGAAGGTTACGCGGGCAGGAGAGCGCTGCCAGTCCGGTACTTTGCAGGCTGAATCTGGAACCTGCGATGGCTGCGTTTCGACCGCGAATTTCGCTTCCCCCATCAGCCACTTCACGATCGGCTTACGGCGATTGATTTGGGCAACCACAGCATAAATTTGCTTGCCGTCATCGGATACGCCGCAGTAGGCGGCATAGTCGCGGTACCAATTGAGTTCGGAGTAAGCGACGTCGAACTCCGGCAAATTGAGCGGGGAAATGCGCCCGGTCACGCGGTCGACCAGCAGCCATCCCCCGCGTTGCCATTGCCAGTGCGGCGGAGCGGCGGATTCCTCGGGCAGGCTGTCATTGACACGGAAGACGCGCCGGACCACGAATAGGCGGTCGGTAACGTCGTGCGCGAGGCCGAGAGTGAATTCTTTGACGCGGGCATCAACCAGCAGAGCACGAACCTTCAGGGATAACGGTTTTTCGTCCGCCGCGCCGGTTCCGGGAAACCATTGAACAGTGGTCCATTTACCGAAGGCAATTACGTGCGGCTTGGAGACGGAAAAGCCGGCATTCGTCAGACTGCATACCAGCACGAGTACCAGCGATGCCCGGATATACGGGTGAGAAATACGGTTCATCAGTCGAGAGTAAGCATCCAACTAGGCTGGGGACAAGGCTGGAAGTCACAAGCTTTGCGCAATCGTTCCGAAGTGGAACAGAAACTGCGCGAACCGTTTTCTCAGTGATTTGATCGCGGCTTATGTCTTCCACTTGGCACGGCAGTTTCAAGATTGCAGTAGAATCTTAAGATTGGATAGATTTGCATTTTATGAGTCTTCCTCGCGATCCCCGCCTGGCTTTTGGAATCAATCTCGGAGCAACTTCCGCGCGGGAAGCGGCTTCTGAGCCAAGCGTGAGCGAGGCTTGGATAGGCCGGCACGTGCCGCGGATTCTGGTGGTGGATGATAACCCCGGCATCGCCGCCCTGATGGACCAGTTGCTCACCCTGCGCGGCTACGAGGTTGTGACGGCGGCGGATGCGCTGCAGGCGGAGGCCGAGGTGTGTCGGCAGCCTCCGGACTTGATTCTCTCGGATGTGCGGATGCCGGGAAAGTCGGGATACGAGCTGTGCCGCGATCTCAAAGGGAATCCGGCAACGCGGCTGATTCCCTTCGTGTTGATTACGGGATTGAGTGACAGCGCGGATAAGTTGCGGGGCATTGAAGCAGGCGCGGACGACTTCCTGAACAAGCCGGTGCTGGCCGAAGAGTTGACGGCGCGGGTGAAATCGCTGCTGCGGGTAAAAGAATTCACCGACGAACTGGAGACTGCCGACTCTGTACTTTGCACTCTGGGATTAATTGTGGAAGGCCGCGACCCTTACACCGAGGGGCATTGCGAGCGCCTGGCTTCGAATGCGGCGGCGTTGGGGCGGCATCTGGGGCTGGATGAGGATTCCATCGTGGCATTGCGGCGTGGCGGATATCTTCACGACCTGGGCAAGATTGCCGTGCCGGACGAGATATTAAAAAAAGGCAGCGATCTGACGCCGGAAGAGTGGAAGATCATGAAGCTGCATCCGGTAACAGGTGAAAATATTTGCAAGCCGCTGAAGTCGTTGCGGCTGGTGCTGCCCATTATCCGGTATCATCACGAGCGGCCGGACGGGTCGGGTTATCCGGACGGGTTGCGGGCGGGGGAGATTCCGCTGCTGCCGCGGATTTTGCAGGTGGTGGATGTGTACGATGCTCTGCGCACGGCGCGGCCCTACAAACCTGCAATGGGACACGATCAGTCGGCGCAAACCATGCGCGAGAAGGTTCGCCAGGGGTTGCTGGACGGCGATCTGGTGGACGAATTCTTTGGCATGCTGCTGGAGCAGCGCAACGTGGCGTAGGAGTAGTTTTCCATCCCGTCACTCTTCTTTGAGTTTTCTTGATTTGCCGTGCGGGACGTACAATGACGCAGCGTTGACGGCAACATCTTTAGGGAATGGGACATCCTAACAATTCCGGTTGCGCCGGATTTTATGATCCCATTCAACGACATGACCTACAGCATCGTCATCCCGGCATATAACGAAAGCGAGCGTTTAGGCGCGACCCTGGAAAAGGTGTTGGCTTACGTACGCCAGCAGGCGTGGGACGCCGAAGTGATCGTAGTGAATGATGGGTCGCGGGATAACACCGCCGAAATCGTACGCGGGTTTGCCGATAGAAATCCGATGGTGCGGCTGGTGGAGAATTCCGGGAATCGCGGGAAGGGCTACAGCGTGCGCAACGGGATATTGAATTCGCGCGGCGATATTGTGGTCTTCAGCGACGCGGATTTATCTTCGCCGATCGAAGAATTGCCGAAGCTGCTGGAGGCATTGGCGGGTGGCGCGGACATCGCGATTGGTTCGCGCTGGCTGCGGGCAGAGTTGCAGACCCAGCGGCAGTCGCTGCACCGGCAGCTTTTCGGAAGAATCTTTAATGGCTTGAACCGGGTCGTCCTGGGATTGAAATTCAAGGATACGCAATGTGGCTTCAAGGCTTTTACACGCCGCGCGGCGCAAACGATTCTTCCACTACAGCGCATCGAGCGTTGGGGATTCGATCCCGAGATACTTTTTCTGGCGCATAAATTCGGCTTCCGGGTGGAGGAAGTTCCGGTGCGCTGGGGGCACAGCGGAGGAACGCGCATCAATCCGCTGATGGATGGAGCGCGGATGTTTCAGGAGATGCTGCGGATTCGGTGGTATGACTTGACCGGGAAGTATGATGGCGCGAGTACGATTCCGGGGCAGGCTGCCAAGACCGTGCCGGGGAGAACGCGACCGGGGATTTAATCTTTCCTGCCAAAGGAACTTCCTAGCAAAATCTTACCTAGTTGTGTAGCTACGCGGCTGTAGCTATAATAGTGGCAGCCCCATGATGCTGTTCGAGTGGGATGACGCCAAGGCCGAGAGCAACCATCGAAAGCATGGAAATTACATTCAAAGCTGCGGAGGAGGTTTTTTACGATCCTCACGCCCTTTTGGAGCAGGATCGCGTAATAGACGGCGAGGCTCGGTGGCAAGCGATTGGATCAGTGAATGGCTTATTGCTATTGATGGTGGCTCACACAATCGAACTCGGCGGCGAGGCGGACGAAGTGATTCGGATTGTCTCCGCCCGTAAGGCAAATCGGAAGGAGCGAGTACGCTATGAAAAAGCAAGGCAAAAGGCATTCTCATAGCCCTTTGACGGCTAAGGAACGGCGAGAGATAGCCAAGCTTGCGGCTATGCCGGATTCCAAGATTGATTACTCCGACATCCCTCCGCTGACGGAAAAGTTTTGGAAAAATGCCGTACGCAATCCTTTCTACCGTCCGGTAAAGCAGCAGCTCACTGTCCGGCTGGACGCGGACGTGGTCGCTTGGCTGCGAGAACATGGCAAAGGTTATCAGACAAGAATCAATGCATTGCTGAGGGCGGCGATGATAGAGGATGTCGCCGGATAGAGTCATGCTCTCCACTCAAGGCGCCGCTTTACGCCCGGTGCTACATGTTTCCGTAGCTTCTGAATCAGCTTCGCAGTTCAGCAACCACTTTTCTTCCCATCTCTGCCGTCGCAATCGAAGTTTGTCCGGCGCGTACCAGATCCGCCGTGCGAACGCCTTCATTCAGCACAATGCCGACGGCACTCTCGATGCAGACGGCTTCGCGCTCCAACGCGAAGGAATGGCGGAGCAGCAGCGCAACCGTCAGAATTGCTCCTAATGGATTTGCGATTCCCTTCCCTGCTATGTCGGGCGCGGAGCCGTGGACGGGCTCGTATAAACCAACCGGGCCTCCGATGCTGGCGGAGGCGAGCAGTCCCAGCGAACCTACTACGCCGCCGGCTTGATCGGAAAGTATGTCACCAAACATGTTTTCCGTGAGTATGACGTCAAAATCTTTGGGACGCTGCACCAGCGACATGGCGGCGGAATCCACGTACATGTGCGCGAGCTTTACGTCGGGATAATCTTCCGCGCAGCGGATGACGACCTCGCGCCATAGGCGGGAGCACTCGAGCACATTCGCTTTATCGACCGACAAAACTTTCCGGCGGCGCTTCATGGCAAGGTCAAAGGCAACGCGGGCGATGCGCTCGATGGCCGGCTCATCATAAGTCATCGTGTTGAGGGCGACGCGCGATCCCGGCGCACCTGCTATGGAACGCGGCTCTCCGAAGTAGAGTCCGCCCAGCAATTCGCGGACAATCATAATGTCGGTGCCGCGAACGAGCTCTGCGCGCAGCGGAGAAGAATCTTCCAGCGCGGGAAAACAGATGGCAGGACGCAGGTTCGCGTAGACGCCAAGTTCGCGGCGCAGGCGCAGGAGTCCGGCCTCCGGGCGAAGATGATTTGGATAATGATCGTACGCGGGATTTCCCACCGCGCCCATCAGGACCGCGGAAGATGAAAGACACTCCTGAATCGTATCGGGAGGTAGCGGGTCTTCTACAGCGGCCAGGGCCGAGCCTCCAATGTTCTTGTGCTGAAGTTTGAGTTGATGGCCGAACTTCTCGGCAACCGCTTGTAAAACGAGCACGGCTTGCTCGGTGACTTCGGGGCCGATGCCGTCGCCGGGGAGGATGGTTAGGTTCAGGAGCATGTGGGATTAGTCTAGCGCATCAGGAGCGGAAGAAGGAATTCACTTCGGATCCGAGCCGAAGCGAATCACGTTGCCGTCGGGGTCTTCGACGTGCATCTCAAGAGCCCACGGGTAGTTTGTCGGTGGCATGCGAATGATTACTCCGCGAGCTTTGAACTCATCCTGGAGTTTCTCCACGTCTTCCACGCCGATCCAGATCCAGGCCTTGCCTGCGCCCTGGCTGCCCTTGCAAAGGTAAATACCGGCGCGGTCGCGGTTCACGCTGGTGAACTCGTCGGTGCCCCAATGCACGTTTTTAAAACCGAGCTGGTCCACATAGAAACGCAGGCTGGCGTTCATGTCTTCCACGCGCAGAATGGGCTGGCTACCTTCGAAGAAAACTGCCGCTGGCTTTTCGTCTTGCATTCCGCCTCTATGCTACACGCCCCACAGATAGTCTTCCTGATCGTGGTGCTGATCGCCGGGGATGGGCAGGGGAACGCCGAAGGCGTTGGTTTTCGGAGCGAGTGGAAATGGGCGTTGCGAGTCGCTGACCGAAACGCTTGCGGCTGCGGCCACGGAAAGCGGCTCGAACAGCGGCGTGGCCGAGGCCGCGGGCTTGTGGGTGTCGCGAATCAACTCCAGCAGGTGATGATCTTCGACATGCTTGATTTTATCGGCGAGACGGACGAAGCGGCGATAGATGTCATCGAGAGCGCGGCGGTCGAATTGATAGCCGAGTTGTTCGCAGCGAATGTTGAGAGCGTGACGGCCGGAGTGCTTGCCCAGCACGAGCTTGGAATCGGGCACGCCAACGGATCGCGGCGTCATAATTTCATAGGTCAGCGGATTCTTGAGCATGCCATCCTGATGGATGCCGGCTTCATGGGCGAAGGCATTGCGTCCGGTGACGGCTTTATTCGGTTGCACGGGCACTCCGGTAATCTCGCTGAGCGTTTGGCTGGCGGCGAAGAGCTGTTCGCCGACGATGCCGAGTTCGTAGGGATAGCGGTCGCGACGTACGCGCATGGCCATGACAATCTCTTCGAGAGCGGCGTTGCCGGCACGCTCGCCAATGCCATTAATGGTGCACTCGACCTGGCGGGCTCCGGCAGCGATGGCGGCCATGGTGTTGGCTACCGCCATCCCAAGATCGTTGTGGCAGTGGGCCGAAATGGTGACGTTATCGATTCCCTTCACGCGGCGGCGAATGGTTGCGATCAGCTCGCCGAATTCGGCGGGCACGGTATAGCCAACGGTGTCCGGAATGTTGAGCGTGGTGGCGCCCGCCTCAACGACCGCTTCGAGAATTTTGCAGAGAAAGTCGGGATCGGTGCGCGTGGCGTCCTCGGGAGAAAATTCCACATCCCCGCAGAGCGACTTGGCGTAGCGAACGGCATCGCGAGCCTGCGCCAGGCACTCATCGCGCGTGATGCGCAGTTTGTATTGCAGATGAATGTCGGAGGTCGCGAGGAAGACGTGGATGCGCGGGCGGGCGGCGTCCCGCAAAGCTTCCCAGGCACGGTCGATATCGGGGCGGCAGGCGCGGGCCAGGCCCGCGATGATGGGACGTCGAATGACACTGGCGACAGCCTTTACCGCTTCGAAATCGCCGTCGGAAGCGATCGGGAAACCGGCTTCGATCACATCTACACCGAGGCGATCGAGCTGATGGGCCAGACGCAGTTTCTCCTGATGGTTCATGCTACAGCCGGGCGACTGTTCCCCATCGCGCAAGGTGGTGTCGAAAATGGTGATGCGAACTGGTTCAGCGGCCATTAGGCTTCCTTTTTCGAAATAGTGCGAATGTATACCTTATGGTAAGCGGCAGCCCGATTGAACCAATGCTTATAATTTTTCAGTAATCATTAGATAATCTTCTATAATAAGATTTACTAATGGACCTTGCAGTTATCATTAAAGGATAATTCAATGGAGCTTTCACAACTGGAAGTTTTCTTGAGCGTGGCACGGGAGCGGCGTTTCTCCCGCGCGGCCGAAAAGCTTTACCGCACGCAGTCGGCGGTAAGCCAGACCATTCGAAAACTTGAAGCCGAACTGGGAGAAAGTCTTTTTGACCGTTCGTCCCGCGAAGGCGTTCTCACCGACGCCGGGCAGGTACTGTATGAATACGCGGAAAAGCTGCTGAATCTACGCCGGGATGCGCACGAATCTTTAACGGAGCTGCGCGAGTTGCAAAAGGGCAAGCTGGTAATTGCGGCCAACGAATTCACCGCGCTCTATTTGCTGCCGGTGCTGGCGGAGTTCCGGCGGCTGCATCCCATGATCAAAATCACGGTGCAACGGGCGCTGGGCAGCCGCATTCCGGACGATGTGTTGCAGCACAGCGCCGAACTGGGCGTTCTGTCGTATAAGCCGGAAGAGCCGAGGCTGCACTCGGTGATTGCCTATCTCGACGAGTTGGTGCTGGTGGTTCCTCCCAGGCATCCGCTAGCCGGGGCGCGAGAGGTGAGCATCCGGCAGTTGGGAGCGGAGTCGTTTGTCGCGCACACTGTTTCGTCGCCGTATCGGGAAAAAGTTCTACAAACGTTTCAGAAATTCAAAACACCGCTGCACATGGATCTGGAACTGCCCACGTTGCAAGCCATTAAGCAATTCGTTGCCCTGGGAAGTGGCGTGGCGCTGATGCCGGAGATTAGCGTGGAAACCGAAGTGGCGCGGGGCGAACTGGTGAGGATTCCGGTGCGGGAATTGCGGGTGCAAAGAAAACTTCGTCTGGTCTATCGTAAAGAAGCGGGGTTATCCCATGCGGCGCGGGCATTTCTAAAAGTGGCGGAGGCTGTGGCAAAGGAGCGGGAGGGACGGTATCGCTTTCAGCGCGAGAGTTAGAGATCGAAGGGGCAGCCCAGAATGGTTCCCAGGCAATCAGCGATTGGCAATTGGCAGTTAGTAGTTAGGGGCGCGGGGCACCGCGGTCCGCTAATTGCTAACTGCCAATTGCTGCTGAATCAACAGTCCGCGCAGACTTCCTTGGACTCGAACGCAGCCAGGGCTTCGTTCAGGCTGGGGTGAATCTCGAAAAAAGAATCGAGACGGGTGAGGTCGAGCAGATCGCGCACCAAGGGGCTGGGGCTGGCGCATTTCAGATCGGCATTTCTCGCCTGCGCCCAGGTGTGGAGCAGGACGAGTTCGCCGATGCCAGCGCTATCGATGGAGCGGACGCCGCTGAGATCGAGGACTACTTTGCCGCTGCTCTGAAGAACTTCGCCCACCAGATTTGACAGGGCAACAGCTTCATCACGATAGACGATGCGGCCCTGGCAGTACACGATGACCACATCGCCACGAGAGCGAGTTTCCAAACTGAGTTTCAACTTCGACTCCTTGGGTTGAATTCCGAGGGTTACCGGCTCATGCGGAGCCGGCCAGGGGTGCCAAGTGCTATTCACGAATTTCATCCTAGTAGATAGACGCTGTAGGAGGGGTTTCGGAATCATAAAAACAACGTAAATTCTCGTAATCGTGGCCCAGAGTTGCACTGGCACAATTTTGGAACCCGGGCATCTTGGGCGTCGGGTACACTGCATCTAACGAACTTCGCACAATCAGGTAGAATTTGCTGCTGGCATAAATTGCCAGAGGAGGAATCATTTTCGTGTCAAAAATCGCAGCCGTAGTGCTGGCATTCCTGAGCTTTATACTGTTGGCGACCCCCTCGAGAGCTCAGTTGCTCCCGAGCGGGAATGTGTATGTGGGAGCTGCCTACGGCGACTCCGTCGATGTGATCAACCGCTACACGTTCCGCGGATGGAATGCTTCGTTCGAAGATTTCCCCTTCTCTCGATACCCACACCTGGGGGTGGTGATAGATGGAAGCGGCTTTTACCGGGTCGGAATCCAGCAATACAACCTTATGATCGGACCCCGGCTTTCTTTTAATTACGGAAAGTGGCGACCGTTCGTGCATGTGCTGGGAGGCGAGCAGCGCATGACCTCGGATGGCTTCACGCATTATGTCATCGCGGAGGATGCCGGCGGCGGCGTTGACCGCAAGTTCCAATTCCTGTTCATGAAGCACTTTGCCTGGCGCGTGCAGTTCGACTACATGCATACCCACCTGCTGAGCGCCACTCAGAACGATATTCGCGGTTCTGTCGGTCTGGTTTGGCGGTTTTGAGAAAGCGACTGGGAATCGTTACGTCCTTCTAAATTTTTCTTTCCCTTCTCACTCGAAACTTTCTTGCGAAACTTCGGGGATGGTCCGGGGTTGGGAGAAGTGTGCGCGTTCTGTTAGAACGCGAGAGATTTTCTCCGGCTCGATGGTTCCCGCAGAGGCGCGAATTTGCGGTCGCGGCTGACCGAGGCCCCACTCCGGTCATCCAAAATCCACGCGTCATATTTCTCTGAGCCTGGATTGCCGGCCGAAAAGGAAAGATTGTTTCTATGAGAAAAATTGCATTGATCCTGTTTACTCCGCTCATGTTCGCGGTCCTGGCGAGCGCCCAGGTTCCCACCAGCGGGAACGTGTTTTTCGGCTATTCGTTTTACAACACCGATCTGTCTTCCATCGACCGCGCCAATACGAGCGGATGGGAGGCTTCGGTCGAGGGAAAAGTGATTCCGTTTCTCGGCTTCGTGGCCGATTTTGACAGCCATTATGGATCGCAGAACTTTCCAGCGGCGTGCGAATTGACTCCCAATGGACCGCTGTGCACCAGCGTGAACGCCAGCGTCACCGAACAGAATTTTCTGTTTGGGCCGCGAGTGTCGTTCTCGGTGAAGAAGTTTCGTCCGTTCGCCGAAGCGCTGTTTGGAGGCGCGCATGTGAACGCCAATAATGGCGCGGGCACGGACACTTCATTTGCCACGGCATTGGGTGGTGGCCTCGACTACAAGATTATTCGTCCGATTGCATGGCGCTTCCAGGGAGATTACGTGCAGACTCGATTCTTCGGCACGACGCAGAATAATGTGCGGATCTCGACGGGAATCGTGCTGCGCTTCTGACCATGCGGCGGCAACTCCAGCGAAAATGCAGAAGCAGGATTCAGCTGGTTGGCTGAATCCTGCCGTTGTGGCAACGAAGGAAGTCGTTGCGAAATCGACGCCCGAGAGCGCGGGCTAGGTTTGCCAGTATTTGTGGTCGCGCAGGAAATAGCTTTGGTTCCAGTAGTTCAATGCGGTTTTCAGGAAGAGCCAGCCCACGCGGAGATGGCCCATTTTCTGGAAGCGGCGGTTGGTTGTGTAGACGCCGCCGCGAACAATGCCGAAGCGTTTCCGTTCCACCTGCTGGCTTAGCAAATAATCCTCGGCGAAGGCCACTTGCTCGTGAAATCCGCGCAGCTTGCGGAATTGTTGCAGGTCGAACAGCATGAACATGCCGGTGGCAAAAGGATGGTGCAGGCGCGACAAATACTGAAAAAAGTCGTTGCCGGCGTAGAACAATTTATCGATCCAACTGCCGCCCTGGCAGAGGATATTCGTAGTCACGCAGTGCAGTTGCTTGCGCTGCGCCAGTTCCACGGCGCGGCGGACTACGGAAGGATGGGCGAGTTCGATATCGGCGTCGAGAAATAAAACGTACGTGCTCTCGGCGTGGGCTGCGCCCAGATTGCGGCCGACCGAGGGCATCCCGCCGCGGATCACGCTGACGTTCAGGCGGTCGCGAAAGCTCAGAACCACTTCGCGAGTGCCATCGGTGGAATTGGCATCAGCCACCAACACTTTCGTACTCGGCATCTTCGAGTAGTCCTGATTCGTCAGCGAAGTCAGCAAACGAGGAATCAGTTTCGCTTCGTTCTTGGCTGGTATCACGATGGTCAGCTCGCTGATTGCGTTCTTGCTGGTTGAGCTGATGCTCGGCGAGGTCATGCTCGGCAATGTCATGTTCGGCAAACTCATGGTGGTTGAACTCATGGATCTGAACCCCCTGTTCGTCAACGGTGAGATAAGTCAGACGGGAATCGACCCAGCCGCCTGAATTGTAGTAATGAAGTCCGTCCTCTTCGACATGGATGGCTTCGTGCGTGTGGCCGCAGAAAATGCGATCGGCGCCGCGCTGCCGCGCATAGTGCAAAGCCCCGGCGGAAACTTTCGAAGACATGCGCAGCCAGCGCGTGTTCAAACGGTCGATGAGCCGGGCGATGGGCTTGCTCTTGAAATCCAATTTTTGCACTTTGAGATATAACGACGTGCCCAGCCGGGTTAACCGGACATTGTTTACTTGAAAGCCATCAAACTGATGGCCGTGAATTGCGATGTGGCGCAGTCCGCAATATTGCCAGGCGTAGCGCTGGTACACCCGCACGCCGACGAGGTGCGACATGATATTGGTGAGGCCGTGGTCGTGATTGCCTTCCACCCATACCACCTCGATATTGCGCTTGGGATTCGACAGCTTGCGGATGTAGCCGAGAAACTTCCAGTGGTCTTTGGTGAGGCGGGCAAAATTAAGGTCGGCGAAAATGTCGCCGAGGAGGATCAAGCGCTGAAACCGATTTTCCTTCAGTACGCGAGTGGCTTCGCGGGCATGGCTGGTCTCTGCACCGAGGTGCAGGTCGGAAAGGATCAGCGTGTTGTACACGGGCAGATCCACACTTCAGTTGTAGCGGAAGAATGTTAAGAGGTGATGAACAATGCATCAAAATCGGTGCAGTGGTAACTAGAGGAGTAACCGCTGGAAATGAGGGGTTTAGCTGCTCCGTTGCGCGAATTGTTTCAGCAGTGTGAATGCGAGGTCGGGTCCCATCCGCCCGCCCAGCCTGCTATTTCTGAGCTGGCGGCACATATTCCTTGGGCACGGCTGAACCTTCACCGAAAAAGAATTGGTCCAATTGCTTGACGATGACTTCCTGATCCTCGCGGCGGGCGGGATTCAAGCGGTATTCATTGAGCAGCATCTTGCAGTGCTCCGTCCACATTCTCCAGGCTTCCTGAGAGACGTTGTCGTAAACCTTGCGGCCCAGGTCGTTGTCGAAAGGAGGTTCGTCCAGCCCGGGCAGTTCCCTCTTCAGTTTCACGCAGAATACGGTGTGCGCCATACACTTCCTTCGATTAGGAATTTGTCACTTAAAGATTATTACACGGGAAAGCGGCTCGGAAATGGAATCAAAAGAAGCAACGCAGCCGCGGGAAAAAGATATGGAGACGACGCTCAGGGCTTCGCCGAGGCAGCAAAAGATTCTGCCAGGATTTTCGCCAATTCGTCGGGAGTCACGGGGGATTCTTGTTTTGGATTGGCTCCAACTTCCGTCACCTTACTTTTCATGCCAACGTAAACGGCATTGTAGGGCTCGTCGCCGACGTTTTCGACCTTGTGCTTGAAAGGCGGAAACCATCGCGCCTCGCCGGGTTTGGAAAAGACGTCCGTGACCTTGCCGTTCTGATCGGTGAAGCGGAGGTGCCCACCCGTCACAACCACCACCACGCCGCCTGGATGTTCGTGCATCTCCGACTTCTCGTGCGGGCCGTAGTGGACGCTGACCACTTGCACGCGTTCATTTTCAAACATGAGCCGGTAATGCTTTGGCTCTACTTTGGTTGGATCCTGCGCCAAGGCAGAATTTATTCCGAGACAAACAATTACCGCTGCGCAGAGATATCTGCACAACATCGGTCGAGCCTCCTCAAAGACGAAAACAGCCGTAGGGTCCGGCTGAGGTGACGCTACGCTCGATGAATAGGCCTGTCAACGATTTGAGGACGGGTCTGTCTCAAAGTGGTTAATCGGCGCGGCTCGACGTAGGCGGAAGGAGAGAAAGGCGGAGCCTTTGTGGGGCTCCGCTTGGGCGGAGAGACCGCTGACGGCACGCTATTTCTTGTCCGGAACCTTTGCCGGCTCGGGAGCTTTCTCCTTGCTCTTGTCTTCGATAGAGAGGAGCTCCACTTCAAAGACCAGAGTGGAACTAGGCTCGATGCTGGGACGGCCGGAGTCGCCATAGGCGAGATCGGAGGGAATGAACAGTTGCCATTTCGATCCCACCGGCATGAGTTGAAGCGCTTCGGTCCAGCCCTTGATCACGCCTGTGACGGGAAAAGTTGCCGGCTGGCCGCGTTTGTAGGAGCTGTCAAACTCTTTGCCGTTAATGAAAGTACCTTTGTAGTTGCATACGACGCTATCGCTGGCGGCGGGCTTCGGTCCCGTGCCCTCTTTGAGAATCTTGTATTGCAGGCCGCTGGGCAGCGTGACTACTCCTTCTTTACTCTTGTTCGCCGCCAGAAAAGCGTCGCCTTCTTTCTTGTTGGCTGCTCCGGCTTCTTGCATCTTCGCCTGCTGCTGCTTGCCAACCTCGTCCTGTACGGCTTTGATCGCGGCCTGGGCTTCTTCGTCGGTGAGCAGGGTCTTACCTCCCGCTAAGCCGTCTTTCAGTCCACGCGCCAAAAGGGCCGGGTCGAAGGGAACCGATTGCTTGGTGAAGCTCTCCGCCATTCTCTGTCCGGTCTTCATGCCAATGGCGTAGCTGAATTTTTCTTTTTGCGTTTTGAGAGTGAGGGGAGTCGCTGTCTTGGCTGCAGTAGCCGGCCGTTTGGCCGCAGGAGTCTGAGCCTTGGTGGCGGTTGAGGCTGGTGCGGCGGCGGAAGGAGCAGCCGGTTGAGCGGTCGCGGGCGGAGTCTGTTGTGCCAGGGCATTGCCCAGCAGCAAGGTTCCAGCCGCCAATAGGTTTACTGCTGTGGTAAGGGATTTGTGCATTTGAGTATTGTCACATCGCGAGTAAGGTCTCGGCAAACCAGGCAACTGAGAGGTGCAGGTGCTCGCGCCACTTCCGCGTACCAACACTGCGATTCTTATGACTTCTTCAACTTATATCCCGGGGGGATTTCGAACAGAGATGGATGAGGTTCGCTCGTAGAAGTGGGCTTGTAGCAGATGGGCGGGACGACGCGCTGCAAAGCATCCCCTCGGCCTGCTGGGCAGCACTCCTCCAACTTCGACGACTGAGCCGTTTAACGGAGACCAATCCGACCGAAAGCAAGGGGGTGAAAAAAGAATGAAGAAAAAGCTTGCATTTTTTATAGTGTTATAGTTAACTAGAACAGTAGATAACACGCGTTCGCTTCTACAGACTGCGAGCGGCAAATGAACTTGCCAGACTTTGAATTTCTTGTGAAAGCGAACAGGCCACGAGATTTGCAACTTGGGACCGAAAAGAGAACACAGCATATTAAGGAGAACACTTACATGAAATCGCGCATCGCACTTTCGCTTGTATTGGTTTTGATGGCCGCCACGGCTTTCGCAGCGGACACCACCGCCGCCCAGTCGGACGCACAAAAATCCTTCGCCACACTGAAAACTCTTGCCGGTTCATGGGAGGGCCGCGTGACAACTGTCCCGCCGTCACCCGAAATGGATGGCAAAACCGTGCAGGCCTCACTGCGCGTGACCTCCATGGGCAACGCGATCGTGCATGAGATGACCGGAGCCGGGAGGCCGGACGATCCCATCACCATGCTTTATCTGGACGCGGGTCGCCTGCTCCTGACGCATTATTGTGACGCCGGCAATCGGCCGCGCATGGTGGCCCGGACGTCGGCGGACGGAAAGACAGTGGAATTCGATTTTCTCGATGTCGCCGGTGGCACGCAGTACGGACACATGGACCATGCAGTCTTTACCGTGATCGACGCGAACCATCACACCGAGGACTGGACCTACATGGAACCAGGGGACAAACCGATGCACGCCCACATCGAGCTACAGCGGTCCAAGTAACGCCGCTTCTGCCGCCCCCGATCGCGAAGAATCCGAGGAGGCACGGCGGCAGATCAAGTTGATTTTTCAATTGAGTACGCGAGGAACCCGGAACCGAAAATAAGGAAAGTAAAGGAGAATGAACATGAAATCCCATCGTTTTATGCTGTTCGCCGTTCTGATGTCGCTCTGCACCGTGGCCTTTGCCCAGTCCGACGCGCAAAAACCTGTTGCGCAGTCTGAAGCCCAAGAGTCCTCCGTGGCTCCTGTGCTGTCCGAGGCGCAGAAGTCCTTCACAACAATAAAGAGTCTTGCGGGAGAGTGGGAAGGCCCCGCCACCGTCCTGGAGATGCCAGAGATGTCAGGCGGCAAGATGCACATCTCGCTGCGTGTGACGTCGAGGGGGAACGCGCTCGTGCACGAGCTTCAGGAAGCAGGAACGCCGTTGGATGCGACCAAGTACGACCATCCAGTCACGATGTTTTATGTGGACGGAGATCAGCTCACGCTGATTCACTATTGCGACGCGGGGAACCGGCCGCGCATGACCGGCAAGCTGTCGCCCGACGGCAGGACGGTCGAGTTCGAGCTCAAGGACATCAGCGGCAACCCGGAGGTCCACATGCACCATTCCGTTTTCACCCTCATCGACGCCAACCATCACACCGAGGATTGGACGTTCATGATGAAGGACAAGCTGGTGCACGGGCACTTCGACCTGCACCGGACGAACTGAAGCGGGAAGTATCTCAGGTAAGGGCCATCGGGAAAACATCATGGACCGTGAGTGGAACGACAGTCAGCCGATTTACCGCCAGCTTCGCGACCGCGTCGTCGCGATGATACTCGACGGCGTGCTCAAGGAAGGCGATCCGCTGCCTTCCGTGCGCAATGTCGCGGCCGAATATCGGGTCAATCCGCTCACGGTTCTGAAGGGCTATCAACAACTGGTCGACGAAGGGCTGGTTGAGAGCAGACGAGGCCTTGGCATGTTCATCAATGCGGGGGCGCGCGATCTGTTGCTGCAGGGCGAACGGCAGAAGTTTCTTGGCGAGGAATGGCCCAGGGTCGCGGAAACCATTCAGCGGCTGGGCCTGAAAGCGGAAGAACTGCTGGAGGCTTCCGCAAATGGCCGGTCGATGTCAGGTGCTGGAAATGCTGCAGAGAAGAAGGAGCCGAAGAAATGACAGTGATCGAAGCACGCGGTCTCCGTAGGACTTTCGGTACAACCATCGCACTGGACGGGGTCGATCTGCGGGTCGCGGAGGGCCGCATTCTCGGACTGATCGGCCCCAACGGCGCAGGCAAGAGCACCGCGCTCAACGCGATTCTCGGCCTCACCCAATATCAGGGAGAACTCAGGGTGCTCGGACGGAACCCCTGGATGGAGCGTGATCTGCTCATGCGCGACGTCTGCTTCATCGCCGACGTGGCCGTTCTGCCGCGCTGGATGCGGGTTTCGCAGGCGCTCGACTACGTCGCCGGCGTGCATCCGCGATTCGATCGCGCCAAGGCGGAAGGTTTCCTTGCCAAGACCGACATCAAACGCTCGAGCAAGGTCAGGGAACTATCGAAAGGCATGGTGACCCAGCTGCACCTCGCCCTGGTCATGGCCATCGACGCGAGATTGCTGGTGCTGGACGAGCCGACGCTTGGCCTCGACCTTCTCTATCGCAAGCAGTTCTACGATTCCCTGCTGAACGACTATTTCGATCGGAGCCGCACCATCGTCGTGACCACACATCAGGTGGAGGACGTCCAGCACGTCCTCACCGATCTCATGTTCATCAACCACGGGCGCATCGTGCTCAATTGCAGCATGGAAGAATTCGAGTCGCGCTATCTGGAAGTGACGGTGCGTCCCGAGCAGGTCGCCGCAGCCCGGGCGCTCAAGCCAATTCACGAGCGCCAGGTGCTCGGCCGCAGCATTTTGCTGTTCGATCGTGGCGATCGTCGGCAACTCGCCGCGCTGGGGGAAGCGCGCACACCTGGCATCGCCGACTTGTTTGTCGCCGTGATGGGCGGTAAGGCGGGCGAGGCACAAGGAGCAGCTCAATGAATACGCAATCGAACACTGTTCCCGAGTCTCCTCTCGGTTCGCAGGCAATCACGCCCGCATCCATGTCAGAGACTCGGCTCTTCTATTGGTCAGTGCGCCGCGAACTTTGGGAGTTCCGTTCCATTTACCTGGCGCCGCTTGCCCTTGCGGGAGTCTTTCTGCTCGGCTTCGTGTTCGTCCTGTTCCTCCTCCCGCACACTATGCGCACCCTGTCGTCGCTTGACCCGGCGCAGCAGCACAAAGCGCTTGCCCATCCCTATGACATCGCCGCGGGTCTGATCATGATGGCGGCCTTCATCGTCAGCATCTTTTACTCTCTCGACGCCCTCTATGGCGAACGCCGCGATCGCAGCGTCTTGTTCTGGAAGTCGCTGCCGGTCTCCGATCTCACGACTGTGCTGGCCAAAGCGAGCGTTCCGCTGGGGGTTCTTCCATTGCTGGCCTTTGCAATCACGTTCGTCACACAGTCGATCATGCTGCTGTTTAGCAGCCTGGTCTTGCTGGCCAGCGGTCTGAGCGTCGCGACGCTGTGGACGCAAGTGCAGCTCTACCCAACTTTGCTGGGGCTGCTCTACCACGTCGTGACCATCCACATGCTCTGGTATGCACCCCTCTATGCCTGGCTACTGCTGGTTTCCGCCTGGGCGCGGCGCACGCCAATTCTCTGGGCCGTGTTGCCGCCTCTGGCGCTCGGCATCTTCGAGAAAGTCGCGTTCCATTCTTCGCACTTTGCGGCACTCATGGAATACCGCATCGGCGGCGGGTCGGATGCCATGCAGGGGAACTTCCAGATGCAGCCGGGAATGCATTTCAATCCGTGGAATTTCCTGAGCACCCCGGGCCTATGGCTGGGGCTGTTAGTCGCCGCGATATTTCTCGCGGCCGCGGTGCGGCTGCGCCGCTATCGCGAACCGATCTGATTCGCTTGTAGAACGCCACCGTGCGAAATTTAAATGTGTCAAACGAGATACTGGCGAAGGCGGTGAGAGTCGAACTATCATTTCCGTACTTGTAATCCAGGAATCACGTTGGTACTATTACAGGTCGTTAACGTACACGGTACGACGATGATTTTCCTCTCCTGATGGCGGTTAGCAGGCAATCGGTGGGAAATTACCTTCTCGGAATTGACGTGGGAACCGGAGGCACGCGCGCTCTCATCCTCGATGAGAAAGGTCGCGTGATTTCATCCGCCACTCAGGACCATCGAGCTTTCGCATCCCCCCAAATCGGCTGGGCCGAGCAAGACCCTTGTGACTGGTGGCGCGCCTGCGGCGTGGCAGTTCGCCATGCGCTCGCACAATCCAATTTGCGTAGCGAACAGATTTCCTGCGTCGGATTGTCCGGTCAAATGCACGGAGCTGTTCTGCTCGACGAGCAAGGGCGCGTTGTACGCCCTGCGCTGATCTGGTGCGATGTGAGGACGGAAAAGCAGTGCCAGGACTTAACCGCTCAAATCGGCTCCGACCATCTGATTCAACTCACCTGCAATCCCGCGCTTACCAATTTCACTCTTACCAAGTGCTTGTGGGTCAGGGAGAATGAACCGGAAAACTGGGGCCGCGTTCGATCTCTCATGCTTCCCAAAGACTACGTTCGATTTCAGCTCACTGGCGAACGCGCTACTGACGTGGCAGACGCCTCGGGCACTCTGCTGCTCGACGTTGCCAACCGCCGCTGGTCGAAGGCAATGTTGTCGCTGGTGCAAATGGACGAGTCTCTTCTGCCTGGGCTGTATGAGTCCCCCGAAATCTGCGCACGAATTTCGGAGGCCGGAGCTGCCGCGACCGGCCTGCAAAAAGGCACACCGGTCGTGGCTGGCGCGGGAGATCAGGCCGCCGGCGCTATCGGCATGGGAGTCGTTTCTCCGGGAACCGTGAGTGCAACCATCGGGACCTCGGGCGTCGTCCTTGCGGCCACGGATCGTCCGGCACTGGACTCCAGAGGCCGTGTACACACCTTCTGCCACGCAGTTCCCGGACGCTGGATTGCGATGGGCGTGACCCAGGCAGCAGGACTTTCGTTGCGTTGGTTCCGCGATCAGTTTGGCTCGGATGACCGGCATCAGTCGTACGAGAGCCTCACCGCCGAGGCGGCGAGCGCTCCGCCGGGATGCGACGGTCTGCTGTGGGCTCCGTACCTGATGGGCGAGCGTACTCCCTACCTCGATCCTGCGGCGCGTGGAATGTTATTTGGCTTGACCGCTTCTCACAAACGAGGTCACGTGATTCGAGCGATTCTGGAAGGAGTTGCTTTCAGCCTGCGCGATACCTTCACCATTTTTCAGGAGATGAAAGTGCCAGTAACGAGGATTCGTCTGGGGGGCGGCGGAGCCAGATCCGCTCTTTGGTGCCAGATTCAAGCGGACACTTACGGGCAACCAGTCGAAACTGTCGATGCGGAAGAAGGCGCAGCCTACGGGGCCGCTATCCTGGCCGGAGTCGGGGTGAAGACGTGGTCTTCGGTGGACGAAGCCTGCGAATCTGTAGTTCGGGTGGCCGAGAATATCACTCCTGACTCGGAACATTCTTTGGTTTTGAAAAAGGCATACGCGGCGTATCGACGAATGTATCCTGCAATGAAGTCCATACTGAATTAATCTGATAATCCTTGCGAGGTGGAGACTACTTCATGACCGATCATCAGCCTGACACGAACAACTACCAACCCCGTGCGGAACACAAGTTCTCCTTTGGGCTATGGACGGTCGGAAACCGGGGGCGCGATGCGTTTGGCGACGCCGTACGGCCGCACATTTCCCCCACCGAGATTGTCTCCCTCCTGGCCGAGGTTGGGGCCTGGGGGGTCAACTTGCATGACAACGACTTGGTTCCCATCGACGCAACCCCTGCCGAACGCGACTGCATCGTCCGTTCCTTCAAGGAGGCCTGCGAAGCCAACGGGATTGTTGTTCCCATGGCGACAGTTTCGTTGTTTTTCCATCCGATATTTCGCGATGGAGCCTTCACCGCCAACGATTGTGAAGTGCGCGCCTACGCTCTGCAGAAGACCATGCGAGCGATGGATATTGGAGCGGAACTGGGTGCGAAAATTTTCGTTTTATGGGGCGGTCGCGAAGGCGCTGAGACCGACGCCTGCCGCCGCGCCGATGACGCGATCAAGCGGTTGCGCGAGGCCGTCAACTATCTTTGCGAATACAACCTCGACCGCGGATACGGCATGAAGTTCGCTTTAGAAGCCAAGCCCAACGAGCCCCGGGCGGACATCTATATGGCCACCACCGGACAATATCTGGGCTTTATTCCTACCCTCGATCATCCGGAAATGGTGGGAGTGAATCCCGAGATGGCCCATGAACATATGGCGGGACTCAACTTCATGCATGCGGTAGCTCAGGCTTGGGAAGCGGGCAAACTTTTTCACATCGATCTGAACGACCAAATGCCCGGCCGCTTTGACCAGGATCTGCGTTTCGGATCTTCCAACTTGAAGTCGGCATTTTGGCTGGTCAAGTTTCTCGAAGATGTTGGCTACACCGGCTCCCGTCACTTCGATGCGCACGCTTACCGCACCGAGGATTATGAAGGCGTAAAGGACTTTGCTCGGGGTTGCATGCGCACGTACTTGATCCTGAAAGAAAAGGCTAAACGCTGGAACGCGGATAAAGATATACAGGCGATCCTGACCGAGATTTCGACGAACCGAAACGGTACTGTTCCCCTGGGCCATTACTCGAAACAAGCCGCGTCTGAGTTGTTGGGCCTTGTCTTTGACAAAGACGCAATACTGCAAAAGCGTTTGCCCTACGAGCGCCTCGATCAACTCACGGTTGACTTGCTGCTGGGGGTGAGATAAGCCAATGACGCTATTGCCGGCGTTCGCTGTGCCCACTCGCCTGGTGCATCTCTCCTCAATCGATGTGGTGATTGTGGTTTTTTATTTTGCCCTGGTGTTGTCCATCGGCTGGTATTTAAGAGGCCGGGCCAACACCGGCGAAGATTTTTTTATGGCGGGCCGGGAGATGACGGCGTGGGTGGCCGGTCTCAGTTTTCTATCGGCGAATCTGGGCGCGCTCGAGCTGATGGGTTGGGCGGGATCGGCCTACCAGTACGGCATTCTGGCCACGCACTGGTATTGGATCGGCGCCATCCCAGCCATGCTGTTTCTGGCGCTCGTGATGATGCCGTTCTACTACATTTCCAAAACCCATTCGGTGCCGGGATATTTAAAGCTGCGTTTCGGCGAACCCAGCCGCGCTCTCTCCGCGGTTTCGTTTGCCTTTATGACTGTGCTCATGAGCGGCGTCAACATGTTTGCCATGGCCAAGGTCATGCAGATCGTTCTCGGCTGGGACATTAACTTCAGCATCTGGGTATCGTCGCTGACGGTAGCAATTTATGTGACGCTGGGCGGGTTGCGCTCGGCCATTTTCAATGAAGTGCTGCAGTTCTTTCTCATCTGGGCGGGGGCATTGTTGATTCCGATCCTCGGCTTATATGAAGCCGGTGGTTGGACGAACCTAAAGCTGCAGATTACGCATCGAGCTTCGGAACAGTACGTCCATCTCTGGTCGGGATTAGGTTCCTTCACTACGAACCCAATGGGGATCCATTGGACCGGCATTGTCTTCGGGCTCGCCGTAGTGATCTCGATGGGTTATTGGACCACGGACTTCCTCGTCGTACAGCGCATCCTTGCCGCGAAGGATATTCGCAGCGCGGAGATGGCGCCCATCATCGGCGCCGGATTCAAGATGTTTGTACCGATCATCGTGATCCTGCCTGGGCTGCTGGGTTTGGCGGTGTTGCCCGAGAAACTGGTTCCGGAATCCGTGGCCGCGGTGACTGGAGCTCATAGCTATAATGACGTCCTTCCGCTGATGCTGGCGCGCTATTGTGGTCCGGGACTGCTTGGCCTGGGAGTTACAGCTCTGATTGCGGGCTTCATGTCGGGCATGGCGGGAAACGTCAGTGCCTTCACCACGGTGTGGACGTATGACATCTACCGGCCGTTTATCAACAGCAAAGGCAGCGACCATCATTACGTGAACATGGGGCGATGGACCACGGTGATCGGCGTGCTGATCAGCGTGGGTACGGCGTATCTGGTGATGCAATTTGCCAGCATCATGGATTACGTGCAAGCGCTATTCAGCTTCTTTATTGCTCCCTTGTTCGGCACGGTGGTGCTGGGGATGCTGTGGAAACGCGCGACCGGCGCGGGCGGATTTTGGGGATTGCTTAGCGGTACGCTGTGCTCGATCGGCATGTGGACCTGGGTGAAAATCGATCCTTCCGCGCTGCGTTATGTCGCACTCTCGCCCGACGCCAAGGGGTTGGCGCAGGATATGTATCAGGCGCTGTGGTCGTTCATTGTTTGCGTAGTCGTGACCGTGGGGGTGAGCCTGGCGACGAAACCCGTGCCGGACGGGCAGTTGACGGGATTGGTATACGGGATGACGGAAATCCCCTCGGTCGGAGATGTCCCGCTGTATCAGAAGCCATTGTTCTGGGCAGCGGTGGTGACGGTAATTTTCTTCGTGCTGAACATTATTTTCTGGTAAACGAATTTTGGCAGGGGAGGGGCGAAGCATGGTTTCCATCTGGTTTTTCATCGGCATTTCACTCGCCGTGAACGGAGCGCTGATTCTCGCCGCGGGCGTGTACCAGTTGCTCTACCCGCCGGTGAATCCCGGCGTGGTGCTCTTTAATTTGCACGCGAATGTATGGTGGGGCGCAGTGTTATTGGTGTGCGGCCTCATTTATTGCTTCAAGTTCGCGCCACGGCGCCAGTCGTAAGATGAACCGCATCAAACATCCCAAGCCAAGACATTCCCTCCGGCGAACTTTGCCAATAATACGTTAACGTTACCGACCGCGCGGAGCAGCTTTATCTCCTTCGGGATATTGGTAAAGAAAAATCTAGAATCGCCTGAATTATGATCCTTGAATTTCCGAGCCACATCGAGGACGTGGGCACGGGCTGTTTTCTCCTGCGTAACGGTGATCTGAAGCCGAAGAAATCACGCGAAAGGCCCCTCGCTCCGTTAAAGCGAATTCTATCGTTAGACACTTTTGGCAACCTTCGCACGACTCGGGGAGCCGAAAACGGAATCATCAAACTTAACCCCGGCTAATCTTATCTCTCGGAAAAGATGCAGGTTGGATGACATCACCACGCCGGGGCTAAGATGGACCGTTGCTGGAAAAGGTACCTTGCTAGTGAGATGGTCTGCCATCAGCCGAACCGCCAGTTGGCCTTGACGATGCGGCTGCTGGTAGATAGAGGCTGTAATCGTCCCTTTTTCGAAATAAGGAGACATCTCCGCAAAGAGATCCGTCGTTATCAGCTTTGTCTTTCCCGCGAGGCCTCGCGCGCCCAGCGCACGGCAGACCGGGAGACAGTTGACCGTGTTCACGTAGAGTCCGGCAAGAGTTGGAACCCGGCCCAGAAGGTCAAACGTCTTCTGGAAACTCTCGTCTTCGTCTTCGTGTCCTTCGATAACGCTGGCGATTTGCCCTCCGGCGCAGTGCCGCGGAAATGCTTCCGAAAACCCGCCGGTTTTCTGGCGATGATCCTCGGCACTCAACATGCCAGCCACGACGGCCACTTTGGAGCCGGGCGGCACGAACTTGCCCATCAACTCCCCCGCCAGGCGACCGTTTAACCACGGCTCTACGCAGACAATACTCGAGCGCCGACTCTCGGGGGCGTCGGTGGACACGCAAACCACGCGAATGCCTTTTTCTTCGGCCTCGTCGATCAGCGGCTTGAGGCCTTGCGGGTTTCCTGCTGTGAGAATGATTCCGTTGACGCCGCTTTCCGCGAGCTCTTTGAACGCTTCCGTATCCGCCTCTCCCAACGCGTGAACCGGACGGTTCACAAGCTGGATACCCAGGGGCGCAACACTGCGAGCTTCATCCAGCACGCCGCCCCAGAGCTGATCGTAGAAAAAATGGATTTCCCGCGGGATGCAGACCCCAATGCGAGCGCTGGCCTTGGAGACAGACAAAGCGCGAGCTGCCAGATTCGGCGCATAAGCGATCTGCTCCGCGATTTTTAGAATCCTCTGTCGGGTAGCTTCGTTAATGCCAGCTCGCCCGTGCAAAGCCCGGTCCACCGTCCCAATCGAAACGTCCGCCAATTCGGCGATCAGGTGGATTCCGCGTCTATGTTTCTTCATCTCCTAGTCCAACCTCAATCGCTCCCTCAACATTCTAGCCTGACGCGCGCTAGACTGACGCGCGAACGAACCGCCGAGAAAGCCGCCGTCCCGCTGCTGCATTGCACGTCCCTGCAGCCAGTCCGGACCAAGAGTTTCGACCGTGAGGTTTCAGGTCTTGCGCTCCGTGTACGTTGACGGTGCTATACTTCGTCCCGACTTCGAACCAGTCGCTAGGTTCCGGCAAATGATTTCGCAAGGAGATCGGTTTCATGCCTGAGCGTCGTGCTCGTGCGTCTACGTTGCTGATCGCAGTCATCGTTTTAGCAGCATTCCGTTCGGTGGGGCAAACCGCAGCGCCTTCCAGCACTCCACCCTACCTCAATCCGTCGCTGCCGCTGAGTGAACGAGTGGACGACCTTGTCTCGCGAATGACGCTCGAGGAAAAGGCGTCTCAACTCGTAAACCAAGCACGCGCCATCCCGCGGCTGCAAGTGCCCGGCTACGATTGGTGGAGTGAAGCTCTGCATGGAGTTGCCAATGCCGGAACCGCCACCGTCTTCCCGGAACCGATTGGACTCGCCGCAACTTTCGATTCTTCTTTGATCCACGACATGGCAGTCGTCATCAGTACAGAAGCGCGGGCCAAGCATAACCAGGCCGTCCGCGCCGGGCGTCGCGACATCATGGAGGGCCTCGACTTCTGGTCGCCGAACATTAACATTTTCCGCGATCCCCGCTGGGGACGCGGCCAGGAAACCTACGGCGAAGATCCGTTTCTTACAGGACGGATGGGAGTCGCTTTCGTTACCGGAATGCAGGGAGAAGACCCAAAATATTATCGAGTAATTTCAACGCCGAAGCATTATGCCGTGCACAGCGGGCCGGAACCATCGCGGCATTCGATCGATGTGAAAGTGTCCAAGCATGACGAAGAAGATACTTATCTTCCCGCTTTCCGCGCCGCCATTGCTGAGGGGAAGGCCGGCTCGATCATGTGCGCCTACAACCGGGTGAACGGCGAACCCGCCTGCGCCAACAGGTTTCTGCTGGAAGATCAGCTGCGCGGGGCCTGGAAGTTCCAGGGCTATGTCGTATCCGATTGCGACGCTATCGCTGACATTTTCAGCGGCCATCGCTTTACCAAGAGCATGGCGGAAGCCGGAGCCGTATCGTTAAAATCCGGCATGGACAATGAATGCGCCGATTTCTTCACCAAGGCTACCGACAACTCCGACTATGTAAAATTCCTGGATGCGGTGAAACAGCGCCTGCTCAGCGAAAACGATATCGATGTCGCGCTGAAACGCCTATTCACAGCCCGCTTCCGTCTGGGAGTGTTCGATCCTCCCGAGATGGTGCCGTATGCGAGCATTCCGGATTCCGAGATCGATAGTGAGCCTCATCGCGCACTCGCGCTGCAGGCGGCTCGGGAGTCGATTGTCCTTCTGAAGAACAACGGCATCCTTCCTTTGAGTCCAGATGTCAGAAACATCGCAGTCGTCGGTCCGCTGGCGGAATCTATTCGCGTGTTGCATGGCAACTACAGTGGTACGGCATCCCACGCGACTTCCGCGCTCGAGGGCATTCGACGGCAATTCGCTTCCGCTCATGTGACCTATACCGCAGGCATGAACTTCCTGCGGTCCGAAGATCTCATTCCATCGACCGCTCTCTCGACAGCCGACGGACTGACCGGACTGACCGGAGAATATTTTTCTAATCCTAACTTCGAGGGCACGCCGCAAGTGGTCCGAGTGGACAAAGCCATCGACCTGCAGCGCTTTCATCCCGAGCGCTCTTCTATCGCTCCTCCACCAGGAATGGGAGATTTTGCGGTGCGCTGGACCGGATTTCTAACTCCCGACGAATCGGGCGATTATCAAATCGGCGACGTTGGTTCGATGAACCGTCTTTGGCTCGACGGCAAACTCATCGTGGATGACTTTGTATTGCACGATCCCAAGCCGACGAAAGCGACACTCAGACTGGAAAAAGGACATCGCTACGCGATCAAGCTGGAGTACGGGCAAGGCGGCACAGGCCTCAGGCTGGTATGGCTTCGCCTGCTGGCTGATCCCATTCCAACTGCGATCGCTTTGGCGAAGAATGCTGACGTTGTCGTAGCCGTCGTCGGCATCACCTCTCAACTCGAGGGCGAAGAGATGAAAGTAGACGTGCCCGGTTTCAAGGGCGGCGACCGCACCAGCCTCGATCTGCCCAAAGACGAAGAGGATCTTCTGGAGGCGCTGAAAGCTGCCGGCAAACCGCTTGTCGTCGTCCTCATGAACGGCAGTGCGCTCTCGGTGAATTGGGCGAATGAGCACGCGGACGCCATTCTCGACGCGTGGTATGCGGGCGAAGAAGGCGGCACCGCGGTCGCTCAAACTTTGGCTGGTGTGAATAATCCTGCCGGCCGGTTGCCCGTTACATTTTACAAAGGCGTCGACCAGCTCCCTGACTTCGAAGACTATTCGATGAAGAACCGGACTTACCGGTATTTTGAAGGGCAACCGCTCTACGCCTTCGGTTATGGACTGAGTTACTCCAAATTTGAGTACAGCAATTTAAAGCTTTCGAGCGTGACGCTGAAAGCTGGTGAGTCTCTCAGCGTGGATGCGGATGTGCGCAACGCGAGCCAGCGAGACGGTGATGAAGTCGTAGAACTCTATCTGAGTTTCCCCCGGTCTCCGGCCGCTCCGCTCCGCGCGCTACGGGGTTTCACGCGAATCCATGTAGTTGCGGGCGCGATTCAGCATGTCCACTTTATACTGGATGCGCGCGGCTTGAGCCAGGTAGATGACAAGGGAGATCGAATTGTCGCCAGCGGCGATTACCGCATCACCGTTGGAGGTGGACAGCCGGGAAGCGCCGCTCCGCAGGCGGGAGCGGGATTCAAGATCAAAGGGAAACAAGCACTGCCGGACTAGGGAGCCTCGAGATCGCAGTTCCCGAACTCCCGCCCGGGCCGGAGCGTGCTTGCACCATTCGAATTGACGGTATGCGGTTGAGACAGATGGGAACAGCGTTCGCAGTTTCGGTGTCGTTGTTATCCACGTTCTTGTGCGTCCAGAATTCCGGTCCTTCCCATGCGCCGACGACTGGAACCCAACAGAAGCTGCCTGCCGATCATTCGACTGGCGATCGTTCAACCGCAGATCATTCAACCAGCTTCAGCCCAATCCGCTTCGCGTACCTGCCAATTGCTTTCGAACTCGACAGCTGCGAAACCCCTTCACCGACGTCACCGCGAAGGCTGGCCTGGCCGGCAGTGGCTCGACATCGGCGTCGCGGTTGACAACGACGGACACGAAGATATCTTTGTGTCCGGTGTGCACAAAAACACGCTCTATCACAACAATGGATGGTACGTTTCGGAAGAACCGCCAAAGCCGGTCTGGATAAACCTGATCCCGAATATGGGCCGCTGTGGTCGGTCGGCGCCGTTTGGGTCGATGTGAACAATGATGGCCTGCTCGACCTCAGGACTCGGCGCACTCGGAGCGTCGAGCGCTACGCAATCGTGAACCGCTCGAACATGTAATGATGCGATCCTGAAACTGCAAGAATCGGAGAACAGAGCTGAGCAGGAAAGACTCCGAGCGGAAGAGCAGCGAGAGCATATAAGGGCACAAATTGGGCACAATGAGGCGATTTCACCCAAGCCGACCGCATCCCGCGCGGTGAACTAGCGCCAGCCAGGAACTGATTCTGTGGGGTTTAGGAGTGGTGCCGGGAGGGGGAGTCGAACCCCCAAGGTACTAAGTACCGGCGGATTTTGAGTCCGCTGCGTCTGCCAGTTCCGCCATCCCGGCTTTTCATTCAAGCGATTAATTATAAAGCAGTTATACGTTTTATTCGTTTGCCGTCCAAAACGAAGAATGTGTAACTGTGTAAGAAAGTGTGGAACTATTAGCGAATTTCCACAGGCCTTTGGCATTTGTGTTCGTGGGGTCACAAGTTCGTAAGTGATCGCCATACGACATTATTCTACCACTCAGGGGCTACATACCAATTCCCAAACCTTGCCCTTGCTCCGGCTGCGGTCCAATCTCCCGCTGCGCAATTGTTCGATCCTGCTTGGCTTCGGGCGCATACGCGCTTTGGTGAGAAACGTCGCGCTCCAGAGCCGCGCCAAGCTTCTCGCGGTCGTTGGTGAACAATTGCGCATCGTAAGCGCCGCGTGAGACAGCGACGTAGGCCATGCGATTGTTGAGCAGGTCTTTGGCGGCAAGTTCAGTATCGACATGGATCAAGACGCGGTCGGCAGTCTGTCCTTGGCTGGAATGACTGGTGACCGCGTAGCCATGATCGAGATGGGGATGCGTCCGCGGATCAATCGTCAGCTGACGGCCTCCGTCAGACTTTAAACCGAGCCGCCCGTCCTGATCGATATCTTGCACTGTTCCCAGTTCGCGGTTCGCCGCTTTCAGCTCACGGGCGGGCGCAGTGAGTTGTACGCGATCTCCGACGGAGAACGCACGCTCCTCTTCCCGATAGACCGACACACCCTGTTGACGGCGCGGATCGTAAGTTCTCTCTGTGCCGTCCTTCCGCTCGACGGTCAGCCGGTTAATGGTCGAATCGACGCTCTTCACGCGCGCGTACTCGCCTTTGCCGATGCCGGTTTCCTGCGAGCTGCGGCTGTAGCGAAGTACATCGCCGATGTTGTAGCGTTCGGCCCACGTGCGGTCGGCTCCAGTGAGATCCTGACAGGGCACAAGTATGCGGACGCGAAGCTCATGGCTTGCGACCACACCCTTTGCCTGCAATTCAGAATGGATGGCTTGGTTGATCTCGGCGCGCGAGCGGTTGTCGGGTGAGACGACTAGTGTGCCTTCCGGTGACTTGGCATACTCGTGCGCGATTGCCGTGATGCGTTCGTCGTGGCCCTTGAATTCGTGGATGCGGCCCTGCCGCTCCAGGCTGGCAACGGCCTCTGTGATCTGGCCGCTCGCAAGCTGTTCGACGGTTTGCTTCAACTCCGGGTCTTTCTGGCGCACGATCTCTTCCAACCTCACTGTCTTCATGCCCGCATCCTGCAGTTGCGCGAAGATGCGGCCAGCTTCGACAGATTCATGCTGGCGGATATCGCCCACCATCAGTACCCGGTCGTTGGGACGCAGGCGGTCCATAAACTCGTGCATCTGTTTGGTGGAGGCCAAAGAGCTTTCGTCCAGCACATAAAGCCGCTGCTCCACGGTATCTGCATGTTGGCCTCGAACCAGATGTGCCTGCAAGGTCATGGTCTCAATCCCGGCATCTCCAAGCGTTTGCGCTGCACGCGAGGTGGGCGCAAAGCCTTCCACCCTGTACCCGGCATACTCCGCGCCCTCGCGCACCACGGCGAGCGTTCTGGTCTTGCCCGCGCCTGCGATTCCGTCCAGGCCAACAATCTTTTCGCGAGAGAGAAAAATGTCGTCTACCGCCTGGCGCTGCCCGGCATTCAGCTCCGGGTGCCGGTCTCTTGTTTCGATGCGAATGTGTGGCGGAACGAGCATCGGATCGCCGTAGCCGCGCCGGTTGCCTTCCTGCATGTGGCTGACAATCTCGCGTTCCATGCGCAGCATCGTGGCGGTCGTGTACTGCTGGTCAGCACCGAGGTGCTCCACGCGGACGAACTCGCCCGCCTGCGCTCGGCGTTCGAACTCGTGACGCACCTCGCGGACTGTGGTCTGTCCCATGCCACGGTTGAGCGCCGCTTCCAGAATGGCGCGCCGGTCTTCGACCGCAGAGCGTTCAAAAACATGATCGCGGGCATAGGTCACAGCCCGCTGCGCCGCCTGCTCAGATTCATATGCGTGCGGCTGCGTTTGTTCTTTTTCCTGCGTTTGACTCTGTCCCTGACCTTGTATCTCTGCGAGGCCATGTCTTTGCTGATACTCGCGGGCCTGGGCTACGATCCTGTCGGCCTGATGTCCATACTGCGCGGCCAACTCGCGATGCCGCTGCAATACTTCTTCCGGGGAGAGCAACTCTTTGCGATCGCGGGTGCGATGGGCCGCGACCTGGGCGGCTCCCGCACCATCGATCCCTGTCTCACGAAGATGGTCTTTGATCTGTTCGCGGCGGGGGCTTGAAGCCTCCAGATATTCCTTGGTGTAGCCTTTGATCTCCGGCTGCCCGTGCTTGCCTCGCTCCAGCTCATAACCCAACCGCTCAAGCCGCACTGCCAACTCGGAACGATAGACACTGGTGGCATAGCGCTGCGAAGCGAATAGTTCCTGCGGCTGCAAGGCGCGGGTCTGTTTTCCGTTTTCAATTCCGTTCTGCACCCCGATATCCCGCTCGGTGACATTAAAGATGACCGCATGGGTATGAAGCTGCGGAGCGGCGTAACCTTCGACTGGACGCGCGGTATCGTGCTCGAAGGTCGCGGCGATGAACTTACCCGTCGTCTCCGGCGCTCGCACATTGCCGATCCGCGCCTGCATTTTAGAGAAGGTGAAGAAGGCCGATTTCGACGCGGTGAAACAGGACGCGCAAGCCATCTACCTGGCCCAAAACCGCGCCCAGGCGGAAGCCGCTTTTCGCGCCTTCCGCGCCCGTTGGCGGGGGAGGTACGGTCCCATGGTGCGCCAGCTGGAGCGCGATCTGCCGGAACTGCTTTCGGTGTTCGCTTTCCCCGCGCATCTGCGTAAGAAACTGCGCACCACCAATGTAATCGAGCGCTGCTTCGTCGAAGTGCGACGAAGAACCCGGCCCATGGTTTGTTTTGTGAATGTAGCCAGCGTCGACCGCATCCTCTACCCCATCTTCCAGAGATTCAACCTGGAATGGAAAACCCGCACCCTCAACCTATTTACACAGGCAGCTTGACATCACCCGATAAAGAAACGCTTGATTGGCAATAGGAACAAAGACTATGATTCGGGTCACCAATCCCTCAACTCGTTGGGGAGTTGGCGAACCCTGTTCAAGTCGGGCCCTAGCGCTAACGTGCCATTAATCGAGAAACACCTCACGACCACCGGCCGGAAAAAGTCCGGTAAGAACAAGAAACCTGCCAAGAAAACCGGCTCCTATGCGGTGTCGCGTCCGGAAGTTGGCGCTCCACGCCGCAACTACCTAGCCACCAGGGTTACGGAGAAAGAGAAGAAGGCCGTCGAGGAATACTGCTCCCGGCACGGAATGAGCCTGAGCGCTTTCCTTGCGGATTTGGCCCTGAAGGATGCCAAGAGGCCGCCCGATAGTGGACAGGAACAGATCACGGTTACGCTTAAGCTTTCTGCGCGCGATATCGACAAGATTCGGATCTTTGCGCGGCTGGAAGAAAAGACCATTGAAGAGTTGCTGCAAGAATTCGTTCGGCCAGGCGTGCAGAAACGCCAGACAGCCAGTTCCCTGGAAATGCGGTCGGTTCGCTGCTGGTTGTCGAATGAAGAACATAGGATTATCAAGAAATACCTTGCGAAGCACCGCCTGTCAGCCCGCAGTTACTTAGCTCTCCTCATTCTTAAAGCCATCAACCAGCTTTAGTCTTTAGTTGTTGTACGTCGGCTCCTCGCCGTCTTGGCTTAGCTCAATCCCCCCGTATTTATTTTCCGCGTTTTCCCCTTGCTGTTTTTTCCGTCATAGGTCTATAGTAACATCGTCATTGACCTAGCTTTACCTCGGTGTTACATATGAGCCACGATAAGTCAGCCGTATTCCGGATAAACGACGGTGGGGCTGTACGCCTTATCTGCGTGCGCGGATTGACATTCACGGGAAGCGTCCAACTGGAGAAGGCCTTTAAGGAAAGAGTTTGCAGGCCGGTGGATGTTACTTTCCTCGGGAGGTTCGACCGCATCGACACGGTTTCGGGAATTGGGGAGTTTCTAGATCTCGCGCTGGAGCCGGAAATTATCCCTGATTCTGCTGGGCCCAGCGTTGTCCGGAGCAGCAATCTGCTTGGCTACTGAGCCCGCGCGGATTGCAAAAAAGAATGGGTACACACTTAAGGTTTGTGGTTAATCGGCTTTCCCCCCGGTGCGGTGCACCCGGTCTTCACGTTGGAAGTAGGGGGCCCGTGAAGACCGGGCTTCGGTTTGGCGACCGAGAAGAATGTGTTCTACTGACCTGCCTCCTACTTTCGTTCACGTAAGAATACGACAACTTTCATTGGTTCCATCTCCGGTGTGAGCCGGGATGGGGGAGCGCGAGGGGCAAGGGACGGCGCTTGAGTCCCTTGCCCCTCGCTCAGCTATGTAGAAGGCCGCTGCCTGCGCCGCCGCAAACTCCTTCGGTGTCCGGTATCCTAAGCTGCTGTGCGGACGTTCTTCGTTGTATTCGATCCTCCACGCCGTGATCTTACGCCGCGCGTCGAACAAGTTCTGGAACCAACTCACCGTCAAACACTCTTCTCGCAGCCGTCCATGAAAACTCTCCACTCGTGCGTTCTGCGTCGGCTTGCCAGGCTGAATGTGTATCAACTCGATCTGTCGTTCCACGCACCACGCCAGAAAATGCCGGCTCGTCAACTCCGGCCCGTTGTCGCAGCGGATCGCTAACGGCTGCCCACGCTCCGCCACAATCGCATCCAACACGCGCGTCACTCTCCGGCTGGCAAAGCTCGTATCCACTTCCAAAGCCAAACACTCCCTCGTGTACGCATCCACTACACTCAGCACCCGGATCGCCCGCCCGCACTCCACCGCATCGTGCACAAAATCTAGCGCCCACTCCTGGTTCGCCGAAGTCCGCGCCACCAGCGGCTTTCCCACACGCACGCAGTGTTTCCGTTTCTTCCGCCGCAGCATTAACCCGGCCTCCCGATACACGCGATGTACGCGCTTGTGGTTCACACGCTCTCCCGAGCGGCCCAGCAAAACATGCAGCCGCCGATACCCGAAGCGTGGCTTCTCCCGCGCCAACTCCACCAGCCGTGTTCGCAGCGGCTCATCGCAGCGCCTGCTCTGGTAGCGACAGCTCGATACCGCCATCGTCATCAGGCCGCACGCACGCCGCTGGCTGAAGGCATACTCCCCGCGCACTTGCTCGACAGCCGCCTTCAGGGCTACGAGCTCCAGCCGTTTTTTCGGATCACCGACTGCAGCGCTTCTTTGTCCAGACTCAAATCCGCCACTAGCTTTCGCAGCTTCGTGTTCTCGTCACGCAGTTGCTTGGCTTCCTGCGCCTGGCTCACATCCATGCCACCGTACTTCGCCTTCCAAGCGTAGAGCGTGTGTTTGGACACGCCAACTTCTCGCGCCACGTCTTCCACCTTCCGTCCTGCCTCCACTTGCTTCAGCGCCCCGATCATCTGCGCCTCTGTGTGCCTGCTCTTCGACATACCTTCTTCCCCTTCCTTTCGCAAAAATCATACTTGCCTTTGTGCGGAAAGAGGGGAGCAGGTCAGTAGCTCGATTGCGACCGGCGGAAACTGCCAGATTAGTGTCACCCTCAGTCCCGCGAGCGAAGCGGCTGTGGTTGGAATGTTGACGCTAAGCACAAGCGTGCCGAACACTTAATTCCTTCACGGTGCCGGTGAGCGGGAACACCAGCAATTTTTCTCTGGGTACGGCGGCCCCACTAACTGTCAGCGCAGGCCAAACCGCGACCTACAACCTGACGGCTGCCGCCACCGGCGGTTTCTCGGGAACGCTGGCCCTCTCTTGCTCTGGGGCGCCAACCGACGGTACCTGTACTGTTACGCCGTCTTCTCTCAGTCTTTCCACGGACGGCTTATCGCAATATGTAGTAACCATTACGACAACTGCACGGGCTATGACCGCAGGTGTGTGGCCCACATTTTGTTCTGATCACTCGATCGAAGCCGCGTTAGCGAGCGGATTTCTGATCCTATCATTGCCCGTATTGCTCCGCAGGAGAGAGCGTAGAGATTTAGGACGGATGATCGTGATCGGGACGGCGCTATTTTTATTCCTCGTACTCTTATCGTGTGGAGGAGCGAGCGGAGGCGCCGACCGTGGAGCAACAACAGGGACACCATCTGGGATTTATAACCTGACCATCAAAGGAGAGGCGGGCTCCGTCTCCCGCACTGCCAGTGTCACCTTGACGGTTCAATAAAGAAGTCTTTTAGACGTGACCGCGGAGATCGGAACCTCCTGAACCGAGACTGAGTGTAGACGTTTCTGAAGCGGTCGAAGCGTCAGAGATCAACAAAGCCTCAATGTCGCCCATCGTTCGGACTTCAGCCCCTTCAATAACAATCACTTGCGGCCTACAAAATTCAGTAGAGTTCAATTAACGCTGGAATCTGGTTCGGGACCAGGTGCTCTACCTCGAAATCCTACTCGGAACTCCTTCGTTTTCAATAGACACATTTGGCGCAATTGTTGAAAGTTGTTGAGGTTGATGGAAACCGGAAGCTTCGAAGGCTACATTTTCGTCTACCGTGGCGGAAGCAGTTGTCGCGAGGCGTTCCGAACTAGCTTTTCTTTGGATAACTTGCGAGGCGCTCCCAGAAGTAGACCACCTGGTATTGCGCCAGGTGGTCGCCAACTTCCGTTTTGCCCGTCATCCGACTAGATTCGTCGTCCCTGCCCAATCCTTTCCGACTTGTTACGTGCACGCCAACTGGAGCAAAACCATACAAGGCAACATTGACTATCGCGAACGACGATAAGCAGAGCGGAACAACGACATTTGATGTGTCCGCAGCATAGGAGTGATCGCAGAGTGACGTAGGAGTAACTCCACGCCTAGCACTGGCCATGAAGAAGCGTCTTCGCCTGAATGAGAAAAGACCGTAATTACGGCTGACAGATTGTCAATAATTGGGGTGTAAGCCTGGGACGTTCGTAGGCGGAAGAAGTGGTCTTTGAGGCACGGTCAATTTCATGCGTTAACGGGGGGAACCGGACTAAAAAGAGAATCGCATTGGGCAAGCGCAAGTGGCTTTGGCGAAATGATTGCGAGAGCGAAGTTTTAGCGGCGTAGTTCGCACACGAGAGGAGAGCTATGGCACATTTGGCTTTTCAGGGGGCTTCATCCCCGCTAAATTCAAAACATAAAATGCTCAACACTGGGGCCACTGTTGGGAAACTGTGGCCCTCTAGACAAGGACGAGTCTGGAAATGTTCGAAACCAAATTGGTTCTCAAAAGCATAGACCGTGTCCATTCTTGGCCGATGTTGCGCATGGAGGTTTCGCTGCTCCTCTACGATTTGAAAAATGATCCTAGATACAGCGGCGGGTTAAGCCATCGGCGAACTTCTGGCCGATCCGCGCTTTCCAAAGGTTGAGCAGATTTCTGCATAAGCCAGTCGTAAGTGAGGCGGTGGTTAGGAGTGGTGTTCGGGACTTCGGTGTATCACAAGAGCTTTCTCAGAACCCGTGGCTGCCCCAAAGTGACTGTTCCGTCTTTCCAATGATCGATGAACGCCACCTAGGAAACAGCAGGGATTAACTTCATCGCATAAGATAGCGGTTCATGCTGCCGAAATCTCGAGGATTGAATGCGGCGCAGACGGAATTCATCCGCCGTGATGTTTCTTGAGTTTCGCCATTAAACCAGTGGTGTTTTTTCGTAGACTCCGATTGGCGTTCTGGGAGTTGCCACTATTTGATATCCTTCCATGCTCCGCCGGCGCAGGCGTACCACGTGGAACCGACGCCGCCGGCCAAATCCGTATACATGCTTCCGGTGGAAGTGCAGGAACCGCCGGGGGCCGCGCTGGCGACTGACCAGTTCACTACGTTGGCGCTGGTGCTGGTGGTGAAGCGGGAATAGGCCGCGGCCGTGCCCATTTCATCGCCTAGGACGTAGAGGGCCACGCTGGCGTCGGTAAATAGTTGTTTCCCGCTTGGCAAGGTCTGGTCTTGAATAGCGTCAGTAGCGCCATTCTTATTGATCCCCATTAGAACAATGTTCGTCGTACCATCGCCGTTGGCTATATTGACCACGTGTGTGACATTCGCCCCGCCCTGGACGTTCGACAAGACGACACTGTGCACCGGAACCGTACTGCTATTTCCAACAGTCACGCCATTGGTGAAACCGCTGACCTGAATATCACGGACCATGTTGTTGGGCGCGTCTACGACAATGGCATTGGTTGGGAAAGGGCTGGAGGCCGGGCCGCTGCAGGTGATCCCTTCAAAGCCCGAGGTAGTTGTGGTAGCGCCCTGGATCGACACACAAATGGAGTTGGATCCTCCGGCGGTAAATGAGATGTCGGAGTACGGACCGGAATTCCCTCCGCCGGTGGTGACTAGAAGTCCGGTGCCGAGGAAATTGTAAAGGCTTACATGGCGCACATAACTCAATTGCCCGGAAGCGCTGTTAGTGATGCCTATGCCGCCTGTGATCGAATTGCCGTTGATGGCAAGGTTCTCAATCGAGACTCCGGTGGAGGAAGCTACGGCACCCATTTTCAGGATGGCGATATCGGACGGAAAAGTGCCGGAGCAAGAAGAGGAATCGCAGGCAGCGAGCGTTGTAGTGCCAGTGCCGGAGCCGCCCGCACCTTCTCCAATGATTCTGGTTCCGCTCGGCAAAGCCCATTGGACTGAGAGTTCGATCGTCGTAGCAGGGAGGAGGATAGTAGCGGCATGAGTGGTGGAGGAGCTGCCTTGCACCCAGGGAGTGTCAGCGCACAGGAGGTCCTGATTGCTGGCGTCGACTTTAGAATTACTGGAATTGATGCCGCGAGCATCGACTACCGTTCCCGACACGAAAGAGGCATTGCTAATAATGTCAAAAAGAGTGACGCAGATGTCGTTGGTGGTAGTGGAGAAGGGCACGGCGTCGATATAAGCTGCGGAAAAGGAAGCCTTCGGTTGTCCAGTGGCGGCGCAGGTGGTGGAGCCGGCTGGAGCCGAGGAATCGGAGCAGATGGCGTTGTTGCCCTCCGACTGGGCGAACGCTGGGGAGGCAAATACATTTGCATAAAAAACGGCGACCACCAGCAGCATGCCGAACATTAAGTTCTTATCGTGATTCATAGGTTTTCCTCCGTATCCAGAAACTGTGTCACGAGGTTCAGCGCAACCATTACAGCAAAGCTCCAGACTCTTCACTTCACATCAACCCAGTTTCCGCCAGCACAGGCATAGAGTGCGCTGCCCAAAGCCCCAGCGGTGTTGGAGTAGAGTGTGCCGTCGGCGAAAGAAGAGCACGTTCCAGAAACGGTAGCTGCGCCGACAAACCAAGTCGGCAAACTGCTGCTGGTGGCGAAGCGCGTGTAACCGGCGGGGTAGCCGCTGTTGTTGCCCACGGGATCGCCCAGGATATACAGGCCGACAGTAGGATCCGCGCTGAAAGAGAGCGTAGTGCTCGTCAGGTCGTCTTGGATGGTAGTGTTCGCCGCACTTGTTGCGGCAAGGATGGTGAAGCCGCCCGATTCGCCGGCCTGGGAACTGCCGGAGTCGCTCGGTTTTTGAACGTGGACGAGATTGGTGACATTTGTGCCACCAGAGATGTTGGAGACGATTACGGTATGAACGGGGGTGCTCGCAGAAGCTTTTTCGGCGATGGATACACCGTCTTTAAAGCCGTTGACGTATACGTTTTCCAGGGTGGTGTTATTGCCGTCGAGATTGATGCCGGCATTGGGATTCGCTGTAGAGCAGGCGGTTCCGCTCACGGCACACGTGCAGGAAATTCCGTGGATTCCGCGGGGTTCGGCTGTCTGGTTGGCTTGGTTAAGCACCTGTAGGCAGGCCGTGGCAGTGCTGGTGACCGCAATTGTGAGATCAGTGTAGGGCCCGGAGTGCGAGGAAGTGCCACTGCTGCTCGAGCCCGTGTCAGCGCTTAGTTTCAAGCCGACGCCGCCGATGTTAACCATGGAGACGTGCTGGACATAGCTCAATTCCTCAGCGTTGGTGTTATCGATGCCGTCGATTGCCTGCGACTGAGCGTCGAGAGTAAGGTCAGCGACAGAAATGGCAAAGCAAACGAACGAGGCGCCGCAGCCCCATTTGGAGCTATCGTTCCCTGCGTTCATAGAAATCATTGCTGTGCCGGAAAAGTTAGTGCTACTGCATCCTGTGGTTGTGCTCTTGCAAGCCTGGATGGTTGTGAGCCCCGGCCCGGCTCCAATGATGTGCGTATTGCTTGGCATTAGCCAGGGCGACCGAATGGTGATGGTTCCCGGCGGAAGAAGAATGATCGCGTTGGCAAAAGAGCCGGCTGGAGCAGTCGTCCAGGGCGTGGAGGCGCAGTTGAGCGAGGTTCCACTGATGCCGCGCGCGTCTACGACCGCTCCAGATCCAGGGATGCTGTTAATGACCGCGTTGAGAGCGTAGCAGAGATCATGCGATCCGACGTAGAGGCTGGCATCGATAAACGACGAAGAGGCCTGAATTGTGCTCGCCGATCCATAAACGGCGTTGACGCCTTCAGTGCCGGTTTGGGCTCGCAGCTTGGGAAAGGTCGCAGCGGTGGCTAGAAGTAGAAGCACCGAGAACATCTTCACTATGGAACGCATATTGAGTTGATTCATGATCGTGTCTCCTGAAATCGCACTCGTCTTCACGCTCGGACTGCAGCCGTGGAAGACGCGTCCGCGGATGTGCCCCTAATTTGTGGTCACGTTTTGCCAGCCGCTTCCCGAGCCAGTTCCTCCTACGCAGACGTAAAGCGAGTGAGGACTTCCCGAAGTGTTGGAGAATAGAGAGCCAGGCTGGCAAACGGGAGTGTTGGCATTATTGACCGGAGCCAGATCATCGACGCCCCACACTGGCATGAGAGTATTGCCGAACAGGCTCCCACCGGACTGGGGAGTGTAGGCAGCAATGGTTGTATTAAGACGTGTGTAGCCGCCTCCGGTAGCACTCTCGCCTAAGTCGTAGGTCGCCACGTAGGCTCCGCCTGGTCCATCCGAACTGCCAGTCGGACTGGTGGTGCCAACATAGTTACATGCTTCCGTGGCAGAGCTGTTGGTGTTTGCCGTAGGTGCGATTGTTGTGCCAGTTACATCGTCCTCGACGGTGGGTGCGTCCACGCCATTGCAATTTGAGACGCCGAGCACAGAGACATCGCTGACAGCGCCCGAGAACCCGGTTTCGCACACGCCGAACAATGTTGCGTTGGACGAGTGCGAACCGCAAAGATGAACCGCGTTGGTGACAAAACCGCCGCCAGAACCATTGTTGGCGGCGCTGATGTTGGAAATCGACACTCCACCGACACTTGCCGTGCCGCCCACTTGGATACCGTCCCAAAATGCCTCAATGTGGACGTCAGCTACCGCGTTACTTCCAGCTTGCACCTGGACTGCAGCGGCGTTGGGGGACTTCTTGTTGGCAGTGGACGTATCGCCGCTGCAGGTCAGGCCATGCACCCCTCGCGTGGATGCCTGAAGGATCACGCAGGCCGGGCAGACGGTGGTGACGCTGTTTACCGTGCACGATTCGACACTTTGATTCGTCCCATAGTTGATGTTGCTGTAAGGTCCAGAATTTGCCGCGCTGACCACAAGGCTGGCGCCTCCCAGATTAGCGAAACTAACATCATCCACATAACTATTCGCCTGCGCGTTGTCATTGACAACACCGTTGTTAGTGTTGGTCCCGGAGTAAGTATTGCTGGGAAAACCGAAGTGGATGCGCTGAACTGAGATGCCAGAACAGCCGCCACTGGGACAAGAAGAAGACCCCATGTCGATCAGATCGCCGGAGTATCCGGTGCTGGGCTGAATCAGGGTGTTAAGTCTTCCTTCCCCAATTATCTGAGTCTTGTTGGGTAGAATCCAAACTGCAGAAATGATGATAGTGCCGGAGGGCAACAGAATAGTTATAGGCGGGGAGCTTGAAAAAGCAATGCCGGCCCAAGGCGAGGCGGCACAACTCATACTTGAATTATTGGTGTTGATACCGCGGGCATCGATAACTGCACCGCTTGAAGGGGCAGCTGCGATGGCATCACCCACAATAACGCAAAAGTCTGTGCCGCTAGAGGCCCACGCACTGGCATCGATGAATGCCGACGATCCCGCAATAATAGCGCTACTAGACCACACAGCATTATCACCTTTGGCTGCACTCGAGATAGTTTGGGCATGTAGGCTTATCGAGAGCAGTAGCGAGCCGAGAACAATGACGCTCGGCAATAGGAAGAAGAGCCCGGGACGTGGGAAGCAATTGTGGGTTTTCATGGGACTCCTTTGCTGAGGCATATCCCGCTGGAGGACGGCAGTAAAGAACCAGCGAAGAGGACTTCGGACCAGAACAGTTTGACGAGTAGCAATACAAAGAACTACTTAGCTACACAGTGAGTGGAACATAGATGAGTGGCGTACTTATGTCAAATGAATTTTAATTACTAACTGTGGAAAACAAGAATAATAAGTGCCATCGGATTGTGGGAGTACTCATCGTGCTGATAGATGTTGGAGAGCCTTTCGGCAACGGGAACTGGCTTGGCTAAATGGATTCAGTGAAGATCGTTGGAGGCGGCGAAAGCACTCCTGACACTAGGCGTCTAGTCAGCTTCATTCGTTCGTTCGAGGTACATCAAGCCGAGGGCAATGCTGTCGAAGTAGAGCATTTGACGCGGCTCGGGATCGTAAAACTCGGGTGGCGGCGGAACCCGCCAAGCCAAACCGGGAAACCTCAGCGCTAGAACCGCAGCGACAGTCATACTTGTCGCGGCAAGAGTATCGAGTGAAAAAAGCATCGAATTCCCGATCGGTTACCCGTCCCCAGAGGACCGTTACCTCATTTGGGGGTATATCATTGCGCCAATATCTCTTATACGTTCGTTTGAACGTGAGCATGACGGGGATACGGAGGGGCGACTCCGGCCTTTGCCAAGTTAAACAATCTGCCGTGCGCAGCAAATTATTCAGACACGATTCCACTGAGGTAGACGATTTTGTAGCTGAGAAAGCACTCAACATCAACCAAGATCAATGCTGATCCACCGCCAACACATAACAAGTTCAATATCAATCAGATGCGAACGACAAATTTCTACACATTTCAATAATTG
>Ga0302180_10000029_pt1 | contig 150431 bp, 121 predicted proteins | sample I_Palsa_E3_2_FD_200575 | JGI IMG/M metagenome (GOLD analysis project Ga0302180, IMG submission 200575) | Peat permafrost microbial communities from Stordalen Mire near Abisko, Sweden - I_Palsa_E3_2 | ecosystem: Environmental > Terrestrial > Soil > Palsa > Peat permafrost | place: Sweden...
TGGGAGGCATTCCTGATTCCTTACCCCCCCCCTCTACTTCTTGGGTACTATACCATTCTTGCATCGCGGCCGACAACCTAAAAATGCTCCGCGAACGGGATGCGGTTTTCGCGTTTGGTGGGTGTGGTGACATTTTTTAATAGCCCGCGGCGTAAATCAGGCTAGGCGCTCAAATAGGCCCGTTCAAGGAGAGAGGGAACATGACTCGCAATCCAGGGAGAGTGGCCGGATTCTGGTACCTGCTCCTCGTTGTCATCGGCCCGCTGCGCCTTATCTATATTCCCAGCAAGCTGTTTGTTCACGGGAACGCAGCTGCGACCGTCGACAACATCGCCGCTCACCAACTGCTCTTCCGTCTCGGCATCGTGGGCGACCTGCTCGGAGGGGTGATCCTGATTTTTATGGTGATGGCTTTTTACCGTTTGTTTAAAGGCGTGGACCAGAATCTTGCGGCGCTGGTGGTGATATTCGGTGGCGTGATGCCGGCGCTGATCTACTTCGTTGGAGTGGTGAGCGACGCTGGCGCCCTGATGCTGGTGCGCGGAGGCGATTTTCTTTCGGCATTCGACAAACCTCACCTGGATACCTTGGCCGTAATGTTCCTGCATCTGCGCGACCAGCAAAACATCGCCGCCGAAATGCTTTGGGGGGTATGGCTCTTCCCGTTAGCGGCGCTGGTGTACCGGTCGCATTTCCTGCCGCGATTTCTGGGGGTCTGGCTCGCCCTCGGCGGCTTCGCCTACGTGATGCTGAGCCTTACGGGGGAACTGGTGCCGCAATATTATGGCAAGGTGTTTAGCTACGCGCAGCCCGCCTTCTTCGGGGAGATCGCGCTTACGCTGTGGCTGCTGATCAAGGGCGCCAAGCCGCAAGTAGCGGATACGGCTGAATTACGGTCGTTGGCTGGCTAGAGCGCGATTGCTTCGGCGAATCCGTATTGGGCGAAGTCTGGCTGCATTTGGGGGATTTCGGCGGGGTCAATGATACTGCACTGGCCTTGAAACCACATTTCTGACGAACGCGTTAATCAGGCATGTGATTGGTTGCGAGTTGCCCGTCAACCGGAAGCAATCGCAATCACTTCCTACAAGCCGACTTGTCGGTACCGATCCGCACATCGCAATCTGGATTACTTCCGGCTTGCCGACCAACGGCCAACTGGCCGTTCTGCAGTTTTGAGCGTAATTGTGATTTTTCAACAGTTGAGCGACACTCGTCCCACACAACCGCTTCAAATGGAGAAGTGTGCATCCAACTTAGTCAGCGCAAAGTTAATCCTTCTTCTCCTCCTCGATCCTCGTCCCCTCTTCCGTGACAATCGTGCCCGTCGCCTCGCTGAGCAAGAAGAATCTCTTGCCTCCGTCAAGGACGACGAGGTTGTTGGTTTTTGTACCATCCGCAGTGAAGAGCGACCCGGTACAATCCGCATCGACCGTGTAGCTTGCGTCCACGCTCGGCGGCGCATAGGTCCAGTCTTGGATGTCACCGTTGTTGCTTCTGGTCAAGCGCGTAAGGCCGAACGTCCCGTCTCCGTTATAGACTTGGATGCCGATCGAGGCGATAGGGCCACCCACGACATTGTTCACGCCCGTCCTGTTGAAGCCATAGGTCCCTTTGAGGCTGGCAACGCTACAGACGCGATCGTTGGCATGAACGTTGATCATGGCCCTTGGAATGCGTGCAAAAGTTGCAAGGAGCGCGAAACCTGTTACGAGAAGAAAATACTTTCCGAACTTGCTCATTTTTGATTCTCCTTTCTTTTTCCGGCTTAAACTCGGGTTCGTGTCTGGGCATGGGGAGCTCCGCACGAGTGCGCCGATATTAGCGCGGGAAGGCGACTTCTTTCAATGGCGTCCGTCTGATTTGTCCCTGTTTTGCTTCTGATCATGCAAATTCTTGAATTCACGAGTGTTGGAGGATGATGACAGGGCGTCGCTTATTCTTTCCGCGGGTAATCAATCGGCGGTAGACTGCGTCCACTTCGTCGGCCTACCGATGGAAGCAGCTACCCGAACCCGCAGGACGCGCTTCGGCCCGTTTGAGGTTGAACTTCGGGCTGGCGAACTCTACAAGCACGGCATCAGGTGGAGCTACAATGATCTTGCCGGGCGAAACGGAAGCGGGGCTCTGCGGGGGACGCAACCATGTTGAGGGATAGCCTGCTAGTCGTATCGATGCCTTCAAAATCCCCGCCCGAAGGGCGGAATACTCACTAACGGAGAGCGCCCTCTCTCCATTTCAGGCTGAACCAACACATTATCTCTCCCTGCTCGCGCCGTCAATCGCGGACCAGCCCTATTTAGGGCGAATCACAGACAATCCGGAAATAATGCCTCCAGGTTAGTCCCGAGAAACGCGCTTGCGGGAATTGATGGACCCGCTCCGGATGGTCGGCTACCACGAAGCATAGAAGGCTTTGCTTGGCTGGATTGGGGCCGAATTGGGAGCACAGGCAAGAGTGCCTGTGCCACTTAAGGCTTGGGGTTCGGGGGATACTGCACTGGCCTTGAAACCACATTTCTGATAAACGCGGCGGCCTCTGCGACGGGGTAGCGCATCATTTTTCTTGCACCCTCCATCTATGACGGTCATCGAACCAGAGGTATGATGGGCGTCCTATCTGATGTTGGTCCTGCAAAAAGGAGGGATTATGAAGCTCACAGGCAAGAAGGCGCTGATTACCGGCGGCAACAGTGGCATCGGTCTGGCCACGGCGCGACTTTTCATTGCGGAGGGCGCGCAGGTGGCCATTACCGGCCGCGACCAGAACACGCTGGATGAAGCGGTCGCCGAACTTGGACCGAGCGCGCGTGGCTACCGCGTGGACGTCACCATTGCGGAAGATCGCAAGCAGCTCTTCGCGGCCCTGGCCAAAGATTTCGGCAAACTCGATATTGTCTTCGCCAATGCCGGCATCTCCGGCCAGACTCCTACCGGCTCGACCGACGAGGCCATTTTTGAGAGCGTGATCCGCACCAACCTTAATGCCGCTTTCTTTACGGTGAATTCAGCGGCGCCTCTGCTGAACGACAACGGCAGCATCATCTTTAGTGGGTCCGTACAGAACTATATCGGCCAACCCGGCGTCGCCGCATATGCAGCCACCAAGGGGGGTCTCGTCTCGATGGCGCGTTGCATCGCCGCCGACCTTGCACCGCGCAACATTCGCGTGAACGTTGTCGCACCAGGCGCGATCAAAACTCCCATTTGGAAGCGCGGGCCCCGCGCCTCTATTTCCACAGACGAATCCGCCAAGGTGGAGAAGTTCTTTTCTTCCGCGGTTCCGCAGGGCCGCTGGGGCGAGCCGGAAGAAATTGCCAAAGCCTTGCTCTTCCTTGCGTCGGACGATTCCTCCTACGTCAACGCGGTCGAGCTGATAGTGGATGGCGGATTCACGGGTGCCCCGTTTGGAGCTCCCATTTTTCAGGACGTATTTAGGCCGCTTGGTAGCGAGGCGAAGTTGGCAAAAGCTCATGGAGAGTGAACCGCGATTTTGAAACGTCTTGCGGAGTGGATAAACCGAAAGGAGTCACTCACATGTTTGATATGAAGAATCTCACTAAGCTCAAGAGGCTCGATGAGAATGCACCTGACACAATGAAAGTCTTCTGGGCTTTTAATAAGGAGACTTTCAAAGCCGGCGCCATCGATGTCTTGCACAAGCAGTTGATTTCGGTGGCGGTGGCGCTGACAACGCAGTGTCCTTACTGCATCGAGTTGCATATGAGAGCGGCGCGCGAGGCCGGAGCAAATGACACGATGCTGACGGAAGCGGCCATGGTCGCCGCGGCCATGCGGGCAAACGCGACGGTCACCCACGCGTCCCACTTATTCAAAGATTAACGCGAGCTTCCCGGTCGCTGTCGGCGTCTTCCCTGAACCGGCCTTTCAAAGGGAGGGCACTTTGCGGCCTGGGAACAGCCGCAGCTGCTGAGCTCTAATAGGGTCCTGGTAAACGCGCTTGTATTGACCGATCTGGCCAACTTGTGGAACGCCCTTCTCGGGAACAGGAGAGGCAGACATGAAACCCTGGAAAGTAGTATTGCTGATTCTGTTTGCTCTTGTGATTGCAGCCGCGGGATATGGGGTGACCCTGGTGCGGCGAGGCTTCAGCGCCCTTGCGACACCGTCAGCGATTGAGGAGTTTGCGGCCACGACGGCACGCAAAATGGCCGTGCCATCCTCGTATCGCCAACTTCACAATCCCATCTCGCCTTCAAGGGAGAACATTCGGGCAGGCATGGAGCATTTCGCCGATCATTGCGCGACGTGCCATGCGAATGACGGATCGGGCCAGTCGTTTTTCGGCAAAGGCCTCTATCCGAAACCGCCCGACATGCGTGCGGCCGGGACGCAGAACGAGAGCGATGGCGAGCTCTACTACACAATTGATAATGGGGTTCGTTTGAGCGGCATGCCAGCCTTCCGCGACGCGCACACTCCCGAGAAAACCTGGCGCCTGATTTTGTTCATCCGGCATTTGCCTCAGCTCACGCCCGAGGAACTCGAAGAGATGAAGGCGCTGAATCCGAAGAGGCAGGGGAATCCAGCGAATTGGTGAAGGACGGGTCAGCGTCACCTGATGGTTATTCGATGCTGAAAAATGTCGCGCGCCAAACAGATTTCATGCCCGCGGAATCGGACGCCTGAATCTCCAGGCGATAGCTGCCGGCGGACAGTTTGTCCAGTGGGAGTCTTTCCGCAACCGGAATGACAGAATTTTCCGGTCGAGTTGCCGATGCTACGGGCAGCAAACGCGTTTGCAATTTCACTTCTCCGGTCTTCGCGTCCCGCACTCTCATTTGTAGCTGGAGCTTTACCGCCCCGTTGAGCGGTGGTTCGCGAATTTCGACGTAGCTTAGCAGTCCATCCTTTTTCTGAAAGTGCGTATCGCCCGCGGGCGTGAATTCCAGGCCGTTTGCGAGCAGGGGCACGTACTGGGGCGACCGAGCTTCTTGCGCCAACGGCTCAGGCGCTTTGTGAAATCGCTGGCAGAGAACTATTCCGCTGATGGCGAGGCCATCTTGCGAGAAGCTCTCGACCCTCAGAGGCGCTTCCACGCGACCAAATTTCTTTCCATCGGTGACCACCAGTTTCAAAACGTAGTCCCCGGGAGGGAGGTCCAACTGGGTACGATAATGGCTGGGAATGACCTGAAGCTCGTAGTCCTTGCGGGCTTCTCTGGAAATCGGAAATGCGCCGCGGTAAGCATCCCCCAAGATGGAAGGATGACAGGCAATATCACTGAAGCGCAGGGCGAGAGCCTGGTCGCTGCGGTACACCATTCCTAAAACGGCGATCCTGGCATCCAGCTTAACGTCGCTCCATTGGCGCCAAAGAACCTGCGAGGGAAACGCAACGGCGATATCCACCCGGTTCTCCGTGGGGCCGCCGAAGAGGGAGCTCGCTTGCACGGATACCGGAAACTTTCCTTCTTGCGCTGATTCCGCATAGCTATCCATTTGTTTTCCAAGCAGCGTTCCGTCTACGGCATCGTAAAGTTCATTTTTCGTGTTGCAATATGCGTCGCGGGCATAGACCGTGGCATGGGGGCGGTCTACCTTGACCTTGATTTGGTGGCAGGGCCGCCCCGGGGAAGATGACGGAGGCGTATAAGAGACGAGGTACACATGCAAGAGCCAGAGACTTGCGCCGCTATCTGTTGGTGCGGAGAAATCGGGGCTGGCCCAAATACCCCTGGGCGTACATGCCGATTCCGTGTGCTGAGAAACGTTATCGCTTACCTGCCAAACTCGCGGCACATCAATTGCGAGATTCTGAATCTCTTGCTCTTTGCCATCTTCGAATACGTGAAAATCTTTCGCAGAGAGGCCGGTAACTTCCTTATCCCATTCCTCATACTTGTTATGTCGCCAATCGGATCGGACGTCCGACTTGTCAACAACGAACACCGGCACCACCACCTGCTGCGCTTCGACGCGGATGGCGGAGGGACCCTCGGTCTGGGCCAGGGAGATCGATATCCCTGCGCTGAAAATCGCTGCGGCGAGTATCAGACGGAAAGCTGGCATCTTCTTGTTCTTGGTTCCCACCGTCGTCAATGGCGAGTTGGGGCTGTTCATGCCTTCGGCGCGCGCTCGAGGTTTGCGCGGTCCCAGTTGGCGGCGTTGGCGCCGGCCTCGTAGGTGGATTGGCAGAAGGCCAGCAAATCTTTTTCGGGGGTGGGGGAGTTGCGGAGGTCGTCGTACATCAGGAAATATTCGGACTTTTCTTTGCTGTAGAAGGCTTTGCTTGGCTGGATTGGGGTGGTGCTGAAGCCTGTGGGTTCGGGGGCGGCGTAGGCGTAGAAGGCAGCGTCTTTGATGATTTCGCCGTCGCCGGGCCAGAAGCCTACGCTGATCACTTCGTGGGAGTAGGCTTCCTTGGTGATGGGGTCAGCGCCGGGCCGCGCTGGAGCACGACGGCCGGAAAAGCGCGTGACCGCCAGATCGAAACTGCCCCAGAAAAAATGGACCGGGCTGCACTTGCCGATGAAGCGGGCGCGGAAGTCCTGGAAGACGGTGTGCGTGCTGACCAGGATTTGCCAAAAGCGGTGGGCGTAGGCAGGGTCGTAAGACTTGTGCCCTTCGTCGAGCGTGAAGCGCACGGGGCGCGGGACTTCCACGGGCATGGTCCAGACCTTCACCTGAATGCCCAGAGACGCCAGCGCACCCATAAACTCGGCGTAAAATTCGGCGACGGTGCGCGGCACCAGACGAAAGGCACGCAGTTCACCTTGGGTGGTGGTGATTTCGAGCGTGTGCGCGGTGAAATCGAAGAGCACCTCGAAAGCGCCGCGGTCGTACGGGATCGGTGAAGTGGTCAGCCCACGCGAGGTCACATAGAAGGTACAGCCCCAGAAATGGTTGATGTTGGGACTTAGCGCGAGCCGGACTTTACCGACGATTTGCGTCCACATGTGCAGGGTGGCGTAGGTGTCTTTCCACTCAGTCAGCGGCAGCGCGGGCCAGCGGTTTTCCGTTGCGGGCATTTTCCTGTCTCCTGAGCCCCTGGCGCGACGGCACCTCGCGCGCTATCAGGCCATGAAGTTGCAGCATAACACTTCGACCCATGCCGGGCATGGTCACTTGCCGGCGAATGAATTACTTGGCGGCTTCAGGGTGTGCCTCGTGGTGGTCGAAACTGAGCGCACGCGTGATTTTCCACGCGCCGTCTTTGCATTGCCACAGCGTGACAAAGCGCCCTTCACCCGTGCCAATGTTCGTCTTGGGATGAAGGAAACGATGCGTGCCGATTTCGATCGCGCCGTAGCCTTTCATATAGTGCGCTTGCAACGTGCCGGGCACCAGTTCGCGGCGAACATCGGTGCCGCAGATGTTTTTCTTGATGCTGTCGACAAAGGCCTGCTTGCCAAGCGTAACGCCGCCCTGGTCGTGGTAAAACTCGACGTCGTCGGCAATCAAGGAAGCAAATTTTTCCAAATCGCAGTGATTGTAGGCGTCGAAGAGCGCGGTATCGAGCGCGGCGATGGTTTTGTCCAGCTCCTCCTGATTCTTGATGCTGTCCAGCGACTGAATCGCCTGAGCGCGAATCGGGGCGGCGGATATCACTAGCAGCAAGAGGGACAAAATCTTTAGCATGCGCGACAGACTGTTCATCGGAAGCTCCTTGGTTCGGCGGCTGGTGATACTGAGGAAGGTACGAAGCCGCATGGCAGAAAGTTCCTGGTAGCGCGGTCAGAGATTTCTTGGGTTAGCAACGCGGAGGTATATTTGTTAGCGTTGCTGAGCCGTCAAAACAGTTTGACGTGCGAGCTAAACACGGAGGCCCTCAATGACGGATACGTTCCAGCTTTCTCGCATCAGCGCGGTGATGCTCGGCGTGCGTGACGTGCCGGCGGCGCTGGCATTTTACAAAGATAAGCTCGGCCTGCACGTGATCCTGCAGGAGTCCGGGTTGGCGCTGCTGCAATGCGGGACGGTGATGCTGGGGCTGAGCCGCGGGCACGTGAAAACTGACGCGCCAGTGGCGGGGGCGACGGAGGTGGTGTTTGCAGTGGAAGCGGTGCGTGGGGCGATGCGGGGGTTGACGGAACGGGGCGTGGTGTTCCTGGGAGAACCGCGGCAGGTGACGGCGACGGATTGGGCGGCGCACTTTCGTGATGTTGACGGGCACCTGCTGTCGATATTTGGGCCGGAGGGGCAGAAGTAAGCCGACATTTCCTAGGGGCGGCTGCGCGAGCGATCTTTCCACGGGCTGAGCACGGTATAGCGCGGCGTGGCGGTGGCGTTTTCTTTGATGGCGGTGAGAAGCCGGCGGCGCACCAGCCAACCGACCGCGGATTGCGCCGAGCTTTTTGAGACGCCTACGGACTCGGCCAGTTCGCTGTAGCTGATTTGCACGGCCGCGCCCCGGCGCTGCTGCTCGGCGGTGAGCCACAGGTAGACCAGGAAGCTGACCGGCTTGCGGTCGTGGCCCACCAAATCGCGCAACAGCACGTCGGTAACGTATTTATCGAGCACCGGCATCGCTATACCTATCATGAGTATAGCAACGAATGCCTGATTGCAACGGCGGAATGCGGAACGTTATTCTTCGGCTGCCGGCTTTGCTCCTTCGTCGCTGCGGCCGGCGGCACTTACAACCTACAACCACGGAGGATGAACCGATGATTCGCGGAGTGAAATTTGTCAGCATTCCGGTGCGCAATCAAGATGCTGCGTTGAAGTTCTATACCGAGAAGCTGGGCTTTAAGGTCGTCACCGACCAGCCTTTTACCGACAAGCAGCGGTGGATCGAACTGAAGATTCCCGGTGCGGAAAGCGGGCTGGCGCTCTTTACGCCGGAAGGGCACGAGAGCCGCATTGGCGATTTTCAGCCCATGGCGTTCTGGTGTGACGACGTATTCGCCACCGCGAAGCTTTTAAAATCGCACGGGGTGGAGTTTGAAAAAGATCCGAAAAAAGAGAACTGGGGCACGGCCGCCATTTTCAAAGACGTCGACGGCAACAAATTCGTACTCTCCAGCCGATAAGCGGTAGTAAGCATAAGGGGTTTACCGTAGCAGTTCCGTCGCGTGGACAACGAAACTTACGCGGTGGTAGCGTGTTTAATATGCAGGACGCAAGGATTAGAAATCTCTCGAATACGGAGTAAACGTATTTGAGTTTTCGAGGAGCATGGAATGAGAATCAGCGGAAAGTTCTTGTACCTGGCCGTCTCGGCAGCCTTCTTCGCGGCCTCGGTGTTTGCGCAAAGCGCGCCGCCGAGTTACGCAGCCGACCAGGAGGCGGCGCCATCAGCGCCACCACCGTCATTTTCACCGCAGCAACTGGACAGCCTGGTCGCGCGAATCGCGCTTTATCCGGATCCGCTGCTGGCACAAGTATTGGCGGCAGCGACCTATTCCAACGAAATCGCGGATGCCGCCGCGTGGGCCGATCAGCACCACTACCTGACCGGCCAGGCTTTGGCCGATGCCATTCAAGCAGACCGTCTGCCCTGGGATCCCAGCGTGCAGGCTTTGCTGCCTTTCCCTTCCGTGCTGGACACCATGGCTTCGGACATGAACTGGACCACGGATCTGGGCAACGCGTTCCTCGCGTCCCAGCAAGACGTAATGGATGCGGTGCAGCGCGAACGGCACAAGGCCGAGCAATACGGATACTTGCGGAGTAACGCGCAGGTCGTCGTGAGCGGCGGACCGTATGTGACGATTGCGCCGGTCGATCCGGGATTTGTGGTGGTGCCGTATTACAACCCGGCGGTGGTTTTCTTTGCGCCCGTGCCGGGATTCTTCGTGGGCGGAGCGATTCGCTTCGGCTTCGGCGTAGGCATCGGCGGATTTTTCCGGCCGTGGGGCTGGGGCGTCGGCTACGGCCGTTTTGACTGGGGCGCGCATCGCGTGTTCGTCAACAATGCGGTGTGGGGACGCACTTGGGTGAATCGCGGCGTATACGTCCATCCCTACGTGGGCGTGCGATTTGCTGCGGGCGCGCGCGTCGCAGAACAGCATGAATTGCACGCGCAGACCGCGCATGAACGGGCCGCAGCGCGCGGAGGCCGCGCTCGAGTCGAAGAGCACGAGCGGCACCACTGAGGTGTCGGCCAACAGGCTACGAATAGCATTAAAGGGGCGCGGCCCAGCAAATTAGGCCGCGCCCCGGCTTTTTTCAGATTATTGCGCGGAGTTCACCGAATTATTGTAGGAGTGCCTGGCCCAGCCGAGGTAATGCGGATTGCCACGATTGGCGTCGTCCAACCTCTTTAACATTTGCGGCAACAACTGCCCGTAATCCGGGGTGCGCAGCGCGATTACCATTTTCGCCAAATTCCCGCCCGTCAATCCGGCGTAGGCCAGGTCAAGAAATTTCCGACTGGATTCTTGTACTTTTTCCGCTTGCTGCTCGGCGCTATCGCCGTCTCCGGGACTGCTCAGTTCGTACATCATCAACGTGACGCGCGGCGCGGCGGAGAGCAGCATCTCGCGTTGCGTAAGATCGCCTTTCAACAGTTTGTTCTGAATGTCCGCGTTGACGGTCATCCGGGCGGCCTCCGCAACCGCACGCACGGCGCGGAGAGCTTCGACCAGCCCCGGCAGGAAACGCAAATTGCCGGGGCCTTTATTTTCCAGCCGCTGTTGCGGTTCGATATCCAGGTGAATGCCATCGAAACGCTCGCCCGCGTGGCGCTGATTGAATTGCACGATTTCCTGGACGTGACGCAGCAGCGTTTCTCTATGTTTCCCCGGCAGGTCGGCGTCCTCGCTGGAGAGCAACGCTTCCGCGCGGATATTCGAGCGATGGAGCAACGCGATCAGATGCACCAGCTGGGATTCTTCCGCAACCGCGCTGCGTTCCGAGATTGCAATATAAACTTCGTTGATATTTTCCGCAGTGCAGAAATTTAACAGCGCCTCCGCGGCATGGGGCTCCGCGAGGACGGATGCGCTCTTCCATACCCACAGGCCGTGAACCGCAGGGGCGGAGGCAGGCGGCTGGTCCGGGCGAGAGAACGACGCCGGAACAGCGAATAGCGCGAAGCTCACCGCGGCAATACGTATCGCGAGATTAGGAGTTATTCGCCGCACGCTGTCGCTCGAATCCTGCGCTCGAAAAGCGCTCGCGAGCGCAAAAGCGAGTACATGGTACACCGGCTTGGCAGCTTCGGGGTTGCTCAGGGAAGCGGCGGGTCAGGTGGATGCAGTGGCGCGCGTGACCACGTCGATTTCTCGCAAGAGATCCGCGAGACGAAAGGGCTTAGAGACATAGCCGTCCATTCCCGCGCTGATGCAGCGTTCGCGGTCGCCCGCGATGGCGTGTGCGGTCATGGCGATGATCGGTTGATGTGGTAAGCCTCTGGCCGTTTCTCTCTTGCGAATTTCCGCGGTAGCCTCAAATCCGTCCATTTCCGGCATCTGCACATCCATCAGTACCACGTCGAAATGTTCGCGCGCGAGCGCAGCAAGCGCTTGACTTCCGTTGTTGGCAACCGTAACGGTAAAGCCCTGCTTCTGCAGGAGGCGCACCGCCAAGAGCTGGTTTACGGCGTTGTCCTCGGCTAATAAGATCCGTAGCTTCCGCCGGTTTTCGGCGATGGTGTGCCGTGTGACCAGGTGTTTTGCGGTGTTCAACGGCTCGCGTGGTGTGCGCGCGGTCAGGATGGCTTCAAGTAGTTCGGCTTGCGCCACCGGCTTTAAAAGGTATGCGGCCACGCCAAGTTCGCGGCATCGCGCGGCGTCGCCGCGTTGGCCCGCGGACGTCAGCATGATGACGGCCAGGCTGTCCTGGCTGGTGTATTTTGCGAACTGCTCGATGAGCGCGAAGCCATCCGTCCCGGGCATCTGACTGTCTACCAGTGCCAGCGCAAACGGCGAGCCGGCCTGGCTTGCTCCCTCCAACTTTTGCAAAGCTTCTGGAGCGCCGGACGCGAGCACCGCCCGCATTCGCCAATTCTCTAACATTTTGCCGAGTATCAGCCGGTTGGCGGCATTGTCGTCCACCACCAAGACCGGAAGACCTTGCAATTCCCGCGGCCGGGATGGCTCGAGAGCTGTCGCCGGCGCAATACCCGCGGTGAGGGTGAATTGGAAGCAACTGCCCTGTCCGCCATGGCTGTCCACCCAGATTTTGCCACCCATCATTTCCACCAGTCGCGCGGAGATGGTCAGGCCCAAGCCGGTGCCGCCAAACTTGCGCGATGTGGAGCTGTCGGCTTGCGAGAAGGGCTGGAAGATATCCCTTTGCCGGTCGAGCGGTATGCCGATGCCGGTGTCGCGAATCGCAAAACGCAGGCGGACGTTTTCCGCGGTTCGCGACTCGACGTTGATCCCCAGGCCGATCTCGCCGCGCTCCGTGAATTTGATGGCGTTGCCGATCAGGTTGACGACGATCTGCCGCAGGCGCATGGGATCCGCAACGATGTCATCCGGCACGTCCTCGTCAATGTCGCAGATGAGCTCCAGACCCTTGGCGTGCGCGCGCATCGCCAAAGTTTTCAAGGTCTCGCCGACGCTGGCGCGCAACCTGAAGGGAATAGGGTCCAGATCAAACTTACCCGCTTCAATCTTGGAAAAGTCGAGGATGTCGTTGATCAGCGCGAGCAAAGCTTCGCCGGAGGCCTTGACCATTTCCAGGTAATCGCGCTGTTCCTTCGTCAGCTCGGTGTCCAGCACCAGATCCGTGAGGCCCATCACGCCGTTCAGGGGCGTGCGAATCTCGTGGCTCATGTTGGCGAGGAATGCGCTCTTGGCCTGGCTTGCGGCGTCCGCAGCCTTCTTGAGGTCCGCGGCTTCCTGAAGCTTCTGACGGATGGTTTGCGTCTGATGATGAACACGCCCGTTCAACACGAAGACCCAAATGAGCACGACGAGGATGAACACGGCCGCCGCGCCCAGGACGGAGAAGGCGTGGACGGCCGTCCACCACGAGGCTCTTCCGATCACCACGACGTCTTCTGGGGAGCGCAGCAGAAGGCGAAATCCGTCCACTTCCGGTCGCCATCCCTGCGGTGAGTCTCTGGGTGCCGCGCGACTCGTGTCGGCATGTACGCGGCAAATTCCCGTGAGCTGCAGGATGCTGCCCTGTTTCCAGTCTGGAATTTCGCCGGCGTCATTCGTTAAGAGCGCCGGGAAGATGAAGCCTTCGGAGGACAAGAGCAGAGTGACCTGTTTCTCCCCGTGATGTTCGTCCATCAGGAGGCCCTGTAATCGGACGAGTTCGGCGTCGTGGTCGCCATACATGGCCTGGGCGATCGTGATTGGCACAGCGGTGGCAGGTTCCGCAGCGCCCGCAGGCTTGAAGATCGCTTCTTCCATGGTGGGCGAGTATTCACCGGCGACGGGAAATCCCACGACGTCCGCCTCGTCGTCGAGCGCTGCGTCGCTGGTTTTTGTCACCGCAGCGCAAAGTCCGGCGGCGTGATCATCAATGCAGGCCAGCCGTCCCGGCCAATACAGCGTCACTCGTCCCCGGATGTGCACACGATGGAGGTACGCGGAGCCCGGGGTAAACTGCAGTAACTCGCTGATGGGCTTTAACGGCAATGCGAAAGGGTCGGGCGAGGGAGCTTCTTCAATTTGTATCGCGGCCATCGAAGGACAAACGAGCCTTACGCCGATCATCTGGCGAGTCTTGTTGGAAAAAGGCGCCACGTTTGCGTGCAGCAAGATCTTGGCATCGACCAACGCGTTGTAATTTACGCCCTGCTCCTTCAAAGTCGTGGCGCTGACGGCGCCGTCGCTCATGGTCATGTTGATGGTCTCGTGGACGCCATCGTCTTCGACAGAATGCACCAGGCCTTCGACTTCCACCCACTTTCCGTCCTGCATGCCCGTAAGCATCTGGGTGAGGCTCACCCGTGGGGGATGCGCGGGCAACTGCGATTTCCCGATAATCCGCACGTGGGCGTCGTCGACTATGGGCGCAAATTCGCCCGGTGCGCTTACGCCTGTGATTTCGATGAGGGTGCCGGGGTCAATCGCGAGCACTGGATGCGTGGGCACAACGGTGAAGATGCAACCGCTCGCGTCGCACGAAAAGAGTATTCCGTGCCGTGGGTCAATCCACGGGTCGTAATAGGTCACCACCGTGCGCAGACGAACAGGATATGCGCGCGCCGCCTCCTCGACGGAAAGACTGTGGGCGGCGTTCGCGGTGGTGAGCGTAGGGAGTGCGGACGCGACCTCCTTTGACGGCTCATTCCCCGCGCGGGAATCCTGAGACGCGACCAGGCAAGCCAGTGTAAGCGCCAAATGCAGTCCCGCTCGGCGCAATGCCGCCGGCAGGCGAGCGAAACTGCGATGGGACGCGGGTAATCTCATAAATATTTTTATTCACTAAGGAAGGGGGAAAACCGTTCAAATCGCAACAACGAAACAACCGCGAGAGGCGAAACCAGCCTAACACGCTGACCGCGTGGTACGCGGCTTTTATTTCTTGCCATTCGCCCTATGCTTAACCGCGTTCGCGATCCTGGCCACGCGCACGAAGCGCGAGGCACGCCGGCAAAAAACATGTTGACAAACGACGTGCGTAAGTTATAGCTTACCGTTAGTGCGCACTTACCAAGACACGCAGCTGGACGCTCTCGGCGACGCCACACGCCGCGCCATCCTCTCCCGGCTGATGGCCCGGCCCATGGCCGTGGGCGAATTGGCGCGGAACTTTCCGATTAGCCGGCCCGCCATTTCGCAGCATCTGCGCATCTTGAAAGACGCAAAGCTCGTGACCGATCGCGCCGCGGGGAATCGGCGCTTGTACCAGCTGAATCCCGAGGGCTTTGCCACCGTGCGCGAATATCTTGAACAGTTCTGGGGACAGGCTCTCGATGCGTTTCGCCGCAAGGCGGAAGAAACATCGCACACAACAAAAAAGAAAGCCCGTAAAAAGGAGAAAAAATGAGCAACGCACAACCATCGATGCCAGTTACCGGAGCCACGCAAAGCGCGCCGGTGCGCAAGAGCGTTACCGTAAAGGCCAGCGCGAAGCACGCGTTCAAAGTATTTACCGCAGGCTTCGACACTTGGTGGCCGCGCAGCCACCACATTGGAAAAGTGCCGATGAAGCGCGCGGTCATGGAAGGCCGCGCCGGCGGCCGTTGCTATAGCGAACAGACGGACGGCTCGGAATGTGACTGGGGAGAGATCGTGGAATGGGAGCCTCCGAAGCGATTCGTGATGGCCTGGAAAATCAACGCGCAATGGCAGTACGAACCGGACCTGGCGAAAGCGAGCGAAGTGGAAGTTCGCTTCACCCCGCTCGAGGACGGCTCAACGCGCGTGGACCTGGAGCATCGCAACTTCGAGCGCGTGGGCGCAGGTTGGGAATCAATGCGCGAAATGGTGAACGCGGAAGGCGGTTGGGGCGGCCTGATGCAGGCTTATGCCGCGGAAGCTGAGAAAGCGCAGTAAGCCAAAAACGCCGGAAGAAAGCATTTGTCAGGATTGTCGTCCGAACTGATCGTCACCGACCTGATGTCGGCAACTGCTGGGTGCGGTGTTATAGTCGCCAAACCATGAAGAATCGTTCGGTACCCACGGACGCACCACTGCCACATGTTTCCTACCGAGATGTCGGGAAAGCGAGCGCGTGGCTGAGCGTGACGTTTGGATTTGTGGAACATTATCGCTATACCGGCGCCGGCGGCACCGTTGCGGGTGCGCAGATGCATCTTGGCGACTCGTGGTTCATGCTGCACCGCGCGAAACCCGGCGATCGAAGTCCCGCGCAACTTGGCTACGGGACGCAGAGCGTGACCATATTTGTGCCGGAGGTCGAGGCACATTACCAGCGCAGCAAAGCAGCGGACGCCAAGATCGTTGAAGAGCTGCACGTGACAGTCTACGGCGAACGGCAATACGGCGCTCAGGACGTCGACGGTCACTTGTGGATCTTTTCGCAACACGCAAAGGACGTAGACCCAGCGGAATGGGGCGCTACGATGGCGCCGAGGCGAAAGACGCTGTAGCTCTTCCGGTGATTCGAGGGTGGTCGTCGAAGCTTTACTGCGGGGGCGTGGCGTCCACAACCATGCGGACCAACTGGGAGATCTGTCGCTTGTGTACCGCGCGCTTGGTCATGTCCCCGTCCACGCGGTTGACAACGATCAGATCGAGCGAGGGGACAACCACGGCGTATTGGCCGAGATGGCCTTCCGCCCAGAAGCTGCCTTTCGGGAAAGGAATTTCTTGCGGCGCGCCGCTGGCGGAGTCGCCGGTCCACCACAGGTAGCCATAGCCGCCGGACTCTGAATCGGAGTAGGGATGCGTGCTGGCCTTGACCCAATCTTCCGGAACCACCTGGGTGTTGTTCCACTTGCCGCCATGAAGGTACAGCAAGGCAAAACGCGCGAAGTCTCGAGCGCTCATGTCGAATACATAAGCGGGGAAACGCGTATCGGGGCCGGTGATGTAATGCCCGTCACGCGCGCGGAAGTCCTGCATGCCGATGGGTTGCGCGATCTCGCGGTAGAAGGCGTCGAAGATTTTCGTGCCGGTGGCGTGTTCGTAGATGTAGCCGAGGGCGTTGAAATCCCAATTGTTGTAATACCAGAAAGTGCCGGGAGGATGGGAGCCGCGCGGCGGCTTTTTCTCTTCCATGCCCTTGGTCTCGTAAACGGTGGGATGATAAATGCCGGAGCGCGCTTCGAGAAGGTCACGCACGGTGGCCTGCTTCTCCGCGTCGGTCAAAGAGGGTTTGTTGTCGTCGATGCCAAGCTTCGCCAGCGTGTCGTCGAGGTTGATCTTGCCTTCGGCTACCGCGATTCCGATCAGCGAGTTCAATAAGCTCTTGCGGCAGGAGTGCAGGTTCGAGCGATGGGTGATGTCTCCCCATGCGGCGACCACTACACCATGGTGCACGATCATAGCTGACGTTGAGCCGATCTCTTCGAGATAGTCGCGGATTTTCTTGAGGTTGTCGGCGGACCAGCCGACCTGCTGCGGCGATGCCAATTGCTGCCAGGTGGCGCCCGGCACGGCACTGGATTGGCCGTTGGCTTGAACCGCCAACGCGAGCAGCAAAAGGACCGGCAGGCTCAAGCACTTAGCCATGCGCGAGTCTAACGCAAGCGGACTGTCTATCAAACGGCAGTCGTGCTTATTTTTTCAGCGCTTCGAGCAATTCGGTCAGGCGCTCGTGGCCTTGGTTGATGCCACGCTCGGCGCCGGCTTGCATCATGGAATCGCGATCGGCCACCGACTGAAAAATCGCCTGCGTGAGGATGCGCGTGCGGTCGCCGGGGAGGGCCTCGAATTTTGTGGTTTCGAGCGCGACGTGTCCGCTTTCCGGGAAGCCCTCGAACTCGAAGGTTTGGATAATTCGTTCGGGCGCCAGCACCTCGTGAATGACGCCGTGAAACCAATATTCATGCGCGCCACGCCGGTGAAGGTAGCGATACGAGCCGCCGTTCTTATAGTCGAAGCGCTCGACGGTCATGGTGACGTCGCGAGGGCCGAGCCACTGCACGATCAGCTGCGGCTCGGTAAAGGCGCGGAAGACTGATTCGCGTGGGGCATCGAATTCTCTGCTGATGAAGACTTCCAGCTTGCCGGGCTCCGCGGTGATCGTGGTTTTGTTCGGTGTCGTCATTATTGAATTTCCTTTTTGCTTAAGATTTCTTCTTTCGTTTTGGGTGGAGCTTCGCTTTGGCGGATGGAAACTTGCTGTTGAGGCGGCCGCGAGCCGCGGGGTGCAAATTACGGTTTGCACCGGGGTGAAGTAGACGACCGCCGCCAATCGGGAGATTGGCGTTCCGGGGAAAGGCGGTCGCTTGGGATTTCATTTGTTCCAGGAGGACATCGAGACGTTCGTAGCTGGCTTCCCAGAACGTGCGATAGGCTTCGGCCCAGTCTGCCACCTGGCGGATGGTTCGCGGCTCGAGGGTGCAGACGTGTTCGCGGCCGCAGCGTTTTTTTGCGATGAGGCCGGCGTTTTCGAGATAGGCCAAGTGCTTGGAGATGGCTTGCTGGGAGATGGCGAAAGGTTCGGCGAGCTCGCTGACGGTGGCGGCGGATTGCGTCAAGCGGTGCAGAATGGCGCGGCGGGTGGGGTCGCAGAGTGCAGCGAAGGCTTGGCTTAGAGTATCCACAACCGTATGGTTGTGCAATTTTAGAATGGGAGTCAAGAGGATTCTTTTAGGCGGGTAATTACGCTGGCTCTGCAGGGGAGCTGCCGGGCGGAAGGGCTTCCGATCATCCCGCCTTGAATTCAGTGCGGTTTGAAGGTCTTCCCGGTCTCGATGAGCGTCTTCAGGCGGGAAAGAATACGCGGCCATCCATCGGCGCAGAACGCGTGGCCTGGGTCGTCCTCAGCCCACTCATCGTGCGTCACCGTTACTTTGACGGCTTCGGTCTCCGGCACCAGTTCCACGGTTGCGCGAGACGCCTTATCACTTGAGCCCATGGCGAAGGTGTATTGCAGAAGTTTTGGCGGCTCAGACCGCAGGATTTTACCGTGGACGTAGCGCATGGGTTGGCCATCGGGTCCTGGGCCGACCCAGGCAATCGAGCCGCCGGGCCTAAGGTCTGCTTGAAACTCGGCGCCCGAGAAGATGATGCGGTTGGATTCCGGCGACACAAAGCCTTCCCACACCTTCTGCGGTGGGGCAGCGATGTAGAAGACAAAATTTAGTGGCGCTTGATGGGCCATGATTGTTCCCAACCTTTCTTGCGCCATGCTACATGCCGGGTGGACGTTGAACAAGACCGCGGAGGGTGGCGAACGGATTGGAGGGTCTGCGATACTGTGGGCTTGCGATTTTGTGTGGATGCGGAGAAAGAGCGGCGCTGCGGTTGACGCCCGGGCAAGCTGGGGCGCAGCATGCTGCGCCCCTACAAGGCGCCTGCCTTAGAAGGCGGCCGCTACAACGGCAAGAAGAGCGCCGGCACTGAAGCCCGGCCGCTACAGGGGAAATGAGCGACGGCGATGATGACTGGGAATGAGATACGCGAGAAGTTTTTGGAATTTTTTGAGAAGAAGGGGCATCGGCGGGTGCGCAGTTCTTCTTTGGTGCCGCATGGGGATCCGACCCTTTTATTTACGAATGCGGGGATGAATCAGTTTAAGGATGTGTTTTTGGGATTGGAGAAGCGCGAGTATGTGCGCGCTACGACCGCTCAGAAGTGCGTGCGGGCTGGGGGAAAGCATAACGATTTGGAGAATGTGGGATTTACCCGGCGGCATCACACATTTTTCGAAATGCTGGGGAATTTTTCGTTCGGGGATTATTTCAAGAAGGATGCCATCGCGTATGCGTGGGAGTTGCTGACTTCGGCGGAGTGGTTTGCGTTTCCGAAGGACAAGTTGTACGTAACCGTATTTGGGGGGGCGGAAGTGGCGCCGGGGAAAACGCTGGGCGTGGACGAAGAGGCGCGGGCATTCTGGCTGGAGCAAGGGGTGGCAGCGGAGCGGATCGTGCCGATTCCTGGACTCAAAGACAATTTCTGGGCGATGGGCGATACAGGGCCGTGCGGACCATGCTCCGAGATTTTTTACGACATGGGGCCGGGCGCATCGGAAAAAGGGCATCCGGACTGCCAATTCCCATGCGACTGCGGGCGATATGAGGCGGAAGTTTGGAATTTGGTGTTTATGCAATTCAACAGAGACGCGGCCGGAGCGCTGGAACCCCTGCCCAAGCCTTCGATCGATACGGGAATGGGATTGGAGCGCGTCACCGCTGCCTTGCTGAACTTGACAGATCCTTCCAAGAACTCAACCTATCAGACGGACCTACTTGTTCCGCTACTGAAGCGAGCAGCGGAACTGTGTAACGTGAATTACGAGGAAGAGATAAAGGCGGAGAGCGGAAAAGGAGGAGCCGCTTCACTGCGTGTGATTGCGGACCATGCAAAAGCGACAACGTTTCTTATTGCGGACGGAGTGCAGCCTTCAAATGAGGGGCGTGGGTACGTTCTGCGCAAAATCATGCGCCGCGCGATTCATCATGGGCGGCTGCTTGGGAAGACGGAGCCGTTCCTATTCGAGATGGTTCCGGCGGTGCGCGAATTAATGGACAGCGCGTATCCGGAACTGGACCATGCAGAGAAGCACGTTGTGCATGTGGTCGAAACGGAAGAACGACAATTTGGCCGGACGATTGAGGCGGCGGGGAGAAAACTCGACGCGCTGCTGGCCGAGGCGAAGAATGCGGCGCGGCCGGGCGCTCCAGCGAAATTGCCGGGCGCCGGCGCGTTTCATTTGTACGAGACGAACGGATTGCCGCGCGATTTCATCGCGGATGCGGCGCGCGACCAAGGCGTGATTTTTGACGACGTGGGATTCGACGTTGCGCTAGAGGCGGAGCAGGCACGGGCTCGTGCGTCTTGGAAAGGCGGCGCGGGGAAAGAGGCGGCGAATCCGGCGTTTGCGAAGATTGCGGAAACGTTTCAGACGCAGAAGGATTTTTACGCTGGGAATGCGGCGGCGTCTACCAAGGCTAAGGATTGCCAGATTGAGGCGATCATTACGAAGTCGGGGCCGGTTTCGGAGTTGAAGGCTGGCGAATCCGGTGAGGTGGTGCTCGACCGCACCGTGATTTACGCCGAGTCTGGCGGGCAGGTGGCGGATACTGGCGCGTTTTACGATGCTTCGGAGTCGCAGATGCTCGCGGAAGTGACCGGCGCTTACTACCCTGTGGCTGGCTTGGTGGCGCATCGCGTTCGGGCTAAGGAGACCTTGCGCGTTGGGGATCGCGTTACCGTGGTCGCGGACGCGGAGCGACGGGCGCGGATTATTCGCAACCACTCGGGGACGCATCTGGTGCATGCGGCGCTGCGGAATACGCTGGGGACGCACGTAAAGCAGGCTGGTTCGCTGAATGCGCCGGAGCGGTTGCGCTTTGATTTTTCGCATTTCGCGCCGGTGGACGCGGAGGAGTTGCGGGATATCGAGCAGCAGGTGAATGACGAGATTCGGTGGAATACGCCGGTCGAGACCAAGGTTACGACGATTGACGATGCTCTGGCTTCCGGGGCACTGGCGTTTTTCGGGGATAAATACCCGGAGAGCAATGTGCGTGTGGTGACCATTCCGGACGAGCGGGCGCCGCGCGGGTTTTACTCGAAGGAGCTTTGCGGCGGGGTGCACGTGCATCGCATTGGCGATGTTGGGGTGCTGAAAATCATCGGCGAGCAGTCCGTGGCGGCTGGGGTGCGCCGCATCGAGGCAGTTACGGGAATCGGGGCGCTGGAGCATTTTCAGCAGCAGGCGGCGGTCTTGTCTCAGGTGGCGTCGCAGCTGAACGTGGCGGAGGATTCGGTGCTCGCTACCGTGGAGAAAATGTCGGCGACCGTGAAGGCTTTGGAAAAGGAGCTTGAGGCGCAAAAGCGCAAGGGAGCCTTGGGGCAATTGGATGACCTTCTGGACCGAGTGCAGATGGTCCAGGGCGTCAAGGTGGTGGCTGCGGAGGTGGGTTCGGTGGACCGCGAGGGGCTGCGGCAACTGGTGGATTCGCTGCGGCAGAAGCTGGGGTCTGGGGTGGTGGTGCTAGGTATGCTGGATGGCGAGAAAGTGGCTTTGATTGTTGGAGTTACGAAGGATTTGACGGCGAAAGTCCATGCCGGAAAAGTGATCAAGGCGCTGGCAGAGCAGGTAGGCGGTTCGGGGGGCGGGCGTCCGGATTTGGCGGAGGCTGGCGGAAAAGACACATCGGCACTAAAAAGTGCCTTGGCAAGCGTACCGGGATTACTTGAGGGGCTGTTATAATTGAGGGGCGCTGAAAGGCGCGTCCCGCGGGAGTGCGCTCCGCAGCGAGCTCTTGCAGAAATGTTCGGGTCAAGTGTAGGTAACAAGTGTAGGTAAGTGGTTTAGTCTTAGAGAGTTCGGATTCGACGGTTGCTCGAAATCGTTTCATTTTGCACTCGCCTTCCCCAAGGTGATGGATAGACGCTTCACAATCCCGGCAAGCATCGTTTTGGCCATGGCGGCCTGTTTTTCCGCGCCGGCACATGGCCAGATCGCCAAAGTCACCGGCGATGACGGGCGGCAGCTTTTTGTGAACGCGGAGCCGCCGGCGCCCCTGCGAATGGGGGCTACGAAGCGGCGCGCAACCATCTATATGAATGCGGAATCTTCCTTTACAGGCTATTCGCGGCCTGCGGTGAGCATTGACCGGGACGGCGCCGAAAGGCTGGTGCGGGAGGCGGCGGACCGGCATCACGTGGATCCGGCGCTGATTCGAGCGGTGATTCAGACGGAGTCCAACTGGAATTCCGGGGCGGTGTCGAGCAGGGGGGCGGGGGGATTGATGCAGTTGATCCCGACCACGGCGCAGCGGTTTGGCGCCAGCGACCTATTTAATCCGCAACAGAATGTCGACGCCGGGGTTCGTTATCTGAAGACGTTGCTCGAACGGTATAATGGCAACCTGGATTTGGCCTTGGCGGCGTACAATGCCGGGGAAGGCGCGGTAGACCGGGCACACGGGATTCCGGCGTTTCGCGAGACACGGAATTACGTGCAGAAGGTGCAGGACGCGTATTTCCGGCCGGGTTCCGGGCGCTTGGCCGAGGCGTTTGCGAATACACGGGCGATCCACCGGGATGTGGATGCCAACGGGCGCATTATTTTCTCGAACGATTGATGGATTTGGCGGCGGATTTACCTCGGATTTCGCGTACATTGTGAGAGTGTGGAGAGGGCACGGGGGAGCATGGTGAGCGGCCAAAAAAATTTCCACAAGGCCTTCGCCATGGCTTCGCCGTTTTTTGTTTTGCGCACGCTCTGTGCGCTGAGCGCCGTGTTTTTTTTAGGGTTCGCCGCCACGGCGAGTTACGCAGATAACGAAGCGGCGCCGACGGCTACGGCGGTGAAGCGGCAGGCGGCCTCCTCACAATACGCGCGGGCGGAAGAACAGCGCGCGGCGCTAAACAGCAAAACCATCGAGAAAAGAACGCTGGCGGAATATAAGGAAACGGTGGCCGGCTATCGCCGCGTGACGCTCATTACGCCGCGCGCGCCGGAGGTACCCGATTCCCTGCTGGCCATTGCGGAGCTGTACACAGAGATGGGCGACCGCTTTGGGCGCAGCTATTACCAGTCGGCGGTGGATACCTATGAATTTTTGGCGCGCGAATATCCCACCAGCAAATTTTGCCAGGATGCCTTGTTGCGCGCGGGCAAGCTGCAGCGGAATCAGCTGGGGGACCTGGCGGCGGCCATGGCGACGTACGACGAGTTTGTGAGCCGGTATCCGCGATCTGCGCGGCGACGCGAGGCGCAGGAAGGCATGGCGGAGATTGCGCTGCAGCAGAATACGGAACGGGGAGCGACCGCGTCCGCGGCGAAAAATGCACAGGCGGCGGCGAGCCGGCGCGGCGATGAGACGTACAGTGGAGGATCGGAAAGCGGCGATGCGGAGAATGCACCGCGGCTGCGGCGGATTCGCGCCAGCGCCAACGGGGAAGCCACGCGAGTGGTGATCGATCTGGAAGGCAGCGTGCAATATTCCTCGGCGCGGATTAACAATCCGGAGAGAATATTTTTTGATTTGCATGCGGCGCGGCTGACGCCGGAAGTGGCGCGTGGCGCCGTGCAGGTGGATGGGCGGCTGCTATCGGCGGTGCGCGTGGCGCAGAATCAGGCCGGGGTGGTGCGTGTGGTGTTGGATGTAAATGGCGTGAAGGATTACACCGCTTCGCTATCGAGTAATCCACCGCAATTGATTATCGATTTGTATGGGACGGTGGCCACGGATGGGCCGGTACGCAGCGTGAAATTGAAGCGCGACGCGCGGATGCCTGCGCCGGTGCCGGTTGCCGCGGCGCTGCCTGTAGGGGCGCCTGCAGGCGTACCCGTCGAAGACGCGCGGGTGAATACGAAACCGGACACGGGAACGGCGGCGGATATCAACGCGGACGGGACGTTGGCGCTTCGCAGCGCGGGAATGATGGCGGCGCCAGTGACCTCCGTTGATGACCGCGTGTCAAACGTCCCTCCCGTCGGCGGGGTTCCAGCCGGCGCGCCGACGCAAAGCGCGAGCGGCTCCGGTAGCAGCGCGGCCAATGGCGTGGTGAACGAAAAGAGTGCGCGCAGCAAGCCCTTGAAGGTAACGAATGCGAGCACCAGGACGGACGTGGTGCGTCCAACAAGTGTGCCGACAGCGACGCACGACGGGCAAGCTACCCTGACGCGCACGCTGGGACTGAAGATTGGGCGCATTGTGATTGATGCGGGACATGGAGGGCACGATACAGGAACGATCGGACCCACCGGGCTGATGGAGAAGGATTTGTGCCTGGATGTGGCGCTGCGGCTGGGGAAAATCATTCAGGCCAAATTGCCCGGCGCGGATGTGGTGTATACGCGTTCGGACGACACGTTTATCCCTCTGGAAGAGCGCACGAATATTGCGAATCAGGCCAAGGCCGACCTGTTTATTTCCATTCACGCGAATTCGAGCCAGGATCATGCGGCGCGGGGGATTGAAACTTACTATTTGAATTTGCGAGGCTCACCGGAAGCGATGGAAGTGGCGTCGCGCGAGAATGCCACGAGTTCTGAAGGCATTCACGATTTGCAGGATGTGGTGCGGCAGATTGCGCGGACGGAAAAGATTGATGAGTCGAAGGAATTCGCCCAGGACGTGCAGGATTCGCTGTCGAAGCGCATTCAAAAGTCCGCCAAGACGGTGAAGAATCGCGGTGTGCGCAAGGCGCCCTTTGTGGTGCTCATTGGCGCGGATATGCCGTCGATCCTCACGGAGATTTCGTTTCTGAGCAATCCGGCGGACGAGCAGTTGCTGAAAAAGCCGGAGCAGCGGCAACACGTGGCGGAAGGAATTTTTTCGGGGGTATCGAATTATTTAGAGAGTCTGAACAGCGTGGCGTTGAATCAGCCGGGCAAACCGGCGCGGCCGCGGGCTGCGGCTGCCGCATTGGAACAATCCAGCAATCAGAAATAGCGGCTTCGCGCAATTCCCCGCCTGGCTGGCGAAATGGCCGTCGGACGCTCAGTTCTTGCCGCATAATCTTGCAAGTAACGTGGAACAGGGTTCTGGTGTCTAATAGAGTGCAGGGATGCGTCGACTTATCTTGATAATCGCGGCGTTTTGCGGATTGCTCGGCGGAGCATCCCGAGGGGTGTGCGCCGATAAGAGCGCCGCGGGCGCGCCGAAGAGCGACGTACAGCGCGTGTTTCCCGAGCGATTTGGCCAGTGGGGCGCGAGCGGTCCCGCCACGCCTGCGCTCGACAACTCCGACATCAATGCAGCTGTAATCGTCGAGGCTGGAATGACGGAGCGGATGACGCGCGTCTATAGCGACGGAAAGAAGCAGGTTTCGCTGACGATCGCGGAGTTTCGCGATGCCACCGGTGCGTATGAGGCGTATACCGCGGCGCTGAAACCAGGCATGAAGGCGTCGACGGCGGGAGCGCTTTCGGCGGTGGATGACAAGAAGCTGCTGCTGCAAACCGGCGACTTGCTGGTGCGTGTTGATAATGCCAAAAATATCGGCGATGACGAACTGCAGGCGCTGGTGAAACTGTTGCGCCAGAAAACGGGACCCGCGCTGTTACCGCCGATTCGCGAATATTTACCGGAACAGGACCTGGTGGATGGATCGCAAAAGTATGCGCAAGGTGCCGCGGGATTTGAAAATGCGGTGAAATCGCTGGGGCGCCCGGAGTATGCGGCGCTGTCTCCGGAAATGGGCTTCGACACCGGCGCGGAGCCGGAAGTGATGGTCGCGCAGTACGAGTCGGGCCCCCACCACGGCGGGCTGCTACTGATCGCCTATCCGAACCCGCAATTGGCGGAACAACATTTGCGGCACCTCGCCGGAGTGATAGCGGGAGCAAGCGCGGGCGGGCTGGAGCGGAAAGGGTCGGTGCTTTCCATGGTTATGGCTCCGAGTTCGAATAAGTATGCGGCGAAGCTCCGGCAATCCATAAACTACGAGACGCAAGTGACCTGGAACGAGCCGAGTGCCACCGCTACGGAGCCTCCGATTACCAGCATGCTGGTGAAGATTTTTATCGGCACAGGCGTGTTCATGCTGGTGGCGGTGGTATTGGGCGTAGCGTTTGGCGGGGTGCGTGTGCTGACGAAAAGATTTTTCCCAGGGAAAGTCTTTGACCGCCCGGAGCGGATGGAAGTGCTGCAGTTGGGACTGTCCGGCAAACGAATCGATCCGCGGGACTTTTATTAGTTTTGCGCGTGCGCCGACCGAGGTCTGCGGCTATCTATCTTGCGTCCAGTTAAATTTTCCCCAAACAAGGTGGTTGAGCCTGTCCGTCCGAAGGCCAACACTGTCGATAGGCCGCGCGCGCCGGGAGTGTTCGCCTCCGGAACAGGCTCGTTAGAGCCGAAAGTAACGGATGGCACGGCCGAGCGTCTAATGTACACGGGAAATTTGGCCGATCCCTTCGTATCACTTAAAATATCGTTGTTGCACAACATATGAGCCCTTTCACCGACTTACAAGCTATCGCCGCAAGGACGTCGCGCCAAGGACGAAACGCGAGGATTTTGCGAATGGTCCGTGCCCGCGGTTCGGTTGTGATGCTAGGCCTTGCTGCGGCGGCGGGTATCGCCGGGTGCGGGCGAGGCGTCGGAAGCAACGCGAGTGCCGGCGGGCCGCCGCCCGCGATGCCCGTGCAGGTGCAGGTGACGCCCTCGGTGAAAATACCGGACGCGACGGAATACCTCTCGATTCTGAAATCGCGGCGGTCGGCCAACATCAATCCGCAGGTGGAAGGGCAGATCATCAAGATTTTTGTAAAGTCCGGTGACCGCGTGACCGTTGGGACGCCGCTCATGCAGATCGATCCTCTTAAGCAAGAGGCGACGCTGAGCAGCCAGGATGCGGCGCGCGCCGCGGAAGAAGCGACGGTGCGCAATGCGAAGATTCAGCTCGATCGCGCGCAGAAGCTTTACGACGCCAAAGTAGTGGCCAAACAGGATTTGGACAACGCTCAAGCGACTTACGACTCTGCGCTGTCGGAACTGAAGGCGTTGACGGATTTGGTGAGCCAGCAAAATGTGGAGTTGAAATATTACAAAGTGTCGGCACCGATGGACGGGATCGTCGGGGACATTCCCGTGCGCGTGGGCGATCGCGTGATCGTTTCGACGCTATTGACCACCGTGGATCAGCCCGGCGCGCTCGAAGCGTATATTTATGTGCCCGCAGATCGCGGGAGCGCGCTGCGATTGGGACTGCCGGTGGAATTGCTGGACGATAATGGCGCCGTCGTCGCTACCTCGAAAATCACGTTCATTTCGCCGGAAGTGGATACCGAAACGCAAACGGTGCTGGCCAAGTCCGCTGTGGAAAATCCCGAAGCCAAGCTGCGCATCGCGCAACAGGTGCGAGCGCGCGTAATTTGGGGAACGCACGCAGGACCGGTGATCCCGGTGCTGGCGGTAACGAGGATCAACGGCCAGTTTTTCGCCTTTCTGGCCGTGAATGAAGGCAAAGGAACGATCGCGCGGCAGAAGTTATTGAAGGTAGGCGACACCATCGGGAACGATTACGTGGTGATCGACGGGTTGAAACCCGGCGATCATGTGATCGTTTCCGGCACGGATTTCCTACAGGACGGCACGCCGGTGGCGGAGCAGATACAAAACAGCTCGTCAGGCGCCAAAACGAGCAACGGCCGCTAAGCGGCGGGTACAAAATGACCGTCGCGCATCGCAACCTCGCAGAACATCCCGAAGAGAGCGTCGCAACGAATTTAGAAAAGGCGGAAGCGCACCTTGTTCGTTGATTTTTTCATTCAAAGACCGGTCTTTGCCACGGTTTGTGCACTCTTCATCGTGCTGGCGGGCGCGATCTGCATCCCGACACTGCCTATAGCGCAATTTCCGGACCTCGCACCGCCGCAAGTAGTGGTCAGCAGCGGATATATCGGCGCCAACGCGCAGACCGTCGAATCGGCGGTGACCATTCCGCTGGAGCAGGCCATCAACGGCGTGGAAGGGATGAAGTACATTTCCTCAACGAGCGGCAACGACGGCAGCAGCGCGATTACCGTCACGTTCAACGTGTCGCGCAACGTGGACCTGGCTTCCGTCGACGTGCAGAATCGCGTGAATCAGGCGCTGGGGCGTCTCCCGGCGGAGGTGAAGAATACCGGCGTTATCATCACCAAGCAGACCAGCGGCTTTGTTTTTGGCGGCGGCGTGTACTCGGAAAACGGGCAGTACGACAGCCTGTTTCTCAGCAACTACCTGGACGTATACGTGCGCGACGCGCTCAAGCGCGTGCCCGGCGTCGGCGACGTGATTATTTTCGGTGAGCGGAAGTACGCCATGCGTTTGTGGCTCGATCCCGCGAAACTGGCGCAGCGGGGGTTGACGGCCACCACGGTACTGAACGCGTTGCAGGAGCAGAACGTGCTGGTTGCCGCAGGCTCCGTCGGCGAGCCGCCATCGTCGAGCGCCCAGTCTTTTCAAGTGAGCGTGCGCGCCGTCGGGCGCCTGACCGACGTGACGGAATTCAACAACATTATTTTGAAGACCGGAACGGACGGGACGCTGGTGCGGCTGAAAGACGTGGGCCGGGCGGAACTCGGTGCCGAGGATTACAGTTCTATTTTACGTTTCGATGGCCGCGAAGCGGTGGGCATCGGCGTAACGCAACTGCCCGGCGCCAATGCGTTGGACGTGGACAAGCTGGCCAAGGCCGAATTGCTGAAGCTGTCGAAGAATTTTCCGCCGGGATTGAAATATGCGGTGGCGTTCGATACCACCACGGTGATCGGCGAATCCATTCAGGATGTGCTGCAAACACTGCTGGAGGCCATCCTGTTGGTCGTCATCGTTATTTACATATTCTTGCAGGATTGGCGCAGCACGCTGATTCCGGCGATTACCATCCCGGTGTCGCTGGTGGGAACGTTCATTTTCGTCAAGGCGCTGGGCTTCTCCATCAACACGCTCACCTTATTCGGAATTACTTTAGCCACAGGATTGGTCGTCGATGACGCCATCGTGGTCATTGAAAACGTGGAGCGCCACATTGCCGAGGGCATCACGGAGCCGCACAACGCCGCTTCCGTGGCCATGAAAGAAGTGGCCGGCGCGGTGGTGGCCACTTCGCTGGTGCTCGTAGCGGTGTTCGTTCCTGTCGCGCTGTTTCCCGGAACCACCGGCATTCTCTTTCGTCAATTCGCGCTTACGATTGCGTTTTCCGTGGCCATTTCCGCGTTCAACGCCTTGACCCTGACGCCCTCGCTTTCCGCGATTCTTCTCGGTCATCATCGCGAACGCAGTCAAGGACGTTTCTTCCGCGCCTTCAATCGGATGGTGGAGTACGGCACCGAACGCTATCGCCGCACCGTGGCTGCCGCGATTCAGTGGAAGCTCGCAGCGCTGCTGGTGTTCGCGCTGCTGCTGGGAGCCACCTATCTACTGTACGTGCGTGTGCCGCAGGGTTTCATACCGGAAGACGATCAGGGATATTTGATTGTTGCCGTCAACGCGCCACAAGGCGCTTCGCTGCAATACACGCTAGGCATTTGCGACCAGGTGGAAAAAATCGCGGGCCAGTCAAAAGACATTGAGGGCACGTTTGCCATCGGTGGCTTCAGTTTTTCCGGTTCGGCGTCCAATCGTGCCATTGTATTTTTGCCGCTGAAATCATTTGAGGATCGCAAGGGAGAAGCCCATTCCGCGGATACCGTACTGACACAGCTCCGCGGGCCGCTGATGGGCATTCAGGGAGCATTGGTTGTTCCCTTTAACCCCCCGGCGGTGCAAGGTTTGGGAAATTTTGGCGGTTTCAGCTTTCAGGTGGAAGACCTGGGGCGCAATTCGCTCCAGGCTATTTCCGACGCCACCAACAAATTAATCTTTGCGGGAAATTCCAGCAAGGACCTGACCGGACTCTTCACCAGCTTCACCGCCAATGATCCGCAATACCTGGTGCACATCGACCGCGAGAAGGCCAAGAGTTTGCACGTGCCCCTCAGCCAGATAACCGACGCGTTGCAGGTCTATATGGGCTCGGTGTACGTGAACGACTTCGATTTCAACAATCGCACGTATCGCGTTTATCTTCAGGCAGACGCGCCTTTTCGCGCCACGGCAAAAGATATTTCGCAATATTATTTGCGGTCGGACACCGGCAAGATGATCCCTCTGGACAACGTGGTCGAGGTGCAGCAAACGGGCAATCCGCAGGTAATCAGCCATTTTAACTTGTTCCGCTCCGCGGAAATCGATGGCTCCGCATCGCCGGGCAAAAGCTCCGGCGACGCGATCGCCGCCATGGAAAGCTTGGCAAAAAAGAATTTGCCGAACGGCATGACCTACGATTGGAGCGGGCTTTCTCTGGAAGAGATCGAGTCCAGCGGCAAGGCTGCGATTCTATTTGGATTGGGGCTGGTGGTGGTCTACCTCACGCTCGCAGCGCAGTACGAAAGCTACGTACTGCCGTTCATCGTGCTTCTGGCGGTGCCGGTGGCGCTGCTCGGCGCGATTGGCGCAGTGGCCCTGCGCGGGTTGCAGAACGACGTGTACTGCCAAGTAGGATTGGTTATGCTCATCGGGTTGGCGAGTAAAAATGCCATTTTGATCGTGGAGTTTGCCGAGCAGTTGCGCGCGGAGGGTCTGCCCACGATCGACGCGGCCATCGCCGCCGCCAAAATTCGCTTGCGTCCGATTCTGATGACTTCGCTCGCGTTTATTCTTGGTGTAGTGCCGCTGGTGCTGGCTACCGGTGCGGGCCGCGCGGGGCGCATCTCGGTGGGCACTACGGTGTTCGGCGGAATGATCGCGGCCACCACGCTGAACCTCTTGTTCATTCCGGTGCTATATGTAATCGTGCGCAGTGTGTTTAAGGGCGGCGGAAGGCCGGGACATCAGGTGACTCCAGCGACGCCCATATCCGGTGCGCCGTCATAATCCCTGCGCTACGCCTTGTTTGGCTTTGCCGGCAGCAAATCGATATGATTCCTATCTATGCTTAAGCGCCCCGATGCGCGGCGTTTACTCCTGTCTGCTTCTTTTGCGCTTTCCGTTTTTTGCCTGCTTCTGGCTACGACTCCTGGCCCCACTCGCGGTCAAGCCCCACCCTCGGCCCCGACGACGACCGGCCTCGGTCCGATACTGCAATACATTTCGACGGGATGGGACACGCTCACTCGTTCGCTCTCGGAATGTTCCAATATAGTGGACCCCAAGATGGAGGCTTCCGAATCGATTCTCTATCTTCCCGCGGACTTCCCAGTGCCGGCGGCGGTGGGGGAGCTGCAAAAACGCTGCAATTTTCAGATCAAACATCTGCCCAAAGTCATCGAGAGTCCCGGCGAAATCGATCCCAGGACCCTTCCCGGCGAGGGCCTTCTGTATCTCGAACATCCCTATGTGGTTCCCGGCGGCAGATTCAACGAAATGTACGGCTGGGACAGCTACTTCATTATCCGCGGGTTGCTACGCGACGGCCGCATCGCCCTCGCACGCGGCATAGTGGAAAATTTCTTTTTTGAGATCGAGCACTATGGCGAAATTCTGAACGCCAATCGCAGTTACTACCTTACCCGCTCGCAACCGCCATTTTTGACCTCCATGATTCTGTCGGTTTATGAGGCACAGAAAGCGGCAGGTCAGGAAGATCGTGCCTGGCTGGAAAGAGCGTACGGGTACGCAGTTCGCGATCATGATATGTGGACGCGACCGCCGCTGCTTGCCGGCGACACCGGCCTTTCCCGCTACTACGACCTCGGCGAAGGACCCTCTCCGGAAAGCTTGCAAGATGAAACCGGGCACTACCGCGACGTCGCGCAATATTTTCTGCTGCACTCGGACGCCGACAAAGGCTATGTGGTGCGCAAAAACGACCATCAGCCACAGAACATCATTTTTGGATCGCAGTACGTTGCGCAGGTTTGCGATGCGGCTCGGACCGCGGAGCGTCCTGACTGCTCGCTTGGCGCACCAATTTCGCTCAGCGGCGATTTTTACAAAGGCGACCGTTCCATGCGCGAGTCCGGCTTCGACATTTCCTTCCGCTTCGGTCCTTTTGGCGCAGCCACTCATCACTATGCTCCCGTGTGCCTGAACAGTCTGTTGTACAAAACCGAAAAGGACCTGGAAGAAATGAGCGCTTCTCTGGGAAAAACTGCCGATTCGGAACATTGGAAAGCCGTGGCCGCCGAGCGCCAAGCCGCTATTCAAGAATATCTCTGGGATCCTGGACGCGGCAGATTCTTCGATTACGATTTGGACAAAAAAGAGCGTTCCTCATACGACTATTTGACCACCTACTACCCCTTGTGGGCGGGAGTGGCCACCAAAGACCAGGCGGAAATCGTCGCGAGGAGCAATGGAATTTTCGAAAGACCCGGCGGCCTGATGGTCAGCCCGTACGAGACCGGTGCGCAGTGGGACGCGCCCTACGCCTGGGCGCCGACAGAATTGTTGGCCGTGGCAGGCTTGCGGCGGTACGGCCTGAACACGGAAGCAAATCGCATCACTTATAAATTCCTCGGCACCGTGGCCCGCAACTTCCGCCACGACGGCACGATTCGCGAAAAATACAACGCCGTCACGCGTTCCTCCGACACCGATGTCACCACCGGATACCGTCAGAACGTCGTGGGCTTTGGCTGGACCAACGGCGTCTTCCTGGAATTGCTGCACGACTTGCCCCAGCCGCTGGTGGAAAAATTGGCTCGCGAACAGGATCATGCCGCGGCCTTGGCCCAGTAGTCGAGCGCAGCCTCAGGACCTGGAGCTTAGGCGGCAGTGCCCTCTTCGTTCGTATTGTGGATGCCCAGAATCACCGCGGGATCCGCGGGCGGCGTCGCCCCTACTTGGGAGGCCACCCACGAACCGAGCCGATTGGCCGCGGCATTCATGGCCTTGAGCGAGGACTTCCGCAAGTATTTGTGTACCAGCGCGGCGGTAAATGCGTCGCCCGAACCAACCGTATCCGCGACCGTCACGGGATAGCCAGGATGCGCATCCGTGCCATCGGGGGTCACCAGCAGGCTGCCCTTCCCGCCGCGCGTAACACAAATCATTTTCAGTTGGAATCTCTTCAGAATCCAGTGAGCCGCCGCGAGCCGATCCGTGACCGTGGCGCCGAGAAGCGCAGCCACACGCGGCAACTCCTCCTCGTTTAATTTCAGGATATCGGCGCGCGCGGCCGATTCCATCAGCACGTCCATGGTGAAAAATGCCTGGCGCAGATTCACATCGAAAATGCGCAGTGCGCCAGGGCGCAGACCTTCGAGAAAAGCCAGAATGCTGACTCGCGATTGCGCGGAACGCTGCGCCAGCGAGCCGAAGCACACGGCGTCGGCTTCGGCCGCCAGTTGTTGCCACTGCTGCGTCCATTCGAAATAGTCCCACGCGACTTTTTCAAGAATTTCGAACTGTGGCTGTCCGTGGTCATCCACGCTTACGTTTACGGTCCCCGTCGGATGCACTCTATCGACTTGCAGGTGCGAGGTCGGCAAGCCAATCCGCGCCAGGCGGCGCGCTGCCGCATTCCCGAGCCGGTCTTTGCCAATGCGGCTGGCCACAATGGCGCGATCGCCCAGCAAACCGGTCATATACGCGAAATTAGTAGGCGCTCCGCCAAGCTGCTTGCCTGTTGGCAAGAGATCCCACAACATTTCTCCCAACCCGACGACCACAAATCGCGGGCTTCCTGCGGCTGGATCTCCTGCTTTAGGCTTCGGAATTTTCATCGCGATGGGTGCCCGATCTTCCTCGCCAAGATATTGCCGAAGAGTATATAACGGGACCTGCGCAAGAATCCGCTGCGCTATACGCCGGTACTTTCGAGGCCTCTCATCATTGGATGGAAATGTCAGGAGGTTGCTGGCGCGAGAATTCGCCCAACAGATCGCGCAGCGTGTCCTGTTGTGTTCGGCCACACTCCCGGGAGGGGCGGTCACCGGGAAATCGTAACTGAATGGGGGCCCGGGGAAGCGGGAAAACCGCTTCCCCGTGACTTCGCCTCTAGAACGTGATGCGCAGACCCAATTCCCCTTCGCGGTTGCTGTTCGGAAGCACCGAGTTGATCAACCCGAACTGGCTGTTGTAATTGAAAACTCCGGCGCTGTTGTACGTGCCCAACTGCCCGTTCGGCTGCCCAAAGTGCGGTGTGTTCGTGATGTTATAGAACTGCACGCGGAAAGCGGCATTCACACGTTCGCTGATGTGGAAATTCTTGATCAACGAGAAATCAAGATTGGAGAAGCCGGGACCAATCAGAATGTTGCGGCCTGCCGTCCCTGCCCTGTTGAAATTCACGCTTCCATCCGGATACAACGTCGCAGGCGGCGGGCCAAACGCTGCGGTGTTTATATAGTGGACGATGTTGCCCGGATTCACGCTCGGTGTGCCGATGAGATCCGGTCGTTCCGTTCCGCCCACGTTCAGATCGAATGGCAGACCCGACTGTAGCGTATAGATGCCATTGAATTGCCAGCCTCCCAGCAACAGCTCTTCCGGTCGCGACCAATTGCTGCCGAACTGCTTTCCGCGTCCGAACGGCAGCTCATAAAGCGAACTGATCACCAAGCGATAGGGCACATCCAAATCGGACAGCCCATTCTCAAGTTTCAAATCCCGGAAATCCTGAGGTCCTTGGCAATCAAAAGCGCCGCAGGTATTATCGGTGGCCTTTTCATACGTGTACGAAGCCGTGACTTGTAACCCCTGGGTAATTCGACGCTCGAACTCGGCCTGCAGGGAGTTGAAGTTTGAATGTCCGTAGGCGTTATAAGTACTGATGCTTCCCAGCAGCGGGTAGAGTCGCGATCCGGGAGTGTCGTACGCTTCATCGAATTGGTATTGGTTGGAATCATAGTATCCGGGGAGGTTGTCGCCGTGGTCCCCGACGTACGCGAGGCTCACCGACATGTTGTTTCCGACTTGACGCTGCACCTGCAAGTTCCATTCCGTGACCCGCGGGGTTCCGTTATTCGGTAACTGGGCAATCACGCTCACATTCGCAGGTGCGCTCAGGTTCAAGCTGGCAAATGCCGATGCCCCGGTGGGCAGAGGTGCCGTAGCGGTCGTCGAGTCCAAATCGGCGGGTGACGTGCAGGTCGGAGAGCACGGCAACGAACCCGACAAGCTGATGTCGTAGCCGTTCGAAAGTTGATAAGTCGCGGCTCCGCTAAACGGCGGGTTTTGTCCAAGTTGGTTGCTGATGCCGCCGCGATCCACGAAATAAAACACGCCGATGCCTCCGCGAACAACCGTTTTGCTGTCGTTCGTGAGCTGGTAGGCAAACCCGACGCGCGGTCCAAAATTGCCGTAGTTTGTGTTCACCAAGGCGCTCGATGCTCCACCTTGTCCGGCAACCAGCAGCGCACCAGTGGCGATGTCAAAATTCGACTGCCGGTTGTCAATTTCTACCGGCGCCGTGTACAGATCCCAGCGCAGGCCCAAATTCAGCGTAAGACGTTTGGTGATGCGCCAATCGTCTTGCACAAAGAAACCATTCTCCCAGCTCCGCGTACCGATGGTGCCGAAGGGTACGCCGTCCTCGTAACTGCACACGAATCCGGCCAGCAAATCGGATACCTCGTAGCCCGTGGGACTCAAGCCCCCGCCGTTGCCGCAAAGAAAGAAATATCCTTTGCCCGTGATGGGTCGGTACAGGTTCAGCTGCCGCCGGATGATGCTGGCGCCGGCCTTTAAGGTGTGATTTCCTTTGTTCCACGTAACCGAGTCATTCCAGTCGTAACTCGTCTGTGGCACCAGGTACGGCCCGTAATCGCCGGTGTACTCAATTTGCGTGTTGTATCCGCCGATCAGCGCGATGCCGCCCAGGTTCGCGCTGTTATTGCAATTGGGTATGCCCAACTGCGTGCAAATGGGCGTGCTGGCAAAGGGTGGCGTATAGCCGTACGTAGTGCGCACGTATCCAAAATGCATTTCATTGATCAAGCTCGGCGTGAACGTATGTGTCCAGCCGATCGATGCTCCATTCGGGTGATTGAACGTCGTGCCGGTTCCGAATCCGGAGGGTAACGTCGTAAGAAACGGCGTTTCAACGTTGTCGTCTTTGCCCCAGCTGAAGCGCGCGAAGATCTGATCGTTGGCGCTGAAAATATAATCGCCGCGAACGTCAAAGTCGTTCCACTGCTCCGTGGTCGTCGTGGAATTTTCATAATTATTGTAAATCGTGCCGCAACTTGCGTTTACCGTGGGTGAGCAATTCGGCGCTGGAAACGCATTCAAATACGCCAGGCCCACGGTGTTTTGCCGCGCCGTCGGAATGATGTTTCCCGTAAACGGCAGGCCCGTCGTCGGATCCTTGATGACCACCGGACTGGACAGACCTCCCGTCGTGGCGGGGCACGTCGGAGCTCCGCCACACAGCAGTTCAGAAAAGTTGCCCATGCGCATCAACGGCGTGGGCACCGTCCCAAACCCCAGTTGCCCTGGTTGGTGCAGTCGCAAGCCCTGGTAGTCCATAAAAAAGAACAATTTATCTTTTATAACCGGGCCGCCTACGGTGCCGCCGAACTGATTCCGCGCAAAAATCGGTTTGTCGCCCGAATTGTTGAAGAACTTTGAATCCAGACTCTCGTCGCGATGAAACCAATACGCACTGCCATGAAAGGCATTCGTACCCGACTTCAGCGTCGAAACGATTACGCCGCCGCCCGCACGACCGAATTCCGCGGGGGCCACGTTGGTAATCACGCGAAACTCTTCCAGCGCGTCCGCGTTGGTGAAGAAGATAATCGTGTTTACCAGCGTCTCGTTGTTATCGATACCGTCGAAGATAAAGTTGTTCGCTTCCGGCGGCAGTCCGTTCACCGCCAGCGATGCGCCACCGCTTTCCTGATAGCGGAACGTTTCCGTATTGTTCTGCGTGCCCGTCGCCGCGCCGGTTGGAATGCCGCGATTTACTCCGGGCACCAGTGTGGCCAGCTGTGTGAAGTTTCGGCCATTGAGAGGAAGTTCCGTAACCTGACGCCCTTCAATTACCGTGCTGATCGCGGAATCCACTGCATCCACCACCGGCGATCCCTCGGTGACCGTGACCGTCTGGCTCACCGTGCCCACGGTCAGCTGTAAGTCCACCAACGCGATCTGCGAAACCTGTAGCTCGAAATCACGGGTTACCTGCTCGAAGCCCTTCTGCGTCACGTCGATGCGATAATGGCCGGCCGGTAATGCGGAGATGACGTAATAGCCGCTTTCGTTGGTTTGCGCGGTCGCTACGCGGCCGGTATCGTTATTCGTGACCGTGACCGTCGCGCCGATGACTACCCCACCGCTGGAATCGGTAATGGTGCCTTGCAAACGTGCCGTTTCCGTTTGCGCCTTACTTGCCATTCCGAGGAACATGCACGCCAATGCCACAAAAAATGCCAAAACCGCCCGCTTGGCCATTCCACCCCTCCTGTCGTTCCGCGACTCGTTCCCTACCGCACAGCCCAGCTCCCCCGAGAGCTGGGACAGAACGCACCGATGGCCCACGCTGCGTGGCCAAAAAACACAAATAATGATATCTCGTATCAATTTTTTACCGGTCACCGTAAGTCTCATTCCGTCTGATACTGTTACATTCCATAAGCCTCGCAGTTGCAGTTAGTTGTGGACCCTGATACGCTTCTGTGACTTCACTGTTACTGGGGTGGCTGTGCCGCCAAGAACCCAAGTCCTGACTGAAATTGACCGGCTCGTCTCCAGCCAGGCACTTCACGGTTCCGAATCCCTGTGCAAGCTGCTGCGTTATCTTGCCAACCACGCTCTCGAACACCCCGGGGTTCCACTGAAGGAATACCAAATCGCTACCGAAGTCTTCGGGCGCCAATCCGATTTCGATCCCCAGGTCGATTCCATGGTGCGCGTTCAGGCCGGCCGGCTGCGCACCAAGCTCAGCGAACACTACGGCTCCGTCGGCGCCGCTGATCCAGTCTGGGTGGAACTACCGAAAGGCACGTACGTCTTAGCGTTTCATGAACGCCATTCCACAACTGCCAAGAATCACGATTCTCCGCATCACGACGCGATCGCGGAAATTAACCCGGATCCTGTCTCGGGATCTCTTGTCCTACCTCGGAAGTTGGTGGTTTCGGCGGCCACTTTGGCGATTCTGCTGGCTGCCTCGCTGGCGGTGATCGTCACCTTGCTGATCAATCGTAAGCCCGTAAACACATCGGCCGTCGCGCTCGCCGCCGAGTCGGTTTCTCCCACATTTCCTATTTTCTGGAAAGGATTTCTCGCCGGGCCCGAGGATCCCTTGGTCATCTTCAGTAATGCCCAGTTCGTCGGCAGACCCGACGTCGGCATGCGCTATTTCGATTCCTCCAAAGACGCCGGAGCCATGACTCTCGATCATTACACCGGCGTGGGCGAAGTCATCGCCGTTCACGATCTCGACGTGGTGTTCGCCTCCCTCCATCAGCCATTGCGCATCAAGCGCGGCAGCCTTTTCACTCTGGATGATGCCAAGAATAACAATCTCATTTTTATTGGCTCGCCTTCGGAAAACCTCGCCCTCCTCGATATCCCCAGCACCAGCGAGTTCACCTTCCGCCAGGTAATTTCCGGACCGCGACGCGGCAACACCGAGGTCGTCAACGTTCACCCTCGCACCGGAGAATCGAGCGAATATTTGGCGACCCCCGCGAATGAGACTTTGGTCGAAGACTATGCCGTGGTAGCTCTCGTGCCCGGACTCAACCCCGCGCGCTCCGAGTTGATCCTCGCCGGCACCACCACCTTCGGAACGCAGGCCGCGGTGGAATTTGTCTGCAGCGAAAACCTCCTGCAGGAGCTGCTGCATCGCCTCTCCGTTTCGGACGTCGACCAACTGCGGCCCTTCGAGGCGCTCATCCACGTAAAAATAGCCCGCGGCGTTCCCGTGGAGTCCGAGATTGTCGCCCTCCGCAAGCAATAGTGTTTTGCGCGAATGTTTTTGTAGGTCTGCTTCTGTGCGTGCCGGAGCCTGCTACTTCCCCGCCCTGCGCAACAACTTCGGTGGCGCCAGCCAAATCAATTCGCCGCTCGGCGGCGACACCCGCTTCAACTCCACCAGCGCCACTCCGGCCTTCTTCAATGCCGTGCAGGGATTCTTCGCCCCTAGCGCCATCGCCACGATGTCGTCCACCTGCGGTCCGTGCCCGAACAAAAAAACCTCCGCCGAATCCTTATCCTTGGCCAATTCCCGGAATAGGAGTCCCGCATCCGCGCCTGGCAACAGCAAATCCGTTCGCCGAATCTTTGCTTTCGCATAGCCCAGCGCCCCGGCAAAAATTTCCGCCGTCTGCATCGCTCGCACGTACGGGCTCGACAGCAGCAAATCCGCCGTTGCCCCTAACTCCGTCACACCTCGCGCCACCTGCTTGGTCTTCGCGACGCCTTCCGCGGTCAAATACCGCTCCGCTTCCGGAGGACACTTGGGATCGTCCCGTTCGATCGCCATCCCATGACGCACCACATAGATCCTCATTGAAGAAATCCCTCGCTGTTACGCCATCGACTGGCGGAAATATAATTTCACGTGAAACTCTCTCTCGAACAGTTCTGCGCTCCGCGTCGCATCCCGCAAATCCTCCGCGGCATCCCCGCGAGCGTCTACCTGCATCGCCACCGCGCCGCGTTGAAACGAAGTATGCAGGCTCGTAACCCGTTGCCGGTGCGAATGGTCCAGCGCCTCCGCCACCCGCAAAATGGCCGCCAGCCGCCGCGCGATCCGCTTATCCATATTATTTAACGCCGCATACCCTGGATGGTGCCCCGCGGGAACCGACTTGCGGTTGTGGTAACGCACCAGCGCCGCCACAATATTCCGGTCGCGCCCCTCGAGCCCCGGCATATCACCGTACAGTGCCAAATACTCGCCGTGCTTATGATGTCCGCGGTGACTCACCCGGTGTCCCACATCGTGCAGCAGCGCTCCAGACTCCAGCAGCACGCGTGATTGCGCCGGCAAATGATGTACCGGCTGCAACTGATCGAAGAGCATCACCGCCATCTCTCGCACGTGTTCCGCGTGCGTCTGGTCATACTCCAGCCTCCTCCCAAAACTCCGCGTGCTCACCAGCAATTGCCTCTGCGCGGAATTGTATCGGTGCGGCTCTTTCCGCGAGAACGCTTCATGCGCGATCTCTTGCAGCAAACCCTCGCGAATCCCCACGCTGGGAATCACCAGGCATCGCGCGTTCAAGTACCGCCCCAAAAGCACAAACGTAATCGCGGCGATGCCCATTACGTCCGCGCGATCTCGCCGCACGCCGTACACTTTCATCCGCTCCCGCACATCCCGTTCCAAAAGTTCCGGCAGCCGTTCGCGCAGCAGCGTCAACTCAATCGTCGGCAGACCATTCCGCCGCGGCCCCGGCGCCACATTTGCCAAAGTCTCCGCGTTTCCGCCCAGCGCCACGGCCACGCCATCTCCAATATTCGGCGGCGATGGCAGCTTCGATTCCAGCAGCGCCCGCACATATTTCCGCACCTCGTCCGCTTGTGGAGGATGCACCACCCCGGGAATGTCCAGCGTGGTCATCAATCGCACCGTGCCCACCGGCAACTGCGCCGCTTGCATCACGCGATGATCCTGCAACACGCTGATCTCCAGGCTTCCGCCGCCCAGATCGATGATGCAGCGCGGCGGCGACTCCGGTCCTAACGCCGAAATCACCGCTTCCCGTCCCAGCCGCGATTCTTCTACCGCGGAAATCACTTCCACGCGGATCCCCGATTTCTGCTTGATGCGCCGCACAAAAGCGTCGCGGTTCCGCGCCTCTCGCGTCGCGCTGGTAGCCACCGCGCGATAGCGTGTCACGCCAAACTCTTCCATGATCTCTGTGAAATGCTTGAACGCTTTGGTGGCTTTTATAAAAATCTCTTCGCTAAAGCGGTGCCGCAAGAAAACGCCCTCGCCCAGCCGCAGCGAATAACGCTCGGTGTGCAGCGGCTCGATATCCATTGCCGAATATGCCCGCGCCACGCTCAGGCGCACCGCATTCGAGCCCGCGTCAATTGCGGCGATATGAACTGGCTCGGACATTTAGGTATTTACCGCCAGAGGTGCGCGAGTGCCGCGGACGGCGTGTATTTCGTCGCCCGTATTCCCAATCCTTCGCCGATCCTTAATCGCAGTTGTTTGTTTACCTGCGGCACGCTGGCCTCGCCATCCAGCTCGATGAAACCATTCTTCTTCGCCATCACTTCAAATTCCCGCTTGATCATCGTTTGATACCGAATGAACGACCAGTACAAATCGTGCGACAGCGACATGTCCCGTCCCGCTTCCCAATAGCTGATTGCTTGCGCCTTCTTGAATTCCCGCGCAAACGCCGTCTCCGGCCGCACGTTCAGCCAAAACGTCAGATGCGGCCGCAGCGCCATGGCATACAGCCCGCTCAAATAATCGCGATTGATTCCGCGCACCACTCCCCGCGCGATCAACGTAAAAATAAATCGATCCGCCAGCACCACCGCGCCGGATCGCAACGCCGGCAGGATCCGGTGCTCCACCTGATCGAAAAAATCCGTGGCGTACATCAGCGAAAGTGTCAGCCGTGTCACCGCATTTTTCGCCAGCAACTCATCGATGTCCCGGCCCACCAGGTTCGAGCGCCGCAGTCCGCTCGTTTGCACCGAAAATCCCTCGGATTCGAGCCATTCCTGCAGCAGTGCGATCTGTGTCGACCGCCCCGACCCGTCCATCCCTTCAATCACCACCAGTTGCCCGGTAATTTCCGCGGGATCGAATCCCACCAGCGGTTCGCCAAAAAAATATTGCGAACTGGTTTCTTCCACCGCTGTTCCCCCGGGCTTCTCGCTTGCCGCCTTGTTGCCTGCGGGTGCGCTTGCCGGCGAGCCATCCAGCGTACCGTCGATTTTTTCCTTCTCCGTATCCGGCATCGCTATTCCTGCTCCAGAACATGCGCGCGCGGCGCAAAACGCTTCAAATCGATCTTCGACGCCACGATATCGCGCATCTGTTTCTGCAATTTATTCACCGGCAGCGTCCCGTCCAGCACCACGAAATTATCCGACTCCACCATCTTGTCGTAACCTTCGAGTATCCGCGCCTGAAACAACCGGAAACTCTCCGCCCGGTCGTAAGACAACCCCAAATCCATTCCCGCTTCGTAATATTTCAATTTCGGCCGCCCGCTCAAAATCCGATGCACCGCCACATCCAGCGGCGCGCGAAAATAAAACGTAATATCCGGAATCGGCGCAAAACGGTACAAATTACGCAGCCACCGCGGCGGGCATCCCCGCGCCGCATCCCGCGCGAACGCCGTGTAAATATATCTGTCCGCCAGGACCAGATAGTCTCCCTGCAACAGCGGCATGATCTGCCGCTCGCACCGGTCCGCAAAATCGGCGGCGTGCAAAAGCGAAAACGTAGTCGGCGTCAACAGCCGCCGCTGTTTCCCTCGCCGCGTGGCAGACTTCACCAGCGGCGAAGAATTCCATTCCGTAAAATGCAGCCTGTACCCGCCAATCTCCAGCCACCTTTTCAATAAATATAATTGCGTACTCTTCCCGGATCCATCCGTCCCCTCCACCACGATCAACGCCCCTGGATAAGCCCGGCTAGGTACCGGTCTGCCCGGCTGCGGCAGCGTTGATTTTCCCGCCTCCGGCCGCACCTCTTTCCTTAGCGCGTCTTTCGACACATCCTTTCCGGCATCCTTCAAAATTTCTTGATTGCTCATGACTCTCCGGCTTGCTCAATTCCCACGCTTACCCGCATCGCCGCGTGCTTGCTAAAAGCTCGGCAGGTTCCGCCGCCGGCTTTCGTCTTTAGAACAAACTCACCTTAATATGCAAAAACTTCTTCGGATTCTGCCGAAAATCCCCAATCAGCAATCTCATATCCCCCGTCAATCCCGCTAAATTGTCATACAGCGCCGGATCCGAAAACAGTTTCCCCGCCGTGGTGGTATTCTCATTCAACTTCGCCGTAGCGCTGGCCAAATTCGCGCCCGTATCCCGCAACTTGTTATACAGCGCATCATCCGTAATCAACTTCCCCAAGCTCCCCTTCCCCGCGCGCGCGTCATCAATCATCCCATTCCCATTCGCCAGCGCCTGCTTCGCCTGATCGTACAACGTCGGATCGTTCAACAATTTCCCAATCGTTCCTTTCCCCGCGCGCGCATCCGAAATCATCCCATTCACATTGTCCAGGCTCTTGTCCACCTTCGTATACATCTCATCCGACGCCACCAGTTTTCCCAGGGTTCCCCGTCCCGCTTGCACCCCGGCAATCAACGCATCGCTCTTCGCCAGCACCCCATTCAGATGGTCGTAAGCCTCCGGATCATTCACCAATTTCCCCAGCGTGCCCTTCCCCTGCTTGATTCCAGCCAGCAAATCCTGCACCTGGCTCGAAACCGCTCCTAATTCCGCCATCACGTCCACGCTCGTCGCCGCCGGCACCGTATCGCCGTTCTTCAGCGGCACGCCGGTAAAGCCGCGCGTCACGTTGATGTACTTATTCCCCAGCAGTCCTTCGGTTACCAGCGCCGCCGTCGAATCCGTCAAAATATCCTTCTGGTATTTCTTTTCAATGCGCAACACCACTTCGATATTGTGCGCTTTGTCCTTTTTCTGCTCGGCGCCCTGCGCTGCGAATTCAATGGACACCACGTTCCCCACCGCCACGCCATCCACGCTCACCGTGGCGCCGTTCGCCAGTCCGGAAACGTCCGGCAAATACGTCCTCAGTCGGTATTTCGGCCCCAAAAATCCCGGTCCCGTGACATAAAATATTCCTGCACCCAGAATCGACAGCCCCACCAGCACAAACAGCCCCACGCGCAATTCGGTCCAGGTAAGCTGTTTCCGTTGCGCCATCTATCATCCCTCCGCACTCTCGAAAGCGCCTTCCGTAGCACAGGCGCTCCTGCCCGTACCGTCCGGTGCCCCCGAACAAAAAGCCGCACAGCCAGGAGTCCTGTGCTGCCTCAAACCAAAAATCGTCGAATATACGGATCCTTCGACGCCATCACCTCTTCCGGCGTCCCATCGAAATATATTCCATTATCGTAGCCTTCGTTTCCCGCTTCGTTCCTTCCTTCCAGGTGCCGGTACACGATGAACCGCGTAATCGCCGCTGCCCGCGCGCCTTTCGGATTCCGCACCACGCTCTTCTCCTTGGTGTCGAACCGGAAATTCGCCAGCGCAAATCCGTCCTGCAAGCGGTGCGTCGCCAGCAGCGACGTCACTCCGTAAAAATCGCGTAGCCGCAAAATCAACGTGATGATCGTCTGCGCCGTTACCGGATCCAGGCCCGCCGTTGGAGAATCGTACAAAACAATCTCTGGCCGGCTCACCAACGCCCGTGCAATCGAAACCCGCCGCCGCATTCCTCCAGACAACTCCGAAGGCAGCATCTCCTGCGTGTGCTCCAACTCCACGAACTCCAGGACCTCTTCGACCCGCGGCGCAATTTCCGCTTCCGGTACCTGCTCTTCGCGCAACCGGTACGCCACATTCTCCTCCACCGTCATCGAGTCAAACAGCGCTCCCTCCTGAAACACAAACCCAATCTTTCGTCGAAACTCCAGCAATTCCCTCTCCGTCATTCCCGAAACATCTTCACCCAGCACCTCGACCTTCCCCGCGCTAGGCCGCAACAACCCTGCCGCCAACTTCAGCGTCAAAGTCTTCCCCGTCCCCGTCTCTCCCAGCAACACCAGCGTCTCCCGCTCCGCCACCGCGAACGAAATCCCCCGCAACACCTCGCCTTCATCAAATCCCACCGATACATCGCTAAACTTGACGGCCGGTCCGCCATGCAAATCCGCCCGCGAACTCTCGATCGTCGAAACGCTGGCAATCGCCATAATTCTCAGGCTCCCAACGCGCGCCGGGCGGAATGGGCGCGGCGCGCGCGACGCCGGCCCGTCATTCCGAGCGGAACCGCTCTACGCCGTCTCTTCCCGTTCGCTTCCTGCGAACGGGTCGGGCGGTGCAGCGCGGAATCTCTCTTGGGCTCCGTCACAGCGCTATCAATTCAGAATCTGCGCCCTGGTTTTCGCCTTCATACCTGCTTCCCAACTTCTCTTTTTCTCAAAAAATCTTATCCGACATGTACAACGCAAACTTCGTCAAAAATAAATCCGCAATAATAATCATCACCGACGACACCACCACTGCCTGGGTCGTCGCCCGCCCCACTCCCTGCGTCCCGCCCCGCACCGTCAGCCCCTTGTAACAGCCCACGGTGGCCAAAATAAATCCATACACCACCGGCTTTGCCAGTCCCTGCATCAAATCCCCAAGATCCAGCGCATTAATCGCTCGCGTCCAAAACTCCACGGCCCCCAGCCGCAACGAAAACATCGCCGATATGCACCCGCCCAGGAGACCCACAAAATCGTTCAACGCCGTAAGCAAGGGCACCATCAACAGCGTGGCCACCACGCGCGGCGTCACCAGCTTGCGATACGGATCCGTCCCCATCGCGCGCATGGCATCCACTTGCTCCGTCACCTGCATCGACCCCAGCTCCGACGCAATCCCCGAAGCACACCGTCCAGCCACCAGCAATCCCGTCAACGTCGGCCCCAGCTCCCGCACCAGCGCGATCGACACCGCATCGCCCGTGAGCGCCGTCTGCCCAAACCTCACAAACTGCGTGGCTGTCTGCAGCACCAGCACCGCGCCAATAAACAGTCCCGCCAGCAGCACGATCGGCAACGAGCCCACCCCGATGTCATCCATCTGCGTCAAGGTATCTTGGAAATAAAACGGCCGGCTAAAAATATTCGTGAGCGATCGCCACGACAAAAGCGAATAATCCTGCACGCCCAGCACAAACGTGCGAAACGCGTCCGTCAGCACCACGCTTACGGGCGTGCGCACTTCCGCCTTAACTTCCGTCCCGGTAACCTGAAGAGGTGCGTCTGCCACGTGTCGGTAGATCCGTCGGAAGTCCCGTCGAAACTTCTGCCAAGCAGCCTAACCGCCTCACCCCACCCCGTCAAGAACCGTTCGCCGGCGACACACGAGCCGCCCACGTCTTCGCCCCACCGCAGCTCTCTCAACCCACGCGGCTTCGCCGCCAAAAAGGGAACATTTTAAACGAGGCTTGCTATTTCCCCTTGACAATGCCAGTAGCATGGCGTACAATTACTCTTGTAGAGAACTACGCCCCGCGTCCGCGGAACGCCAATCTCCCGATTGGCGCGATTGAGTCTCAAACCCTTGAAATTTCGGCGCTTGCAAATTTGTTCGTAGCCATCCCACCGGCCTTCGCTCATCATTTATGCCCCGAAACACAAAGCTGGGAACCACCTGCCGGCGAGATTTTTTATTCGACCCACGAACCTCGCCAGTAGTAACTATCTATACAACAAAAAATCCCCCTAAACCCCGCAAAATGAACACTTGCGAAAGGTTGTGAAAACAAAGGTACTTTAACTCCCTTTATAATCACAACCTTTCGCGAATCCCCGGGGGCATCGCGCGGTGGCACTGCAGTAGCAGTAGCACAGGCATTCCTGCCTGTGCGGCTCTAGCCTGTGCGGTTCTAGCCTGTGCGGTCCTAGCCCGTGCGGTCCTTGCGTCACGCCCACATTACGTCTGTCGTCGCACGGCGCCACGTGCTACGGACTCTCATCGGCTTTAAGTAGCACAGGCATTCCTGCCTGTGCGGCTCTAGCCCGTGCGGTCCTAGCCCGTGCTGTCCTTCGTCACGCCCACATTACGTCTGTCGTCGCACGGCGCCACGTGCTATGGACTCTCATCGGCTTTAAGTAGCACAGGCATTCCTGCCCGTGCGGTTCTAGCCCGTGCGGTCCTAGCCTGTGCTGTCCTTCGTCACGCCCACATTTCGTTTGTCGTCGCACGGCGCCACGTGCCACGGACTCTCATCGGCTTTTCCCGTCGCGCTGGACGTTCAGCGCTGCCCCCGCTACACTGCAGTAACGCTTTATTTCACAAATCAACCGCGAACCATTGGGGCTTTAGCGCCATGCTGCGTTTTTACACCGCCGGTGAATCGCACGGACAAGCGCTGCTGGCGTTTATCTCCGGCCTGCCCGCCGGCCTGCCTATCGATCTCGGTTTCATCAATCACGAACTCCACCGCCGCCAGCTTGGCTACGGCCGCGGCGGCCGCCAGAAAATCGAAACCGACCGCGCCGACATTTTCGCCGGTGTCCATCACGGACAAACCATCGGCGCGCCCATTGCCGTCCGCATCGAAAATCGCGACTGGGCCAATTGGGAAAAATTTCTCCCCGTGGAAAATTCCCCGGAAGCCGCGGTCGCAGCCGAGCAGAAGAAACTCGTCGCCCCGCGCCCCGGCCACGCCGATCTCGCCGGCTCGCAGAAATTTAATTTCCATGACGCGCGCTATGTCCTCGAACGCGCCTCCGCCAGGGAAACTGCCGCCCGCGTCGCCGCCGGCGCCTTCGCCAAACTGCTCCTTCGCGAGCTCGGCACCGAAATCGCCAGCCACACCGTGCAAGTCGGCCACGTTAAACTCGAACGCCCCGCCACCTGGCAGGAAATTCAATCGCTCAGCAATGACCTGGATTCCCCGCTCCGCTGCATCGACGCGGAAACGCAGGACCGCATGAAAGTCGAAGTCGACGCCGCCAATAAAGCCGGCGACACCGTCGGCGGCATCTTCGAGGTTGTCGCCCATCACGTCCCTGTCGGCCTGGGCAGCCACGCGCAGTGGGACGAAAAACTCGACGGCCGCCTGGCGCAAGCCATCATGAGCATCCAGGCTGTCAAAGGCGTGGAAATCGGTTCCGGCATTCTCGCCGCGGGGTCCTACGGCAGCCAGGTGCAGGACGAAATCGGCTACGATGCATCCGCGCGGCGCTTTACTCGCAGCAGCAATCGCGCCGGCGGACTCGAAGGCGGCATCACCAACGGCGAAGACGTAATCGTCCGCGGCTATCTGAAACCCATCTCTACGCTGAAAAAGCCGCTCGGCACCGCCGACATGGTCACCAAGCAACCCATCCAGGCCGCCTACGAGCGCTCCGACTGGTGCGTGGTTCCCGCCGCGGGGGTTGCCGCCGAAGCGATGTTGGCCCTTGTGTTGGCCGATGCTTTTCTGCAAAAATTTGGGGGCGACTCGTTAACCGAGATGCGCCGCAATTTTGATCACTATGCCAAGCAAATCGCCCAATTCTAGAGCCGCGACGACGGTGAGCGAGCCTCCCGCCGAGCCCACCGCCGCCACTCCGCCTGCGGCTGCGCCGGTTCCCGCCGGACCACCGCGCAAAATCTACAACATAATCAAATACGGCGACCCCATTCTCGAAAAAGCCACCAAGCCCATAACCAATTTCGACGCCGAACTCGCCGAACTCGCCGAAGACATGTTCGCCAGCATGTACGCCGCGCAAGGCGTGGGTTTGGCCGCTCCACAAATCGCAAAAAGTTTGCGCATTACTGTGGTGGACGTAACCGCCGGGAAAAACCCCGAGGCCAAAATTGTTTTGGTGAACCCCGAAATTATTCATGCCGAAGGCGAAAAACGCGAAGAAGAAGGCTGCCTGAGTATCCCCGGCTTCCGCGGCTACGTGGTCCGCCCGCTCTTCGTCACCGTGCGCGCGCAAACCGTCACCGGCGAGACCTTTGAAATCCGCGGCGAAGACTTACTGGCACGCGCCTTCTGCCACGAGATCGATCATCTCAACGGCGTGCTCTTCATCCAGCACCTGAGCATGCTCAAGCGCGACCTCATCCGCCGCAAAATCAAAAAAATGCGCAAGCAAGGCGAGTGGTAGCGCATGCCCTGAGCGTACCAGCCTTTGCGTAGTATCGGTTCCGCGGCTAAAATCTCTTCAATGCGCCTGATCTTTTGCGGCACACCGCAATTCGCCGTTCCATCTCTGCAAGAGCTCATCGCGCGGCCGGATTTCGAAATCCTGGCGGTCGTCACCCAGCCCGACCGTCCCAAAGGGCGCGGCAACGAAATCTCTTTTTCTCCGGTGAAGCAAGCCGCGCTCGGCGCCGGCATCGCCATTCATCAACCGCAAAAGATCCGCGCCCCGGAATTTCAGTCGACGCTGCAATCGCTCGCGCCAGACGTTATTGTCATCATCGCCTACGGCCAAATCATCCCCGCGCGCCTGCTAACCATCCCAAAACTGGGGTGGATCAATCTGCACGCCTCGCTATTGCCGAAATATCGCGGCGCCGCGCCCATCAACTGGGCCATCGTCAATGGCGAAACCACCACCGGCCTGACCACCATGCGCATCGACGCAGGCATGGACACCGGCGATATGCTGTTGCAGGAAGAACTCAGTATCGGTCCGAAAGAAACCGCTTCGCAGCTGGCCGCCAGAATGTCCGAAACCGGCGCGGCACTCATGCTCAAGACTTTGCGAGGATTATCCTCGGGTACAATTGCGCCGCGATCGCAAAACCACCAGGCAGCGACCTACGCACCGTTGCTAAAAAAGGAAGACGGACGCATCGACTGGCAGCGCCCCGCAAAGGAAATTTTCAATCGCATTCGCGGCTTTGCTCCGTGGCCAGGAGCTTCCACCACCTTCCGCGGACAAGCTTGCCAAATCTGGGGAGAGCCGCTCGACGCGGATAAATCGCCGCAATTCTCTCCCGAGCAAACGCCCCAGCAACCGCAAGGACAAAAGGTCGGTGAGATCCTCCGGGCGGCGAACACTGCCGGCGCAGTTGAAGTTCCTCCGAATTGGCTGGTTATCTGCGGCCACACAACCCTTCTGCGCCTCACCGCCGTCAAACTGGAAGGACGCAAACAAATCTCTTCGGCGGAGTTTGCCCATGGCGCGCGTTTAACATCTGGTGACCACTTCGTTTAGCCCATTTGCTCCAAACTCACCGCTCAGGCATACTCGCCGTTCATAGAACAATGTCCGCGTTTCACGATTTCCAGCAGGGCAAGCTGTATCTGCGCACCACCGGGAGCCGAATGCTCATGACCAAAGCAAAAATTGTTGTGGCGGCTTTCTGTGGAGGCGGGCGCGTTTCGCGCTACCTCTCGCGTTACCTGCGCAGCGCCGCCGTGTGCGCGCTGGGCGTGCAGCTCGCTGGCATTCCGATGGTTACCGCCTCTCCGGACAAACCCACGAAGGACGCCGCTCCGGCCAACGACGCCGTGCTCAAGGCCATGCAAACGGAGCTGGCGCGCGCGACCAGCGACCTGGGAAAGGCCGACGCCCCACCGTACTACCTCAGCTATACCGTCTACGATCAGGATTTCACCGTGATGATCGGCGCGTACGGCAGCCTGCTGCAAGACGCCGCGGCGCATCGCCGTCATGCTGACGTGGCCATGCGCGTGGGCACGCCCGCGCTCGACAATACCCACGGGCAAAGCCGCCCCAGCGGCCTAACCTCCGGAACGCTCCCGCTCGGTGACGACCAGGATGCTCTGGAGCGCGTCCTTTGGGAATTGACGGACCGCGAATACAAGCGCGCCGCCCCCGCGCTATTGAATGTCCGCACCAACACCGCCGTGCGCGCCGAAGAAGAAGACAAGTCTCCCGACTTTTCCAAGGAATCACCCACCACGCACATCGGCAAGCCCAGTCCTCCGCCGGCCTTCGACCACACCGCGTGGTCCGGCGAAATCAAGCGGCTTTCCGGGGAGTTTCGAAAATATCCGGAAGTGTATTTCGCGGAAGTCATCATGCAGGTGCAGGACGCCAGCTCGCGCATGGTCAACAGTGAAGGCAGCGCCATCGTCACGCCCAGCGCCTCCACCCGGCTGGTGATGGAAGCGCAAACGCGCGCCAGTGACGGCATGGAACTGTTGCGCGTGGAGACTTTTCAAGCCCCCAGCGCCGCCGGGTTGCCCAGCGAAAAGGAACTTTCCGCCAAAATCGAAAAGATGGCCGTGGACCTGAAAGCGCTTCGCGATGCCCCCTCCGCCGAACCCTACGACGGCCCCGCACTGTTAAGCGGCCGCGCTGCGGCGGTATTTTTTCATGAAGTGCTCGGCCACCGCCTCGAGGGCCATCGGCAAAAAGACGAGGAAGAAGGCCAGACGTTCACGAAGAAAATCGGCCAGGAAGTTCTGCCTAAATTCCTGAGCGTTTCGGACGATCCCACGATTTCAGAAATTGGCGGAGTAAAGCTCGCCGGCTCCTACGCCTACGACAACGAAGGCACGCCGTCGCAGCGCGTGGACGTCATAAAGGACGGCATCCTCCAGAATTTTCTGATGTCGCGCATGCCGATTAAGAATTTCGCGGTTTCCAACGGCCACGGCCGCAACCAACCCGGCCTCATGCCCACCGGCCGCCAGGGTAATTTGATCGTGACCTCCTCGCAAACGGTTCCGGAAGACCAAATGCGCCAGAAGTTGATCGACGAAGTGAAAAGGCAAGGTAAGCCCTATGGTCTCTATTTCGACGACATCCAGGGCGGTTTCACGCTGACGCAGCGTTCGCTGCCGCAAGCGTTTCAGGTTCTGCCGGTGATTGTTTACAAGGTTTACGCCGATGGCCGTCCCGACGAACTGGTCCGCGGCGTCGACATCGTCGGCACGCCGCTCGCGTCCCTCACGCGCATCATCGCCACCGGCGATCAGCAGCACGTCTTTAACGGCGTGTGTGGCGCGGAAAGCGGCAACGTACCGGTGGCTGCGGTAGCCCCGGCGATGCTCTTCAGCGAGATGGAAGTGCAAAAAAGGCAGCATGCCCACGAAAGACAGCCCATCCTGGCGCCTCCTGGCGCTTCGGATGACAGCGCGACCGCCAATTCCAGCAAACCCGAGGCCCACCAATGAAAATCGAGAAAGGTACGGACTTAAACACCCGGCGCCCCAGTCTTCCGCGCGCAGCTTCTTTCGTCGCTTTGGTTGCGGCGCTGGCATTCTCCGCTCCGGCGCTGTTCGCCGCGGCGCGCGCTGACGATGCCAAGGACGCCCCGGCTTCCGCGGTTGCCGCCGCTTCGCCCATGCTGGCCGCCAACGCCGCCGCCAAAGGTGACGCGCTCCTGGAGGCCTTGCTGACCGAACTGGAGCGTTCTAAAGAGCACCTGAAGATGGACCAGGTGCAACCCCCGTATTACATCGAATATCGCGTTAACGATGTCGAGGATTTCTCGGCGGAATCGGCTTTCGGCGCGCTGCGCGAAACCGAAAAAAATCACATCCGCGTCATTCGCGTGGTGGTCCGCGTGGGGGACTACAAACAAGACAGCTACTACGGTCAGGGCATCGGCGAGGCCAATATTCTTCCGCTGGATAACGACACCTTCGCGCTGCGCCACCAGATCTGGCTCATCACCGACGAAGCGTACAAAGCCGCCGGCGAGGCCCTGGCGGAGAAGCAAGCCGCGCTGAAGCAATTCTCCGCCGATGCCAATCCCGTGGATGATTTCGCCAAGGCGCCGGTGATCACCGCGCTCGAACCCACCGTCACTCTGCAAGCGGACGACGCTTCCTGGAAAAAAACGCTGCAAGATGCCACGGCGCTCTACAAGCAGTATCCCGATGTGCAAGAGGTTAGCGCCAACGCGCGGTTCACCGCCGACAACGAATATTTCGTCAATTCCGAAGGGACCGTGACGCGCAGCGGCAAAACGACCTACACCGTGCAGTTCGCCGCCTACGCGCAAGCGGAAGACGGCATGCGCCTCGGACGGACTCCGGCATGGACCGTCGCCGAGGCCGCTGAACTGCCCACGCACGACGCGCTGATGTCCGACGCGAAAAAGACCCTGGACACTATCCTCGCGTTACGCAAAGCTCCCATCGTCGAGGAGGAATATCGCGGTCCGGTCCTGTTCGCGCCGGATGCCGCCAACGATGTCGTCGTCGCGCTTCTCGGCTCGAACCTCCTCGGCCGCAAACCGCAACTCGGCAAACCCAATCGCACCGTGGGCTCTTTCGCCACCAGCTACAAGAACCACGTGCTGCCTAGTTTCGCCACCCTCGTGGACGATCCCACGCTGAAAACCTTTGGCGGAAAAAGCCTGGTGGGCAACTACGACATCGACGACGAAGGTGTGAAAGCGCAAGCCGTCACCCTGGTGGACAACGGCGCACTCAGCAACTACCTCGTGGGCCGCGATCCCATCCGCGATTTCACCAGTTCCAACGGCCACGGGCGTGCCGGTCCCGGCGCCGCTCCGCAACCCAGTCCCGGCGTGCTGATTTTCAAAACTTCCGATCCGCAATCTCCGGAAGCGTTGAAAAAACGCATTATGGAAATGGCCGCGGCACAAGATCGGCCCTACGCCTATCGCGTGGAAACGCTGGGGCCCGGCAACGCTCCACGCCTTCTCTATCGCGTGTATGCCAATGATGGGCATGAAGAGCTGGTTCGCGGCGCCATCTTCAGCGAACTCGATGTCCGCGCCCTGCGCACCGGCCTCATCGCCGCCGGTAACGATCCGCTGGTCGGCAATCGCACCGGCGGAGTAGCCATTACGGTGATCACCCCCTCATTGCTCTTCGACGAACTCGAAGTGAAGCGCGCGGACACCAGCAAAGACAAGCTTCCCGAGTATCCGGCTCCGCCGCTGGGGTCCAAGTAATGCTCGCGGCCATCTGGGCAACGCAAAAAGCGCGGGCCATCGAGATAGCCGCCGCAACGCCGCGCATCAGCGGCCGGGAATTTCACGCTTAAATCGCCATGACCCTCCGCGAACGCCTGGAATGGCTCGGCCGCATCGCCCTGCTGGTTTTCATCCTGGCGAGTGCGGCCTTCCTGAGCGCCATCACCGCCATGCGCATCGCCATCCACGGCCGCGAAACCACCATGCCCAATCTGGTGGGCACCAATGTCGGTAAAGCCAGCGCCATGCTCAACTCCCGCGGCCTGGTATTAAAAGTTGCCGACCACATTTACAGCGAGCAGCCCATCAACTCCATCGTGCGCCAGACGCCCACGGCTGGGATGCTGATGAAGCAGTCTCAGCAAGCGCACGTGGTGGTGAGCCTGGGCGAGCGCCAGCTGCAAATCCCGCTCTTGGAAGGTCATTCCCTGCGCGCCAGCCGCATCGAGCTCCTGCGCGGCGGCTTGCAAATCGGCGAAGTTACCACTGTCACGCTGGGCGGCGAAACCCCTGACGCCGTGCTGCTGCAAAATCCCCGGCCCGGCGTCGGCGCAGCCACTCCGCGGGTGGACGTGCTGGTGGCTCAGGTTCCTCACGAAGAAAGCTACGTGATGCCGGCGCTCATCGGCCAGGATGAAATCACCGCGCAACGTCGCCTGGACGTCGCGCACCTGAACCGCAAGGTGAACTATGTCTCCGCTCCGCAATGGCCGCATGCCGCGGTGATCGACCAAACGCCTGCGCCCGGAGCGCGTCTTGCCGCGTCCACGCAGGTGGAGCTGACCGTCGCCAAGTGATTGGGCGCGGCCTGCGCCCCCGAAGACTGCTTGCAGCCAGGAAGCAAATCCACGGAATCCACGCAAATCCACGCGAATCCATGCGAATTTATCTGAATCCATGCGAATCCACGCGAATTCATGAAAATGACGCGGGGAATTGCCATGCGAAAAACAATACGGGAAACTAAACCGTGCTATTGCGCGTATCTTTAGGGTGACGCTCAATCCCTCGACCGAGGTTGCAAAATGCATCGCACGAAACACTTATTTGCACCAACCAATCTTCTCTGGCTCGCCGCGGTCGGCTGCGCGGCGCTCGTGTGGCTGCTCGCGCTGAATCCCCTGCGCGCGCAGGACGACTCTTCGAAAAAATCTACAGACGTGAACGCCGGCATCACCATCAGCAGTCAAGCCACCGCCAAGGAAGTAGGTTTGCCCATTTATCCGGGCGCGAAACCACACAAGGACTCGGACAATAGTTCGTCCGCCGCAAGCCTTGGCCTCTGGGGCGGCTCCCTTGGTTTCAAGCTGGTGGCGCTGAAATTGGACTCGCCGGATGCGCGGGACAAAATCGCGGCGTTTTACAAAAAAGCGTTGGCCAAATATGGTCCGGTGCTCGATTGCTCGAACGCACCTGCCAACAGCGATAAATCGGACGACAAGTCCGAAAAATTAACCTGTGGTGACGATAAGCCCGACGCTGGCAGCCAGGTCTTCAAAGCCGGCACAAAAGAAAAGCAGCACATCGTGGCCATCAAGCCGCGGACCGGCGGCGCGGACATCGATCTCCTCTATCTCGAAGCCCGCACCGGCGATCATCCAACGATGTGAATCGGCCTCTGACCTCACGGCTTCTGCGGGCGCTGGGCCCCAGCCATCACTTGCGGCCCCTGCACCTTGGACTCCGCCCCTCGCGGGTTCCAATCCAGCGGCGGAAACGCGATGCGCCAGAAATTCTGCTGCGGCCGTAGAAACTCAATTCCCACTTCGGGCGCGCCGGAAGTGCTGGCGTTGACGTCCACCACCCGGCAATCCATTTCCTCTTTGGTGGTGCCGTGCCGCAGCTTCAACGCATCACGCACCGCGATGGACGTTCGCAGAAGAATCAGCGCACCGTGCGCGCTTACGATCAGCGTCTTGGTGTGCTCCGTCGTGGGCTTTTCTTTTCCGCGACGCACTTCCACCTCCACTTCCACATTCAAACACACCCGCTGGCTTCGCCGAAGGCTGCCAACCCTCCCCGACGCTGCTACCGGCCCGTCTTTGCCTCCTGCAGGCACGCGAATCACCTCTAATCCTTCCATCGGCCAAGTTCCGGCAAACTTTAGCCCGGCCTGGAAAGCGTCTGCCTCGCGCCTGTGAGCCCCGAGGTCTCCAAATGGTGGTTCCCGAACGGTGGTTTCCGAACGGCGGTTCACGACGGTTTTTCCCGAACCATTTTTCGTTCTTGGTGGCGATTACCATGCACCTTCTTTCTGCCCCCACCACCAAAGCAACCCCACGCTCGCGGTGGTCTGTTCCTTGCTGAGCAATCCTTGCGTGTCGGTCAGAAACGACGGGTGGTTCGAGAAATCCCTCCGCCACTCGTAGCGCATTAGAAATCCTTCATGCAATTTGTAGTCGAAGGTTCCGGTGGTTTCCTTGAGCGCCTGGGTCAATCCGCTGAACATTCCGCCGCGGTCGGAGAGATACTCGGCGCGCGCAGCGACGGCGAATCGCGGAGAAAACTCATACCGCGCATACGCCGCGCCGCCAACCACATGCGATGGCGCCGCCGATTCCCCTGGCGCCTGATTCCGCCACAGCCGCTGAATGACGTAATCGCCCTCCAACGCAAAACTCAGTTTCGGCGCGGCTTGCCACGTAACGTAGCTGTCGAAAATATGCAACCGTCCATTCGGCGCCGGATCGATCGCCACAAAGCTAAGCCCCGGCTGCACGGGTATCGGACTGTACGGCGCCACGGCCAAGCGGTCCGGGTGTTCTTGCCCCAAATAATAATTCATCACCCAGGTCACCGATTTCGCCGGCTTGGCCGTGAATCCGAAGAGCTCATCCTTGAAACCGTTCGTGGCCTCCGCTTGATTCGTGCCATTCACCGCCCAGTACGTCAGCGTGAAGCGATCGTTTACGGGATAATTGGCGCGCACGCCCATGTGGTAAAACGGCAAAAAGTTAAAATAGAACGACCGCGAATAGTTCATCTGATCCTTCGTATAATTCCCCTCGATGCCGATCGAACTGCTCCATTTGCCAAAGTCGACGGTCAAGCCTTTTCCGAGCGGCACGACATATGTCCCGTACGCCTGAAAAATATTTCTGTAAATATCGGGACGCGGCTCATTCGCCGGATTCCCTTGCAACGTATCCGTCGCCTGCCCAAACTGCAGATCCACGCGCGCGCCCCACCGCCGGTCCTCATCCAGATTCGGCGCATGCTCAAAGATAATATCCGCCTGATTCAAGCTGAAATTGTTGCTCAACACGTCGTACGCCCGCAGCAGGTTCACCCGCCCGACCGGCGCATTGAAGTTGTAGGAATAATATCCATCCAATCCCACGTTGATGGTCGTGTCGTGCAGAAAATCCAGTTCCTCGCGATCGCCGGCCGTGAGCGTCGATGGTACGGCGGTCGATGGTGCGGCGGCCGATGGCGCCGGCGCGTTCGCGAGTCCCTGCGCGGCGTTCACGTCGCTGGGCGCTACATTCGCCGAAATGGCCGCGGGAGCCTCTTCGCCACCGCCCTTTGCTACAACCGGCGCTGCGGCGTTAGCGCGCAAGAGTTGCTTCAGTTCCGCCACTTCCGCCTCCAGCTTCTCCACGCGCGCCTGCAAATCCGCGTCGCGACTCACCGCGCGCGCGTCCGCGACGCGCGAGTCCGTCGAACTCGTTTCGACATCATGCGACTTAGCCCCGGCGCCCCGATCCTGTGCGCTTAGGGTTTCCGCGCGCCCCAGCAGCAGCGCCACAACGCACACCCACATCGCCGCGTGCCCCATTCCCATAACTTTTCGCATGGCTGCTCCCTCCGAACAAACGTCGCCGCCGAATGAGTCTAGTATTTTCCCATCGCAATGAGCACGTCCAGAGCAGTACCCGGTCATCGACTTTTTTGCGTCTCACTACCAACAGCAGTTCTATCTGTCGCCACGGAGGCGCCAGGTACGACTTCGGCAGAATTAGGACTTCCGCGAAGGGTCTTACTTGAGTTGTTTGGAATCCACGCTTCCGAGAAAAAATCGACGGGCGCAAAAACGCGGCTACCGCAAGTATCCCCAATTGTGCAACTTATCCGAATCCTCAGCCCAGCGATCCCCGATATCCGTGCGGTAGTACATGTTCGGAATCATGATGTTCTTGATGCGCGAATAGACCTGCGCTTGCGCCTGCTTCATGGTCTGTCCGAGGCCAATCACAATGAGCACCACACCCGACGTCCCGGCGATCAGCCACTGCCCGTTCACTTCCTTCACATCTTCAATGTGCACGCCGTCGTTATTCGGCTTCTTGAAAACGATCGCGCCGTTTTTGGAGAAAGATTCAAACGTAGCCTCGTCGTCAAAGGGAAACGGCGGCACCACGATGCGCACGCCAATCTGGAATCCGCTGCGCGTCCGCCACTTCGGCTCGAGTCCGTTCGCCAATTCCCAGAAAAAATCGCTGATCGGCGTGAGCATGGCTTCCTGCTGAATGCTGATGGTCGGATACCCAAACCGAGAAGTGAATTCCAGCGGATAAATTCCGTTGTTATTCACGATGCAATTCAAATCGATGTAGCCCACATAATTCTCCGCGGCCAGCATCGATTCCATTTTCACCAGCGTCTGGTTGAACAGGCGATTCGGCTCGCTCCAGAACATCGCCGTGCCCATCTCTCCGGTGGGCGGACCAACTTCTCCGGGGAAAAGTTTCTTGTGTTCAAAATTGATGTTCACGGGCGTAATGAACTTTTTGCCGTTGAAAAATGCGCCCACCGCAACCTCAACTCCGTTGATGCGCCGCTGCAACTGAAACACTTTGATCTCATCCGCAAAGGCTTTCTTATACGCCTCCAGCATGCGGATCACGTCTTCGCCATCTTCCTCTTCGCCGACAAACAGCCGCCGCTTCACGTTCTGCGCTTCCCCGCTCGGCTTGATCACATAGCGATCCGGATTTTTCTTCACAAATTCAATCGCCGGGTCGAAGGAATCAAAATCCTCGTAAGGAATAATAGTTACGCCCGCTTTCTTGAGCTCTTCCTGGCCGAACGAACGATCGTCCTCCAGCTTGTCGGTGTACTCGCTCCCGCCGATGACCGGCTTGCCCTGCGCGCGCAACGCTTGCGCCTTCGCTCCCTGTCCCAGGGTGTCGTCGAAAACGATAATGTCCGCCCACTCGGCGTCTTTCTCCCAATCCTTGGACTTGGGCACAAAGCCATCCGCGATGTCGCGTTCTTTCACCGCTTCAATGTAGTAGCGAACGTCGTGACCTTCTTTAAGCACTTGCCAGGCGATATCGCCGATCAATCCGGAGATCGAAGCAAACAGAAACTTGCGCTTTTCCATTGACGCGGGAACGCGGCTCCTTCACGAAAAGTCCAACACAGCATTGTAGTTAGAAGCCCGCGGCAAAGTGTTACGAAATATTCACAAAGCCGCCAAACGGTCCTAAAGCGGCATCTTTTAACGCGTGCTTAGCAGGCTCAGCTTCATGCCCGCTACCAGCAGCCTAACGCTATTGACGCATCAGCACTACCCTGGCACGCGCACCGGCGGCCCGGAAATGATTTGGCGAGAATGAGGGAGGCGCTAAACACACCGAAAAATAAGCAGCCGATTCCCGAGGGCTCATGAGTTCGATGCCGGTTCTTCTGTTGTTGCTCTGCGATGCCGTGCTGCTGGTGTTTTCCAATGTTTTTTCCAGTGTCGCCGAGCGGCGCGGAGACTCTCTTTTTCTGAGCCTGATATTTTTCTGTTCCGGCATGCCCGCGCTCGTCTACCAGATCGTGTGGCAACGCGCGCTGTTTGCGATCTACGGCGTAAACGCGCAATCCGTGGCCGTGGTGGTTACCGCGTTTATGCTCGGCCTGGGAATCGGAAGCCTCATCGGCGGAGCGCTTTCCAAGAGATTTCCGGCGCGCGGCATCCTGATTTTCGGCATCGCGGAACTTGGCGTGGCGGCTTTCGGTTTGAGCTCGCTGAAGCTTTTTCATTGGGTGGCAGGATTCACGGCGGGGACAGGGCTCGCGGAGGTGGTGCTGTTCAGCCTGTTGCTTTTGCTGGCGCCCACCATTCTGATGGGGGCAACGTTACCGCTGCTGGTGGAAAGCATGGTGGCGCGAACGCATCGCGTCGGCGTTTCCGTTTCGCGGTTGTATTTCGTAAACACTTTTGGTTCAGCGGTGGCTTGTTACTTGTGCGCGAGCTTCTTGCTGCGCGAATTCGCACAGTCCGGCTCGGTGACCCTGGCCGCGTGCATGAACGCGGCCATCGGGGTGACGGCGTATCTCTACGCACGCGGGAAGGAACAGGCATCGCAATCCGTGGCGGTGGAGCAGGCGACAAAAGAAATACCACCGGCAAGTTTCCCGCTTTCGTTCGCCATGCTCCTTGCGCTGGTCTCCGGGTTCATCGCGCTGGGTTTGGAACTCGCATGGTTTCGCGTCTATTCCATTGCTTCCGCGGACCGCGCACCGGCGTTTGCGCTGCTGCTGGCAACCTACCTGGCGGGCGTAGCGGCGGGAAGTTATCTCTCGGAGAAACTCACCAGCGGGATGTCGCCCGAGGGACTGGTGCAAGTGGTGGCCGTTCTTTTTGTGCTGGCCGGAGCGTTTTCCGTGTATCTACCGCCGTTGGTGGCGACCTTTCTGCACCACGACATACCGTATCTCTACACGGCCCCGGCATTTTACATGACCGCAGCGCTCATTGGTTCGGTGCTGCCGTCGCTTTGCCAACTCTCGGTGACCGCCGACCGGGACGCGGGGCAGGGCGTGAGCCTGATTTATGTTTCCAATATTATCGGGTCGGCAGCGGGAAGTTTGGGAATCGGATTCGTGCTCATGAATCATTTCGGCTTGCGGCAGATTGCGCTGGGGCTTTCGATTGGCGCGGTGAGTGCCGGCGCGCTGTTGTTTCTTTTTGCCAAGGGACGGGTGGCGATCCCTTCCGGCCGGGCCGTGGCGCTGGTGCTCGGCTGCTGCGTTGTTCTTCTCGTAGCGGCAGGGCTGTACTCGCAGCTTTTCGAGAAATTAACCTTTGGAAATCGCGAGGAGTCTAACGCGCCTTTCGCGCAAATCGTGGAAAATCGCAACGGTGTGATCGGCGTCACCAAGGATGGAGCAGTCTTTGGAGAAGGGGTCTACGACGGCTACTTCAATGTGGATCCGGCCAACGATGTAAATCTGGTTGCGCGAGCGTACGCGCTTAGCGCGTTCTGTCCCAGCCCCAGACACATACTCGTCATCGGTCTGGCCTCCGCTTCGTGGGCGCAGATTTTTGTGAACCATCCGCAAGTCGAGAGCTTGGACGCAGTGGAAATCAATCCGGGCTATCTACGATTGATCGCGCAGTACGCGATGGTGAAATCATTCCTGGTGAATCCCAAAGTTCATATTTATGTGGATGACGGGAGGAGATGGCTCATCGCTCATCCCGAGGCCCGCTACGATGCCATCGTCGCCAACACAACCTTTAACTGGCGGGACCACACCACCGGGCTTTTGTCCGTGGAATATTTACGATTGATCCGTGCGCACCTCAATCCCGGCGGCGTTTATTATTTCAATAGCACGGAGTCCGACGAAACCGTTGCGACAGCCCTGAGCATTTTCCCGTACGCGCTGCGCGTAATCAATTTCGTGGCGGTCAGCGATTCACCAATCATCGTCGACCAGCAACACTGGATGGACATGCTGCACCGCTACAAAATCGACGGCAAGACGATTTTTCAACCCGAGGATCCTGCCTCGCAAAGAGTTCTGGCCGCCTATGTGGCCTTGGCGCACACCGTGAATGCGCCGCCGCGAATGTTCGGCTTAGAATCTACAGATTCACTGCGGACACGGTTGCAACCCCGACACCTCAAAATCATCACCGACGACAACATGGGGCAGGAGTGGATCAAAGATGTGGCGATGAATTGGCGCTCACAGGCAGCGCAAGTCCCGGCACACTGAATCGCTCTGGCGCTCCAATACGCTTATTTCGCTGCCGGGACCATCGGTTCGAGCTGCGCTATTTGCTTCTTGACGATGTCCGCGGCCGGGCCAGCGGGCAGATACGTTAGGCAGTTACGCAGATGCTGCAGCGCTCCGGCGTAGTCGCCCTTGTTGGCCAGTATCACCGCGAGGAGTTGCTCGGTATTTGGCTGCGTGTGCAGCGGGTCCAGCGAGAGGGCCTTGACGGCACTGGCTTCGGCTACATCTTTTTTGCCCAACTGGTAGTTGGCCAGCGCTTGGTAATACCAGATCTCCGGGGTGCCCCGCGGGTTGAGCTGCAATTCGTGCGCCGTGGCGTCGGCGACGTCCTGCCACTTGGCGGCTTTTACGGACAGCCGGGCTAAATGCTCGTAGGGCAGGCTGAATTTCGGGTCGGCGGCAGCGGCTTTGGAGAAAGAGTTCGCGGCGTCCGGGGAGTTGGCGGTTTCCTGAATTTTTCCGAGCTGGTACCAGGCTTCCGCGAATTGCGGATAGATTTGTACGGCCTTTTCCAAATCCTTTTGAGCGCGATCCGGCTTTTTGTCGAGCCATTCCGTGCGCGCTTTCTCGAAGGCTTTGCCGGCGTCCTTGGGAGCGGAGGCGGTGGTGTTGCTGACAGCAGTTCCCGCGGAACCTTCTTCACGGCTTAGCGTGATGGTGCCGATATCGGGTGTATCGAGGAGGTTGCGGTTGGCGATGGTAAGCGTGCTGGAATCGAAACCGGGCAGGGCGGCTTCGACGGTGCAACCCATGAAGGCCGCAGCGAGTTTGGGTTTGGCATCCACGCCGCCCGGAATATTGGCGGGGGTGGAGTTCGCGACACCGGTGGTGGCAGGGTTGACGGGAGCGATGAGGAAACGACCCTTGGCGTCGGTGTCGGCAGTGTAGCTGGTTTTGCCGCTGCAGCTGACGGTGACCGGGATGGCATCCCAAGGAAGTTCGCCACCCGCGACCGCCACTTTGCCTACTAAATAATCTCCAGTGCGACCCTGGCGGGTGAGCTGATCCCAATTCGCGGAGTTTCCGATATCGCTGGCGTGCTCGGGACCAAGCGAGGCGTCGGCCGGCGCGCCGGCGGCTCCAGTGGAGCCGCCTTTGGCTTGCGCGAAGGTTGCAGCGGAGAGTGACAGGGACGCCAAGAGGGAAAGCAAAAGTTTCGTTTTCATGACCTGCCTCGGCCGTTATTATCCTCCAATCCGGAATTGGGCTAAAGTGAAAAACTTGACGCAAGCAATGATTGACGGCCATCCATGAGGCAACCCCGCGGTGCGCGCGGGATTCACAGAGTGGATGGGTGCAGGACCGCCTAGGGGGCTGGCCTTGCGGGCAAGTTTTTTCTGTGGCCTGTCCTTTGGTTCAGGTTATAATGCAGATACTCCGAAGCGGGTGGCCATTGAGGTTCCCAAGCAGTTTTGTGCGCTGTTTCAATCGCTTGCGCCCTGGCATATGGTTTTCCGCCAGGGGTTGCACGCGCGGGAATGCCGGGACTTGAAATTTCTTTATCCGAGGTGAAGTTTGCGCCGTACATACCTATTGCTTTCTTGCGGGATGCTGCTGGCCAGCGCGGCGACATGCAACGCGCAATTTCTGCATAAGAAAAAAGTCAATAAGTCCACCGCCGCGGACAACAACGCGGAGCCGGACAAGGTGTTGTACGAGCGGGCGCTCGAGGACATCAAGCATGGGCGGCAGGAGATCGGGCGGCTGAACCTGCAGACGCTGATCAACACCTATCCGGACAGCGAGTTTTTGGCGAAGGCCAAACTGGGGATAGCGGACTCTTATTACAAAGAAGGCGGCACGGCGAATACCACGCAAGCCATTCAAGCGTACAAAGATTTCATCGTGTTCTTCCCGTTCATGCCGGAGGCGCCGTACGCGCAGTTGCAGGTGGCCAACGCGCATTACCGGCAGATGGAGAAGCCAGATCGCGACCGTACCGAAGCGCGCGCTGCGGAAGACGAGTTTCAAACATTTTTGCAGAAATATCCCAACGACCCTTTGGCGGACAAGGCGCAGCAGCACTTGCGCGATGTGCAGGAAGTTTTGGCCGAAGGCGACTACCGCATTGCCTACTACTACTACGTGAAGGGCGACAAGCGCGCGGCCGGTGCGCGGCTGTCTTCCGTGATTTCCCGTTACCCGCTGTACAGCAAGTCCGATCACGCGTTGTGGATGCTGGCGGATCTGTATGAGACCAGCGAAAAACGCGACATCGCGACCAAGTATTATGCCCAGATTGTGCGCGATTATCCGAAGTCCGATTTGACCGGAGATGCCAAGTATAAGTTGAAGGCTTTTGGCGTGCCCATTCCCCAACCCGATCCCAATGCCTTGGCTTGGATGACCGCGAATCAGAACGCGGTGCGCGAGAAAACGCCATTCATCAAGCGGCCTCTGGACTTTTTAAAGGGCAGTCCGACCGATGAGCTGTATTCTTCGGCGAGGGTGGGTGCGCCGACGATGACGCAGGAAGGCGACGCTCCGGGCACGGAGACTTTGACCGGCGGACCTGGAGCGCAATTGACAACCGGTGGAACGGGCGCCTCCGGCGGCCATTCGATTGTGGCCACGGTAACGCCGGGATCGGAGTCCGGCGCGGTGCAGGGTGAAAGTGTTCCGAGTGCCGCGGGAGGCACGAGTGCGGATGCGCCTGCGGCGGACGGAACTACCACGGCGCCTGCAGCGGAGACGGCGAAACCAGCGGCGGCTTCTGAAGCGAGTTCCACGTCAACGGCCGGTGCTCTGGCGGATACCGCCGCGGGAACCTCGGCCGGAACTTCGCCCGAGACTTCGACCGGAACTTCGACCGGAACCCCGGCGGCTGGAGCGGCGATGGTGGCTAATGGAGATGCCGCAGCGGCCTCTGACAAGCCCACGGCCACAGCCGATGGGGGAGCACCCGCGACGGACGGGGCGGCGTCCACCGATGCGCCCAAGACCGGTGATGCCGCAAAGGCAGACGATGCCGCGAAAACCGATGGAAAGGAATCGACCAGCAAGAAAAAGAAGGGGCTGAAGAAGTTGATTCCCTGGTAAGGCCGTACGCGCTTCCGGCTTGTTCCGGCTGTGACTGCGATTCACTAAGGTTCTCGATTTATATTTTTTGGGGCTCCGGCACTTCGTGCTGGGCCCTTTTTTTGTTTCAATTTTGCCGCCCTTTGTTTTCGACGCTGTTGATGGATACCGAGCGGCAGATACAAAGCAACGGGTTCCTGCCATCCCGCCACAACAACGACTCGCCGAGGCAGTGTTCGCTTCCGACACACGGGGGTGCTGTTCACGTTGACGGGGGTAGCGGCGGGTGCTCAAATACACGAGAACGGGACAAATGCGCCTAAAGCCACGGCGCGTGTTTCCCGTCTGAGGCGAGGCCCTGACGAGGGTCGTGTCGCGAGACTTTCCAGTTGGCGTAGCGGGAGATGCTCCCGGAGGACGTGCGGTGGCCAAGATCCTGGTGGCGGACGACAACAGCAACATTCAGAAGATGGTGGGTCTGGCGCTGAAAGACCAGGGCATCGAGGTTGTGGCCGTGGGCAACGGCGAGGCCGCGGTGCGCAAAATTCCCGATGTGAAGCCGGATTTGGTGCTCGCCGATGTGTTTATGCCGGTACGGAATGGCTACGAAGTTTGCGAGTTTGTGAAAAAAGATCCGGCACTGGCTCATATTCCAGTGATTTTGCTGGTGGGCGCCTTCGATCCTTTGGATGAACAGGAAGCGCAGCGCGTGGGCGCCGACGGCGTTTTGAAGAAGCCCTTTGTGCCGCCGGACCCGTTGATTGCCATGGTCAAGGCGGCGCTTGCACGGGCGGGCGTTTCGTTGACGGCCAATTCCGAGAAAGCGGAGAAAGCCGTTAAGAAAGCTGCGGATTCCGCGCCGCCGAAGCCCGTGGCGCTGCCGATGTCCGTTCAGCCCCCGGTTGTGGCGGTGCCACAGGGAATTTCAATTGAGGATACCGACGGATTGGTGGACGACGTGGCGGTGCATCCCGCGCCAGTGTCCATGACGGGCGGAGCGCCTTTGGCATTTGGGAATTTGATGGGGACGCCCGAGGTATCCGAGGAAGATCCTGGCTTTATCGCGCCGGTGCATCCGGAACTATCCATGGAGCGGGATTGGCGCGCCACGGACGATGACGAAGAGGTGCCGGAAGAGGAAGAAGAAGAGAAGCCCGCGATATCGTGGCGGCGGGATATAGACGATCTCAGTGAACCGAGTGGGACGGGCGCCGGAACCGGTTGGCGCGATACCACGTTTAGCGAGCCGGCAGCGGCTCGGAAGAATTGGGAAAGCCCCGAGCGGCAGCCTGCGATGACCGAGGCGGCGGCGAGCACCGTCGCGGCTACTTCGGTGCTGACCGAGACACACGGAGAAGCGCCGGGAGCGGCCGCGGCCAAGTCTGAGCCGGAATCCGCGACGCCGGGGTTTTCTGCGGACGCTTGGAACGTGGCGATTCAGGCGAACGCGGCGGAACACGGAACAGCCTCGACGCTGGCTGTGGAGCATGACGCGGTGACCACCGCAATTGACCGGTTTGCCGAAACGAAAGAGGCGGCGGTTGAGTCGTCGCCGCTGGCGACCGGATCCTGGGAAGTGCAGGCGCTGAAGGCTACGCAGCTTGCGGCCACTTGGGACGCTCCGGCGGATGCCGCGGTTGCGGAAGCGTCCGCGACGCACTTGGAAGCGGTCTCGGCAACAAGCGACGCTCCCGTGGCGGGCCACGAAGAGACATTTGCACAGGAACAGTCAGCGGAAGCTGGTGTGACCCAAACGATGGGAGCCGAAAATATTGTGGCGGAGCCCGAGCCGGCGGCGTCTGAGCAGGCGCCGGAGCCGGAGAGTGCCACGGTGGGCGCGGCCACAAGCGCCGACGCATACGTTGCAGCACCTGAACCGCTCGCCGAAGAGCATTCCGAAGCCGCGGAGCCGCAGGCCGCCACGGAAACGGCGCGTGAACAAGAAGCGGAGCATTCGTCCGCGGAAGCTTTGCAACAGGAGCAGGAGAACATACGCGACGCGGCAAGCGCCGCAGTCCTCAGCGAGTCTGCGTCAGAAGCACAGCAGGAGAGCGCAAAGCCGGCGTTAGCGAGTGAAGAACTGGTGGCGCGGGTACTGGCAAGCCTCAGCCCTGAAGTGATGCAGCGCGTAACACAGGAATTGCTGAAGCCGGTGGTCGAGGCGATGGTCCGCGAAGAATTGAATAAGAAAAAGTAGTTACACGCACGAGCCGCACATCGTTTCGTAGTACACGGCCGCGCGGCCAATCCAGCAAAATCCCCGTTCAGCAATCTGCGCGATTACGGAAGCGCCCGATAACCAGGCGTTTCCAGCCCACACTGATCGGCCAACGGTATGTGGGTGCTGGTGTCATTTGATTTGAAGGTTGGTGGCGGCCTCGCTAGAGTGGGCCGCCACGTGCTCATAATTTAGTATTTTCCGATTGCATTGAAGTCCAGTTCAACAATGTAATCTTTAATAGAATCTTCGAAAGTGAATTTAATAAAGCCCGATTCTTCAAGCCTGATAAGCTCTCGCCGAAATGTTCTCGGAGTTACCTTGCGATAGGCACCTTTTATGTATTGCGATTCTATCAATTCTGCCAATGGAATCCGTTTTGACGGATTTGATGAAAAGGGATCAGTCGGCTCAGTTTGTGTAATTAGAAAATCCAGTAAATAATATTCTCGCTGATTCAATACCCTTCGCCGCTCTCCGGCCCGCCGATTGAACGCACGGACAAGCATGCTTCGATAGACCACTCTATTTAGTTTGGTTTTTATGAAATTGTTTATTCCCTTCAGTTCTTCAGCGAATCCAGTTATTCCAAACTGCATGAATTCCTGTAAGAGGAATGGCTGTCGGTACCTGCATTTCTGCAAGGCGCTTTTATACGTCGCCTCATTTCGATAGAAATAATTAGACAGGCCGTAGAATCCGTGCACGTTATAGTCGCCTTGAAACAATATCGCTGCCTCGACCAGCCTCGAAACACGCCCATTTCCATCCCCAAAAGGGTGAATAGTAACCAAGAAAAAATGCGCGAGCAGCGCTCGCGTTACCGGGTGCTCTCCTTCTACGATTTCTTTGGAGTTAATGAAGGCAATGTAATCTTCCATGATTGTAGGCAATTCTGCGTGCGGGGCTCCTACGTGCACCCCACCCATTTCCGGGCTGCCCACCTGCACGGAAAATGTCCTGAACGATCCCGGTATGTTGTTCTTGGTGTCGGAATGCTCCGTAACCATCCGGTGCATTGCTAATATGTCCTGCACCGTAATTGGGGGGCTGGGAAGAGAGAATCTCTGCTTTACCCAATTTTGAGCTATTGCTGAATTCCTGATTTGCTGTTGCTCCTTATTAGCAGCTTCAGGTGACTTGCTTCCGTTTGCGGCCTCGACAATATCCATTTGGTGGGAGACTTCGGCCTCAGACAGAGGATTTCCTTCCAATGCCGTAGTCCCATACACAGCACGAACCCGATTCAGTTTGTCTAATTGTTGCTTCCACTCAGGCGGCAGAACTAGATTTAGCGCAGCTTCTTTATTGGCCTCGACTGTCACGACCTCGCCTAAAAGACGATGCAGTTGGAATTCATATTCAAAACTAAATCTACTCCAGTCCATTTAATTGACCCCCTATCTGGCACTCTATCTGACAGGCTTAAAAGCATGATATAACACAGTATATTCTATTGTCAACAATCTCTTTGACTTTGCTATTGACATCGTATTTGACAGTACTTAGACTACCTCTAGTAAAAAGAAAAGGCCCCATCTCAGCAGCGAACTGAGAACGGGGCCAAATCCAGCAAGCGGAGTAAGCCGCATGCCGAACCCTAAGCAACATCTTCGGCTCGCTCCGCAGAAAAGGCAAGCCGAAATGAACGTCCTACCGATTGAGAAGCAAGCCCAAATCCTGAATGCCCTTGTAGAGGGCTGCTCTGTGCGCTCCACGGCGCGTCTGGTGGGTGTCGAACACAAAACCGTGCTTCGCGTCCTGCTCCGCGCGGGCGAACGTTGCCAGCGCCTGCTAGACGAAAAGATGCGGAACATTCAATCCCGCTTCATTCAGGTTGATGAGATGCACGGCTATGTGCAGGTTCGCCAGAAGAACCTCAACCCCACGCGCCATGACGAAATGACGCAAGGCGAGCAATACGTGTTCATCGCGATTGATTCGGAGACGAAGCTAATCCCGTCGTTCGTTGTTGGCAAGCGCAACGCAGCCAATGCCTATTGGCTGATGAAGGATTTGGAATCGCGCCTCGCGAACCGCGTCCAGCTAACAACGGATGGATTCCGCCCGTATGCGGCTGCGGTAGACGCGACGTTTGGAACGGACATTGACTTTGCAATGCTGGTGAAAGTTTATTCCGGCGATGAGGCTAACCGTGAGCGGTACAGCCCTTCCGAGATTGTCGAAGCGCGGCCCATCCCTGTAATGGGGTCGCCAAAACCGCAACGCATATCTACGTCACACGTTGAACGCCAAAACCTAACTGTCCGCATGCAGCTTCGCAGATTTACGCGACTCACCAACGCATTCTCGAAGAAGCTGGAGAACATGAAAGCCGCCCTCGCGATTCACTTCGCGCACTACAACTTTTGCAGAATCCACCAGACGCTGCGCGTTACGCCCGCGATGGCGGCTGGAATCACTGAGGAGATTTGGGGGATTGGAAAACTCTTGGCCTGAAAAATGCGACCGTCCCGAACAGCTAGCCGTTCGGGACGGTACGTTTACGCTTGAACTCCTAAAACTGGACAGAGAGTAACACGAGCGTGTCACCAACGGTTCAATTTTTTATACATCATTGGATGTATCAGGTACTATGTGGGTTACATTGCAAACACTTCATATCCATCTTGATGAGTCGGGCGACCTCAACTTCTCCCCCAACGGCACGCGCTATTTCATATTTGGATGCGCTTGGACGTACGAACCCGCGCCTCTCGCGAATGAGCTAAATGCATTGAGATTCACGATGGTTAAGGAAGGGCACGGAGAACGTCTTAGCGGATTCCATGCTCGCGAAGACGCGACGCCCAAGCGCGAACGCGTGATCTCGGTCCTGAGAAAACACAAAAATTGGATGTATGCCGCAATCGTCGTTGAGAAATGCAAAGTCAATTCCGTCCTGTGGGAACCGGAGACGTTCTATCCCAAGTTTTGCGGCATGCTTCTGCGATTTGTCTTTAGGGGCAGGGTCAAGCCGGGAACAACGAAATTACTCATTTACACTGACACCCTGCCATTCACGGGGAATCGCGCTAAGGCCGCCGAGACTACGATTAAAGCTGCTTGTCACGCTGACCTTCCCGATGGAATGCCCTTCCACGTGTTGCATCATCGCCGCGAAAGCAACGCGTGGATTCAGGTTGCGGATTATTGCTGTTGGGCCGTGTGTCGCAAATGGGAGCAGGGCAATCATGAGGCATACAACCAACTCAATTCCAGGTTAGCTGCCCCTGAGCTTGATGCAATGAGTCGGGGAGACGGCACGACTTACTACTGAATCTCAAATGACACCACTACCGGTATGTGCGATAAATTGACGGTGCCGGATTTTTCCCCGTATAGTCGAAGATTATCCTGACTACAAATTTTTCGGAATGGCGTGCAGGCTAAAGAGAAGGCTGGGACGAAAGCCTGGCCGCTACAAATGCCTGGTGACGATTACATGGGGGCCGGCGGAATTATGGGGCGGGAGATTGCCAAAGGGTATGAGCCGCAGTTGATCGAACCGCGATGGGCGGAGTACTGGGTAGCCGAGGAGCTATTCAAGGCCGATCCGGCGGCGGACACTGGCGGAAAAGTGTTTTCGATTGTGATCCCACCGCCGAATGTCACTGGGTCGCTGCATATCGGGCACATGCTGGATCATACCGAGATTGATATTTTGACGCGGTGGCACCGCATGCGCGGGTATAACACCCTGTATTTGCCGGGCACGGATCACGCGGGGATTTCGACGCAACGCGTGGTGGTGCGGCAGCTCGCGGAACGCGGCATCGATTATCAGAAGCTGGGGCGAGAGGAGTTTATTGCGCAGGTTTGGAAATGGCGAGCCGAGAGCGGCGAGACGATTCTCTCGCAGATGAAGCAGATCGGAGAGAGCTGCGATTGGTCGCGGCTGAAATTTACGTTGTCTCCGGAGTTGTCGGCGGTGGTGCGGGAAGTTTTTGTGCGGCTATATGACGATGGCTTTATTTATCGCGCGACGCAGCTCGTGAATTGGTGTCCGGTGTGCTTGACGGTGCTGAGCGATTTGGAGGTTTTGCACGAGGAGCGAGCGGGTTCGCTCTGGTATCTCCGGTATCCGGTGGCGGGTTCGGATAAATTTATCGTGGTGGCAACCACGCGTCCGGAAACCATGCTGGGGGATACCGCGGTGGCGGTGCATCCCGCGGATGAAAGATATGCCGGATTCATTGGGAAAAAGGTGTTATTGCCACTGATGCATCGGGAGATTCCGATTATTGGGGATGAGATGGTGGAGCGGGAGTTTGGCACGGGAGCGGTGAAGATTACGCCGGCGCATGATCCGAACGATTTTGCCGTGGGTAAGCGGCATGGGCTGGAAGAAATTGATGTGATGACTGCCAACGGGAAGATGAATGCGAGCGCCGGAGTCTACGCCGGGCTGGATCGCTTTGCGGCACGGAAGAAGATTGTAGCGGACTTGGAGGAACAGGGGCTTTTGGTAAAGGTGGAAGCGCACTCGCATGCGGTGGGAATTTGCGAGCGCAGTAAAACGATTGTTGAGCCGCGCATTTCGACGCAATGGTTCTGCCGCATGAAGGATTTAGCGCAGCGGGCGATTACGGCGGTGCGGGAGTATGCGCCCGGAAAAGAAAATACCATTCACATGATCCCGGAGAACCGGCGGACGGAATTTTTGAATTGGATGGATAACATTCGGGATTGGACGATTTCGCGGCAGCTTTGGTGGGGACACCGGATTCCCGCGTGGTATTGCGCGGAACATGGACACCTAACGGTGGCGCGCCACGATCCGAAGGCTTGCCGGATGTGCGGATCGGAGAAGCTGGTGCAGGATCCTGACGTTCTGGATACGTGGTTCAGTTCGGCATTGTGGCCGTTTTCCACCTTGGGTTGGCCCGATAAGACCGCGGATTTTGAGACCTACTATCCGACTTCGGCGCTGATCACCGGGTACGACATCCTTTTTTTCTGGGTGGCGCGGATGGCCATGATGGGGATGCACTTCACGGGAAGAGTGCCGTTCAAAACCGTGTATTTGCATTCACTAGTCCGTACAGGTTCGGGCGAGAAGATGTCGAAGTCCAAGGGTACGGGGCTCGATCCGGTGGCCCTGAATCGGCAGTATGGGACAGATGCCATGCGATTTTGCCTGGCGTCGATGGCGGCGCCGGGGACGGACATTGTTTTGAGCGAAGACCGCCTGGCGGGTGCGCGCAATTTTGCAAACAAAATCTGGAATGCAGCGCGATTTTTGTTTGTAAATCTGGACAAATTCGAGGCGGGCGGAATTTCGCTGGAGGAGTTGGCGGGGCCAGAGGTGCGCGCCGGTGCGCCGTATTCGTTTGGCGGAAGCGTGCCGCTGGCGGATGCCTGGCTCTTTTCTCGGCTGGCCCGGACGATTGCGACGGTGAATGACGCGCTGGAGGAATTTCGTTTTCATGAGGCGGCGTCGAGCGTGTATCAATTTTTTTGGGGAGATTTTTGCGATTGGTATATTGAATGGGTGAAGCCTGAATTGCTCGGCGCGGATCGCGCGCGGGCGGTGGTTTCGTGGAAGAATCTCTTCGCGGGATTTGACGCGGCCCTGCGATTATTGCATCCGCTGATGCCGTTTTTGACGGAGGAGTTGTGGCACCAATTGCCGCAGCGGGCGGGGGCGAAGTCGATTGCTTTGGATGCGTTTCCAGAGGTTGGCGCAGGATGGCTAAATGCTTCCGCGGAACGCGAGGTTGCCTTTTTGCAGGAAATCATTGGAGCGGTGCGTAATATACGGGCGGAGATGAAGCTGGATCCCAAGAAAAGGGTGGAAGCGGATATTTCTGTGGCGGATCGCTCGCTGCTCGGCGTCGCTGAGGCGCAGCGAGATTTTTTGGTGCGGCTAGCGTTGCTTTCGGAGCTGCGGCTGACCGGGGAGAAGTTGGCTGTGGCGGGAGGTGCGGCGCGCTCTTCGGCAAACTTCGATGTACGGATTGCATACGCGGTGGAAACGGTAGATGCAGGGGCGGAGCTGCTGCGGCTGAGGAAAGAGATTGAGGGACTGGAAAAAGCGGTTGCATCGAAAGAACGGCAGTTGCACGATGAGACTTTTTTGGGGCGGGCCCCGGAAAAGATTGTGAACGGATTGAAGGCTACGCTCGAACAACAGAAGGTGGAGTTGCTCAAGTTGCGCGAGCGGGTGACCGAACTACGGGAAGAATAGATCCCCTGCGAACGAATCGATGCCGATCGCAGAAAATAATAGAAGCGGACCGGCCGAAAGAACGGAAGCGAACGGCAGCCGAGCTTGACTCATGGCGAAGAAAAATATCAGCGAGATCACCGATCGTAGATTGGCTGGGCTGATTACCTTGCTGGCAGAGAACGCGACCATTGTCATTAGTGGCGCCCGGATTGCGAAGGAGATTGGGGTTTCGCGGAGCACGGTGTGGCGCTGGGTCACGCGGTTGCGGGAGTTGGGAGTCAAGGTGAAGGGCCGCGCGGCTACGGGGTATTATCTGGAAGCGGTGTCGGATGTCTTGACGCCGGAGTTGCTGCGCGCCAGGTTGCGGGGATCGCTTTTCGGCAAGCGTGTGTTTCATTTCTTTCGGACGGATTCCACGAATCGCGTGGCGCTGGAGTTGGGGCACGCGGGTGAAGCGGAGGGCGCGGTAGTCGTTGCCGAGGAGCAGACCGCCGGGCGGGGCCGGGCCGGACGGAGCTGGGCTTCGGAGCGGGGAGCGGGAATCTATGTGACGTTATTGCTGCGACCGCGCCTGGCGCCGGTGCAGGCGCCACTCTTGACGATGATGGCCGGGATTAGTGCACGGGCGGCGGTCGAAGCGGTGACCGGGCTCTACGTGGATTTGAAGTGGCCGAATGATTTGATGATTGGCGGACGCAAGGTGGGCGGCATTTTGACGGAGATGCATGCGGAGCCGGCACTAATGAAGTTTGTGATTGTGGGGATCGGACTAAATGTGAATCAGGAGAAATTTCCGGCGGAGCTGAGCGGAACGGCTACTTCACTGCGGGCGGAAAGCGGCAGGACGCATTCGCGGGTGGAGGTTTTGGTGCGGTTGCTCCGGGAGTTTGAGAGCGATTATGGGCGTTTTGTGCGCGAGGGGCCGGCAGCAGTGGTGAACAAATTTCAAGAGGTTTCCAGTTATGCGCTTGGGAAAAAGGTGCGGGTGGTTACCGCAGCGGAGACGTTCACGGGTGTCACGGCAGGCTTGACGGCGGAGGGGCTATTGCGGGTGGAGCGCAGCGGTGGTGAGATTTTCACGGTAATTGCGGGGGATGTTGCGGAGATGAAGTAAAAAGGCGAGTACGTGAGATGAAGTAAGGAAGTGGAGGCACTGGCCACAAGCGTGGCAGCCCAACAAACAGCGACGGGCTTACAAACTTGCCGAGATGGGGCGCAACTTCATTCTGAGCGAAGCGCAGAAATGCTGCGCCCCCTACAAAGGAAAAGATGCTGCTGACGATTGATGTGGGCAATACCAACACGGTGCTGGGGGTTTTTCGCGGGGATGCACTGGTGGCGCACTGGCGGCTTACCACCGCACGGGAACAGACGGCCGACGAGTACGGCGTTTTGACGCGGAATTTATTTTCGCTGGCGGGCCTGGAGCGCGCTGCGATTGGCGGGGTAATTATCAGTTCGGTGGTGCCGCCCGTGAATTGGACGTTGGGGGAGATGGCGCGAAGATATCTGGGAAGACGGGCGCTGTTTGTCGAGCCCGGGGTAAAGACCGGCATGGCGGTATTGGTCGATAATCCGCTGGAAGTCGGAGCGGACCGTATTGTGAATGGCGTGGCGGCGTTTGCGGAGTATGGCGGACCGTGTATTGTCGTGGATTTTGGCACGGCCATCACGTTTGATGCGATTTCGGCGAAAGGGGAATATTTGGGCGGGGCGATTGCGCCGGGCTTGGGGATTGCGTCGGAGGCGCTGTTTGCGCGCGCGGCGCGGCTGCCGCGCGTGGAGTTGAAAGATCCGGGGAAGGTGATTGGCACGAATACCGTCACGCATATTCAGGCGGGGCTATATTACGGTGCGGTGGACATGGTGGATGGCATGTTGACGCGCATGAAGTCGGAGCTGGCACAAAAACATGGAACAACCGATTTGCCCGTGGTGGCTACGGGCGGCCAGGCAAAGCTGGTGGCGAGAGGGTCCAAGCATATTAAATTTACCGATGAGTTTTTGACGCTGAAGGGCTTGCGATTGATTTGGGAGAAGAATCCGGAGTTGGTGCGGGGTTTGAGTGCCGACGACGGCAAGACGGCCGCGCCGGTTGCCGGCGGCAAACGCGATCCAAAGAAAGCTGCACGATAGAGCTTCAAATGGCGGACGGACAGAACACTGGCGAGAGCGCGGAATCCGTCAAAGTGGAAACAACACGTCAGGACTCCTGGAACTATTTCAACTACTTCACGGAGATCGAAGAATATTTCTGGAAGAAGCGCGGGGCGCATCTGCTGGTGTCGCCGCTCGATTGGGCCATTATGGAGACTTGGCAGAAGGCTGGGGTGCCCCTGGAGGCTGCGCTGAAAGGAATCGACCGAGCGGCGGAAAGTTATGCGCGGTCGCGGCGCGGGGCTGGAAGGGCGATGAAGACGCTGGCGTACTGCACGGATGCGGTGCTGGAGGCAGCGGAGGAGATGAATGAGGCGGCCGCTGGGGCGACACAACGGCCCGAGCGAGCTGCCGCGGGAGCGGCGTTTCCTGTCGAGGAATTGCGGGCGTACATGGACAGAAATATTGCGCTGGCGCGGAAGGCTGCGGAGAAATTCTCGCCGGATCATGCGGATATGACTTCGCGGATATTAGAGATTGCGGCGGCGGCCGAGACGGCGCGCGAGCTGCTCGCTACACCGGGTTCTCTGGATTTGGAAGACCTGGAGCGGCGGCTGACGGTGCTGGATGATAAGGTGTATGCGGCGGTCACCGCCGATGCCAGCGAGGAGTTGCAGCTAAATATTCGGCGGGAGATGGATGGGCAGCTGGCGTTGTATCGAAGGAAGATGAAGGCGGAGCAGATTGCTTTGGTGGAGAGGCAGTATTTGCAAAAGCGGTTGCTGGAAGAGTTTGGGCTGGTGCGGTTCAGTTTGTTTTATTTTTCGTGAGGGTTCTCCGCGCGAGATTTGTAATGCGGTTTGGGAAACGGGGAGTGCGCCGTTTCGCGCCAGCGGCGCTGCGTTTGGCTCATCCATGGCGGCGCACGCAAAAGCGCCCAGATCTCCTCCAGGACCGGGGAAACAAAGGCGACCGCTACGAAATCATACACATTTCATTAAATTTGGAGCAGAATAGGATACTTGATGGCTGAAGAGTTACGGTTAGTGATTGAGAAGATGGTTTATGGGGGAGATGGCTTGGGGCACGCGGAGGGTAATACCGTGTTTGCGCCTTTCGTGCTGCCGAATGAGGAGGTGCGCGCGGAGGTTAAGAAGCGGAAGAAGAACACTGTTTGGGCCAAGGTGATTGAGGTAGCCCAGGCCTCGCCCTCGCGAATGAACGCGGAATGTCCGCACTTTGGGATCTGCGGCGGGTGCCATTACCAGCATATCGCGTTCGCGGAGCAGACACGCCTGAAGATTGGGATTTTGCGGGAGACGCTGTCGCGGCTTGGCGGAATTTCGTGGGCTCGGGAGATTGCGGCGCACACGGCGCAACCTTATGGATATCGCAATCGCGCGCAGTGGGCGGTGCGTTCGGGAATGCCGCGGGCGCTGGGATATTTTTTGCCGGAAAGCTCGGTGATCATGCCGGTGGACGTCTGTCCGGTGCTTTCGCCCGCGCTGGCGGAAACATTTCATTTGTTGCAGGAGATGGCGCGAGGCGGGCGGCTGCCGAACGGCGTTCTGGAAATTGAGGCGTTTGCGGATTCCGCGGACGAGAAGATTGCCTTGAATGTGGCATTTGATGCGTATCCCAAACCGGCGGCGGAGTTGGCGGAATCTTTTCGGAGCGAACTGCCGAGGGTTGAGAGTTTGTTGCTTTTGGATCAGAAGAAAGAGCGGTTTGAGTTGACCGGGCCGGGATTTTTGAGGCATTCGGCCGGAGGATTTCAGTTTCGCGTGAGTCATTTGTCGTTTTTTCAGGTGAATCGGTTTCTGGTTGAAGAGCTTTTAACGGCGGTGACTGCCGGGGCAAAAGGTGAATTGGCGCTGGATTTGTATGCCGGCGTGGGATTTTTCACCTTGCCGCTGGCGAAGGCCTTTACGAAAGTGGTCAGCGTGGATGCAAATTTGGCGGCGACGCGAGACTTGTATGCGAATGCGGAGTTGGCGGGCGTTACCGTGACGACGTTTAATGAACATACGGAGGATTTTTTGAAGAAACCACAGGAGCGGCCGGATTTGGTGGTGCTCGATCCACCGCGGGCGGGATTGGGAGCGGAAGCGGCGGGGAAACTGGTGGAGCTCGGGGCGCCGGAGATTATTTATTTGTCTTGCGACCCCTCTACCTTGGCCCGGGATTTGGCGGTGCTAACTGGGAGCACCAAGAAACCGGCGGAAATACCCGCTGCAGGACCGTTTTACGAAATTGCGTCCATTGAGATGTTTGATTTGTTTCCGCAGACATTTCATATCGAGACGCTGGTGCGGCTGCGACGATTGTCATGAGATTGGTGCCATGAGATTGCCGGTGGTGGCGATGGCGTCGGCATTTGCCGGCGGGATCGCTATCGGCCTGCTTCCGGGGGTGACGGCCCGCGCTGGTTCGCGAGAACTGGTGGCGGGCTTTTTTATTGGGGCGATCGTGGCGCTGGCGCTTGGGGTACTTTTTGCCGCGCGCGACTATTTGTGGTTTGCAGCGGCGGCTTCGCTTGGTTGCTGGCTGCTTCTTGGAACTGCGGGCGCTTGCATTTCGCAACGGCCCCGGGCGCAAGATCACGTTCTTTCGTTGGTGGAGAGCGGCCGGCTGGACCTGCATGCGCCGTTGCGATGGCATGGAAGTTTGCGGGATGAGCCCGTGCGGTTGCCTTGGGGTTATGGGTACGAAATAACTCTTACAGGCGTTGATTACCAGGGAAGTTTCTTGCCACTGGAGGGCGGCCTGCGGGTAAGTTTTTCGCAGCAGACCAACACCGACGGGCAAATTGTTGCCGCTCCGGTCGTGGGCGCCGGTGACGACATCACCGTCGTCACCGATGCCCGGCAACCGCAAATTTTTCGCGATGAGGGGGCATTCGATCGGCGCGCGTTCCTCGCGGGACAGAATATCGATCTGGTGGCGACCTTGCGCGCGGCCGGGTTGATGGAGCGCGTTTCAGTGGCGCGTCCAAGTGCCAGCGTGCTTATTGCGCGCGCGCGGCGGCGATTGCGTGAGGAGGTGGATGCTCTGTTTGGTGCGCGCACCGAGGCAGCTGCAGTGTTGCGCGCGATGCTGCTGGGAGATCGCAGTTTTGTGGATCGCACGGAATCGGCGGATTTTCAGCGGAGCGGAGTGTTCCACGTTTTGGTGGTGGCGGGACTGCACGTTGGGGCTATCGCGTATTTGCTGTTTTGGATTGGCCGGCGGCTCCGGCTTTCCACGGTGTCGACCACAGCGATTACGCTGACACTCCTTTTTGCGTACGTGGCGATGGTGGAACAACGCCCGCCCGTGCTGCGCGCGGCGCTGATGGCCGGGATTGTGGCGCTCGGCGCGGTTTCCTTTCGCCGACTGGATTTACTGAATTCGGCGGCAGTGGCGGCGCTAGTGCTATTGGTGGCGCGGCCGTTACTGGTTGCTGATCCCAGTTTTCAGCTTACGTTCGCGGCGATGGGCTGCATCGCCGGAATTGCCGCGCCGTGGCTGGAGTTCCGTGTACAGCCTTACGTCCGCGCATTGCGTGATTGGCGGGATGTTACGCGGGACGGGATCCACGACCCGAAAGCAGCGCAATTTCGCATCGATTTGCGTTCCCTTACAGGCTGGGCGACCTCTGGGCTTCCCCGAAGAATTTCGCGGCCCGTTGAATACTCGCTGGCGAGAGGGTTGGGGCTCTCGCTGCGAATTTTTGAGCTGCTGGTAATTACGGTGGTGTTGCAGGTGGGCATGCTGCCACTGATGACCAGCGCGTTTCACCGCGTCACGTTAGCAGCTCCGCTGGTGAATATGCTAGCCGTGCCGCTGATGGGCCTGATGGTTCCGCTCGGTTTTGCCACGATTTTGGGTGGCGTGCTCTTCCCCTGGCTGGGCCGGTTGTTGGCGGCTGCGCTCGGCTGGCTGACGATGGCATTGCTTGGAACGGTGAAATATTTTGGATCCGTGGGGCGTTGGAATTATCGCGTTCCCGGATCGCCGGTGTGGTTGACGGTTTTGTTTTTCGTAACGGCGATACTCCTTGCCGTAACGCTTCGATTGAACTTGCGTTGGGGAAAATTGCTCAGGCGCACGGTTGCTGGCGCGGTGCTGGCGGGTGCTTCCCTGATTGCAATCTTTCCATTTCATCCGCAATGGCATCGCGGAGAGATGGAATTGACGGTCTTGGATGTGGGACAAGGCGATTCCCTGTTGTTGGTTTCGCCCGGCGGAAAAACCCTGTTGATTGATGGCGGCGGAGCATTTGGAGGATTCCCCTGGAGGCCAGAGCGCAATGGAGTCGATCCGGGAGAGGAAGCGGTTTCGCCATACTTGTGGTCGCGCGGATTTAAGCAAATTGATTTTGTAGCCGTCACACACGGGCATCAGGATCACGTGGGCGGACTGACCGCGGTGTTAGAAAATTTCCACGTGGGAACGCTGTGGATTGGCCGGGAGATTTCCGGGTCGGCGCAAGAGCGGCTCGAGAATCTGGCGCGGAGCCGAGGTGTAAAGATTGTGCATGAAGTGCGTGGCGAGAAAATTGCGTGGGACGGGACGGCGGGCGAAGTACTGTGGCCCGAATCAGTAACCGGCGACGCAAGCATGCCGGCGAAAAACAATGATTCGATCGTGATGCGCTGGGGATTTGGGGGGCGGGCGTTTATGCTGCCAGGCGACGCCGAGAAACAAGTGGAACGCGAAATTTTGGCAGACAGTCCCGCGGAGAGTTTGCGGGCGGATGTTTTAAAGGTGGGGCATCATGGCAGCAAGAATTCGACGACCGATGACTTTTTGGCGGCGGTGCATCCGCGGGTGGCGGTGATTTCCGCGGGAGAGAATAATCCTTATGGGCATCCAAGCCCGGAGTTGCTGGAGCGTTTGCGGCATGCTGGGGTGCGCATTTTACGCACGGATCGCGATGGCGCCGTGCATATTTTGACGGACGGAAAGCGCTTGGATATTTCTTGTTTTGTGGCTTGTCCGGAGGCACCGGCTTCCGCATTAATGCCGGTGCAGCCGCCAGAGCATTAGCAGGACGCCAAGGAGCAAGAGGAAACCTGCGGCCGCTTGCCACTCATGATTCTTCTTGTACTGCGCGAAAGAAAATGCGCCCGACGAATTGCCCGCACCCGAGGACAGTGTCGGCGGCATTACCAGCGGAAAGAAAAGCGGGACCGCTTGCGCGTAGGCGTCGAAGGACGCGCCGTGAATTTTCCGCAGCTCCCCCTCTTCCCTCTTCATCACGATGAAATAGAACAGGGCGAAATAGCAAAGCAATATCGCGCTGGAGGGCCAGGAGCGCGCTGCGATGCCTGCAGCCAGGGCCAGGATGGCGCTGCCGAGGTACAGCGGGTTGCGCGTGCGCGCGTAAGGGCCGGTGACGGTGAGCGTTTGTTTTTTATGCAGATAACCCGCAGCATACGCGCGCAGCCACAGCCCTAGCGCCCCAACGAGCGCGCCTGCAGCGATGCTCTGCGGCGTCGGGCGAGCCAGCCAAAGAACAGCGATCGCCAGCGGATAGCCCAGGCGAACACGCCATCGCACGAAGAAAGCGGCGCGGTCGGTCACGCGGAGGGTCCGAGGAGTTGTTGAACGGCGTTGAAGACTTCACTTACAGAAATTTTGAGAATAGAAGGATCAGTTTCATTCACTCGGCGGTGATCGCGCACTGCGCCTGGTGCGCGGAGAACAATATTTTTCGCAACGTCCGGTCCGAGCCGGTTCGGAAAGGGACCATTGCGCAGTGGATCGGTGGGGCCGTAGACGCTGACCGAAGGCGTGCCCAGAGCGACGGCGAGGTGCAAGGGACCAGTGTCGCCCCCCACGATGCAAAGAGCGTTGCGCACCAGAGGCATCAATTTTTCCAGCGTGCCACTATAAGCCACGGGCTCTGCCGTGGCGCTGGCGGTGGTGATCGTTTGTACCAGATTTTCCTCTCCGGGACCGTAGTTTAGAACACAGCGCAGGCCGAGGGAGTTGCGAATCTGTTGCGCCAGTTGCCCGAAGCGTTCGGGCGGCCAGCATTTAGAGCGCCAGCCGCCGCCTGGACTCAGCAGGATGTACCGGTCGATGCCGCAATCTCGCAGCAGTTGGCGGACCATGGCCTCATCTGCAGCAGAGATTTGCAGCCGGAACGGCGCCACGGTGTGGCTCGCTCCGGCGCATTGCGAAAGCTCCCCGTTTTGCTCAGCGATGTGCGTGGTTTGGCAGTGTACCCGGTCAGTGTAAAGAATGGGCACGCCCCACTCGCGGATAGTTTCGGACGAGAAGCCAACCCTCTTCGCCACGCCACCGAATAAAGGCAACGCCGCGGATTTCCAGAGCCCCTGGTAATCGATCGCGGTAGTGAACTTTGCCCTGCGAATGCGCGCAACGATTTCGCGGATGGAAGCGAGCGAACGCGTTTCCGTGCCCCAGATTTCCGTGGCCATGTTACCGCTGGCTATCAGCGATTCCCAGCGCGGGTGCGTCAGCCAGGTGATTTGCGCGCTGGGGCAAGACTGGCGCAACGCGGCTACCGCGGGAAAAGTGTGCACGATGTCGCCGAGAGAACCCAAGCGCACGACCAGGAAACGTGGCTCAGGCATCTTGATCCTTGCGAATGTTTTCAAAAAGCGCGCGCGTCGAGTGCGCTTTGGGATCGCCCACGATGGCCACGCGAATGCCCATCCGCGCCGCCGTCGCGCGTTCGGGTACGGTATCTTCCGTGTAATCGGTGCCTTTAGCGTGAACGTCTGGCCGAATTTCTTCGAGAAGTCTCTCCACGTTCGCTTCGCCGAAAAGAATTACGTAATCGACGCACCGCAATGCGGCTACCAATTGTGCGCGAGCCTGTTCGTCCAGAATGGGCCGATCCTTGCCCTTCAGCACACGCACACTGTCATCGGCATTTATCGCGGCGATGAGGATGTCGCCTTGGTCGCGGGCGCCTTGTAGATAGCGGACGTGGCCGACGTGCAGCGTGTCAAAGCAACCGTTGCACAGGACAATTTGTTTCCCCTGACGACGGTGCTCCCCTACAACAATTTTCAGTTGCTCCAGCCCCACAATCTTGGATTGCGCCTGACGCATCACTCAGGCGGGGTCTTTCATCGGGTTGCCGGATGCTGTGCCAGGCTCACCCGAAATTTCTTCTTGAATGGCGCCAAGAAGTTCGCGCCGCGTAATCGTGGCGGTGCCCCGCTTCATGACCACCAGTCCCCCGGCGATATTGGCGATGTGCGCGGCTTCCAGCGGCGGCGCCCCGGCCGCCAGCGCCAGAGTGAATGCCGCCAATACCGTGTCGCCCGCGCCGGTGACGTCGACGGCTTGCGCGAGCCCGTGAATCGGGATGTGTGTTACGCGATCGCCGGATTCAAACAGTGCCATGCCATCCCGGCCGCGCGTCACCAGCAAGGACTGCAAATTCATGGTGGCTTGCGTGGCCTGCGCGCAGCGGTGCAGTTCGCCAAGATTCGCGCCGATGGTGGCGTGGTGCAGCGCTTCGACTTCCGCTTCATTCGGCGTGGCGGCGGTGATTTGGGACTTTGCGTAGCCGTGCAGGTTGTGCCGCGCATCGAGGGTGATGGTGAATTCCGGCCTCTTTTGTGCGCGCGCTTTACGGACCAGTTCGGGAGTAGCCACGCCGAAGCCATAATCGGATACCGCCAGGGCATCGGCTTTTTTTAATTTTCCGGCCAGCGCTCGTTGCAGTTTTTCGCGGACACTTTCCGCGAGTGGCGTGGCTGGTTCGCGGTCCACGCGGAGCACTTGTTGCCCGGCAGTATGCGCCCATCCTGCCAGGAATCGCGTTTTGGTAGGAGTGGCCCAACCCTTGGCCGTGAGAATACCGGATACATCCATGCCTTTGGACTGAAAATATTCGCGCAGTCTGTTGCCGGCGGCATCGTCGCCCACGGCTGTTATAGGAATGACTCGCGCGCCCAGCGCGTCAAAATTGTTTGCGGCATTGGCACCGCCTCCGGGGAGCAGATGCGTATGACTGTGGCGCAGGATTAGCACTGGTGCTTCGCGGGACACGCGCGAGATTTCGCCGAACTGAAACTCATCCGCCACGAAATCGCCCAGCAGCACAATGGTCTGGGAGGAAAATTGCGCCACGTAATGCGTCAGGGCGCTCAGATCGATGACCGGCACGCGGGGCGTCGCCGATGTTTTCTGGCGAAGCCTCGGCGAAGCGTGCACGATTCCTTTTTTTCCACGGCGGGTCATCGCGCTTGCTCCAGAGTGTTCTGCTCCAGAATCCAATCGGCGGCTTCGCTAAGCGTAGGCGCCACGAAGTGCGGTTGCACCGGCCAGTTCGCGGCATGCCACTCTAACTCGCCTTCGCCGTACCCGGTGCGCACCAGGATGCTGCGGCCTGCCGCATTGCGCCCCAGCTGCACATCGCCGAGACGATCGCCCACCACGAACGACCGCCTTAGATCGATGCCGTGTTCCTCGGCTGCGCGTTGCAGCATCCCGAGACTCGGTTTGCGGCAGCCGCAATTGTCAGCGGCGGCGTGCGGGCAGTAATAAATGGCGTCAATGCGCGCGCCTTGTTCACGCAGTCGTGTTTGCAAGAGCTCATTCACCTGGTGCACCAGCGATTCGGGAAAACATTTCTTACCGACACCGGATTGATTGGTTACCACGATTACCGGCAAACCGGCCTGATTCAGTTTCTGGATGGCGGCAGCCGCGAAGGGAAAGATACGTAAACGGCTGGCGTGATTCAAGTAGCCAACCTCTTCGCAGATCGTGCCGTCGCGGTCCAGAAACACGCCGGCTCGCGGCTTGTCCGAGAGATTACTCACGCGGAACCTCGGTGAAGCGCATGGCGTTTGACGCCGGCCGGCTCGAACTCGTTACGGTGCTGGCTGCGGCAATCCATGGCAGCAATGCGGCTTCTACTTCGGCGGGTTGTACCGCGGTCATGCAGCGATGATCCGTTGGGCAGCGGCGCAAAAAGCACGGGCTGCAGTAGGGTTTTTCTTGAACGATGGTGGCGCGTGGCGTAACCGGGGCGGTCCCGTGCGGATCGGTTGGGCCAAACACCGCCACCACCGGCAGACCCACGGCCGCGGCGACGTGCATCGCTCCGGAATCGTTGCCCAGGAAAACCTGGCATCGAGAGAGTAATGCCGGAAGTTCGGAAATAATCGTTTGTCCGGTTAAATTAATTGGCGCTCTTTGCAGAAGCGCCGCGATTGCGTCGGTCACAGCGGCTTCGGCTGGCGTCCCAAGCAGAACTACGTCGCCATCGGTGTGCGTTTGCAGATGGTTTAGTGTCGTGGCGAAGCGCTCCGGCGGCCAGCATTTTGCCGACCCATACGATGCGCCGGCGCCCACGGCGATGCGCAAGGTTTTTTCGCGCGCTCCGGCCGTTGCCAGTTTTTGTTCCGCAGCGGCGGCCAATTCCGGCGGCACGGCCAACCGAATGAATTTCTCGCCTGTCAGTTGCGTCAACAACTTAGCGCGACGCAGTAATTCCAAATAATAAAATTGTTCGTGCGCCGGAATCTCACCCAGCTTCGGCACGGGGATGGCGTCGGTGAGCAGTAAGCTGCGCCCGTCGCGCGCATATCCGATGCGACGGGGAATTTTGGCTCGCCAGGCCAGCCACGCGGCGTCGAAAGCGTTTTGCAACAGCAGCGCCACATCAAAATGTCGAGCACGCAACTCACCGGCAAGTCGCTCGCGCCCGGAAAAGCCCGCGTGGATTCCTTTCACATCGTAGGCGATGAGTTCATCGGCAATTTCCTGGTGGCGGTAAACGTCCGCGACGTACGGCCGCGCCAGGATGGCGATGTGCGTTTCCGGAAACCGCGCGCGCACCGCGCGCAGCGCCGGAATGGCCATGATGGCATCCCCCACCCAATTCGTTGCACGAATCAGAATTTTTTTCACTTCGCTCACGAAGCCGCTCCGAAACGCCGCGCGATCTTGGCTTCGATCAGCTCCAGGAACGCTTCTTCTTGTGACACCGCGACGTCGATGATGGCGGCGTAGGCGGGAAATTTACTCCAGGCGATGCCGGCCAGATTTCGTGCGTCTTTTTCCGTGGTGATTAGCGCGTATGCCTGGCTACGTTCCGCGGCGCGTTCGATCCTCGCCGCATCGCCGGCCCGATAGCGGTGATGGTCGGCAAAAACTTTCGTTCCACTTATGGGCACTTGCCATCTTTCCAGATCGCGAAAGAATTGCTGCGGATTCCCGAGTCCGCAGAAGGCGAAGAACGGACCAGCGCCGATTTGTCCGCCGTCCAATAGCTCTTTACTTTCCCCGGCGCGCAAATTGCGAAAACCCAGCAACTTCGTCCTCGCCGCAAATACCGGGTATTCCGATAAATGCGAAAGGGCCGCAGTCACTCCTGGCTGGCTTTCCGCCCGCGTGAACACCAGAATGTCCGCGCGGCTCATGGCCGAAACCGGTTCGCGCAGCGATCCTGCCGGCAAAAGCCGTTCGTTTGTCAGCGTGCGCGAAGCATCCATCAACAGGATGTCCACGTCGCGCGCGAGTTGCAAATGCTGAAACCCGTCGTCCAGCAAAAAAATATCGATCGCCGTGCTCCGTTCCAGAGCCGAGCCCGCTGTAAAGCGATTCGCGCCTACCGCCACGGTCGCACGCTGGCCCAGCCGCGCGCGAAGAATCTCGACTTCATCGCTGCTGCCATCCGCTCCTCGATACCCGCGACTCAGCACTGCGACACGCTTTCCCCGCTCCAGAAATTTTTCCGCCAGCCAGAGAACCATGGGAGTTTTCCCTGCTCCGCCCACGGTCAGGTTGCCTACGCTTACGACCGCCGCGCTCAACCGCTTCCTCGGTAACTGGCCCCTGGCGTACGCGCGCACCCGCGCAAGTACCGCCACGCCATAGGCCCAGGAGAGCGGCCTCAAAAACAATTGCATCAGCCTGGAACGCTGCAGCGACTGCCAATTCATCCGCGCACTTTCGCGCTTCGTACCGGCAGCAATCTGCCGATTTCCGCCGCCGCGCGATCCGTTGCGCCCCGGCTTTCTTCCACCAGGCGCTTCGCCGTTTCGCCCATGCGCTTCCTGCGCTCCGGGTCACCCTGAAGCTCGATCCACGTCACCCCCGCGTCTTCCGGGCTGGGCACCTGCACGGCCGCGCCCGCGGCAATGAAGCGTCCCGCCATTTCGGAAAAATTTTCCATCGAAGGACCAAACACCGGAATTTTGCCGAACGCCGCCGGCTCCAGAATATTGTGGCCTCCGGAAGGCACCAGCGAACCGCCAACGAATGCGTGATCCGCGACGCCGTAAAGCGACGCGAGTTCGCCGATGCTGTCCAGCAATATCACTTTGACGTCCCTATCCAGCTGCACGGTGCCGTCATGCGGACCGCCGCTGGACGATGTGCCATTCGGCGAAGCCGTCTGCGACGGTCCGGGTATTCGCAACGTCGAACGCCGCACGAATTTGCTGTGAAAATCTTCGATGAACTGCGCCGTCGCATCGAAACGCTCCGGTTTGCGCGGCGCTAATACCAGCAACGCTTTTGGATACTCCCCTTGCAACGTCCCAAACGCAATCAGCGCCAGCGGCTCTTCGGTGGCCACCACGCTGCCCGCCACAATCAATGGCGAACGGCCCAGGCGCGCGGCTTCCTGCCCGAGCCAGATGGAAATGGGTGTCGGCGCCGGCAACGCCAGGTCATATTTCAGATTTCCCGCGACGCGCACGCGTTCCGCCGGTGCGCCCAACGCACGAATGCGCTCGGCGTCGCTCTCGCTTTGCATCAGATAAATGCTCGCGAAAGAAAGCGTCTTGCGAAACAACGGTCGCAGATAAAAGCCGAACACGCCGAGGTACCGCCGATAGCGTGCGAAAGACCGGTCGGAGATCCGTCCGCTCACAAACGCCACGGGAACATTCTGTTTGGCGCATTCGCGCAGAAAATTTGGCCAGATCTCCGTTTCCACGATAACCATCGCCGCGGGTCGCACGGCGGCCAAGGCTCGCCGCACCGCAAATCGCCAATCCAGAGGAAAGTACAAAAAGCCATCCGCGAAGTTCAGTCGTTCGCGGGCCAGCGCTTGGCCGGTCATCGTCGTGGTGGAAACGATCAACGCGCGATCGGGATGCTCTGCTTTCAGTTTCCGCGCCAAGGCCACGCTGGAAAGCACTTCGCCGACGGAAACGGCATGCAGCCAAATCGCTCCTTCCGGCGCATTCGACTGCCTCAGACCCGGAAAAGAAAATCCTAGGCGCTGGCCCAGATTCGCGAGATATTTTCCATGTCGCGCGCTCTGCAGCAGCCAGTAGGGCGTCAATATCAGCGCCGCCAGGCCCATTAGCAAGCTATAGACAAAAAACACTTATCGCGGCTCCGGTCTCTTTGCGGACCCTTGCGGCCCGGCCAAAATCGTGCAGCCGCCAGGCCCGCAAAAGGTCAGCAGCACAGGGCAACCCTGCACTTCCCATGGGAATCGAAGGCGTCAAGATGAGAAGAAAACAGTATAACCTGATGCGCGCGCTTCTTATGGCCATTCCGTATGCCGCGGCCATTTCTCTCGTCAATGGCTGGGTCGTAACTTCGCACGCCAACTCGCCGCAAACGGCGCCAATCATCTCGCCGGGCAACGCGCCAGGCGTCGCCGGGCCCGCTCAGCAGAATCCGTTGCCGGGCGCGCCGCAGAGTGCGCCGCCGCAAACCGCGAAAAATCTTACCTTGCAAACCTCTTCGCTCGAATCCCACGAAGGCGTCACCATCTCCGCGCGGCCTTGGACTCAAGCTTCGCAGTACAAGGAAAAATTCCCCAAGAAGTCGCCCTTCACCGGCGGTGTGCTCGCGGTCCAGGTAGCCTTCCGCAACGATTCCGATCAAAGCGTGAAGGTCGGTCTCGACCGCATCCGCCTTTCGTTCAATGTGGACGATGAGAACCGCCAAGAACTCCAGCCCCTGAAAGCGGCCGAGGTCGCCGACGCCATTTTGCGTCCCGGCGCAAAAGATCCCACAGCTCGGCGCAGGTTGCCGCTTCCGATCAACACCAGCGGCAACAAGAGTAAGGAGTTTACGGACCTGCAAACTCAAGCGCAGAATGCCGCTGTTCCCTCGAGTGTCGTGGCCGCACACAGCACCGTGCAGGGCCTGCTGTATTTTGACTTGCAGGGCCAATTCGATTTGCTGGGTACCGCCCGCTTGTACGTGCCGGACATCGCCATAATGGGCAAACCCGACGCCCTCACCTATTTTGAAATCGATCTAAGCCGCTGATTCTATAAAAACCGTCGTACGATCCAAGCTTTACAAACACCGAAAAAATCCGCTTTCAGGGATCGGAGTTTTGCGCCTTGCGGAAATAGTCCGGTCTTTAGCGCCGGAACTTTGCGCTTCTTCGCTGTCCGGCCCGATCCGCTCGCCCCGCCAAATGCGCCGGAACGAAAAGGAAGAACCAATGTCGGCTGAAGCGGCCAGCTTATCGCATAAGTCATCGCGCGTTCATTTCCGGCACCAGCGGTTTCCGTTCAGTGCTTAAATAAACTTAGTAGTTTTGGATCCGTTCCCCCGCATCCCCTCTCGATCCAAGCGCTGGATGGACGTGTTCTAGCGCCCAGTGTAAGAGATTTTCCCCTTCAACGAATCAAGGACTGCCACGTGTGGCTCGAGTTTCGTGTAGCTGTACCCGTACGCGCCTGCCGGCGGTCAGCTTGAACTTGAAGGAGGACTCGCGCTTTCGCGTGTTTCCGGTTCATGAAAACACCATTGAAGAGTGGGAATGGGTTGCGCCATTTGGCGCAGCACTTTTCGTATAGGTCCCCCGGGCCCGCGGCCACGGGAATCCTGAAGCGCGCCTGCGTTGTCGTGCTGCTGGCGCTCTCGATGAACATGTTTGCGTCGGCGCAAGCGCCGCCGGCGGATCTCTCGAAATTGAGCGTCGAAGACCTGATGAATATCGAGGTGAGTTCGGTCTCCAAGAAGGAGCAGAAGATCTCTCAGGCGGCGGCAGCCATTTTTGTCATCACGAAGGAAGATATCAGCCGATCGGGCGCGCTCAATATTCCGGACCTGCTGCGCATGGTGCCGGGCCTTAACGTGGCGCAGATCAATGCGAATACTTGGGCGATCAGCTCGCGTGGGTTTAACGGAGAGTTCAGCGATGAACTGCTCGTCTTGCTGGACGGGCGTAGCGTATACATACCGACCACGTCTGGAGTTTTCTGGGACGTGCTCGATATCCCGCTCGAAGACCTCGAAAGAATCGAGGTCATTCGAGGCCCGGGTGGCGCAACGTGGGGAGCCAACGCCGTAAACGGGGTAATCAATATCATCACCAAAAAAGCTTCCGCAACCCTCGGAGGGATGGTGGTAGCAGGGGGTGGAAACCAGACACAGGAATTCGGAACCGTGCAGTATGGGGCGAAAATCGGCCAAAACACGGATTATCGCGTGTTCAGCAAGTATTTGGACGAAGACCATCAGCCGGGACTGAACGCTCCGGACGGCGGCGACGGTTGGCATGCGCTTCGCGCCGGCTTTCGCAGTGATAGCCAGCTTTCGGTTAGTGATGATTTGACCTTCACAGGCGACGTGTACAGCGCGCGTGAGGGCGACATCACTAATTCCATTCAATCGGTTGCTTCGCCCACACTGCAGGAGACTTTTGCGGCAACGAATTTGGACGGTGGGTACCTGCAGGCGGATTGGAATCATCGCTATGCCGGAGGGTCGGACAGCACGCTGCAAGTCTCCTTCGATCGCTACCGCCGCAACGATGTTCTGCGAGAAACACGCAATACACTGAACATTGATTTTGAGGACCATTTCAGCTGGGGCGGACACCAAGACATAGTCTGGGGCCTTGGCTACCGCTTCTCTTCCTCCACGACCGACGGAGACTTGTCATTTTCGCTGAACCCGCCAGACCTGGATACGCAACTTTTCAGCGGTTTTGTGCAGGACGAGTTCGCGCTGATTCCCACCCGCTTGTCGCTGACGGCGGGAATGAAGGTGGAGCACAACTACTACACCGGATTTGGGGTCATGCCCACCGCGCGGCTTGCCTGGACTCCGCACGAACATCAAATGGTCTGGGCGGCCGTGTCTAGGGCACTGGAAACTCCGTCTAGCACCGATACTGCCGAGAATTTGACGCTGAGCGGATTCGTTCCCCCCGTTGGGCCGCCGGTCTTAGTGAGAATCGTGGGGAACCCTGCGTTTCAAAATGAGCGACATACCGCTTATGAGTTCGGCTATCGGACCCAGCTGCTGAAACGTCTCTCGCTGGATTTGGCTACGTATTACAATTCCGGCCATCAACTCCCGACAACCGAGCCCGAAGCAAGTTTTATCGAGACCGATCCGCCGCCCGTCCACCTGGTCCTGCCGCTCCAGAACGAAAACGCGATGTATGGGGAAACGCACGGAGTCGAGATCTTTGCAAGCTGGAAAGCTACCGACCGCTGGACGATAACTCCTGGATACACCTACGAGGGCATCCATTTGCATGTCGATCCGGGCAGCCAGGACACGCAGTCCGTTCCGGCAGCGGAAGGAAGCAGTCCTCGCCAGTGGGCTCGCGTAGATTCGCATCTGACCGTGGTGCACAGCCTAGCGTGGGATGCCAGCGCGAATTTCGTCGGACGCCTTGCCAGTGGAGCGGTGCCCTCCTACACCCGCGTCGACACGCAACTTACCTGGCGTCGCGGAGAGCATGTCTCGGTAAGCATCGTAGGACAGAATCTCGTCCGGGATGAACACCTGGAGTTCAGCAGCACTGCGGACGAAGGGCCCTCCAATGTTGTCAAACGCAGCGCATATGCCAAATTGACGTGGATCTTTACGAGGCCGTAGAGGGATGAAAGAGCCCATGAACCTCGCCCGGCTAAAAGCTTGGTGGCTGGCGGTTTTGCTGCTGATGGCTGCGGGGGCGCCGCGGGCGTTGAAAGGCGAAACGACCGGCGAGTACGACGTGAAAGCGGCGTTCTTGTACCATTTTGCGCAGTTCGTGGAATGGCCTCCGGAGGCGTTCCATGATGCGAAGAGCCCGCTGATCTTTTGCATTATTGGCGAGGACCCGTTTCGCGGGGCTCTGGAGGAGAGCGTGAAAGGAAAGAACGTGGGAAACCGGCTCCTGCAGGTCCACCACCTAAAGGGGCGTGAGCAGATCGCCGACTGCCAGGTCTTGTTCATCAGTTCGGGCGAGAAAAAGCACCTGGGGGAAGACTTGGCAGGTGCGGCCGGACATCCGGTCCTGACCGTCGGAGAGACCGAACATTTCGCGGAAGACGGCGGAGTGATCGGCCTTCTAGTGGAGAACGACAAGGTGCGCTTCGAAATTAACGTACAAACTGCGGGCAAGGCAAAACTGAAGATCAGCTCGCGGCTGCTGCTGCTGGCCAAAACCGTAATCGGAAATGAAGACTAGCGGGGACCACCACAATGCGCAAGGATTTATCGATACAAACGAAACTGGCGTTGCTGATTCTCGCCGCGAGCTTCTTCGCGCTGCTGTTTGCCTCCGTGGGATTTGGAATCTACGAACGCGCCATGTTTCGCGCCGATATGGCCCGGGAACTTTCCACCCTCGCCGACACCTTGGGCGCCAACACCGCTGCCTCGCTGGCCTTCGATGACCAGAAGACCGCTCAGGACATGCTCGGTTCGTTGCGCGCGGAAAGTAGCATTTTAGCCAGCTATCTTTACGACCATGACGGAAAGGTGTTCGCGGAGTATCGGCGCGCGGATGTGGCGCGGGATTCAGTGGCACCCTCATTGCGGAACGATGGAGCGTACTTCAACCGGCAGTCGCTGATCCTATTTCGCGCCGTTTCTTTGCACCAAGAGAAAACCGGAACCATCGCCATCGTTTCGGACTTGAGCGGATTTCGCGCCAAGACGTGGCAATACGTCAAGATTGCCAGCCTGGTGCTACTGCTCGCCGTGGTAATCACCTATTTGATTTTTTTGCGCGTCCTCCAGACCATCACCTTGCCCATGCTGCAACTCGCGGACGTGGCCACCCGCGTTTCTCGCGAAGAAAACTACACCCTGCGCGCCCTCCCACACGGCACGGATGAAATCGGCAAGGTAATTCTGGCCTTCAATCTCATGCTGGACCGCATCCATGAGCGCGATGCGGCTTTGCAAAGCTCCAACGCGCAGCTGGAAGTCCGGGTGACAGAACGAACCCAGCGACTGCAGGAGGAAGTGAACGAGCGCGGGCGGGCGGAAAATGCTTTGTCGGAGGAACGTCGCATATTGCGCTCGCTCATCGACAACGTGCCGGACTTCATGTACGTGAAAGACTCGCAGAGCCGCTTCGTGGTGGCCAACTCCTCCATGGCTCGTTCCATGGGCGTAAGCAGCCCTGAACAACTGCTGAAGAGGACAGACTTCGATTTCTATCCGCACGAAATTGCCGAGCGTTATCTTCGCGATGAACAGAATGTGATGCGCAGCCAGCAAGCGCTGCTCAATCGGGAAGAGGAATGCGTAAACGGAAAGGGGGAAAGAATCTCGCTGCTGACCACAAAAGTGCCCCTGCTCGACGAGCACGGGGTGGCCATCGGAATTGCCGGGATCGGCCGGGACATCACCAAACGCCGCGAGGCAGAGATCGAGATGCTGAGAGCCCGGCAAGCTGCGGAGGCCGCCAGTCGGGCCAAGAGCGAGTTTCTCGCCAACATGAGCCACGAAATTCGCACCCCCCTCAACGGCATCCTGGGCATGACCGAGTTGGCGCTCGACACTGAACTCACTGCCGAGCAACGAGACTATCTCCAGACCGTAAAGCTGTCTTCCGACGCGCTGCTCACGGTCATCAACGACATTCTTGATTTCTCCAAAATCGAAGCTGGCAAAATCGATCTGGAACTGATGGACTTCAATTTACGAGACTGTCTGGAATCCACGCTGAAGACGCTCGCCGTGCGCGCCGATGAAAAACGACTGGAACTTCTATGCGAAATTGCTCCGCAAGTTCCCGAAGTTGTCGGAGGCGACTCCAGTCGGCTGCGCCAGATCGTCACCAATCTTATTGGCAACGCCATTAAATTCACGGAGAAGGGCGAAGTGTCGTTAAAGGTTCAACCGGAGGGTGCCGCCGGCGAAACCCGCATGCTGCATTTTGTAGTCTCCGACACCGGGATCGGCGTGCCGCCGGATAAACAAAAATTGATATTTGATCCCTTCGCGCAAGCCGACTCCTCCACGACCCGCAGATATGGCGGGACCGGCCTCGGGCTAACCATCACCGCCCGCCTAGTGGCAATGATGGGCGGGAAGATTTGGGTTGAGAGCCAGGTGGGCCGTGGCTCGCAGTTCCATTTCACCGTGCAGTTCAAGACCGCCCATACCCGAGCGCACCCCAGCACGATTATTCCTCGCGAGGTCTTGCGCGGTGTTCGCGTCCTGATCGTCGACGACAACGAAACTAACCGCCACATCCTTGACCGCATGCTCAAACGATGGGAGATGAAAGTTACCTGCGTGGTCAGTGGGCTCGCCGCGCTCACCGAGCTAGCTGCCAACTGGGAATCCACGGATCCTTACCGGTTGGTGATCACCGACATCCACATGCCGGAAATGGATGGCTTCACCCTGGTTGAGCAAATCCGACGGCGCCCGGGCTTATCCTCCGTCATCATCATGATGCTAACTTCTGCCCGATACGGTGGCGATTCCGAACGCTATCGCGGGCTAGGCGTCGCGGCCTTCTTATCGAAGCCCGTGCGTCAGTCCGAATTGCGCGCGGCCATCGAGAGTGTCGTGGGTGGCGCTGACCAAAGCAGAGTGCCCTCCGAACCCGCTACCCCATTGCCGCCAGCGAATGCCCAGCCGAAGCGCACCATGCGCATCCTGGTTGCCGAAGACAATCTAGTCAATCAGCGGCTGGCCCTGCGTTTGCTCGAAAAGCGCGGCCATCGCGTCGTCGTCGCAAGCAACGGTCGCGAAGCTCTCGCAGCCCTCGAGGAAGACACTTTTGATCTGGTCTTGATGGACATTCAAATGCCGGAAATGGATGGCATGGAGGCCACCGCAAAGATTCGCGAAAAAGAAAATCTTACCGGACGTCACCAGCCGGTAGTGGCATTAACCGCTCACGCGATGAAGGGCGACCAAGAGCTGTGCTTGGCCGCGGGCATGGACGACTATTTAACCAAACCTATCCGCCCGCAAGAACTGGACAAGTTGCTCGACAAGTACGCCGGCCGGGCACCGGACCGCCAACCGGTCCCGCTGGCCAGCGAAATCTAAACCATTTTCGCGGCCCGCCCGAAACGCGCCCGTAAAGCTCCATACTTAATTCGGTGAGGGGTCGCTCCATTCCTCCCTAGTGGGTCATTTCGAGCGCAGCGAGCAATTTGCCCTCTGCGACGCCGCCAGATTCCGCACTTTCATGCCGAGCCTCAGGATGTTTGCACCGCTCTGATTCTGGGACTGACGCGTACCTACTTTCTCGTTCATTTGCGCGCATCGTTCCGCTCGGCTACCATGACTGAGCAGAAAAATTCTGCGACTTTTTCTGAAACGGGTCCATGCTCACTCTCCTGAACGAATTGAATCCTGAACAGCGCCTTGCAGCCGAAACCATCGAGGGGCCGGTGCTGATTCTGGCCGGCGCCGGCACCGGCAAGACCCGCGCCATCACCTATCGCATGGCGAATATGATTGCCGGCGGCGTTCCCGCGGAATCCATATTGGCGGTCACCTTCACCAACAAAGCCGCGGAAGAGATGCGCACGCGCGTCTCCAATTTGCTGTTGCGCGCGGGCTTTCCGCCGGCGCAGCCTTGGCTGTCCACGTTTCACTCCTTGTGCGCGCGATTTTTGCGCCGGGAAGCCGTTAACGCCGGGCTGCCGCGCGATTTCGCGATTTACGACGACGATGATCAGCTGGCCGCCGTGAAGCTGACCATGAACCAGCTGCGCATCGACGACGAGGCGCTGACGCCGCGCAATGTTCTCAGCCGCATCAGCCACGCAAAAAATCATGGGCAAACCGCGGAGCAGATGCGCCGCGAGGCCATCGATCAGGACGGTCGCCGTGTCGCCGACATTTTTTCCGGCTACGAAAAGCTGCTGGCGCAGAGCAACGCCGTCGATTTTGACGATTTGCTGCTGCGCTCCGCGAAGCTGCTGCGCGAAAACGCCGGAGTGCGCGAACGCTGGCAGCGCCGCTTCGCCTACATCCACGTGGATGAATATCAGGATACCAATCGCGTGCAATACGAATTGCTGCGCCTGCTGACCGGACCGCACCAGAATCTGTGCGTCGTGGGCGACGAAGATCAGTCCATCTATCGCTGGCGCGGTGCGGATGTGGCGATTTTGCTCAGCTTTTCGCGGGATTTTCCCGCTGCGCGCGTCGTGAAGCTGCAGCGCAACTACCGCTCGACGCAAAACATCCTGGACGCCGCGAGCGCGGTCGTCGCCAACAATCCCGAGCGGCTCGGCAAGATCCTGAGCGCGGAAAATGGCGCGGGCGGAAACGTAAAATATTTTGAAGCCCGCGACGCGCAAGCCGAAGCCGAATACGTCGCTGGCGAACTGGAAAGAATCCAGAACGACGACCCGGACCAGACCGTCGCAGTAGAATACCGCACTAATTTTCAGTCCCGCGCTTTTGAAGAAGTCTTTCGCCGTCGCGGACTGCGCTACAAACTCGTTGGCGGCTTCAGCTTTTACGAACGCGCCGAAGTGAAGGACGCGCTGGCCTATGTGCGCCTGGCCCTGCATCCCGAAGATGACGTCGCCCTGCTCCGCGTATTGAATCTTCCGCCGCGCGGCATCGGCAAGACCACCGTGGATGCACTCCGGGAGATGGCGGGCGCGGATGGCTCCTCTTTGTGGGCCGCGATCGAAAAATTCGTTTCCGGCGCTGCAGCCGGGCGCGCGGTAACGCCGCTGCGCGCGTTCCAGGAATTAGTGGCGAAATTGCGCCAGGCGCAGGCCGCTCAGGAGCCACCGGACTTTCTGCGCACCCTGCTCGACGAAACCGGCTACATGGAGATGCTCAAGGATCGGAACTCGCCGGAAGACGTGGCGCGCATTGAGAATCTTGAAGAATTGACGCGCGCCGTGGCAGAGAGCATCGACGCCGGCGAATCCTTCACCGACTTTCTCGATGCGGCGGCGCTCGTCAGCGACACCGATTCTTTCGAGGGCAAGCCCGGCGTTACGCTAATCACGCTGCACAGCACCAAAGGCCTCGAATTCGATCACGTCTTCCTCACCGGCATGGAAGAAGGTATCTGCCCGCACAATCGTTCCATCACCGAAGAAAAAGGCATCGAGGAGGAGCGCCGCCTGGTCTACGTGGGCATGACCCGTGCGCGCAAATCGCTGACCCTTACACGCGCGCTGTATCGCCGTATTCTTGGCAACGAACAGCAAATGCGTCAGACTCTGGCTTCGCGATTCTTGGCGGAAATCCCCAGCGCGCTCGTCGACACCGTTCGTGGCTCGCTCGGCGATATTGGCGAAAAACGCCGCTACGAACCAGACCCGGAATATTCTTACTCCGCCGACGAATTTCTGCGCCGCGTGCGCGGACAATCCGCGCCGGCAACACCCGCGCCGCGACGAAGCTCATCGCCCAGCTCCTTTCGCAGTCCCGCCGCGCGGCGCGGCGCCGCCGCCAATCCCATGCTCGGACGCAAAGTCCGCCATCCGGAATACGGCGTCGGAACCGTGGTGGGCGTCGAAGGCGAGGACGACGACGATCGTCGCGTCTCCGTGAGCTTCCCCGGCCGCGGCACAAAGAAATTCATCGAAAAATACGCCCAGCTGCAACCTGCCTGAGATTAGCGAGTGCTTCATTCTAAATTTGGCGCGAAAAGCATCCGTTTGCGGCAGGCGAATCATGGGTGATCTGGAAAACATTCTGGCCAACGAGATCAAGTGCGAGGCTTTCGTGGCCGGGAGCGCGTGTTGCGTCGTGGCCCTGGTCAGGATAGAGTGAGGCTCTCAAATTATCCCGTAAACCGCGGCGGTTCGCGTGCAATCTTCCGAGCCGGCCGGCCGCGATCGGAGCGCCTGAGTGGCATCAGATCTCTTCCGCTGCAAGAGCATCGACCAACTGTTGTCGGATTGCGAAAACGCTGAAGTTCCCCTGAAAAAATCGCTCGGCTGGCTCAGCCTCACTTCTCTCGGCATTGGCGCGGTAATCGGTTCGGGTATTTTCACCATTGTGGGCACGGCCATTGCCGGCCAGAAATTCACCGCCTCTTCGATCCTGAACGCTCCGCTGCTCGAGTATCTAATTCACCACTCCCCGTCGTTTGGGCGGCCTGGCGCAGGTCCGGCGATTGCGCTCTCATTTGTCCTGGTGGCCGTCGTTTGCGGATTCGCTTCGGTCTGTTATGCCGAATTGGCCGCCATGATTCCGATTGCCGGCAGCGCCTATACTTACACCTACGCCACCATGGGCGAACTGATCGCCTGGATCATCGGCTGGGATCTCATCCTCGAATATGCCGTCAGCAACATGGCCGTGAGCGTGGGCTTTTCCCAGCACATCGTGAATCTGTTCGATTGGTTCGGCTGGCATCCGGACCCGCGATGGATTTCGCCCGCGTATCTTCCCTCCGGCTTGCAAGACCTGCAGGGCAACGACATTTACGGCGCCGGCTGGCACTTTGGTTTCAATTGGCCGGCCTTCATCATCGTGATGCTGCTGACGGTAGTCCTGGTGCGCGGCATTCGGGAGTCGGCGGAGACCAACAATATCATGGTGTTGCTGAAGGTGGTGGCCATCCTGGTGTTCGTGAGTTTCGCCGCGCGTTTGATTCATCCCGCAAACTGGCATCCCTTCGCTCCCAACGGATGGCCGGGGATTCTCACCGGCGGCTCCATCGTATTCTTCACCTATATCGGATTTGATTCGGTGTCCACCGCCGCTGAGGAGTGCAAAAATCCGCAAAGAGATTTGCCCATCGGCATCATTGCCACGCTGATTGTGTGCACCATCCTTTACATCGCGGTCGTCGTGGTGCTCACCGGCTTGGTTCGCTGGGACACACTCGTCGACGATGCCGCGCCGGTGGTCAACACGTTGAAGAAACTGCATTTCACGGGTGTACGCCTGGTCGTGCTCATTGGCGCCCTGATGGGCATGATCTCTTCCCTGCTGGTCTTTCAGCTAGGACAAGCGCGCGTCTGGTTCGCCATGTCCCGCGATGGACTCTTTCCCAAGATATTTTCCCGCGTTCATCCGCGCTACCGAACGCCGGCATTTTCCACCTGGGTCGCTGGTTTCGTTGTAGGCATTCCTGCCGGACTTTTGGATATCGGCACGCTCGCGGACCTCTCCAATATCGGCACCCTCTTCGCCTTCGCGCTCGTCGCCGGCGGCGTCTTAATCCTACGCTACCGCGAACCCGGGCGTTACCGCGCCTTCCGCGCGCCCGGGGGTCCGATTGCTCCGGTCATCACCATTCTCACTTGCCTGCTCCTGATGGCGGGCCTCCCGATCATGAACTGGATTCGTTTCTTCGTTTGGATGATCATAGGTTTGGTGCTTTATTCTTGCTATGGCCGCAGGAAGAGCACCTTGCGCGCCGCCCATCGCGCGTAAAGGCCGCGCTTAAAAGGAATGACCGGATGTCGCGAAGGTTTTTCAACCGGCTGCTGAAATCGTTATCAACGCTGCTGGCCGCGGCCGTGATATGCGCTTTTTTTCCCGCGGCATCACTGGCTTGGGGGCGCAACGGGCAAAAGCTGATTATCAATCAGGCGATCGAGACGCTGCCGCCCGAAATTCGCGGCTACTTTGAAGCCAACCGCGGCACGCTGCTGCAGCATGTGACCGACCCGCTGGAGGCCATGGCCAAGTCCACCACTGAGCGCCGCAACCACTATCTTTACCTCGATAAATACGGCCGCTTCCCTTTCGATGCGCTGCCGCGAAGTTACAAATCCGCGGTCTCCAAAATTGGCAAATGGAAGCTGGAAGGCAACGGTCTGCTGCCCTGGCAAGTGGGCGTCTATAGCGAGAAACTAACCGAAGCGATGAAGATGGGCCACTGGGACGAAGCCAAGATCGACGCCGCCATCCTGGCGTTTTACGTGGGCGAGACCGACGACCCGTTTCACACCACGGATAATTACGACGGCAAGCTCAGCGGCCAAATCGGCATCGACGAACGCTTCGGCAGCACCCTGGTTGACCGCTTTTCTTCGTTTTTTCCCATTCGGCCAAACGACTCCTCCTTTATCAGCGATCCGACGGACCACGCTTTTGAATCCTGCCTCGCTTCCCACAGCGTGATTGAAAATGTGCTCCTCGCGGACCGCGATGCGCGCCTGGGCCAGCCTTCTTACACCGACGAATACTACGATCGCTTTTACAATCTATCCGCGGCGATCCTGATCCGGCAGCTTTCGAGCGCCGCCACCGACACCGGCTCTTACTGGCTCACCGCGTGGATCAATGCGGGCAGGCCGCAACTGCCGCATTGATTTTCTCGCGCTGCGACTAATTCTTTCCGGCGTGGTTTCGTTTGCCGCGGTGATTTTCGAGCGAAAGGCCCCGCAAATTGAGTGTGCTTCCCGTACGCATCGCGTCCCTGCCAAAGGCGGAGCTGCACGTCCATCTCGAAGGCTCCATGCAGCCCTCCACGGTGGCAAAAATCGCCGCTCGCCACGGCGTCGCGGTTACGGAAGAAGAGGTGCGGCGTCGTTACGCCTACCAGGATTTTGTGGAATTTATCGAAACCTTCAAATGGGTCACGTCTTTTTTGCGCCAGCCGGCAGATTATGCGGTCATCGTTAACGATTTCGCCGAAGCACTGCTCGCACAGCGCGTCGTCTACGCCGAAGTCACGCTGTCTATCGGCGTGATGCAATTGCGCGGCCAGGACCCGCAAGCCAACTTTGCCGCCATGCTGGAAGCTGCCGAAGCATTCGAGCGGCGCGGCTTGCGCTTGCGTTGGGTCTGGGACGCGGTGCGCCAGTTCGGTGTCGAAGCCGCTATGGCCGTGGTGGAGGCTGCGGGGCGCTGCCGCAACGATAAAATCGTGGCCTTCGGCATCGGCGGCGATGAACGCAGCATTCCCGCGCGGGATTTTCGCGCCGTCTATGGCCGCGCGGAGGAGCTCGGCATGCACCGCCTGATTCACGCCGGAGAAGTGGGCGGCCCGGAAAATATTCGGCAAGCCATCGAACACCTGAAGGTTGAGCGCATCGGCCACGGCATCGCCGCATTCCGCGATCCCGCGCTCATGGATCTGCTCGCGGAACGGCAAATCCCATTGGAAATTTGCCCCGCGAGCAACATCTGCACCGGCGCGCTCGCAGGGCAACTCGGCATCGCTGCTCCCGCCATGGAGCAGCATCCCCTGCCGCAGCTCTTCCGCCACGGCATCCCGATCGTGCTCTCCACGGACGATCCGACCATGTTTCACACCACGCTCACCGGCGAATACGAAAACGCCGCGAAGATGGGCCTCGACAAAACAGAACTGGAACGCCTCGTGGAAATGAGTTTCACTTACGCCTTCCGCTAAGGAGCCGGGCCGCCATGACCGGGCCATCCGCTTCCATCCGCCAAGAGAACGAGTACGCGGGCTTACCAGGATCGTCAAAGCGGGCCGCGAAGCGGTCTATCCTGTACAAGTTTGCTGCACTTCTTGAGCAATGTGCACCGGCGAGAGGCAAAATGCGTCAACCTTCAACGCTTTCGTTAACCGCGGTTCGCCGGTTATACTTGGCGCCATGAAAGCACACGTATGGGTGATGCCCAAACGCACGGTCCTCGATCCGCAGGGCCAGACTATTCAGCACGCGCTTTCCGGGCTGGGCTACGGGCAAGTCCAAGACGTGCGCCAGGGCAAATTTTTTGTGCTGCAACTGGACGGCTGGAGCCGCGACGAGGCCCAAGCGCAAATGGAACGCATCTCCAGGGAAGTTTTGACCAATCAGGTGATCGAAGAATATCGCTTTGAGATCGTTGATTGAGGTAACTGCGGAAATCTTATGATCCCGTCTCGCTTGCGCAAACCCGCCGGTTCTGGCCTTTTTCATGCCTTGTTCGCATGTGTGCTTGCTCTCTGCCTCCTGGCCGCTTGCAAGAAATCAAACACGCACACGGACGATCCAAATTTGCAGGGAATCGACGCGCTGCTTTCCGCCCAGCTTCCGCCGGGCACTCCATCGGCGCGCGTGGTGAACTTTATTCACGTGCGCGGCTATGAACAGCGTGACTCCGTCGAGCCGCATACCCTGGTCGCCATCGTAAACCACGTCGACCCCGCGACCCTGCGGCCGGAAGCTGCGCGCGTCACCTTCCACTTTGACGCCCGCGATAAGCTCGTGAGCTTCGACCTGGAACGCGCCTCTACTTTGCCGATTCGCTAGGAATCGCGCAACCGTAACTGTTCAGCCTGAGAAAACCTGCGGGCTCGCGCCGGCACTGAGCGATTTCGTCACACTCCCACGCGCGTCTGGCCGAATACGAATCTCTGTCGTGTTACGCTGGTAAAGTCGCCCAGGAGCTGTGTCGCATGTGCGGAATTGTCGGCTACATCGGCCCTAAAAAAGTTGTGCCCGTGATCATTGAAGGCTTGCGAAAGCTGGAATATCGCGGCTACGACTCCGCCGGAATCGCCGCGGTTACGCCCGCGGGCCAGCTGGAAATTCGCCGCGCCTCCGGAAAATTGCGAAATCTCGAGGAGGTGATTCGCAAGTCGCCCATCGACGGCACTTACGGCATCGGCCACACCCGCTGGGCCACGCACGGCCGGCCAACCGAAGAAAACGCCCACCCGCATCGCGACTGCAGCGGCCAAATCGTGGTGGTACACAACGGCATCATCGAAAATTACCTGGAATTGAAAGAGCTGTTGCAGCGCGAAGGCCACAAGTTCGTCACGGAAACGGACACCGAGGTTGTCGCGCATCTGGCGGAAAAATATTCCCAGGGCGGCGTTCCGCTCGAAGAAGCCGTGCGCCAGACGCTCAAACAACTGCGCGGCATCTACTCGCTGGTGTTTCTCTCCGCCAACGACCCGCACAAGATCGTGGCCGCGCGGCTGGGACCGCCCTCGGTCATCGGCATCGGCGAAGGCGAATATTTTGTCGCCAGCGACATTCCCGCGCTCCTTGAGCACACCCGCGAAATTTTCTTCCTCGTCGACGGCGACATTGCGGTGTTAACGCAGAACGGCGTTCAGGTGATGGACCACGACGGCCGCCCCGTCGCGCGGCCCACCCAGCACGTGAACTGGGACCCCATCATGGTCGAAAAGGGCGGCTACAAGCACTTCATGCAAAAGGAAATTTTCGAGCAACCCCGCGCCGTGCGCGACACGCTGCTCGGACGCATTTCGCAAGACAGCGGCAAAGTGTTTTTGGGCGAGATGCAAGTCAGCGATGAGCAATTGCGCAAGTTCGATCACGTCCGCATCGTGGCCTGCGGCACCAGCTGGCATTCCGCGCTGGCGGGAAAATTCATGATCGAGCGCCTGGCGCGCCTGCCCGTGGAAGTCGATTACGGCAGCGAATTCCGCTATCGCGATCCCATTCTCAACGCCAACACCCTCACCATCTGCATCAGTCAGTCCGGCGAAACCGCCGACACCCTCGCGGCGCAGCGCGAAGCTAAAAGCAAAGGCTCGCCCACGCTGGCCATCTGCAATGTGATGGGCTCGATGATTACCCGCGAAGCCGCCGGCACCATCCTGACGCACGCGGGGCCCGAAATCGGCGTGGCCTCCACGAAAGCTTTCACCGCGCAACTCACCGCCCTGCTGCTATTGGCCATTTACCTCGGCGAAGTGCGCGGAAAGCTATCCGCCGGCGCCGCAAAAAACTTGATGCTCGAGTTCACCCGCATCCCGCATAAAATCGAACAAGTGTTGCAAGCCGACGCCACCGGCTTTTACGAAACGCTGGCGCGGCAATTTTTTCGTTACACCGATTTTCTGTATCTCGGGCGCGGCATTCACTATCCCATCGCCCTCGAAGGCGCGCTCAAGCTAAAGGAAATTTCTTACATTCACGCCGAAGGTTATCCCGCGGGAGAAATGAAGCACGGCCCCAACGCGCTGATCGACGAAAATCTTCCGGTAGTGGTGTTGGCCACGCGTGATGACCGCGATCCGGAGTCGGTAACCTTGTACGAAAAAAGCGTTTCCAACATCAAAGAAGTGAAGGCTCGCGACGGTATCGTCATCGCCATCGCCACCGCCAACGATCGCTTGGCGCGCGAAGCCGCGGACCACATCATCGAGCTGCCTCCCGCTCCGGAGCTGCTCGTCCCGCTGCTCGAGATCATCCCGCTGCAACTTTTGGCCTATCATATCGCCGTGCGCCTCGGATGCGACGTCGATCAGCCGCGCAATCTTGCCAAATCCGTAACCGTCGAATAACTCGTACCGCCGCGGCCGCTATCGCCGCCGGCCATTTTTTCCACCAGCCCGTTTTCCGTTAGAATGAACTCGTGAGGCTTGCTCGCTCCATTCAGCGCGATTTTTTCTGCGGCGCGATTCTGATCTTGCTGTTCTTCCGCGGCACGGCCACCCCCGCGCAGACTGCTCCTCCGGCCGCCACCTCCCCGCTCCGCAAAGTTTCCGTCGACGGCCTGAAATCCCTGCCGGAATCCGCGGTCGTGGCGCTCACGGGCCTCGCGGTGGGCACGCAGGTTGGCCGCGCCGATTTGCAAACTGGCGCGGATCGCCTGGTGCAAACCGGCTTATTTGCCACCGTCAATTTCAATTTTGATACCCACCCCGATGGTGTCACCATTGTTTACCACGTACAGGAAAACCCGCTCCTCCCGGTCTATTTCGATAATCTCCCGTGGGTTGCCGATTCGGAATTAGTCGACGCCATTCGCGCAAAATTGCCGTTCTATGATGGCCGTCTGCCCGCTGGCGGAAATGTCCTGGACCAGGCCGGCGCGGCCGTCTCCGCACTGCTCGCCGCGCATGGCCTCAACTTGGCGATCGAACATCAACCCGTGCCCAATCCGCTGGGTGATGGAGACGTTTTGCAATTCCACGTGCAAGGCGCTTCGATGCAGATCGCCGGCCTCACCTTCAGTGACCCCGCGTTGTCGCGTTCGCTCGTGGTTCAGCAGCATCTCGCCGAAATAGTAGGCCACGAATATTCTCGCGCGGCCATCGAGATGTTTCTTGCGGAGCAGATTCGTCCGCTTTATTTACAGCAGGGCTACCTGCGCGCAAAACTCGGTCCCCCGGAGGTGCGCCTCAGCGGAAATCCCAATCAGAAGCTTCCGGAGCGTATCCCCGTTTTTATTCCCGTGAATCCGGGAGAAGTTTATCAATGGAAGGGCGCGCATTGGCGGGGCAACAGCGCTCTTTCCGAAACCGCGCTGGACGCCCTCCTGGCAGAAAAACCAGGCGCCAGCGCAAACGGCATGGACATCGAAGCCGGGTGGGAGCGCATCCGCGAACAATACGGCCAAAAAGGCTATCTTGAAGTGAAGATCGATGCCGTGCCCTCCTACGATGACGCGGCGCGCACCGTATCTTACGCGGTCAGCATCGAAGAGGGGCCGGCCTATCGGTTTGGCAAGCTTGTCCTCTCCGGACTTTCCCTGGAAGGCGAAAAACGCCTGAAGCAATCCTGGCTGATCGCGCCGGATGCGGTATTTGACAAAGCCGTCTTCGAGGAATTTTTGACCAAGCTGGAAGTTCACCCGGCAAAAATCTTCGGCGATCTTCCCGTGCACTATGACAGTGTGGGACACTGGTTGCAGACCGATCCGAAACAAGGCACCGTGGACGTGTTGCTCGATTTCAGGCACTAGCGAGAACACCTGCTGCTGGACACAAGCGACATGCGCGCGCTCATTCACATTCAAGGTCAACCGCACAAACCGCCGTCACCGCCTCGCCCGAATTCCAGCCCCGCGGAAAAAGAGCAAGCCCTCCTTCAGCGCCTGTCGGAATTGCCTTCCGTAATTGTGGCGCTCTCTGGCGGCGCCGACTCCGCGTACCTGGCCTGGGCCGCGCATCGATCCCTCGGTGATCGCGCTTTGTCCGTCACCGCCGTTTCCCCAAGTTTCGCCGCGCACGATCGCGCCATCGTCGATCGATTCGTCGCCGCCGCTAATCTGCATCACGAATATATCGACACTCACGAAATGGAAAATCCCGCCTATCGCGCCAACGCCTCCGATCGCTGCTACTTCTGCAAAGATGAGCTCTTCAATGTCCTCGACGCGCTAGCCCAGAAGAAACATTTCTCTGCCGTCGCCTACGGTGTGAACGCTGACGACACCCTCGACTTCCGCCCCGGTCATCGCGCCGCCACCGAGCATCACGTCATCGCCCCGCTGCTCGATGCCGCACTCCAGAAATTTGAAATCCGCCAGCTATCTCAGCGGGCGGGCCTTCCCACTTGGGATCGCCCCGCTTCCGCGTGCCTGGCTTCCCGCCTGCCCTACGGCACGGAAGTAACTCCCGAACGCCTGGCGCTGGTAGCCCGCGGTGAAGAAGCTCTGCGCCAGCTTGGCTTCCGCCAATTCCGCGTCCGTCTCCACGACCAATTGGCGCGCGTGGAAATTGCGCCTGAAGAAATGCCCAGGGCGCTGGCCGCGGAAATGGCCGCCACCATCGCGAAGCAACTCAAGCACGCGGGTTTCACCTTCGTTGCGCTGGACCTCGAAGGCTACCGCCAGGGCTCCCTGAACGAATCTCTGACCGCGCCTCGCGCGGCGAAAGTTGCATCCTGAACATAATTCCTATATGTCTCGTATCTATAAGTGTGGGTTTAGCTGCTGTCTGCTGGGCGCTGGCTTGAGCCCCTCTTGCACGAACTGCTTAGGCTTGCATTAGTTCCTGAAAGGTGTCGGCTTTGCGAAAAACACTCGGGACATCAAAATGAACCTCCATCGCCAAACTGCAACGGCTCTCACCGCCTGCGCCGTCCTGGCCTGGGTCGGCGCCTGCGGCTCCGGCCCCAGCGTCACCGGCAGCTTTGAGCGCACCTTCACCGTCTCCGGCCACACCCGCCTCGATCTCACCACGCCTTCGGGCGACGTCAGCGTCACCGGCAGCGCTGACGGAAAAGTCCACGTTCACGGCGACGTGCGCGTTTGGGGCATGAGCCTGTCCGATGCCAACAAAGAATTGGCGAATATCGATGGCAATCCGCCGCTGGAGCAAACTCCCGACGGCGTGCGCATAGGCAAAGAGGGCCTGCGTCTGCATGACGTCAGCATCTCTTACACCGTGGAAGTTCCGCGCGACACGGAAGTAAACAGCAGCACGGCCTCCGGCGCGCAGGCCGTTCGCAATCTGCGCGGCCCCATCAAGCTCCAGTCCGCCTCGGGCTCCGTCCGCGCCGAGGATATCGATGGCGAAGCACAACTGACCAGCGCGAGCGGCTCGGTCTCCGCTTCCAACATGGGCGACGTCGTGCGCGCCACTAGCTTCTCGGGTGACGTGAACATCAACGGCGCCAAGGGCGACGTCCGCGCCACCGACGAGTCCGGCAACATTCAAATCGCCAAGCCCGGCGCCCGCGTGGATGCCAGCGACACCAGCGGCAACATCACCGTGCAGGGCGCCACCGTGGATGTAAAAGCGCATTCCGTCTCCGGCAACGTCACCGTTCGCGGAAATCTCTCGCCAAGCTCCTACTGGGATCTCAGATCAATCTCCGGCAACGCGGAAATCGGCGTCCCGGCCAATTCCAATTTCCACTTGCTAGCCGAATCCACCAGCGGAGAAATTCGCGCCGACATTCCCATCATGATCGAAGAGCAGGGCAAACACTCGCTCCGCGCGCAAATCGGCACAGGCGGCGGCCGTGTCGAAGCCCACTCCATTTCCGGCGAAATTCACCTCACCCCCTCCAACTAACTCGCGTTTTCCGCCGGTATTCCCATGCATGGCTCTGACCAACCGTCGTAGCCGCGCCACACGGGCTCAATTCCGCCCAGCCGTTCGCCACCCCTCCGTCGTTCGCCAATTGACCTGCGAGCCCGTAAAATCAAACTTATGAATGTGCGCTCAGCTTGGCTCTCGCTTTTCCGCCGCGCCGTGCTCTTCGCCGCCTTTTGCGCAGTTTTTACTTTTTGCCCCGGCCGCGCACAGACTTCGCAAGCTCCCACAACAACTGACGCGCCCGCGTCTCCCGCGAAGCCGCCCGCAGCCAAAACTGCCTCGCCGCCCAAATTAACGCCGGACGAAGAACTCCAGCAATCCATCAATTCCGCCGGCAGCGATCGTGCCGCTTTGGTCCGCAATCTCGAATCCTTCCTGAAAAAATATCCTGAATCCTCGCAGCGCCCGCAAATCTACCGCGCCCTGGTGGAAGCTGACCTGCAACTGCAAGACAACGCCCACGCCACCGAATACGCGGAGCGCATCGTTGCGCTCTCTCCCGAAGACATGTCCATGACGCTGCTCGCCATCCAGCTCCTCGAACGCAACGGCGACGAAGCCGCCCTCAAGCGCGCCACCTCTTATTCCACGCGTGTCATAGACTTTGTGCACCAGGATTCCGCGGACAAACGCTCGCCGCGCGTCTCTCTGCAGGATTGGGAGGCCGAGCACAAGCGCGACGAAATGTCTTTGCTGATGCTGCGCGGCAGGCTATTCATGAAGTTGCACCAGGACGACTACGCGCAGCGCGATTTCGCCGCCAGTTACGCGATTGTCCCCAACCCGCAGGCCGCGGAAAAATTAGCCGAGATCGCGGAAATGAACAAAAATTCGGCTGCGGCCATCGCCGAATACGCCCGCGCGTTCGCGCTCTCCGACGATGCCAAAGGCGATCCAAACCGGCGCGAAATCCGCGAAAAGCTCGGCAATGTGTGGCGCCAGGCCCACGGCTCGGACACCGGTCTGGGCGATTTTCTGCTGCAATCCTTCGATGAAGTTGCTCGTTCCGCCGGACCGGCTCCGGTGGTACGCAACGCCCAGGCGAAATCGCCATTCGATTTCACGCTGCGTGAAGCCGAAAATGGCGCGCCACTCGCCCTGCAGTCCCTCAAGGGAAAAGTGCTGGTGCTGAATTTCTGGGCCACCTGGTGCGGTCCTTGCCGCGCCCTGGCTCCGCTCCTCGAGCATGTCCAAGCGGAATTTCAGGGCGACGCCGGCGTGGAATTTCTAGGCGCAAATTGCGACGAAGACGAATCGCTCGTTGCCCCATTCCTGGCCACCGAAAAGCCCAAGTTGCATATGGTCTTCGCCGACGGCCTCGACCGCCTTCTGGCCGTCAATTCCTTTCCCACCGTTCTGGTTCTCGACCGTGAAGGAAAAATCGTCTACCGCTCCGAAGGCTACGGCGACGAGTCCTTCGAAAACGATCTAACCAGTGCCATCCGTCACGCCGCCACTGGTCAGTCTGCGGCCGCACCCGTAAAATAATCCAGCCGTGTAATGGCGGGCGCTTTTCTGATTTCAAGGTGCAAACAGTTCCGAATGGAACGTCAGCGATGCGTAGCTTTGCCGGCTTCCGCAACATCCCGTGCACTGAGAACGGTATTCACGTGAATGCGCACGGTATCCTCCAGCCTTCGCGCATACCCGCCGGCCAGCGTCGTCACCACCGGAATCCTGCGCCGACGCGACTCTTGGAACACGCGCCGGTCTCGCTCCTGCAACCCTTTCTTGCTCAACGACAGTCCACCGAGCTGATCCTCGCAATAAGGGTCCGCGCCGCCCACATAAAAAACCATGTCCGGGCGAAACTCATCCAGGCCCTTTTCCACCGCCGGCAGGAGTATTCCTAGGTATTCTTCGTCCTCGACGCGATCGTCAAGATTCAAATCCACGGTCGAAGGCGGCTTGTGCGCCGGGTAATTGTTCAGCTGATGAATGGACAGGGTGAAGACCGACGAATCATCGCGGAAAATATGCGCCGTTCCATTTCCATGATGCACATCCGCATCCACCACCATGGCTTTCTGAATCGCGCCATCAAATTGCATCCGGCGAATCGCCACCGCCACATCGTGAACCGCGCAAAACCCTTCGCCATGCGCCGCGTGCGCGTGATGAAATCCACCGCCCAGATTGCATCCAAATCCATCCCGCAGCGCATGCTGCGCCGCCAGCATCGTGCCGCCCGCCGCAAGCCACACCGCCTCCACCAATTCCTGCGAATAAGGCACTTCGAGCAGCATCGCTTCGCTGGCGGTGAGTGTTCCGGTTTTCAGTTTGTGCACCCACCCGGCAGTGTGCACGCGCAAAATATCTTCATCGCTCGCCGGCGATGGCTGAAGAAAATCGTCAGGCGTAGCCATGCCCTCTTTCAGCAATGTTTCAGCAATCAAGCGGAATTTCTGCGAAGGAAAAACATGCGCGCCAAGATTCAGGTCGTACCCAGGATGGTAAATCAGCTTAAAAGGCAGCATGGCCAAAAGCGCACTTCAAATTTGCTGAGGGTGCTTCACAATTGCGGCACGCGCGGCCCGTGCAATTTGTAGGGGCGCAGCATGCTGCGCCCCAGCTTGGCAAGATGCCAGCCGCTAGTTCTCCCGCTCCAAAATAAAATCCGGCAATGTCGCCAGCGCGCGTGCGTACTCCGATTTGCCGTGCCCGTTCAGACAGGCTTTCGCGCGGCCCGCATAGTCCAGCGCCAGCGTGCGCGCCCGGCCCAGCGCCCCGGAATCCTGCACCAGCGCAACGATCGTCTCCGGCTTCACGGAATCAAATTCTTTTTCTTCCAGCACCCGCGCCACCAGCGCGCGCGCCTCGCGATGCCCATTCTCCATTGCGTAAATCAGGGGCAGCGTGACTTTGCCTTCTTTCAGATCGCTGAGGACGGGCTTGCCAAGGGTCGCCGCCGACGCGGTAAAATCCAGCAAATCGTCCACCAGCTGAAATGCCAATCCCGCATTGCGGCCGTACTCCGCCAGCGCTTCTTCTTCCGCGCCTTCCAGGCCGCCCAGCACCGCGCCTAGCCGCGCGCAGCCGCTAAATAGGCACGCGGTCTTGTACGTCGCCAGTTGCAGCGCTTCATCCTCGGTCACATCGATGCGTCCGATTTTCGCCAACTGCAAAAGTTCGCCCTCCACCATCTTTTGCGTCAGATCGATCAGCACATCCAAAATCCGGAAATTACGCTCTTCCAGAGCCATTTGAAACGACTGCATGTACAGCCAATCCCCAGCCAGCACGCTGCGATGATTTCCCCACCGCGAATTCGCGGACGGTCGTCCGCGCCGCGTATCCGCGCCATCGATCACATCGTCATGAATTAAGGTGGCGCTGTGCAGCAGTTCCACCACCGCTGCCAGTCGAATGGCGCCGGGACTGCGCCGGCCCGACGCGTAACCGTTGCACAGTAGCAGCAGCGCCGGCCGCAGACGCTTGCCCCCTCCACCAAGGAGATAGCTGGTCAGCTCGGCAACCGGTGCGAAAGCCGCCGCGCTTTGGCGTGCGAGTTCCTCTTCCACCAGGATCAGGTCCTCGCGGACCAGGTCAAAAATCTCCTTAGCCGTGAGCAGCGTTATGACGTTCCTCCAAGAATTCCGTGGGGACAAACAAATCCAGCGCGGCCTGGTGCGCTATCGGGCGCGGCAAACAAGCAGCGAGAAACGGATGTTGACGTTTGCAGCCGCCGCGCCAAATGCCCGCTACAGGCGAAAAAACCGCCGAAAGTTCCCTGTTGTCGCGGCGGCGAATTCGTCTGCTGGCAAGTCTCTCACATTCGCAAGCGTGCGCGCTACTTCCGCCACATAGGCCGGCTCATTTCGCTTGCCGCGAAAACCTTGGGGCGCCAGGAACGGAGCGTCCGTTTCAATCAAAATGTTCTCTAATGGCAGAGCTTTCGCAACGTCGCGAAGGTGCTGCGTTTTCGGATACGTCGAATTTCCCGCGAACGAAATCATAAAGCCCATATCCAGCACGCGTTCAGCGTCCGCGAGTGTGCTGGTGAAGCAATGCAAAATCCCGCCCAACCCGGTGCCCCGCCAATGTTCGTCCAGCATGTTCAAGGTATCCGGCCAGGCATCGCGACAGTGAATAATGATGGGCAGCCGGGCGGCGTGCGCCAGCTCCATCTGCTCGCGAAACACCCGTTGCTGCGTCTCGCGCGGCGAGTGATCGTAAAAGTAGTCCAGCCCAATCTCGCCCCAGGCGATAACTTTCGGATGTTTGGCCAGCTCCGTAAGGCGTTCTAAATGCTCGGGCGTAACCTCCCTGGCTTCGTGAGGGTGCACCCCAATCGTGGCGTAAATCCAATCGTGCGCCTCGGCGAACGGAATCGCCGCATCCAGCTTTTCGGGTCCGGGACCGGTGCCGATCGCTAGAAGTGTGGTAACGCCCGCAGCCCGCGCCCGTTCCAACACGGCAGCGCGGTCCTCCGCAAACTGCGGAAAATCAATGTGCGCATGCGAATCAATCAGTTCCATTAGCGCAACAATCGCCTTTGTAGGGGCGCAGCATGCTGCGCCCCAGCTAGCCCGGGCGTAATACTTTTCTGCGTGTTGGGGTTTTCCAAATCGCCATCCCACTTCATAACATTCTCCCCAATATATCGGCACGTATCGGCGAACTCCTGTCCATCACGCACCACCCTCTCGAAATAATTCCGCTGCCAAATTTCCTCCGCATAACACGACTCAACCCGCGCCCGCCGGGTAACCGCCGCCTTGAAGGAGCGCACGACAGCCGCGAGAAATCCAGCATGCACCAGAGCTTTACGATCTTCGCCCAAGCCAATCCTTTGTAGGGGCGCAGTATGCTGCGCCCCATGGCCAGCAATCTCGATGATTCCGTGCACATGGTTCGGCATAATGACAAACGCATGCAAATTGACATGTGCGAAATGAGAAGGAATGGCAATCCAGCATTCGTGAACGATCTGGCCTAAGGCCGACGGCCATGCAGTGTTACTGACGATTTTTCCGAAGATGCACTTTTTTTGATGCGTGCAGATTGTGACGAAGTATATTCCCGGTGTGCGGTAGTCGCGGTGTGTCAGTCGGATAGAATGGTGCCCGGGATGCAACTTTTCATCGAACATTTCGTACACCTCGGTGCTTAGGGCGCAGCATGCTGCGCCCCTACAAAGGCAACGTCGACGGCAAAGGCCACGTCGACGGCAAAGGCCACGTCGACGGCAAACGCAACGTCGGCGGCAAAGGCCACGTCAACGGCAACGATCTATCGCAGACGCGCGCCGACTTCCACATCTTCGTCGGGGAAACCGGCTAGGACGGGACGGCCTTCGGGACCTACGGAAGCCGCCACGATCATGCCGTTCGATTCGACGCCACGAAGTTTGCGTGGCGCGAGATTCACCACCACGGCCACTTTGCGGCCGATCAATTTTTCCGGTTCGTAAAACTGGGCGATACCGGCGCAAATCTGCCGGATTTCCGTGCCGATATCCACGGTGAGTTTCAGTAATTTGTCCGCGCCGACGATGCGTTCGGCGGTCTTGATTTGCCCCACCCGCATCTCGACTTTGGTGAAATCGTCGATGGTGATTTTTTCGCCCGGCGCGGGAGCCGCTGCCGAATTCGCGGGCGTGCCGGCTGGCGTGGTTGCGGTAACCGGTGATGGCGCGTTCTGTGCTTCGTTTTCCATGGCTTCCATTCTCTCCTGAGCTTCTTTCTTGTCGATGCGTGGGAAAAGCGGTTGGGTTTTGCCGAGCGCTGTCCCGGGAACGAGTTGGCCCCAGCGCAGCGACCCCAAATCCTGCGCGCTAATTTTTCCGGGAAGTCCGAGCACGGTCCAGACCTTGGCGGTGCTGTCTGGCAGCACCGGATGGGCCAGCGAAATGACCACGCGCAGGAGCTCGGCGGTGGTCCACAAAACGGCGGCGCGGCGCTGCTGCTCGGGTTCGGTATTGCCGCCGGACCACGGTTGCTCAGAGGTTAGATATTTGTCGGCAGCCGCGATCACGGACCAGATTTTCTCCAGCGCGTGACTGAACTTGAGCGTTTCGTAGTTTTCCAGAACTTCACTGACGGCCGATTGAGCTTCTTTGGCCAGCGCCTGATCCTGCGGGGCGAGCGCTGCGGGCTTCGGAACTTTTCCCGCAAAATACTTTTCGATCAGCGCGGCGGTGCGGCTGGCCAAGTTGCCCAGGCCGTTGGCTAAATCGCTGTTGTAGCGCTGAATCAGCGCGTCGTAGCTGAAATTGCCGTCTTGGCCGAAGACCGTTTCGCGCAGCAGGTAGTAGCGCAGAGCGTCCATGCCCAGAACATCCACGATCGGGCGCGGCCGAACTACGTTGCCTTTCGACTTGGACATTTTGCTGCTGTCCATCAGCAGCCAGCCGTGCGCCCAAATCTGTTTGGGAATCGGCAGCATCGCGGCCATCAGAAACGCGGGCCAATAGACGGCGTGGAAGCGGATAATTTCTTTGCCGACCAAGTGTAAATCGGCGGGCCAATAGCCTCGTTGTGCGTAATTGGGGCCGCCCACAGCGGTGAGATACGCAGTCAGCGCGTCGAACCAGACGTAGAAAACGTGCGGCTCTTCGCCAGGTACGGGAATGCCCCAGCGAATGCTCGTGCGCGTGATGCTTAGGTCGCGCAGCCCGCCTTCCACGAAGCTGAGAATTTCGTTGCGGCGTGCGTCCGGCTGGATAAAGTTGGGATTTTTTTTATAAAAATCCAGCAGCGGCTTTTGGAACGCACTGAGCTTGAAGAAATAATTCGCTTCGGTGACGGTTTCCGTGGGCCGTCCACAGTCGGGACAAGGTTCGCCCGGTTTCACGTCGACGTAAGCGTTGTCGTAGATGCAGTATTGCCCGGTGTAGTGGCCCGGATAGATGAAACCGTTCTCGCGGCACAGGCGAAAAAGCCACTGCACGGTGTGCGCGTGTTTCAAATCCGTAGTGCGCACGAATTCATCGGCCTGCAATCCTAAATCATCCCAAAGTTTGCGCCATTCCGCGGCCATTTTGGCCACGTATTCGGACTCCGGGACGCCGGCTTTTTGCGCGGAGCGTTCCACGTTGACGCCGTGTTCGTCGGTGCCGGTGGTCATCACCACGTCGAAGCCCCGCATGCGTTTGTAGCGGCGGATGGTGTCGCACACAATCGTCGAGTAGGTGTGACCGATGTGCGGCAGGCCGTTCGTGTAGTAGATCGGCGTGGTCAGGTAATATTTTGGTTTGTCGGCCATTTTTAAAGTTTCATTTACGCCAGCAGCAAAAGCCAATGCAAAGACAAATCAAAGCCGGATGGCGGTCAGGTTTTGACCTTGCCCAGAGCCGGCGCAGCATTCCCTCGCGGCTGCCGCGGATAAAGTTGCGTCCCGGCAAAAGCTTGCTGCGCCGCGGTGATAACCGTTTGCAGCGGCACGTTTTTTTCCACGGCTAGTTTGCGGCAATCTTCGTATTCGGGTGTGGCCTGGCAGATGTGGCCGTTCACGCTGGCAACTTTCATGCGGACGTCGCCAAACGCCGTTGTTACGGTTACCAATTCGCGAGGCAGGACACGGCGTTTTGCCGTGTACGTGCGCGCCCCGATCGTGGTGGTTTCCGCGAAAATTAAGTCCATTAGTTTTTTTGTGTCTTCCGGTTTGCACAGCACCGTCAATAGCGTGCCCGGGCGATTTTTTTTCATTTGCACTGGGGTGGTGTAAACGTCCAGCGCGCCTTGTGCCAGCGCGCGTTCCTGAAAGTGTCCGTAGATTTGCGGGTTCATGTCGTCGAGGTTGGCTTCGATGACGGCGATCTCTTGGTCGAATCCAAATTCCGCAGTTGCTGATTTTTCCACGCCTTCGCCAATCATGATGCGCAGCACGTTGGGCTGATGTTCGAGGTCGATGGTACCGGCGCCGTAACCGATGGAGGAAACCGTCATCGGGGGCTGCGGTCCAAACGAGTCGCACAGCGTGGCCACGATGGCCGCACCCGTCGGCGTGACCAATTCTTTCTGCACGCCGCTAGAATAGGTCGGAGCGCCTTGCAGCAGGCGCGCGGTAGCAGGCGCGGGTACCGGGAGAATGCCGTGCGCCATCTTCGCCGTGCCACCCCCCACGTTGAGCGGCGAACTGGCAAATTTCGCGATACCCAACGCGTCGAAGCCGACGCACGCGCCGACGATGTCCACGATGGCGTCGACCGCGCCGACCTCGTGAAAGTGGATTTTTTCCAGCGGCGCGTCGTGCACGTAAGATTCGGCGCGGCCCAATTTCTCAAAAATGGCGGTGGCACGGTCGCGAACCTGCGGGGCGATTTTTGAGTTTTGCAGTATTTCCAAAATGGCCGAGAGGCTGCGATGTTTTTGCCGATCTTCGGTTTGCACCTTGACGTAAGTGGCGGCCATACCGTTCTTCCAGACTTTTTCGGCGGAGAGGGTCCAGCCGGGAACCTGCAGCGACTGCAACTCCGAGCGCAGGTATTCCACCGGGCAGCCGGCGTCGACGAGCGCGCCAAGCGTCATGTCCCCGCTGATTCCGCTAAAACAGTCAAAATAGGCCAGTTTCATAGTGGTCCGCCATCGCGCGACGGGGCCGGCACCGCAAAATTAAGTAGGGGAGCTAGCGAAACGATAGTATCGGCGGCACCGGGGCGTGTCAAACCTGCGGAGCCTGGCGAAAATTGATGGGTAGAAAAGTAACGAGGGTATACCCACCCCCGGTGTTTTTGGCAAAGAGTGCGTGAGCAATTGATTCCAAGGGAGTTAGAGGGAAAATGAAATTGAGAAGAGTGCGCAAACCATTGAAAACAAAGGATCGCATTTTTTGCGTGAGCGCGGATGGTAGGGACAGCGGGCGCCGGGAACGGCCGCGGAGAGGTAAACATAGAGTATGATAGCAGATAAGTTATTATGTGTCAACGGGTTATTTGAGGTCAATTTGGATCAGGATGGCCGGCTAGGTTGCAGGTGGCGAGGCGGAAAACAGCACCCACCCTCCCTCCGAGGTCTAAGTGAACGGAAGGCGGCCGCTACGAGTACAATGCTACGTTTTGAGGATGAGGTGAGGCAGGCGTGTATCAGACGATAAAGAATCGGTTACGAGAGGCGCTGGGGCGGCACATTCGCGCGGTTTATCACGTAGAGATTGGCGTGACGCTGGAGCGGCCGCCGAAGATTGAGATGGGGGAGGCGGCGTCACCGGTGTGTTTTGAGCTGGCGAAGAGGCTAAAGAAAGCGCCGCGGATCCTTGCGCAGGAGATTGCGAACAATTTTCCCAAGGTCGAAGGGGTGAGCGGTATCGAGGTTGCCGGCGCCGGCTACCTCAACGCCTATTTCGATCGTGCTAAATTCTGGGAGACCTTGAGCAATTCCAAAACTGAGGCTCCTGCACGGGCCGAAACCGGCGGGAAAATTATCGTCGAGCATACCAGCATCAATCCGAACAAGGCGGCGCATATCGGGCATGTGCGGAATGCGGTGCTGGGGGACACTTTGGTGCGGATTTTGCGACACGTGGGCCACCGCGTGCAGATTCAGAATTACATCGACAACACCGGGGTGCAGGTGGCGGACGTGGTGATTGGCCTGTTGTGGATGGAGAAACGGACGCCGGTCAGCGTGAAGATGATGGCCATGGAGCCGCGGTTCGATTACGACTGCTGGGATATTTACGCGAAGGCGACGCAATTTTTTGCCGCCGACAAAGTGAATGCGGCAAAAATGCGCGGGGATACGTTGCGCGCGATTGAGGAGGGACGCGGCGAGGAGGCGGAGGTAGCGGAAGTGGTGGCCGACGCGATTGTAACGTTTCATTTGCGGACCATGGCGCGGCTGGGGATTTATTACGATTTACTGGCGCGCGAGAGCGAGATTTTGCATTTGAAATTTTGGGATGCGGCGTTCGAGATGCTGAAGCAAGCGGGCGCGATCGTCTTGGCGACTACCGGGAAGATGGCGGGTTGCTGGATCATGCCTGCGGAGAAGCAGGAGGATGAGGAGGGAAAGGAAGTAAAGGAAGTAAAGGAGGTAAAGGAGGGAAAGGAGGGAAAGGAAACGGCCGCCGGCGACGAAGATGAGGATGAGGAAAATATTCAGGACAAGATTATTGTGCGGTCGAATGGGACGGTGACTTACGTTGGGAAGGATATTGCGTATCAACTTTGGAAGTTTGGGTTACTGGGGAAAGATTTTCGTTATGCGAAGTGGAAGAATGCGCCCGCGGTGGAAACGGTGTGGGCCACGACCAGCGGGAAAGGCGATCCGCAGGCGCCGAATTTTGGAGCGGCGGCAACAACCGTTTACAACGTGATCGATGCGCGCCAGGCGTATTTGCAGGAGGTAGTGAAGCAGGGTTTGCGCGCGCTAGGACATGCCAAAGAGGCGGAAAACTCCATTCACTTTGCGTATGAGATTGTGGCGCTGACGCCGCGCTGCGCGGCGGAACTAGGGTATGAGTTGACGGCGGAAGAGGCGGCGAAACCTTACGTCGAGGTGAGCGGACGAAAAGGCCACGGCGTGAAAGCCGATGATTTGATCGACAAATTGGAAGCCGCGACGCTGGCGGAAGTGCGCGAGCGCCATGCGGACATGAGTGACGAGGAAAAATTAAAGACGTCGCACGTGATTGCGGCCGGGGCGCTGCGATTTTTTCTGCTGAAATTTACGCGCAATTCCATTATCGCGTTTGATTTTGCCGACGCGCTTAGCTTTGAGGGAGAAACCGGGCCGTATTGCCAGTATGCGGTGGTGCGCATCCGCGGCATCCGGCGCAAAGGCGTGGAAGCGGGTGCGGCGGAAATTGCCGTGACACCAGAGACAGCGGCGGCGCAGCTCTGCGGCGTTTCCGGCAACGAATTGTGGGAATTGCTGCTGCTGGCGGGATCTTTAGATCAGGCCGTGGACCTGGCGATTACCGGGCAGGAGCCGGCGTTTGTGGCGAAGTATGCGTTTCAACTGGCGCAGGCATTTAATTTGTTCTATCACAAGTTTCATATTTTGTCGGAGGCTGACGAGCAGAAGCGCGGATTTCTACTGCGTTTAACAGAACTGGTGGAACGACAACTGGTGACGGCGCTTTCGCTGCTGGGCATCGAAGCGCCGGAAAAGATGTGAAAGGAATAGGTGCCGGGACGAAAGCCCGGCCGCTGCAAACGCGATCTACAAAGGCGATCTACAAAGGCAGGAGCGCGATTATTTTGTGTCGCGGAGCAAAATAATATCCGCGGAGCGGGTGCCACGAACGACGTACAGATTTTTCCCGTCTGGGGACCATCGGAAGCTGCTCATGACCGTGGTGGTGAATTTGGTGAGTTGCTGGTAGGGCCCGCCAGCCATGGGTTGGCGCCAGACGTTGGCGGCGCCGCGACGCAGCAGCGCATAGTCTACGGCTTGGCCATCCGGCGACCAATCGAGCCACGTGGCGGCGCTGGGAACACCTTCAAAAAGGTAGCGGGGCGTGCCGCCATCGAGCGGAGCGAAGATGAAAGCCATGCGTTCGGGCGGGCCTTTGACGAAACCCAAGGTGGTAAGGAGCTTGCCGTCTGGAGAAATATGCAAGCGACCGTAAGAGGTGGAAGCGACATCATCGATCTTGCGTGGCGGCGCACTGGCGTTGATATCCTGGACGTACTCGTTGGGCGGGTTCCAATAAACGAAAGATTTTCCATCTGGAGTGCAGACGGGAAGCGTAGCGCGCTTCTCATGTGTCAACTGAGCGGCGTTACTGCCGTCGGCATCGGCTTTCCAAACATTCACGGTTTCGTCGCGCGTTTCGGACCAAATCAAGGCATTGGGACCGCAGTCGTACAACGAGCCGAGTTGCCGGCCGGTTAGGAGTGGGGCTTGGCCGGAACCGTCGGTATGCAGGGTGAAGGCCTGGGCGTGCTGATCCTGAACGATCAGGCGATCGCCGCTTGCGGACGAAATGCGAAATGGCTCGCCATTGAACGGGATCTGCGTGGCGTGATCGGAGTTCCCTCCGGGCGCGACCCATAGCTCCTGATGCAATGTGGTCTGAACTGCGGCGATGGTTTTGGCGTCCTGGGTGAGGGCCAACGATGCGAGCCCGTAGTTGGTGAGATCGTTGGTGAGCCGGCGTACTTCGCCTTGGGGATAGGAAATGGACCAGAGCTGGCCCGGGCTGTTGGGGAAGTTTTCCGCCATGACAAACAGCAAACCGGAACCATCCGGCAGCCACACGGCGCGCCCGACGTAATTCGGCGTTTGATAAAGCGTGCGAGTGGAACCGTCGGCGGCGGAGACGGCAATCAGGAAGCGCTCGCCGGAATTTCTATAATTTGGCACGACGATGGTTTTTCCATCGGGCGACCAAGCGGGCGTAAATAAGCTGCCCCCGCTGACGTTGGCAGGAATGTGCGCAAGCGTTTTTTCGCCGCTGCCATCGCTATTCACAACTACCAGACTCACCTGAAAATTTGCGGGATCGCCGCGAATGAAGGCCAGGCGCTTGCCGTCCGGGGAAAGACCGGGGGAAGTGTCCGAATCGCTCACGATGGGTTGCAGTTGACCGCCGAGGACGGGCATTTTGTAAATTTCGCTGTAACCGGCAAGCTGCTTGCTAGAGCGGCAGAAATAGACGTAGTTGCCATCAGAGGAAAAGGTGAGGCTGCGATAGGTCGCTTCTTCGGGCGCCAACACTTGCACGTCGCTGCCGGTTTCCACCTGGCGAACGTTGAGGCTTTCTTTGCCGCTGTCGGCCAGAACGTAAACAACGTATTGCCCGTTGGGGGAGATGGTCATCGCGGCGGCTTTGCCGGATTGCGTGAGCGGGGCGATGCGCATGTTTTGAATATCCAGAGTTAATTTTCTGGTGGGGAAAAAATGAATTGCGAGCCAGATGATGGCGACGGCGAGTAGCGGGCCGAAAACGGCCGGGATTAGCCAGCGTCTACGCGAGATACTGACGGGCGCGGCTGCGGAACTTGCCAGCGCAGTTGCGCTGGTTTGCGGCGGCAGTGGCGTTCCACCCGATGCGCCAGCAATCTGGGCTCCGGAAATTGCTGCGGCAGCTGTGGCGGCTTCCTGCGCCGAAGAAATCGCTTGGAAGCGGCTGGAACTCGTGTCGCGCTGCAGGCGTTTTAGATCGGCGCGCAGCTCAGAAGCGCTTTGATAACGCATGGTGCGATCTTTTTCGAGCGCTTTGTTGACGATACGCTCGAGCTCCACGGGCATTTCGGGATTCAGACGAATCGGAGCAATCGGCGCGCGATTCAGAATCGCGTCAAAAATAGCCGCGGTCGTGGCTCCCGGAAACGCCGGCCGGCCGGTGCTCATTTCATAGAGCACCACGCCGAAAGAAAAAAGGTCCGTGCGCGCATCGAGTTCCTTACCCAGCGTTTGCTCAGGAGACATGTAGGCCACGGTGCCCAAAGCCACGCCCGGACTGGTGAGGTTGGCTTCGTCGGTGGTGATCGTACCGGTGCTGGCGCCAGGCGCGCCGTGCATCACTTTCGCCAGGCCAAAGTCCAGCACTTTGGCCTGGCCACGATCGGTAACGAAGATGTTGGCGGGTTTTATGTCGCGATGAATGATGTTTTCGGAGTGCGCGCTGTCGAGGGCGTCGGCGCACTGAATACTCAGCTCGACGAGGGTGTCGGTGGGCAGCGGGCCGCCAGCGATGCGGTGCTTGAGCGTCTGGCCCTTGAGGAGCTCCATGACGATGTAGCGTCGCTTGTGTTCATCCTCGCCAATTTCGTGGATAGTGCAAATGTTGGGATGGTTCAGGGCGGCGGCGGCACGGGCCTCGCGCAGGAAGCGGTCCAGCGCAATTTTGTCTCGCGAAACATCCTCGGGCAGGAATTTCAGCGCCACCATGCGACCCAGGGTGGTATCTTCGGCTTTATAAACCACGCCCATCCCGCCGCCGCCGAGCTGCTCAATAATACGATAGCGCGAAAAAGTTTGGCCGAGGATGGCGTCGAATTCCGTCACGGGAGCAAGGGCATCTTAGGTTGCGTGTGAAGTGAAGTCAACGTGCGGGGAAGACGCGGCGCAGGCGCCCGGCACGGCGTGCTTCTCAAACGAAATAGCGAGTGCTAGGATACGCGAAATGAAATTCATTGCGATGCGATTTTCGTTTGTTCGCAGCATTTCGCTGATACTCACTTGGTTCTGCGCGAGCGCGGTTGGTGCGCAGACTCCACAGATTTTTCGCCTGGACGGGGGCAACTCCACGTACGCGTTCGGCGTGAACGAACGCGGCGAGTTGCAGCCACTCTATTGGGGCGGACGGCTGGGCGCGCACGACAGCATCGCCGCCGCGCACTCGTTCCCGGAGGCGGCGTCCTTCGATTCGCCATACACCACCACGCCGCAGGAATTCGCAGGCTGGGGCGCGGGTCTATTCACCGAGCCGGCGCTGAAAGTAACTTTCGCGGACGGCAATCGCGATCTGGTGCTGCACTTTGTTCACGCCACACCGAGCGGCACCCAGTCGCTCGAAATTTTGCTGAAAGATATCTCGCGGGAAGTCTACGTGACGTTGCGATATGTGATGGACGCGGACAGCGGAATCCTGGCGCGCTCCGCGAGCATCGAAAATCGCGAAAAAGAACCGGTGATCATAGAACAAGCCGCTGCCGCGCAGTGGACTCTGCCTCCCGCACGCTACACCTTGAGTTATCTCACCGGCCGCTGGGCCGGCGAGTGGACGTTGAATCAAGAGGCCATCCACGGCGGCGAGCGCATCATCGAAAGCCGCCGCGGCACCACCGGGCATCAGGCCAATCCGTGGTTCGCCATTTCGCGCGACGACACGCAAACCTCGACGGGAGCCATCGCCGCCGGAGAAGAACACGGCGAGGTCTGGTTCGGCGCGCTGGCGTGGTCCGGTTCCTGGCGCTTCACCATTGAAGAAACGCAAATCGATTCCCTGCGGGTCACGGGCGGATTCAATCCCTTTGATTTTGGCTACAAATTAAATCCCGGAGAGAATCTGGAAACGCCGATATTTTATGCCGGCTATTCCGATCACGGGCTTGGTGGGGCTTCGCGGCTGATGCACGATTTTGAAATCGCGCACATCCTGCCGCATGCGCCGGCTCCGAAACCTCGGCCAGTGATTTACAACTCCTGGGAGGCGACGGAATTTCGTGTCGACGAAGCGGGCCAGGAAGCTCTCGCGGAGAAGGCGGCCTCCATCGGTGTGGACCGCTTCGTAATGGACGATGGCTGGTTCGGCCAGCGCAAGGACGATCACGCCGGACTCGGGGACTGGTACGTGAATCCAGAAAAATTTCCCCACGGGCTGAAGCCGCTGATCGACAAAGTTCACGCGCTGGGCATGGACTTCGGCTTGTGGGTCGAACCGGAGATGGTCAATCCCGACTCCGATCTCTATCGCAAGCATCCCGACTGGGTTTTGCATTTCCCCGGACGCCCGCGTTCCGAGTCACGCAACCAGCTGGTGCTCAATCTCGCGCGCCCGGATGTCCGCGACTATGTCGAAGGCTTTCTGGATAAACTGCTCACCGAAAACGATATCGCGTTTTTGAAATGGGATTACAACCGCAACTGGTCCGAGCCCGGCTGGGATCAAGTGCCGATCAACGAACAAAAACGAGTCTACGTCGAGTTCATCCGCAACCTTTACGCGATTCTCGGCGACCTACGGAAAAAGCATCCGAAAATCGAAATTGAGTCCTGCTCCGGCGGCGGCGGACGCGTCGACCTGGGCATTTTGCAGTACACCGACGAAGTTTGGCCCTCTGACAACACCGATCCCTTCGACCGGCTCTCCATGCAGGACGGTTTTACCTACGCCTACACGCCGCAAATCATGATGGCCTGGGTCACCGACTCGCCGCATTGGCTGAACAGTCGCGCGACTTCGCTCACCTACCGCATGCTCAGTTCCATGCAAGGGTCACTGGGTATCGGGGCAAATTTGAATCATTGGAGCGCGGAAGATTTCGCCACCGCGAAGCGCCTGATCGCCGCTTATCACGCGGTGCAGCGCACCATCGTACGCGGCGATCTCTACCGGCTCATCAGCCCGCGGAATGAGAGCGAATTTTCCGCCACCGAAACCGTTGCGCGGGACAAAAATCAGGCCGTGGTCTTCGCCTTCACCCACTCGACGCAAGAAGGCCGCGGATTCCCGTTGCTGGAGTTGCAGGGTCTCGATCCCGGAGCGGAATACAAACTTAGCTTCATCGAAGGCCAAGCCCGCTCCGACACGCCAGCAAGCGCGTCAGGGGCGTGGTGGATGCGCCATGGCATAAACCTGGATTTACGCGGTGATTTCCGCGCGGCCGCGTTCCAACTGGATCGTCAGCGGTAGATTCGGAGCCGTGGCCAAAGTGACGAAGACGCGGGAAATATGAAAGCTGCGGAGGCGACCGCGGGCAGCGCCTGCGAGATGTACGAAATTTCATTTGACCTGCGCTTACGGGAGTACTTACAATGGTCCCCCAGCAGAAATGGCGTAAACACCGGTAATCAGAACGTGGGTGAACGAATATCCAACTACGCCGTAACGAAACGCCGCTCGCTGCGCCTTGCCGCCCGCGGTCCCGCGAGTGTGGTTCTTAATCTGGCTAGCCGACAAAAAAGAGTGCCTTGCCTGGTGCTCGACGCTTCCAAAGAGGGCTTCAGGCTGCGCGGAAACGTGAACCTGCGCCGCGGGGAAATGGTCGAGCTGATTTTGGACGAAGGCGCCTTCGCCGGGAATTGCAATGTGGTGTGGGTTGGTAAAGCCGGATCAAAGCACGAAGGCGAAGCGGGGCTGGAAATGGTACAGGCGTCCAGCTCTAAGTTACAGCAAGTATTTTGATCGATCGCCCTACGCATTTCTGGCGCGATCCCGTTTTCCTCGATTTCTCTCTCGCGAGTCCTTGTGGTGCATTCTCCATTTGCTAAACGTGCTCGACTAAGGTGCGTGATATCGGCGCATGCCGAAACTAGTCGGGATCCTTGTAACAAACCAGGGTGGCCGGGCGACCGTTGCACCATTACGTGGACACTTCGCAATTGCGCCCAATCCCGCGACGCCAACTCCGGACCCGCGAAGGGTGGCGGGATCGTCCAAGAAATTGGACTAATCTTTCGCAGATTTGTAATCTTTGCAGCTGCATTTGGGAGAATTGCAGGGGCTGCGAAGCACGCCGTTGATGCGCGTCACGTGATGGATGGCCTTGCCATGTTGGCAGCGGCACGGTTGCTTTTTTCGGGTAATCGGCATTGTCTAAGGCTATCATGACAGCCTCTTTTCTGCATGAGGCTGTTTGATGACACGCCCAACCACCTTGGTAATTCCATGCTATTCGCTGCTGATCGCGGTTGCATTGTCGTTTTTTTTCGTTAATGGGAATGCGAAGGACAGCCCACTGCGGTCGCCTTGGGACCTGCAACCAGTGGCGGCGAGCGACACTCCTTATAGTTGCCCCCAGGCGCCGGAGCTGCCGCAAGATTTTGCCACCAACTCTTACTACACCGACAGCCACCATTCGGTGATCGATCCGACACTGAAGAAGCAATATGAAGACTCGGTGGCTACGGTCGAGGATTTTTCCCGCGACGTGGTCAAGGCAGCGGACGCGTATCGAACCACCGGCAGCCACGCCGCGGCTGACTGTGCTCTCTCGCTGCTCCAGAGTGCCGCCAAGCAAAAAACTTTAGCTGGGAGGATGGACGGTCATCAGTCTTACTACGTGCAAGGATGGAATCTTGGTGCGTGGGCCGTGGCCTATCTCAAGGTGCGGGGCAGCGGCATTGCCACGAGCGCGACAACCAAAGAGATTCTGTCCTGGTTCCTAAGCCTGGCCGACAGCAATCGCGGGTACTACGAAGATAAGCGCCGTCACGCAGGTCCGAGCGACGCCTACAACAATCACCTCTACTGGGCGGGTTTTGCTATTTCTGCCGCGGCCATCGCGAATGATGACCGGGGACTCTTTCGCTGGGGAATGGACGCTTACCGGCAGGGCGCGCACGACATCCACGAAGATGGCACGCTGCCGATGGAGCTGGACCGCGGCCAGATGGCGCTGCATTATCATCTGTACGCGCTGGCGCCGCTGGTGATGCTGGCGGAGTTTGGTGAGACCAACGGGATTGACCTGTATGCCGAGCGCGACTATGCCATCAAACGATTGGTGGCGCGCTGCGTTTCCGGATTACAGGATCCCGGATTTTTTCAGGAAAAGACCGGTGTTGCGCAGGTGACCACGCCGCAGATCGAGGCCTGGCAAATCAGTTGGGCGCAACCTTACACGCGACGCTTCCCGGACGCGAAGATTTCGGCGCTGATGGGGCAGGCTCCCCGGCTGAACTACACCATGCTGGGGGGCCTGCCGCCTCCTTAGTCGCGTGGCGGTTTTTGAAAGTCTACGAATCCGGCGCATTACCGTCGCTCGATTAGTAGGACATGACCAGATGGACCAGCGTGCGGAGCGCGACGGCCGTGGGGCCTTTGGCCAGCCATGGCTTGGCGTCGTCGTTCCAGGCAGTGCCAGCGATGTCCAGGTGGATCCACGGCGTGTCGCCCGCAAATTCGCGGATGAACATGGCGCCGGTGATGGCGCCACCGCCTTTGCCGCTGCTGATGTTTTGCATGTCGGCGAAACTCCCTTTGATAAGCTCGCGGTACTCGTCGTCCATGGGCATTTGCCACATTTTTTCGCCGGCGGCTTTGGCGGAGGCGAGGAGCTTGTCAGTGAAGGCTTGATCGGTGCCGAAGACGCCCACGTTGATGTTCGCGAGGGCGACGACGATGGCGCCAGTCAGTGTGGCGGCGTCAATCAGCGCGGTGGCGCCCAACTGCTTGGCGAAAGTTACGCCGTCGGCGAGGATCAGGCGGCCCTCCGCATCGGTGTTCAGCACTTCGATGGTTTTGCCGGACATCGAGGTTTGAATATCGCCGGGCTTTTGCGCGGTGCCGCCGGGCATGTTTTCCGTTGCAGGTACGACGCAAATAACTTTTACGTTCGGCTTCAGCGCCGCGATGGCGCGCATGACGCCCAACATCGTGGCGCCGCCGGCCATGTCGTACTTCATTTTTTCCATACCGTCGGCGGGCTTAATGGAGATGCCGCCGGTGTCGAAAGTGACGGCTTTGCCGACCAAGCCAATGACTGGCGCGTTGGGATTAGGCTTAGCGGGGACATAGGTGATTACGATCATGCGCGGAGGCTCGGGCCCCCCCTGCGCGACGCTCAGCAACGCGCCCATTTTTAGGTCGGCTATGCGGCGTTCGTCCAGGATTTCCACGGCCAGGCCGGATTCGCGGGCCATGGCTTCGGCTTTTTCGCCCAGGATGCGCGGCGTCAATTTATTGGAAGGCTCATTCACCAAATCGCGCGTGAAATTTTGCGCTTCGCCGATGGTTTTGCCTTTGGAGACGGCGGTTTGGGCGGAGCCGAGGGCGGAATCCGGGTAGCCAACGATCGCTACGGCCTCAATATTTTTGTCGTTTTTCTTGTCGGTCTTGTATTTATCGGTCTCGAAATTCGCGGTGGTCGCCGCTTCGGCGATGGCTTGCGCGGTGGCGTCGTTGGCGTCATTTTCAGCCACCAGGAAAGCGATTTTCTTCGCGCCTTTGGTTTTCAGCGAGCGCGTGGCGGCGCCCACGATCTTGCGCAGCGCGGCGCCAGAAAATTGTTCGCGCTTACCCGCCCCGACCAGCAGCAGTCGCGGCGCCGCAAGACCCGCGGGGGCGTGAATTAGTGTGAATTCCAGGGTCTTGCCAGTCAATTCGCCGCTCTGCGCTAATTTTTTCAGTAATCCTTTCGTAGACTGATCGATCTCCAGCAAGTGGCTCTGGACCGGATCGCTTTCTTCAAAAACGTATGAAATTAGGGCGTCGGTTTCCAGTGTGGCGTAGGGCTTGGCTTCCAGCGTGATCTGCATGATGCGTTTATCGCCTCCGATTGCGATACATGGATTCGTCCACTTCCCTGCGCGCTTCTTTCTTGCGTTCGTCGGCGCGTCGGTCCCAATTCTTTTTTCCTTGGGCCAGCGCGATCTCGCACTTGGCAATGCCGTTGCGGAAATAGATGCGCAGGGGTATGACGGTCAAACCTTTAGCTTCGGTACGTACCGAGAGCTTGTGAATTTCGTTGCGATGGAGCAACAGCTTTCTGGCGCCGAGCGGTTCGTGGTTCCAGGGACCGCCCGCCAAGTATTGCGCGATGTGCGCGTTCACGAGCCAGGGGCCGGTTTTCTTGAAATCGACGTAGGCGTCGCGGATGTTGGCCTTACCTTCGCGCAGCGCCTTCACTTCCGTGCCGTGCAGGACCAGTCCCGCCTCATAGCGGTCGAGCAACGTATAATTATACGACGCCGCGCGGTTCTGGGCGACCAGCAGTTCGCCGGCCTTGTCAGATTTTTTGGATTTATCCCCTCTGGGAGGCTTATCAGGCTTGCGGCGCTCGGCATTTTTGGTCGGCTGCGGCACACCTTCATCATAACTGGCGGGTTACATTCGCGCTACAGGACGAGAAAAAGGGGGGTTATCCGATAAAAGACAGCCAACCTTCCGTTGCTTGCTGCGCTTCTAAGCCGAATGTTAGACTGCCATTCAATGTACCCACGCTCGTGTTGAGGCCCGGGAGAGTTCATGCGCCGTTGGCGTAACTTAGTGCTTTTGGTTGGGATTTCTCTGTTTGCCGCAGGGTGCCCAAAGGGCCAAACCGATTACGACCAAGGACGCAAAGCGGAGCTGCTTTCCGATTACGACGACGCCTACGTCTATTACCAAAAAGCCGTAAAGGCCGACCCCACCAACGCCAGCTACAAAATTAAGGTCGATCAGGCGCGTTTTGACGCCGGGCAGATGCATTTGCAGCGCGGCTACGCGCAACGCAAAAAAGGCGATTTACAGGCAGCGGTGGCGGAATTTCAGCGCGCCTTGCTGATTGATCCCAGCAGCGACGTCGCGCAACAGGAGTTGCAACGCACCGTAGACACCATCTCTGAAAATAGCCGCGCGGCCGACGCGGCTGCGGAACCTGTAGCCGAACCCGGCGAGCAGCCCCTGGCCTCCGCGCCCCCGGAGCTCAAACCGCTTTCGAATGCTCCGATCACCATGACCTACAGCCAGGATGCCAAGATGGTGTACGAGACCATCGGCAAACTGGCGGGGCTAACGGTCATCTACGATCCGGACTTCGTGGCCAAACAGATCAAGGGGCAACTGAACAATGTCACGCTGCAACAGGCGCTGGACATCGTGTCGCTGCAGGCCAAGGCATTTTGGAAGCCCGTTACGGAAAACATTATTTTCGTAATCCCCGACCAGGCGCAGAAACGCCGCGATTATGAAGAAGAAGTGGTTAAGACATTTTATCTGGGCAACACGGTACAGGCGCAGGATATAACCGAAATCGTGACTGGTCTGCGGCAATTGCTGGACATGAAGCGCCTGCAGCAGCTCAACTCACAGAATGCCATCATCGTGCGCGACACCCCGGACAAGGTGGCCTTGGCGGAAAAGATGATCCACGACATCGACAAGGCCAAACCGGAAGTGGTGATTCAGGTGGAGGTTCTGGAGGCCCGCACGGATCGTATGCGCGACCTTGGCATTTTGCCTGGCCAGTCCGCGTCGATCGCCATCAGCCCGGCAACCAACACTACGAGTTCGACCACCAGCACCACAACCACCACGACCTCAACTCCCACGAGCATCGCCCTGAACCAACTGCGGCATTTAACCGGAGCAGATTACGCCGTGACGCTCCCGAGCTTGACCGCCAACGCGGTGTTGACCGACACGTATACAAAGATCATTCAGAATCCGGAGATTCGCTCCATCGATGGCCAGCCGGCCAAGCTAAAAATCGGCGATAAGATTCCCGTGGCCACCGGCAGTTTCCAGGCGGGCGTAGGCGTGGGCGCGACGGGCAGCACCGGCATCGTGAACCCGCTGGTCAACACGCAATTTCAATACTTGGATGTTGGCGTGAACGTGGATGTGACACCGCGCGTGCACCCGAATCACGAGATCAGCATGAAGGTCAAAATTGAGGTTTCGTCGCAGACCGGGACCGCGACGATTGGCGGCATCTCGCAACCGATCATCAGCCAGCGCGTCGTCGAGCACGATATCCGCCTGAGAGAAGGCGAAGTAAGCGTGCTGGCCGGTTTGTTCGAGAAAAACGACACGAAAACGATAAACGGCTGGCCCGGCTTCGCAAAAATTCCGTTCCTTCGTTACTTCTTTTCCGACAATAGCAGCGATAAAGAGGATGACGAAGTACTGATAGTGCTTATTCCACGCATCGTGCGCATGCCGGAATGGACGAAGTCGAATTTGGCGGCGTTGTACTCCGGTACGGAAACGACCGTCGAGGTCAAGCGCGACAGCAGCATCCGCACCCCGGCAGCGCAACCCGTGGCGCAGGTTCCGGCGGCGCAAAATGCAGGCCCGCCGGTGGGCGGCAACACCCAGATGAATCCGTCCATGCCCATGCCCGGCCAAGCCGGCGCTCCGCCTTCTGGCGCACCCGCGAGGATGAAATTTGAGCCGCAATCGATGGCCCTAAAACCCGGGCAGGAAGCCACCGTGGCGATCGCCGTCGATAACGTCACCGATCTGTTCTCCATCCCAATGCTTTTGCAATACAACCCAGCAGTGATCAGCATTGAAGAAGTTGAGTACGCGTCTGGCGAAGGCGGGAAGGGCGGTTTCCTGTCCGGAGGAACGCAGGCCATCGCCATCGTGGATAAAATCGACAAGGACAAGGGGCAAGCGGTCATTTCTGCCACACGGGAGCCCAACACACCGGGCGTAAGCGGTAGCGGCACGCTGCTGGCGTTGAAAATCAAGGCGCTCGCGCCGGGAAATTCCAATATTTCCATCGTTCAAGTGAGTGCCAAGGATTCGCAACAGCGACCCATCCCGCTGATCGCCACTGAGGCCACCGTGCAGGTTCAGCCTTAGCGGCGACTCTAGTCGGTGTTTGCCGGTTCGCACATATGTGTCTTGCTCTAAAAACACGAAAGAGACCCGTTCGCGGCCCGTCATCCCGCGGCACGCACGCCGGCATGACGCTTCTGGAGTTGATTATCTCCTGCGCCATCCTGCTGGTGCTGGCTTCGGCAGCTCTGCCCATCGCGCGCTATAGCGTGTGGCACCAAAAGGAGCGGCTGCTGCGCTACAACTTGCAGGAAATTCGCGATGCCATCGACCGCTATTACGACGACGCTTACAACCAGAAGATTCGTGTGGAGGCCAGCACCCAGGGTTACCCGCCCAATCTGGAAACCCTGGTCAAAGGCGTGCCGTTGGGCACCGCTGAGGATAAGACCATTCGCTATCTGCGCAAAATTCCCATCGACCCCATGACCGGAAAAGCGGATTGGGGGCTGCGCGGCGTCGGCGATGATTTCGATTCGACCAGTTGGGATGGAAAAAACGTGTTCGATATCTATTCCAACTCGCAAGCCACAGCCATCGACGGCACGCGTTATGCCGATTGGTAGCGTTCTAACTCCGGCGCATTCATGGCCACCGGCGATGCGGGAAAGATGAGGGAGATACATTTGTACGGATTGTTACATCGATTGAAGAAGCAGCGCCGCCGCTGCGGCTCGCGGTCCTGGCGCGCCGCCGGGTTTACGCTGATCGAGTTGATGATCGTCATCACTATTATCCTGATTTTGCTGGGCATCGCCGCCACCAGCTACACCAAGTCCGTCCGCCGCGCGCGCGAGGCCGTCCTCCGCAGCGACTTGCAGGATATCCGCAAAGCCATCGATAACTACACACTGGACAAGCAGGCCCCGCCTCAATCCCTGCAGGATCTCTACGACGCAAAATATCTGCATTCCGTTCCCATTGATCCGATGACGCAGCAGGCAGACTGGGTCCCTCAGTTCGATCCCGTGGTCTTGAGTCCGGACCAAAACGGCACCGGCATGACCGACGTGCATTCCAATAGCGATCAAACTTCACTGGAGGGCACGCCGTACAACACCTGGTGATCAACCGACCTTTTCCGCAGGACTAATTGTTCCGTTGTTTCTCCTAGCGTCGTCGCGCGCCAGTTTCAAATCGGAACTGAGGTGGCCAAAATGGACCGCCAGCTCCGCTTACTCCGCGCTCCCCTCTCTTTTTTCATAGCAACGCTGCCAATGTGCCGCACAGTGGCTCTATGCGGCCGCCTCTGAACACGCGGCAATTGGCGGTCGTCGTGCTCCTTGAACTTCGATGCAGCAGAAAAAACAGGCTCTCCCGAACGCCCCGGAGTCGCCGGCGATGGACCGGTTCCTGGCCCGCCAGCCTATCCTCACCCTAGACCGCCGCATTTTCGGCTACGAAATCCTCAGCCGCTTCAGCCCGGAGAATTACTGCCGCGCACTGTCCGGCGAAGAGATGCACGTCGGTGCCATGGATGAGCTCTTCCTGATGGGCTTGCGCCAAATGACCCAGGGCCTTCCGGCCTTCATCAACTGTTCCCGCGAATTCTTGCTGCGCGGGTATCTTGATCTGCTGCCGCAGGAGTACATCGTCGGTGAGATTCTGGAGGCCGTAAAGCCGGCGGACGAGGTGGTGGCCGCTTGCCGCAGGTTTAAAAACAACGGCTATCGGCTGGCGCTGGACGATTACGTCGACAGCCCCGAAATGGCCCCGCTCGTTGCCATGGCCGACTTCGTCAAGGTTGATTTTCTCTCCACCAGCCTCGCCGAACAAGCCCGTCTCGGAGCCAAGTTTCACGCCCTCAAAATCCCGCTCATCGCCGAAAAAGTGGAAACCCTAGATCAATTTCAGCGCGCCACGGAGATGGGTTACGAACTGTTTCAGGGTTATTTCTTCTGTCGGCCGCAGATCGTGAGCCGGCGCAGCTTGCCCGCGAACAAGCTCATCTACCTCCGCCTCATTGAAACCTTGGCGCGGCCCGAATTCGACATGAAGGCCATCATCGCCATGTTGAAGCAGGAAGTCTCGTTGAGTTACCGCCTGATGCGCTACTTAAACTCCCCGGCGTTCTCCATGTCCGTGGAAATTAATTCCATCCCGCATGCCCTGACCCTGCTCGGAGAAAACGCTACACGCAAGTGGCTTTCGCTGGTGTGCCTGTCTTCGCTCGGCGGCCGCCAGTCCTTTGAGACCATCAAAGTCGCGCTGATTCGCGCGCGCTTTTGTGAACTGCTCGCGCCCAAGATCGCCATGAAGGACCGCGCCGAAGATCTCTTCCTCGTCGGCCTGCTCTCGGTAATCGACGCACTGCTGAATATGCCCATGCCCGAGGTGCTGGCCACCATGCCGCTGACCGTGGACCTGCGCGACGCCTTGGTCGGCCGCCCAAGCCCTCTGCGCCCGCCCTTCGAAGTGGTCCTCGACTACGAATCCGGCACCTGGGAACAGATGGTGATCTCCGCCCGCGCCGTGCGCCTCAATGAAAACCTTATTCCGGATCTCTACCTGCGCGCGGTCACCTGGGTCGAACAAATCTTTGTTCCCGCCGAGAGCGCCCTAAACTCCTGAGCGCCGCCCCGCATTTCCTTCCACCCAGAGTTTTCACCTCGGCTCTTCTGGTCCTTTCGCCATCCGTGGAAACATCCTCCGCGGGACACAGGTACAACTTTCCATCGCCAGCCACCCGCCGGTCAGGCGTCGCCCCCGCCGGGGTTCACCGCGATGCGGTCTCCGGTCTTGGAGTCGAAAATGACATATTCAACGACACCTGAACCCGCATGCGCGCGTATTTGCGAATGTGCTTCCTCCATTGAAGAAGCCGTTCCAATCCAGAAAATCCCGGTTTCGTCTTTCTTCAGAATGTCGAGATAGGAAATCACGGTTCCCTCCATCGAGCGGGATTCGCCTCACCGGTGGATTAGGATTCGTGGCTGATACCACGGAAGATAAAGCAGGTGTGGACACAAAGAGCGTACAAGAGCTGTTCTTGCAGGACTGTTCCAAACAGCACAGCGAGTCCACCCGATAAACTGTATGGTGCAGCTTGAGGCACACTTCCGTGGCTCACATCTGCAATCATTGCGAAGACTTCGAAAAGCCCGTCACGCTCGAAAATGGCATATCTTTGAAATACCCCATCTACGGTAGTGCCAGCGAACTGCAAATCGACCTTTACCTGCACCACCGCTGCGCCGAAGCTTGGTCGCGGGACTTCGACATTCCGTTGCCATCTCTTGCTGTTCCCGCGCAAGTCCACAGCCACGAACCGAGTGCAATCGCCAAATCGGTCTAGGCCGTTACCGGCAAAGCGCCGGGCGGCAGTTTTGCGTTGATGATACGTTTGCGGCGGGTGACCACCAGCGATTCACACCGGACGGATAAGAGTGTTTCTTCAAAGAGTTGCCACCGCCGGATCAATGGCAACCATCGTGGCCCTTCACTATTGGCGCTTTAGGCAGAGTACAGTATTTTAGTCGTCATAGGTATTTCCACAGTATCGTCATAATATTATCTGTATCGCCCCCGCCCTGGGACTGATCTGCTTTACCGGCGGAACGCGCCAGTAGGAGAATTATGTCCACTAAGCCAGGCGAAGACCACGCAACACAAATACTGCCCAAGCGAGACCAACGCCGCAGCGAACGCGTCATGCTCACGATTCCCCTAAAACTGTCGGCCCGCTTGCCGGACGGTCAGCGAATTTCCATCGACGTAAAAACACAAATCGTCAATGCCCACGGCGGTCTGCTCACCATGGGCATAGGTCTGGAGCCCGGACAAAGAATACATCTGAACAACAATCGTGACTCAGAACTCGTGACGGCGACCATACTTCGCATTGAAAAGTCCGATGTGGGTTGTTTTTCCGCCGCGTTCGAATTTGAATTCCCGGTGACGAACTTCTGGCCCGTCACTTTCCCTCCTGAGAATGATTTGTCGTGGCTGGACTAAGCCACTGGAGTGAGGATTATTTACGTTTTCGCGGGCTGTAAGTAAACCGCATGCCGTCCGTAAGGATCTTTCAGCTCGATAGCGATGTGGCGGAGGCGTGTGGGAGCCGACCACAAAATCCCTATTGAAAACACGTGAGTTACTGATTTTATTGAAGGCCCAAACGATAAAAACGGCTCCAACTGCCGCACCGAGTGCAATTTGAGTACAATTTTCGGTCGCGTTCTTCCTGAACCGCGCGTTATTCGCTACGGCCCCAATCGGAAGACCACCTCGAGGGGCGTCAGCACCGCCACAGGGTGGCCATCCGCGTCGTGAGCTGGCTCGAGTTTCCATGTCTTGATTATTTCGTCCACACTGAACGCTGCCGCAAATTGTGAGATGACTTCAGGCCTAGACAGATCGCTGTCGGTCCAGCCATTTTTATCTAGGAATTTGTGGGCCTCGCTGCGGTTGAGAATCGCTAGCCCGTCCGCATCATCTGTCATGAACTTTGAAAATGTGGCGGCCAAGAAACGTGCCAGCATCGTGTACCCACGCGATGCATCGGCGAAATCCGACACATAGATTCTGTGCAGATGAAGGTTCGCCAAATGCTGAGTTAATTCACTAGCCTCGCGCTTTCTTGCCTTGGAACCATCCGCCGCATCGTTGGGCCGCGCAATTGTGGTGAACATAGCGAAACAGGTCAGCGTAGCGACGATGAGGAGGCTTCGACAACGCACAGGCGGTGGCCTCGCAAGTAGAAAGGAAGGTTTAAGAGTGCATCAGTATACACACAGGTGGCTTGGCACTAAAGCTTAGGCCGCCGTTCTCTCACGATCCGATTGTTCCCGCGCCGGTCTCTTCAACGACTCGAACAGATTCCTGTCCGGCAAAAAATTAACGATGAAATCCAGCACGAATTCATCTGGCATGTCCACCTCGCGCCGCCTCCAAGTGGAGCGCCGTACGTGTGGGAGTCGAACACGAAGGGCGTGTTGAAAGGACATAAGTTGTTGATTTCATTGGAGCGCAAATGGCGCACAACTGCTCAGCCTAAATCAGGGAAATCCCGTGTAAACATTGGTTATTTATGGCGGAGGCGTGTGGGAGTCGAACCCACCATTCGATCCGCGAAGGAACGAATCGCCGGCTTTGAAGGCCGGGAAGATCACCGGACCCTTTTCGCCTCCGTGGCCAGCATAGCATCAAAAAATTAACCCGCTGGGAAACGGGAAACAGTCTGCACCCGCAAAGTGAAAATTTGTTCTAATCTTGCCACGCGTTGCATCGCGACACGATTCCTAACTGTTGGCGCGCAAATTCCGTCGCGGACCGTCTTGCCTTAGCTCGTCAATTTTTTGAAGGTCTAGAGCAGCGTACTTTCATTTCTCTCGCAGCAGCACCACATCCGCAACCGCGTGCGTGCGCGTCACGGCCAGCATCTTCCCATCCGGCGACCAGCGAAACTGCACAATATGCTCCGACGTAAAATTCGTGATCTGCCGCCCCGCTCCGCCATCCAGCGGCTGCACCCAGATATTGTCCACTCCCTTTTCCCGGATCATGTACGCCACCGCTTTCCCATCCGGTGTGAACGCCATGCCATTCGCAAAGGTGCCGCTTCCCGCGCCTCCCGCAATACGCTTGTCTGGGTCGAGCATTCGCGCCGCTTTAGCGCCACTCCCCTCCAGGTTGACCAGCGCCAACTTGCTAACCGCGCCTCCCCCGCTGGCTTGCGTGCTCAACTCCGCGTTGAACACCAGCGTTTGGCCGTCCGGCGAAATCGCCTGCCCCGCGCCCATTCCGTACATGTTCGGCACATCGCCCCCGGCGACCAGCTCCGGCGCTCCGCCCTCCAAAGGCACGCGCATGGCTGGGTGTCGGCGCGCTGCCGACGCGTAGTAATACACCCACTTGCCATCCCGCGAACATACTGGATCAACATCAAATGTCCCATCCGTGAGCTGCTTGGCGTTCGTGCCATCCGCATCCGTTCGCCAGAGCCGCGCGCTGCTAGTTCCCCCGTGGAACGCCCACGACAGCACCAGATAGCGCTCCCCGCAACGGGTGAAGTCCAAAATCCCGGCATTCGCATCGCTCAGCAATTGCGTGGCCTGCCCGCCATCGCTGTTCATACGCAGCAACGAATGTCCCTCGGATACCAGTAGCTTGCCATCCGCGGTCCAGTCCACGCCCCGGGCTTCTCTGGCCTGCGCCAGCGGCGCGACCGTCGTACTACCCTGCGTCCCTCCTCCCGGCAGCACATGCAAGCTGTGCGTATCCTTCACCTGCACCGTCGCCACCGTCTTGCCATCGCTGGAAATCGTCAACGTTCCATACTCATTCGTATCTCGCGTAACCGGCTGAATTTTGCCGTCCGCCCCCGAAATCAACCCGATCTGCGTCCGCCCGTAATTCGGCCCCTTTTCCCGATACACCGCCAGCAGCGCTTGCCCGTCCGGCAGCCACATCAATTCGTGCACCAAATCGTCCGGATATTCCGCAAACGTCTTGGCCTGCTTCGCCGCCACATCAAACCCCATGATCGTCCCCAGCGCCTTGCCGCTGCTGTACACGCTGTACGTAATGGTCTTCCCATCCGGCGACCAGCTCACGAACCGCGGAAACGTCTCCGTTATATTCGTCCCAATGATCAGGATTTGCTCATCGCTACCGTCCAGATTCGCCGTCAGCAGCCGGTACTTCCCCACCTCCGGATCGTTGCCCCGGCAATACGCCATGCGCCGCCCATCCGGCGAAAACGTAATGTTGCTGTCCACATCGGTCACAATTTTCTGCGGCGCCCCGCCCAGCACCGGCGTGCGATACAAATCCCATTCACTCTGCGTGCCGATTCCGGCTTGCTTGAAATACACATAATTGCCGTCGGGCGAAAACGCCAGCGTGGCGTACACCACGGCCGCTGGCGCCACAATCTGCGTATCGCTGCCCGTCGGCACATTGCGCAGCCACAAACTCTGCAATCCGTTGTCGTTCTGCACGTTCAACACGTACTTGCCGTCCGGAGAAATCGCCGCCTGCTCCGCAGTCCCCGTCGTCGTCACCTGCGTAATCGTAAAATTCTGAAACGACGTGGATCGATTGCGCATCAGCAGCGAATAAATTCCAAACCCACCCACCGCCAACACCACCAGCACCACCGCCACAATCGCCGCCAGCCCAAACTTGTGCTCCCGCGCCACCGCCCCAACGCTCGAACTACTCCCCGTAACGTGCGCTCCTGGCGCAACCGCCAGACCACCACTGTGCACCGCTTGTGACGACGAACCCAACGCAGCCGCACCACCACCACCGCTGGACCCCGCTCCTCCAACCGCAACTCCACTCCCGCTCGCCGCACCTGTCTGACTCGAAGACGATCCCGTCCCCGTTTGCGCCGCCCCGGCTCCCGTGTCTTGCACCTGCGCCATCGTCCGCCCAGACCCGCTATCCCTCTGCAACCTCTTCAAATCGCTTCGAATCTCCGAAGCATGCTGATAGCGCAGCTCGCGATCTTTCTCCAGCGCCTTATCGATAATCTCTTCCAGCCGCGCCGGAATCTCCGTGTTCAGTCGCAATGCCGCGACCGGTGCGCGATTCAAGATCGCGTCAAAAATCACCGCCGACGTATCCCCGCGAAACGGCACCGCTCCGGTCGCCATCTCATACAACACCGCGCCAAACGAAAATAAATCCGTCCGCGCATCCAACTCTTTCCCTTTGGCCTGCTCCGGCGACATATACGCCACCGTCCCAATCGCCGTCCCCGGACTGGTTAAAAACTCCTGGCTCATCCCTGCCGTAATTTCCACTTCGCCCGCTCCCACGAGTCGCGGCGACGCCGTGACCTTAGCCAACCCAAAATCCAGAATCTTCGCGTGCCCGCGCTTGGTGACAAAAAGATTGGCAGGCTTGATATCGCGATGAACGATCCCCTCGCTGTGCGCCGCATCCAACGCATCGGCAATCTCAATCGCCAGCGCCAACACTGCTTCCATTTCCATCGGACGCCCATTGATCCGATGCTTCAGCGTCAGCCCATCCAGATACTCCATGGCGATGAACGGTTTCCCGCCCTCGTTCCCAATCTCATAAATCGTGCAAATGTTCGAATGATTCAGCGCCGAAGCCGCCTGCGCCTCTCTCTGAAACCGCGTCAACGCCGCCGCATCGCGCGCCACATCCTCCGGCAGGAATTTCAGCGCCACAAAGCGCTTCAAATTCACATCCTCGGCCTTATACACCACGCCCATGCCACCGCCGCCGAGCTTTTCAACGACGCGGTAGTGAGAAATATTCTGTCCAATCAAAGTTGCATGCTCGCTGGATTCGCGAACATCTTAGGTGCCCACCCCACGCCAAGTCAACGTCTCAAAAGGCGAGGCGGCGGGCCAGTTTCCGGCCACACGACGCGACTCATCAGGTAAGTAAACTTTATTTTAGAGAAAGAAGAACCGCAGTAACAGGCAGCATCCGGCGGTACTCATTACACAGCGGCTGCGCCCGCCTTACTGCACGACGATCTTGCCGGCTAGCTTCGATTCATTGAGTGGGTTCTCTACTTGCCACGGAATTTCCCCCGGCGTATCAGGATGGAATTCAAAATCGTACGCTTCACCGGAGGCGATATGCAGTACGGCATCGCCCTGGACCGCAAGTCGCGGCGGGACGTTGGCACCGTCCTTCGCGATGGCTCGCCAGGTAGCGGGGTGCTCCTTGCTGCCCAGTTGTACATCAGCCGCGAGATTCGGAGCCATGTTGACCACTCGCAAGCGATAGGTTGCGCCGCGCTTGAATTGCATCGGGCTGGGCGCTTCAGACCCGTTCAGCGTGATTCGCGTGGCGAAAAAGCCGGTGTCCCGCGTCCCGATGATCAGCAGCCTGTCGTGCTCGGCGTCGAAAGACTCGCCCGGCTCCAGCACGATCAGCCCTCCGTAGACTCCGCCGGTAAGCTGGTGGGGATCCGCAGCATGCGTGTGATAAATGAACGTCCCGGCGCGATTGGGCGTGAAGCGCGCGACAAAGCTCGCGCCCGGCGCTATCGCCGGTGTAACTTGATCGCCGGCGCCGCCTCCCACCACGCCATCGTAGTAGCTCTCCAGTTCCAAGCCGTGCCAGTGAATCGTGGTGGGCACATCGAGGTGGTTCACTACCGTGATTTCCGCCGCTTCACCGCGCGTCAAGATGATCGGTGGCCCTGCAGCCTTCTCCTCCGACGCCACGATCTTCTTTCCCTCACGCACCGAACAGGAGAAGGTGCGCGACTTTCCGGCGGCCCCGTTGGACTCAATCACCAGATCGATTTTCCGTCCTGTTTGGGCCGAGGCGCGCACCGGCGCTGACGGCGGCGCTTTGACATTGATCATGAGCACCAGTCCCGCCATGTCATTCATGCCGCTCATCTCTTCGTGATGCGCGTGCGCTGTACTTTCGGCTTCGGGCTCGGCGTAATGCTCCGGAATCGCTCTGGTAAATACCGGCAGGCGCTCATCGGACGAGACGTGGAGATGGAAGTGGCAATGGAACAGCCAGCGCCCGGCATGTTCAGGCGTCCATTCGATCATCATGGTATTTCCTGGCTGGAGGTTCTCTGTCACCACCGACTGCCGGTCGCCTTCCGTGTAGGAAGTATCCTTCTCGAAAGATCCGAGACTAAGGATCTGGTAAAACGCGCCGTGCAGGTGCATCGGATGCTCGGAGAAGCTTGGATTAATGACGCGCCAGCGGATGTTGTCGCCTGCCGTGTATTCCAGCGGTTCCGTGTACGGATAGGATTTGCCATTGATGGTGACCACTTCGATGCTGGGGTGTATGACGTCCGCTTCGGCGAACATGGTGTTGATGACGAATATGCGGTCCGCAGCGACGGGACCCGCGGGGTCCACAATGAAGGCGCCGTTCAAATGCGTGTCCTCGCGCAAGGGCTGCACGATCGTTACTGCGCCGGATTTGATCGGCTCGGTCGTCCGCGCCCAATAGTAATATGTCCCGGGTGCGCCCGCGGCAAAAGTGAAATCGCGGCTTTCGCCACTGGGAATTTCCACGCCCGTGTTGTCGTCGCCGGGGCGCGTGTTCAGCCCATAGATCGTGGCTTTCATCTTCAGCTTGTTGGTGACCGTCGCGTGCACCGCGGTGCCTTCCGGCATGCGCAGCAGCGGCCCGGGAATCTGTGCCGCATTTCCCGTTTCACCGAATGCCTGAACGAAAAGCTGCGGGCCATCGTCCGCTTCGGGGCGCCACGCGCCGCTGCGCAGCTCGAGTTGGACGTTGAGCACGCCCTTCTCCAGCTTACCGGCCGGGACACGGTTTTGATTGGCTACGATTTCGTCGGCCGCCCGCGCTTGCGCGAGCGCCACCGCAGACACCAGGCACACAACCGCGGAACAGCAGAGAAGACGATAAGTTGTACGCATGTCCCTCCCGAGAATTGCTTCACACTATGGACTTCATCGCCACATTGTCAAGTCAACTGCATGGACGACGGCGTACTCGGATATATTCTACTTGCCGTCAGGAGCCGGACAATCGCCAGGACTCGCTGCGCTGAAGAACCCCCGGCCACGCAGCTAAACCCTGCTAAAGCCCGAGTAAGTCGCGCTACCCGCGAAGTGCGCCGAAGGGTGTTCCTTTCCATGCCGGGCGAATAACGCCGGCTCGCACCTACTAGACTTGATAGAACATGCGTAGAATAGCCGCACGAGGTGTGCCAATGATGGAAAACGAAACGGAGAGCGCGGACTTGACGCGATTGTGTCAGGGCGTGTCGCCAAACGACGAACCCTGCGATTATCCGGCGACGGTGCACTGCGCGACGTGCGGGAACTGGTTCTGTGATGCCCACGCCGAGGATCAGGAGTGGCACCCCTGCATGCTGCCACCTGGAGAAGAAGGCGGCGAGGCCTAGGTCCAAGAGGAAATACTTGGCTTTCACCCTATTGCGAAGCGACTACTCTCTAAGTAACATTCAATTCGTTCCTGGCAGTTGCTGAGTTGCGCAAGCTTCCCTGCCGCGAATTTGTCGAGCGCAAAGCATGCCTAAAGATCCACACAAACACACGGCCGGTCGCGGCACGCCCCCTGCCTCAGGCGACGTGCGGCCAGCCAAACAGCGCGCTGTTCGGCGCTGCCCGCTCGTCGCTTCGGCGGAGGTGACCGAGCTGTTTTCCGGGACGCTGCTCTCCGCGCGCACCTCGGAACTGGGTCTTGGGGGCTGCTATATTGACGCCCTAAATCCGTTCCCGGAGGGCATGTTGGTCGGGTTGCGGATTCTCAGGGATCAGGGCGTGTTCGAGACCAAGGCCAGGGTCGTCTACTGCGACCCCAGATTCGGGATGGGCCTTGCCTTTACAGAGATGACGCCCGACCAGCGGTTAATACTAGAAGCCTGGTTAGCCGAGATCGTCACCCAACTCAAGCCGACCTCATAGCTTCTGAATTCAATACCCTTCTGAGACTTGAGTTCCAGCATAGGGTGAAACGCGATGCAGAAAAAGCAAATCATCTTCTTGTTTATTTTTGCTCTGTCTCCATTTCACGTGGAATCTCAGTCCGGCACCGCGCCGCGATCCCAGCTTCTTACATCCAGCAGTTGCAGCCATGCCCACGGCTGGATGAGCATCTCAACTCCAGGCATTGTTGGTCATCTCTCTTGCTTCGCTCCCGAAATCCGAAATGGCTACGCTTCAATCGGGGGTGGTGGCGTGAACGGCCGGGATGACGTTAGCATTCAAATGAATTTCTTGTCTCGCGCCGGAACTCATACCTGCAAAGTTCCCACGGTTATGATTACCTTCCGCGAGAATCGCAACAGTTGGGATGCCTATCGAATCGGGAACGCCAAATTCGGAGATTGCAGTATCACTCAGACATTTGAGAATGACCACCAACGATGGAAAGGCCACGCCAGCGCGAGTTTAGTGATTGTCAAAGGAGATACTGCGACCGGCTCCCCGAGGAAGTTACACACTGAAAAAGATAGCTCGGGAAACCCAGTAACCAGGACAGTTGAAGTCGATTGGGAATTCGACCAAACGGATAGCCGTGAACCCGCCTCCAGCTTCAACTACAACGTTGGGAGGATTAGTGTTTCGTCCACAAGGGTGCGGTTACAGTGATACAGCCAAAAGCAAATAAGAACAGGGCCAACATGACGCTTGGAAGAGTTCGGAAGACTGAACCGGCCGTGGCAAAAGCTCTTTCGGAGCCTTCGCTAAAAAAGATTCCACTCAGCAACAATGCATTCGTAGTGAGGCTCGCACAGAAACCTGCAACGAGAAAGCGGTTCAAATCCACACGTCCCGGGACAAGAAACCACGCAGCAAAGGAAAAGAAGCCGCATAAAACACCCGCGCCGAGAAACAGCCATTTACTTATTTGAAGTAATAAAGTTTCCTTCCACACGAGGTTCGCATGGCCTCCGGCATATGAATATACACGACTATTCACTCAAACTCCCGACGCGTTACCGAACAAGTGTTTCTTGGTCCGATCCACTTGTCCGGTAAGCGCGTTAATCAGGAGTTGTCCGTCGCAGGTTCCACAGTCCGCGCACCGAGAGGATGACGGAGATGAGCGTGGTCACGCCGAGCGCGATGATCGTCCAGATGAAGAAGAAGGCTCCGCTGGACTTGGCGATTTCGCCGCCGACACCCTTCCCGGTCATGCGAAGGACGGGGACGACCAACCCAAGCAGAGACCCGAGGAGTATCATGCTGGTGAGTTGACCGGAACGGCCCAGCGCCCGATCGTTCTGTGGGGACGTGGCGCGTTAAACGCCAGGAGGGATCGATGTGCAGAACTATGATTGCAGGAGTTACGGCGTTGCTGATGTTGGGGATCGCCCTGGCCCAAACGTCAGACGAAGCTAGCCTCAGGCAGGCGGAAAAAGATTGGAACGCGGCCATAAGCAAGCAGGACATGGCCGCTGTAACCAAATTCATGGCGGATGACTATGTGCTGATTAACGTGTTAGATACAGGTCCCTCCACCACTGAACGGGCCGAATGGCTTCGGAATCTCGCCGCCATGCGGATCATCTCTTCCAAGACGGAGGTGACTAGAGTTCGAGTGTATGGTCATTCCGCCGTTGTATCGGTGAAAGGCAGCTGGCACGTGGTTTTAGATGGCGAAGAGATTGACGGAAACTACTTCGTTACGGACGTCTGGACGAAACATCCGGACGGGTGGAAGGTAGTTCTGCGGCATTCGGGCCGCTATCCCAAATAGGATTCTGCAATCGGCATCTGGACTTCAGACCGAAGGAATTGTGAGTTTAAAATCCTATATGAAAGTACTGCCTAGTATTCTCATCGCGACTGGTGCACTTTTAATGAAGCGCATGCGCCCGTTCGAGAAGAATGAGAATGGTTGTGAATTGACCTCGCCTTCAATGTAACGCCGCTGTTGGCCCGAGTCACGTGAAACTCGGAAGCATTCTGATATGCCTGGTTAGTCGGATTACCGGACATGCCCGGTTTGCGCGTTTATCAGGAGCTGACACACGTTGCGCTTATCGAAGTAGACCCAACCTCAAGACGATGGCCGCCGGGAAGACTGAAGCAGATACGAAGACTATCAGGGCTGTCCGCCAATTTCCCCCGGTCGACCGACCTACAAGGAATGCGATGGCGGCGCAGAACGCCATAATCAAACCGGTCGCACCGATGACTGGAGCGGAGAAAAAAGCGTATCGTCGAGAGAACCACAGAAATACGCAGGCCCAATTGAAACCCAGACCGATGATGACACAGTAGCTGACCAGCGACCAACCTGGAAAACCGAGCTGCCTTGCCGTTGCCGGTGGTGCCTGTGGCTTTGGGATCATCGCTATCAGAGCGTATGTGGCGAGTACGAAAACCCCCCAGGCCAAGCCTGCTCCCCAATTTTCCCCATACAGAAGACCTGCAAGCATTGGGACAAAGGCGCACAACCCCACGACCAAAACCATGAGAAGTAGCCAAGAGAAACGGAGGTGCTCTGCCTTCACGATACCGCGTTTTTCAATTGCCGTTGGTGTCTCTTGCCTGGGCATCGCCATTTTTCTGATGCTCAATCGATGCTAGCGATAGCACTGGTCTTTTATTTTAGTCCTCGGGAGAAAGGAGTTTGCGTCGTCTCGTTCTTTAGGCTGCCAGAGAGTCAACTCCTGATTAGTCGCATTACCGGACAACTGGTTTTGGGCGATTTCACATGTACGATAAGCGCTGTCAGCTCAACCGGTCGATGCAACACTTTCTAGAAGCCTGATTCAACAGCACTTCCCCGAGAGAACCGATCTGTCGGGCTGTACTCAATTCAGAACCTAGCCAGGGCAGTGTTCCGTTTGATTCAACACTTGCAAACGATTTTAGCCTTTGAGACTCCAGCAGTTAGACTTTGAGCTTAGCGTTGCGTCGCCCATTGAGACCACCGCGTTTATCAGGCAAGTCGATTATCGTTGCGGCCCGCTCACAAGCAATCTTGGTACATGCCAAACACCCTCGGGACTTCGGACACGGTGCCCGCCTCATCAAGCTTTACCTCTACACCGATGAACGCCCGGTCTGTTCCACAGCCCAATGGTGCGCATCCCAACGTCCGCAATGACCCAGATGCCCCAGACTCGTCCATCGCAAATGGGATGTTGTGTTCTGCAAAGAACCGATCCGCCTCGGTCTTGTTTGCGCCGATTCTGAGTTCTTGGGCGGCGTCTCGCTTGATGCTTTCAACTTGCCGTGCAAATACTGCTCCGCGTATTTTGCAGTGGTATTCCCTAAGTCCAAGCCAACTAACGCCCGCGATTATAACAATCGCGGCAAGACCAACCCGATGCCGTCTCACCATATTCACGACGCCAGTGTCCTGTTTTTTTCCGTATCTGCGCAAGCCGCTGTAGATATCAGTCGTCTAGTCAGCCAACTCCTGTTAAGTCGCCTTACCGGACGAGTGCTTTCAATTGATTGATCTTGCGCGAAAATCCACGCCCTCTCCTCGTCCCGCACAAATGTATTCCCGCTACCGCGTTATCAGCGTCCTCGCTCACCGCCGGTCATGCCGGTGCCAAGCGCCCTGCCAACCCTGCGGTCAAAGCAGCGGAAGAATCGATACGCGAAAAGCCCGGATGCTGTCATAGTTTGACTGTTGACCCGGATCGTTTGCGCTTTGCTATCCGAACGCTCACGATCACCTCGAGGATCAATCTTGCCTTCGCTGCTTGATTTTTTTTCCAAATATGCCGCACACAAAAACGCAGTTGCCGTGCGTTATCGCCGCGGTTACCGCATGGAAAGCTGGAGTTACGGCCGGATCGCGCAGGAAGCGAACCGGCTCGCTCGGGAGCTCGAGGCTCGCAACATTTGCAAAGGCGATTCGGTTCTGTTGTGGGGCGAGAATTCACCCGAATGGATCATCGCTTTTTTTGCTTGCTTGCTCCGCGGCGCCGTCATCGTTCCCCTGGACCACGCCAGCACCGCGGAATTCGTATCGCGCGTCGCGAAAGAGGTCCATGCAAAATCCATTTTTCGCTCCCGCTCGCAGCCGCAATGTGCGCCGCTCGTTCCCTCCATCATTCTGGAGTCTCTTCCCGAGCTCTCCGCCAGGCACGATTCGTCGTTGTATCGCGGGCCGGCCCTCTCGGATCAAGACCCGCTGGAAATTATCTTCACCTCCGGAACCACCGCGGACCCGCGCGGCGTCGTCATTTCTCACGGCAATGTCCTGGCCAACATCGCGCCGCTTGAGCGCGAAATTGCCAAATATCTAAAGTACGAGCGCCTGGTCCATCCTCTGCGTTTCCTGAATCTCCTGCCCCTCAGCCACGTGTTCGGCCAAATGCTGGGAATATTTATTCCTCCGCTGCTGGCGGGCACGGTTGTTTACATCAATTCTCAAAAGCCTTCCGAGATGATTGAGGTGCTGCATCGCGAGCGCGTCTCCGTTTTGGTCGCTGTTCCGCGCATCATCGAATCGTTGCGCCGCGAAATTCTGCGCCAGCTCGAACGCGATCGCCGCACCGAAGAATTCAACGAACGCTTCGCGCGCTCCCAGGGAGAACATTTTCTAGAGCGCTGGTGGCGTTTCCGTCGCATCCATTCTCTGTTCGGCTGGAAATTCTGGGCCATCATTTCCGGCGGCGCGGCCCTGCCCGAACAGGATGAAACTTTCTGGAATCGTCTCGGCTACGCCGTGATTCAAGGTTACGGGATGACCGAAACAACTTCCTTGATCAGCCTGAATCACCCGTTCCGTTCCGCGCAAGGTTCCATTGGCAAAGTCTTTCCCGGCATGGAGGTTCGCGTCGACGAACACGGCGAGATCCTCGTGCGCGGCGACAATGTTGCCAAAGCCTATCGCCAAAACGATGAGGAGAAAACGCTGGTCGAAACGGATGGCTGGTTCCACACCGGAGATTTGGCGGAGAGCGACGAAAGCGGCCGGCTGTATTTTAAAGGCCGTAAAAAAAATGTGATTGTCACTCCCGCCGGCATGAACGTCTACCCCGAAGACCTGGAAAAAGCGCTGCGCGGAGAGCCGGGTGTGCGCGATTGCGTGGTCATCGGGATCGCGCGCGATGGCAACGCGGAAGCCTGCGCGGTGCTGTTGCTCGATAATTCCTTTCCTGAGAAGGATGACTCGCGCGTTAGCGCCGCAGCGATTGTCGAGCACGCGAATCGTTCGCTCGCCGAATATCAGAAGATTCGGCAATGGTTCATCTGGCCGGAGCCGGACTTTCCGCGCACGCCAACGTTCAAGCCGATGTTGGCGCGCATTCGCGAAGTTGTGAATGCGAAGTTCTCGACGACTCCTGCTGCGCAAACATCGGGCGGCGCGTTGACTGATTTAATCGCACAAATTACCGGCCGCAGCATCAATCTTGGTTCACCCGACGTCGCCTCCGATTCTCGCGGTCCTAGCGTCGATGCTCGCGGTGCTGGCCTCGACTCTCGCGATGCGCGGCTTGACGCCGATTTGCATATGAGTTCACTCGATCGCGTCGAGTTGATGAGCGCGCTGGAAGATCGCTATCAGACCGACCTGAGCGAAGTGCGATTCGGCGAAGCTGCAACCGTCGGGCAGATTGAAAAGCTGATCACTGCATCGCGGGCTGCGCCGGTGGTGCAGTCATATCCGACGTGGCCGCAGAACTGGTTGGTTACGGTTTTTCGGCTGGTTGTTTACTACCTCCTTTCCTGGCCGGCGACGTATCTGCTGGCTGCGCCGCGCGTTCGTGACCGGGAGAACCTGCGCGGGCTGACGGGGCCGGTGTTGGTGGTTTGCAACCACGTTACGTATTTGGATATTGCCTGGATACTGCCGGCGCTGCCATGGCGTTTGCGGAATCGGCTGGCCACCGCGATCAATGGCGAAACGCTGGCGGCGATGCGGCGTCCGCCGGGGACGCTGAATTTCTTTGCGCGAGGCTTGGAACGCCTGAAATATTTTCTGGCGCTGGCGCTGTTCAACGTGTTTCCCTTGCCCAAGCAGGCGGGATTCTTGAAAAGTTTTTCCTTTGCCGGAGACCTGGCGGATCGCGGCTGGAACATTTTGATTTTCCCGGAAGGGCAAACCACCGCGGATGGCAACATGGTGCCCTTCCGCGCGGGAATTGGTCTGCTGGCGAAGCAACTGAACCTGCCCACCGTTCCCATGCGGATCAAAGGACTGTTCGCCCTGAAGCAGGAAACCGAGCACCTCGCGAGCGCGTGGTCGCGTTTCTGGGTACGCGTGTGGGCGCGAATCTGGCGGCGTCCGCAGCGGGTGGACGTGGTGCTGGGCGAGCCGGTGCGATTTTCGCCGGAGCAGGATGCTGACGAAATTACCCGCGAACTGGAACGACGCGTCGCCGAACTGTAATGGGTGATCAGCATCGTTGATTCTGCTGAGGTTATGAAAAGCGAGCGATTTGGGAGAAAAGCCGAAAAAATTTGATCTGAAAGAGCCATACCCCCGGGTATATTTGGCAAAGAGTGCGCAACGCATAGAGAGTGTTGGGGATATCGCGAAATTGATTTTAAGAAGAGTGTGTAAGCTATTGAAAATAAACGATCGTGTTTTTGACGATTTTCAAAGAGTGTGTAAGTTACTGACGATGAAGGATTAGAGTGTTGGCGGACAGGTTTGCGTGGGGCGCTTGGGCTCGGCAGCGGGCTTGCGGCGAGGCTCATGGGGGATAGTAGCATGTGTACGTTCTTTTGTAAATACTAGTACCGCGTTTGTTTTTAGGGCGGGGCGGGCGGGGCTAAAAAAGTATAACCGCTCGATACCATAGGCGGCTGCTAGCGTTGGTTTGCCGATCAGAAGGGGTTTGCTGGCCAGAAGGGAGTAATCATGCGCTGGTACCACTACGTGGCGTACTTCTTCGGCGGCGCGTTCCTCGCGAACGCTCTGCCACATCTCGGGAATGGGGTTTCAGGGCATGCCTTCCAGAGCCCTTTCGCCTCTCCACCCGGGATAGGCTTGTCCTCCGCGATTGTCAATGTTCTATGGTGCCTCTTCAACCTGGCCGTCAGCTATCTGCTGGTATGTCGTGTCGGCAGCTTCGGTCTGCGCGAGACTCGGCAAGTGCTGTTCTTCGGGGCGGGCTTTGGCATCATGGCGATCATGTGTGCGCGCACATTCGGACGGCTGCACGGGGGGCTATGAGCCTGCTTTTTGACCTTGTCATTTCATTCATGAAGAAACGGAAAATGTCCAGGAATAGTGTGGCGGGGACGGTTGGGCGGTGAGGGTCGAGTTGGTTTGAGGAAGAACGGGAAGCAGAAGAGAACGCCCCACCCTTGCAAAAAACAAGACCGCAAGGGTAGGCCACCCCGGAGAAAGAAAAATGAAAACTCGAGGAGTTTAGCGTGTCCCATCCGCCCTGGTTCACGGATTGTACCACCGTGGCGGCTCTCTCCGGCGGCAACGTTTCAGGTCCAGTTAAGGCTGTGCCACCCGCCGCATTCTGCAAGCACAGCAGCGGGATGAAAATCGAAATGAGTGTTGGTATCGCCCGATGAGACGCGCTTCGACCGTCATTGGAGTCCTACGGACCGGAATGCGTCACCGAGGCTAGTGCAGTCATCTTCACTTATGCTGGATACGTGCTTGATCTGCAATTCCTGACATACTTGAAGAGCGGTTTGTGCTCCCCGTAAGAGCGACGACCCTGACGGCAGGCGCGAAATGCTCCCATAGATAATCGTCTCCATTTTGGCTGAACCGACTTTTGGCACATGGACTCCGAGTTGGTCCCCGCCGTCTACCGCCAGTTGCAGAGCTTTGCTAAAAATTCCGCTGTTCATGTGAACGCACCCGTTATCTGAACCGTTGCAGATCGGGTCTGTATCTTTTACGAACTCACTGTATTGATCGGGTTCACCCGAGTTTTTCGGGCCGTAGGGTTGATTTCTGAGAAATCCTGGACCGTGGGGGTTTGCGAGGTCACGCAGGGGGCACGATGGGCTGTGTCCTGGCAATGTATCGCCGATTTTCCAATCCAGCTGCCCAGACTGATTAGCGCGTACCATAATTCCAAAAAAATCCGCGAGCGATTCATTTAATGCTCCCGATTCGTCCTGTACCGCGAGGCCTGAGTCGTGTTGAATCACGGCGTGAGTCCATTCATGACCTGCAATTTCCAGTGCGGCGGCAAAACCGGGAGCGTAGATGGTCTTTTGAATTAGCGGGACCCAAAGAGCATTATTGGTGATTGGAAATCTAACACAAGACTCGAAAGCATGGCCGCCGTCGTAGCCGTCTCGGCCAAATTTTTTAAGGTAGTAATTGTAAACGACTGATGCGAAAGCGTGGACGTTCCTTGCGTCTTGTGGAATCTGGGCAGTAGGCACAACGTCCGTTTCTTGACTCAGGACGAGTAGCCCGGGTAGTATCGCGCTGGAATTCGAATCGTAGGTGTGACGTTCTTCAATCTGGTTGACTTCGCGGTGTTCGGCTATCAGGCTCCCTGTTTCGGCGTCAACACAGAAAACGTACGTTCCTATACTGACCAAATAGCAGAGTCGAGTCGATACCTTTTGATCCGGAGCGCCAGGCACTTTTGCGAAGACGAGCTTCGGCTTGGACGGTTGCGGATCTCGACCGGCGATCGCCATCTCTAATTTGTTGTTTTGCTCCGATTTTGATAGTTCTTTTTTGTACGCCTGTAAGGCCGTATTCGCCACACTTTCAAGTGGTACTCTTGGTTGCAGATTCCCTGACGGGGGCGGCACGAAGTCGAGATTGAGAGAGTCCAATGTAGATGAACTAACGTCGACTACGGCGACCGCCTCGGCACCGACAATGTCGACGTTTGCGCTAACTTGCTGCACTCTGACGAGCACTTTGTTTACAAAATTCGGATCTGGTTTTTTACCCAAAATCCTGATTTCGGCGGCTGGCTTGTCCATTTGCAGTAAACCCTGGCCCCACCCCTTGAAGAAATCGGTAACAATTTCCTCTGGCGATTTCTTGGGTCCAATCTCCTGTCCAAGCAGGCCAGCGTCATGCGAATCGAGGTTAGTAATCGAAGATGGAAGACCAGATTTGGTATCCATTTGGACCTGAACGTCCGGGTAGATCAATTTGAGCGAGTCCAAGGTTTGCTTTAGGTCTTTGGATTTAGGGACTGCCTGGGCTCGAGCAACCTTAGTGTCGCCACAACAAATCAATAGGATTGAGAACAGTATATACAATATATTAGACATAAATAATTACCTACACTTTCAAGTATATTTTATAGTCCGCCTAAAGTACTAGATAAAACGAGCAGGAATCAGTTAGACGGTGTGCCATTCGACTTGGCACTATTGCCTTTTGACGAGCCGCCCTTTGAACCGATCTTGCTAACCATTGAACTTATAGGTACCTCAATTCCGAACAGCCCTTTCCAAACGCGCACAGGCCTATAATTGGAATCGAATTCGGCCTGAGTCGTAGGATCCCCTAAGACGTAGTGTGTCTTTGTAGTGCTCCCCTCTAAATTAGACAGTCAGGGCCTCGTTTTTTAGTACAGCTGCGAAAGCCAAGAAGGCCTCGTGCGGAGTGCGGTTTTGCACTCCGCGGTGTGGCCGGTC